>PVBE011867877.1_pt1 | contig 119175 bp, 105 predicted proteins | sample 1631181 | NCBI WGS metagenome assembly PVBE01 (sample SAMN08397723, study PRJNA350692) | Marine metagenome, whole genome shotgun sequencing project. | isolation source: water | place: Pacific Ocean | collected 2012-04 | reverse complement strand
CTGGTGGTGGGCGATGGGGGACTCGAACCTCCGACCTCTTGCGTGTGAAGCAAGCGCTCTAACCAACTGAGCTAATCGCCCGAATATGCAATTGTATCTCGCCCGACACCGGAAACCACAGGGCCAAATCCCAGTTGCGCGAGTAACGAACATGGTAGCGATGGTGGGACTTGAACCTACGACCTCACGCTTATGAAGCGCGCGCTCTAACCGACTGAGCTACATCGCCGTGCCATTCAGTGCTACATGCGACCGAAGTCACACACTGCAATCATTCATGGTAGCCACGCCTCAAAGGTGGGTCAACGAAATCACAGGGCTCTCCATACATATTAATATTCACGCCGACTTACTCGGCTACGTAGTCGCCGCTCTTACCACCGGATTTACTCAGCAGCCGGATGTCTGTGATGCGCATCGCCCGGTCAACGGCCTTGCACATGTCGTAAATGGTCAACGCTGCCAGACTCGCGGCGGTCAACGCCTCCATCTCAACGCCGGTCTTACCTGAAGTTCGAGCTGTACTGGTGACAGTTAGCCCAATACCGGTTTCGACATCACCAAAGTCGATTGTGATTTGGTTCAGTGCCAGAGGATGGCAGAGCGGAATGAGATCAGAAGTTTTCTTACCCGCCATCACCCCAGCAAGCCGAGCAACACCGAGCACATCACCCTTGTCGAACCCACCCGAACGAATGAGATCGAGCGTCGACTGCTGCATGTGAATCTCGCAACCCGCACTGGCGACTCGTTCAGTCACATCCTTCGAGCCAACGTCGACCATTCGAGCTTTACCCGATTCATCGATGTGACTGAGGTCTCGAGCAGAATTACTTGATTCCGACATTTTCATCTCTATCCGTTCAACTTCATGAACTCTTCGTCAACGATCTGCTCCGAGCTGCTCGCCCGCGCTGCACCGTTCGCCAACTCATCACAACGTTCGTTCTCAGGATGACCGGTGTGACCCCGAATCCACTCGAAACTTACATCATGCCTTGCGCAAACATCGAGAAGACGCTGCCACATATCGGGGTTCAGCGCTTTCTCTTTCCGATTGCGCATCCAGCTATTTGCCTGCCACTTCTTCGCCCAACCCTTCTCAATTCCGTTGATGACGTACTGAGAATCGGTCGTTAGCACCACGCGCTGTCGACCCTTGAGTGCGCCGAGAGCCGAAATTGCCCCCAGCAACTCCATCCGGTTGTTCGTAGTGTGCTTGAAGCCTTGGCTGAATTCTTTTACGTTTTCACCGTACTTGAGAACAACTCCGTATCCGCCCGGACCGGGATTGCCGATCGCCGAACCGTCGGAGAAGGCGTATACCGTGTTGTGATTATCGTTGGCCATTGCCTCTAAGATACCCCCAACCCACAATTAGGCGCACCTAAGAACACCCGCAGGATCACCAAATGCCGCAAGATTCATCCGACTTTTCGCCCCCGCTGGCGACCATACCCGCGCCGACACTTGTCGAGTATATCGACCTCGAAATCTACTCCATGCTCAATCGCGAATGGCTCGCCCACTCAAAAAACGCGTAGGGTAATGTCACTCTCCTCGTCCCGATCATAGCGATAGCGAAGCATAGGAACCTGAGTCGTCAACGCCGTCTACACGTTCACAGGCAACTTAATTGTTCTCTTACTCTTCGAAAATTAAATCCCGGCATAGACGTCCAAGATCCCTCCGCTTCGCTGGTGCTTCGGTTGGAACGAAGGTTTGCATATAACGATAAGAGGCCTCTAACCCGGAACACCCCGCATCAGCATCATGCCGAGTACGGCGACGATGATGGCGTTCGCCAGATTGATTCTCGCCAACATCACAAGTTGTTTTCTTGCAGAAACAACCGAAGCCGGCGGTCGTTCTCCACGGGGTACCTGCTGCATGGCTTCGGCAATTCTTGGCCCAAGAACAAAATCATGAAAGCCGCTCATCACGAGGAGAATTACCACCAACACGATCTTAGCCAGTAAGACCGTTCCGAGTTCTGTCGACCAGAATCCGTCCTCAGCAAGACGTTCATATCCGATCCCCCGACCGTCAAGCGCGAGTGCACCCGACACAACCAGCAATCCAAGAAGAATCCACGCTATTCCACGAAAGCGAATCGCTGCTTTGCGGAGGAACTGCAGCCCCACCGCGGGCGGCTCCATTCCCCGGGCGATGGGAACCATGACAAGGGCGAGGAATATCGCACCACCGACCCAGATGATCGCTGAGAAAATGTGGACTACTACAACAATGAATTGCCAGATCGGCACAATGTCCTCCAGATAATCCGGTATCGCCGGTCAGCCACCGATGTAGTACATCTCGACCTTGTCGTCAGATGAACTAGCCTTGAATTCGGTATCTTCCGAGCGAAGCTCAGAGTACCTATCGTTCCGTCCTGCCCAAACCTTGCCGATCAGCACCGCGATTTCATCGTCGCTAGCTCCCGATCGGAGCAATTTCTTCAGATCAGTTCCACCAGACGCAAATAGACATGTAACCAGCTTCCCATCAGTCGATAGTCGAGCCCTCGAACAACCGCCGCAAAACGGCTTACTGACCGAAGAGATCACGCTGATCTCACCATCGCCGTCCGTGTACCGATATCGACTCACGACTTCACCGGGGTAGTTGGGCTCCAGCGCTTCAAGAGGAAACTCATTACCAATCGTCTCGATGACTTCTTGGGAGGTCACAACCTGCGACAGTTCCCAGCCGTTCTTTGTCCCGACATCCATGTACTCGATAAACCGAACGATCGCACCTGTGCTTTTGAGGTAGCGAGCAGTGTCGACCAACGTATGATCGTTCACCCCCCGCTGCACAACGACATTGATCTTGATGGGTGAAAATCCCAGTTCGTTCGCAACCTTGATTCCTTCGAGCGTGTTCGCTGGTCCGTGTGACCGACCCGACATCTGCGTGTAAATATCCTCGTCGAGTGTATCCAGAGAAATCGTCAGTCGGCTCAATCCTGCGTCTTTAAGTGACTGAGCGTTCTTGGCAAGAAGATATCCGTTGGTTGTCAGAGCGATATCGTCGATACCATCTATCGTTGAGAGGCTCGATATCAACTCAGGCAAGTTCGCCCGGACAAGCGGTTCACCACCTGTAATGCGCAACTTCGTTACGCCAGCTGCTGCGAATAGTCTCGCCAGCCGGGTGATCTCCTCAAACGAAAGAATGTGGGGCCGAGGGAGGAACTCGTATCGCTCGCCGAAAATCTCGGCGGGCATGCAGTATGTGCAGCGGAAATTACAGCGATCTGTCACGGAAATACGCAGATCGCGGACCGGCCGGTTCAGCTTGTCGGTTATCCCGTTGAGAGAAGGAAATTCAGGTGTTTGTGACATGAAGTATTGAAAAGCACTATTCGTAAGTTCAGCCCGGTGCTCATCTCAATAGTACCGCTAGAAATTCGATCTGCTCGCGATGAAATCGTGAAACGGCGCCGGCCGATCGTTCAACTCAGCGATTCCAGAGTAGCCGTGAGTCCTCGCAACGCCGCTCCCCGATGGCTGATTTCGTCTTTCTGGGATCCCGCCAACTGGGCAGTCGTTTTCGCATACGACGCCAACCAGAACACCGGGTCGTACCCAAACCCGTTCTCGCCGATCGGCTGGTGCATGATCGCACCTTCAACAACACCCTCGCTCGTTGCGAGTCCGCCAGGAACTCCATTGCCGGCCAGTGCAAGCACGGCCACGAACCGAGCTGTGCGCTCCCAACCCGGTAAATGCTTCATTTTGTCGAGCACCAGTTGCACACGGCCTTCGTCATCCAAGCCCTCCCCACCGTAGCGAGCCGAAAGCACGCCCGGCTCTCCGTCCAGCGCATCCACGACAAGACCAGAATCGTCCGTCAGCGTTAGCTCGCCCGACGCTTCGGCATAGGCTCGCGCCTTCAGCACAGCGTTTTCTTCGAATGTCGTTCCGGTCTCTTCAACCTCAAGATCAATTCCTAAATCATTGAGACCAACAACGTCGAAAGACATGTCTTCAAGCATCCGAGAAAACTCACGGACCTTGCCTGAATTCCGAGTCGCAACCAGCAGTTTCTTTGTCATGAGTACAAACTTAACTCGATTGCGCAGACCCGTGGTGTTCGAATCGGACAATTAAAAGCCCGGTTATTCGTTATCGTTCACCCATTGATCCGGCAACCATAACGCCCCTGTCGATTACGGCAGGAGCGTTTTCAAAATCTCTACTGAAAGGAACTTACGAGGCATTTCGGTTGCGTCGATGTCGGATAATGGCGCGCCTGATGAAGTATTCGTTCTCCTGATCGAGCATTCGTCGAAGAACGTCGTCAGTAAGGTTCTTGAGATAAATGACGCTCGCCCACGCTGTCGTCAAACCCGACTGAATTTCGTCGAGGGTCATTGCTTTGTTGGTGTTCGCAAGTAAGAGCTTGAACACGGCTTCGGTGATTGGAGTACCAGGAAGAAGGAAGTCGGGCTCTTTCGAGCAGATGTTCGAGATCACCTTCATGTACTCGGAAGGCGGGCCGAATCCGCCAGCAGTCTTACCATCGTCAATTACGGCCTTGCCGTTCTGCGATAGCCGGGTGTAAACGGCGTATCCAAATGATCGGCCCGAGGAATCGAAAGCCTTTACGTCGATCTGGTACTTCGGCTCTTCCTGCGGCTCTGGGCCCGGGGCTTCGTTCCGCTCTGTTTGTTCTGTCTGGTTGGTCATGTACTTGTCCGCGACTACTCAGGCGATGAGCGGCGCGTGAAAACTAGGATAAAAATTTCTAGAAAATATCGTCTGGCCAGTCGAGCATTTCGACTCTGGCAATTTCGCCGACATCAATCATACCAATGTCATCGGGGCAAATGGCTAATCCGTTTGCGAGGGCCATCGAACTGAGGACGCCCGAGCTCTGGTTCCCGGTAGATTTCGCACGGAATTCACCACTTTCGTCCTTGTATACCTGCACTCTGGCATACACCCGGCGACCATCGAAATTTCGAATCGGATCATCCATGACCGCTTCGATCGTAGGTTTATTCGCCAACGGTTTACCCATCATCAACCGAACAGCAGGTCGCCCAAACTGTTCGAACGCTACCATCGCACTCACCGGATTGCCCGGCACCCCAAGGTGCGGCACTTTCGTTCCGTCGCTGCGTTCGAGGACTCCAAATGCCAACGGTTTCGCCGGTCGCATTCGCACCGACCAGAGCGCAATTTCGCCCTTCGCCGAAAGCACGTCCTTCACCACGTCGTAGTCACCCTTCGATACACCGGCCGATGTCACCACAAGATCGGCATCGAGCGCGTCATCCAGAGCGCTCTCGAGTGATTCGATCGTGTCGCGAGCAATTCCCATGATCCTCGGCACGCCGCCGTACCTCGAAACCATCGCCGCCAGGCTGAAGGCGTTCGAGTTGTATATTTTCCCAGGTTCGTACTCTTGCCCCGGCTCGATCAGTTCATCGCCAGTCGAAACGATAGCCACCACAGGGCGACGTATCACCTTCACATTCGAATGTCCGAGCGACGCGATGACGCCAATCTCAGCCGCTCGTAAGATTTGACCGCTCTCGACGACAGTCTCACCGATTTCGATATCTTCGCCTGCGCCGCGAACGTTGTCGTAAGTTTCGGCCGGCAAATGAATCGCAATCAAACCACCGGCGTCTCCAGAAGCTCGACGTTCAAGCTCGTCGGTGTCTTCAAACGGCACAACTGCGTCTGCGTAATCTGGCACCGGAGCACCCGTCATGATCCTAACAGCAGTGCCAGCCTCCAACGTCCGTTCAGGGAGCTGTCCGGCGGCGATGACGCCAACAACTGGCAACTCCACCGGGCTATCTTTTGAAGCGCCTTTGGTGTCGACAGCTCGGACTGCGTATCCGTCCATCGCCGAATTGGCGAGAGGTGGAATATCGAACGGTGCCACAAGATTCTCTGCCGCCACCTGGCCCAACGAATCGACCAGATCCGTCTCTTCAGCCGGCAATATCTCGAAGTAGGAAAGTATTTGCTCGCGAGCTTCTTCAACACTCAGCATTTCAGCGTCGTAGTGATGCCGGTGCGGTCGATCGAGATGTTCGTTTGATTGCATTGGCATATTAGTGATTAACTCGGCTACGACTACTGGACTCGAAGCTCGGCACCAAGCTCATCGGCAAGCTGTTTGAGTATTTGCCGCTCGATCTTGCCAACTTGATCGGTCGTTAGTGTTTTGTTCGGCGACTGGTAAATCAGTCGAACTGCCACGGCCTTTTTACCTTCAGGAACACCTTTGCCTTCGAACAGATCGAAAACTGTTGCCGAAGTGACAATTCGATTCCGGTTGGCAATATCGATTATCTGACCTGCAGTAATTCCGGTGTCGACGATCAGTGAAAGATCACGATGCGAAGCTGGCAGCCGAACGAATTCTTTAAATTTATCCAATCCGGTACCGGTGTCTTGCATCACCTTCAATATCGCCGCCAGATCCAGTTCGAACATGGCAACGCTCTCGACTTCGGCATCAAACTGCGAAAATACGCCGCTGGCGACTTCTCCAACAACCCCAATTACGGCGTGACTGGCTGAGGCCACCTTGATTACCGCCGTCCGACCCGGAGTAAACGTTGCATCTTCACCTTCCTTAAATACCGCCTCGATCCCGAGATCGTCAAGTACTGCCTCAACCGCACCCTTGGCGTCGTAGAAATCCGATCCAACTGTCGATGCATCCCAGTGAAGTTCGTTTCGGGGCCCGGCGAACGCTCCTGTCGCCATCTGACGTTCTTCTGGCAATCCCTCACCGTAATCGAGAAACACCCGGCCCGTCTCAAACACAGCAATCGGACCCCTCCACGTTCGCGAGTTTCGGGCAACCGTGTTCAGAATCGCCTCACGCAACGTACGCCGCATCACTGCGTAGTCGGCGTTGATGGGATTGCGAAGCTTAAGAGCTGAAGTCGTTTCGGCAGGTAGCGCCACACGCGCTTCACCATCGTTCGTGCTAGCAGAATACGAAATCGTCTCCCGCATTCCGGCCTGAGACAAAGCATCGGTAACCCGGTTGCGCAAATCCATCTCGGGCTGCGGCTGCCACTGCGGTGGCCGACCTGCGAGCGGTGTTATCGGAATGTTGTCGTACCCAACAATTCGAGCGATCTCTTCTACGAGATCCTCAGGGATCGAAATATCCGGTCGCCAGTAAGGAATTTTTACTTCCCAACCGTCACCGTCTGCATCAAGATCAAATCCGAGATCCCCGAGAGTCGTTTCGACCTCAGCATTCTCGATTTTCAACCCGAGAATCCGTTCGATGTGGTTGCTGTCGAGTCGAACGCTGTCCTGTTCCTTACCTTTACCTGGGTACACATCGATGATTCCAGTAGCGACTTCGCCGCCAGCGATCTCGGCAATCAACTTCGTCGCCCGTCGCAAACCGACTTCGCTTAACCCGGTTCGAAGGCTCTTCTCAAATCGCAGGGTCGCCTGACTTGCAAGCTCAAGTCCACGAGCTGTTTTTCGGTTGTTCACACCGTGAAACGTCGCCGATTCGAGAATTACGTTGGTAGTCGAATCGGATATTTCAGTATTTGCTCCACCCATTACACCGGCAAGACCAATTCCACGGTCAGGATCGGCGATGAGTAGCATCTCACTCTCGAGCTCGCGCTCTTTGTCATCGAGCGTCACAAGCTTCTCGCCCTCGGTAGCGCGCCGAACGATGATCTTCTGGTCAACAACCTTGTCCAGATCGAACGCGTGCAACGGCTGACCAAGCTCGAACATCACAAAGTTGGTGATATCAACCAGGTTACTAATCGACCTCTCACCGATCGAAGTTAACCGATCCTGCAGCCACTGAGGTGACGGACCGATATTCACGCCTTGAATGACCGTTGCCGTATAACGAAGGCACAAGTCGGGATCGGCGATCTCGACTTGTGCCAGCGAATTCACATCGGGGCCTGTAGCTTCGAAATCGATATTCGGTTGCTTCAGAGGACTACGCGTGATCGCCGAAACGTCTCGTGCCACACCAACCACACCAAGACAGTCAGGACGGTTCGGAGTCAACTCAATATCAAGAACTGATTCGCCAAGAATCTCGCCGATCGGAGTTCCAATTACCGCGCTATCGTCCAGAACAAGAATTCCATCGTGATCGTCACCGATCCCAAGCTCTCGAACCGAGCAGGCCATCCCTTCGGACACCACACCGCGAATTTTCGAGCGCTTTAGCTTCCTGGTTTTGCCGGGTTCGTCGGAATAGGCATCTTGAAGAACTGCGCCAATCGAGGCGTAAGCGATCTTCTGCCCTTCAGCAACGTTCGGAGCGCCACACACAACCTCGGCTTGCCCGCTGCCGTGGTCGACAGTCACTAGTCGTAATCGATCAGCGTCAGGGTGCGGTGCGACAGCCAGTACGTGACCAACCACAACATTGTCGATCCAACCGGTGCGTTCGATCGCGTCGACCTCATTTCCGCCCATCGTCAATCGATGCGCAAGATCATCGAGACTCATGTCGATGTCTACGTACTCACTCAGCCAAGAAACAGGAACCTTCATGCGTTTTACTCAGTTGTCGAAATTACAGGTGAAATGGAATATGACAGATCGTTTTACTTGCGAACGTCAGTGGCGCACGGCGTGTTCTCCGCTCCTAAAACTGAGTCAGAAATCGTAGATCGTTCGAGAAGAAATGCCGAATATCCGTGATCTCGTTACGCAACATCGAAATTCGCTCCGGTCCCATACCGAACGCGAATCCCGTGTACTTCGCGGAATCGTACCCAGCGTATTCAAGAACCTTCGGGTGAACCATCCCGGCCCCAAGAATCTCGATCCAATCGCCATTCCACTCGATCGACATATCTACTCCCGGTTCAACGAACGGGAAGAAATCGCAACGGAATCGAACTTTTCGAGTGGAACCGAATATCCGCCGGGCAAACTCATAGAGTGTGCCTTTTAGATCGGCGAACGTAATGCCTTCATCGACAGCCAAACCCTCGACCTGGTTGAAGTGCCACTCATGGGTAGCATCCGTTGATTCGTACCTGTAGCACTTACCAGGAACGATCACGCGAATTGGCGGATCACCCTGCTCCATCACGCGCGCCTGCATGGGCGATGTGTGCGTCCGTAGTAGCACGTCGTTGTGAGTATCTGAATCAACCCAGATCGTGTCCCACTGGTCACGCGCAGGGTGATCGGCTGGAATGTTGAGCATGTCGAAGTTGTACTTCTCAAGCTCAACTTCAGGACCCTCTACGGTCTGAAATCCCATTTCGTTGAACGCTTGAGTTATTTCACGAATCATCTGTGTCGAAGGGTGCAATCCGCCAAGCGTAGGCTTTCTTCCGGGGAGAGTGATGTCAATCGAACCAACTGAAACCTGCGATGACTTCGACTGGTTGACACGATCCTCGTACAGAGATTCAAGCTCGTCACGTAGACGATTGGCACCGGCACCAATAACTTTACGCTCGCCGATATCGAGCGAACCAAGACCCCGTAGCAGTGCCGTCAGCCGACCTTTACGGCCGAGAAAGTCGACTCGCCATGATTCAAGCCGCTCGCTTGAATCGGCAGAATCCAACTCTGTAACAGCAGCGAGTTTCAGTTCCTCAACCGACTCGCTTTTATGAGTACCTTGACCATTTGGCAACGACATTTACCTGACATGAATACTTGTTGACCGGGACAACTACCCTCAACACGGGCATTTCACGGAGTTTTTCGAATCGAAATTATAGTGGATTATCCGGGTAATACCGGTGCTTCGTTCGCGCTTGTCGCAATCTCAGGTACAGTTGGGAAACAGCGAAATGACGCGAAACCAGCGAAACACAGGGTAAATAGGGCACGAATTTCGCTAAATCACAAAAAGAATGTAATCCACATGATATCGGATATTTTTTTACGATATTCGTATCATTCTCCACCTAGGTCGTTACGATTCCATCATCTACGCCTATTTGAGTGAACGGCGGTTACTGCCATCGAGTCGCAATTTGTCCGACTGAACTAGCGACAAGTTCAAAAATGTGTAGTAGGGTCGAGCCACGATCACAGATCACCCGCAGTGACGCACGGTGCGCTCGAAGAGATGCGGTTCAAACAATAATTCCAATTCGGGGGTCCAATATGGAAGCCTACTGCATGAAGTGTAAGACCAAGCGTGAGATGCAGAACGCACAGCAGATCACAATGAAGAACGGTCGCCCCGCATCACAGGGCACATGCCCGGTATGCAGCACCAAGATGTTCAAGATCGGTAAAGCTTCGTAAGCTAGCCGCTATTGAATGAACTAATTGACCCGTGCGGTAGCACGGGTCTTTTTTTGCAAATTTCCAGACGGTACGCCGAACTTCGAAAGATTTCTGCGGGTAAGATTCGGGCTCAAAACCAATCCCGAATGCAAATATCTACAAAATATGAAAATCGATCGTATTGAAGTCCGATTCGTCGAAGCCCAGCTTGATAAACCGTTTGGATGGTCGCAACGGTGGACCAACACCCGAAGCGTCGTCGTACTGAAAGTTTTTACAGATGATGGCGTGATCGGATGGGGTGAAACATACGGTTCGCAAGATACAGTTGCGAGTATCGCCTCGATCGCACGATCGGCGATCGGCGAAGATCCCTCCAACATCTCGCAGATCTGGCACAAAATCCACCGAGCCACGTTCCAGAGCCATGGCTACGCTGGCATCGCCGTGATGGCAGCGAGTGCAATCGACACTGCTCTCCACGACATCGTCGGCAAAACGACCGGCAAACCAGTGGCTGAAGTAATGGGTGGACGGATTCACGACTCGATCCCTGTGTACGCCACAGGCCTTTACTATGTCGACAACTACGCCCTGCAGCCACACCTCGACGAAGCCGTCGGCTACATCGAGCAGGGCTTCACGGGAATGAAGATGAAGGTCGGCGCACTTCCACTCAAAGAAGATGCCGACCGCATTCGAGCAACCCGTGAGGCCATAGGACCCGACGTTCACCTGATGTTCGATGCGAACGAATCGTACGACGTTTCAAGTGCCCTCACGTTCGCAAACATGGTCGCCGATCAGGACATCACCTGGTTTGAAGAGCCATGTGCATCAAGAGATTTCGCCAGCAACAAGATGGTTCAGGAAAAGTCCCCAATCCCCGTTTCCGGCGGAGAAAGCCTTTCAACTCGCTGGGAGTTCGCGCCTCGATTCGCTGAACGAACCTTCGATATCGTTCAGCCCGACATATGCGGAGTCGGCGGTCCTTCAGAAATGCACCACGTGGGCCTGATGGCACAAGCCTTCGGCATCAAGTTCAATCCTCACTTCTGGGGCACCGGAATCAGTTTTGCAGCAGCAGTTCATTCACTGGCCCTGCAGCCGATCGGGCAGATCGGTCAAACGAACATTCCCTACCAAAACGAATCCGTGCTCGAATTCGATCAGACACCACACGCGGTCCGAGAAAATCTCACTGAGCCGTTCTTCACGCAGAAGAACAGCCGAGTAGCGGTACCGACCAAACCGGGACTCGGGATCGAACTCGATGAAGCTGTACTCGAACGATTCACCAAAGGCGACGTCGTCGTAGCTGATACGACATCGGGTATCCAGGCATTCTTCTAGATCGTCGTAACTGGTCCTGCAAAAAAGGCTGAGAAAGAAAATCAATGAAGATCACCGATGTAACCGTCACACTGTTCAAATGGGAGAACATTCCCACCACGAACTACAGCCCACTGTCAGGCACGATTGGCGGCGAATCTAATCTTGGATTAGTCACTATCTCCACCGATGAAGGCATCGACGGTCACGCCTTCCTCGGCAGCTCCAGTCAACCAGCCAATCTCGATACGGATTCGTTGATCAAGTTCCTGAAACCGGTCCTCGTTGGCCAAAACCCGCTCGACCGTGAGCGACTGTTTCAGTCACTCACTCAGCTCGTTCGAAAAGCCGGAATACGAACTGTAGGAGCCTGCGATATTGCGCTCTGGGACGTAGCCGGCAAAGCGGCAAAGATGCCGATTCACCAGCTACTCGGTACCTATCGAACGTCCGTTCGAGCCTATGCGTCTTCGACCGTCTATCAGGACCCGGAACGCTATGCCGATGAAGCAACCCAGATGAAAAGTGAAGGCTGGACCACCTACAAGATCCATCCGCCAACCGACCCTGATCTCGATATCGCATGCTGCATACAGATCCGCGAAGCAGTAGGCGATAACCACACCCTAATGCTCGATTCAACATGGGCATACGATTATCCCCAAGCCGTAAAAGTCGGACGTGCCATTCAGGATCTCGACTATTACTGGTACGAAGACCCTCTCGCCGACGACGATATCTACAACTACACAAAGCTAAAACAGCAGATCCACATCCCACTAATGGCGACAGAGCAAACCCTTGGCAACTTCACCGCCTACGCTCCCTGGATAATGTCGCAAGCGACCGACTATCTCCGTGGTGACGTCACGGTCAAAGGTGGTATCACTGGTGTCATGAAAACAGCCCACCTCGCCGAATCGTTTCACATGAACTACGAAGTTCATCACGGCGGAAATTCCCTCAACAACGTAGCGAATCTCCACGCCATCATGGCGATGAAAAACTGCGAGTTCTTTGAAGTATTGTTGCCATCTGGCGCGCAAAAGTACGGTCTGGAAACAGATATCGACATCGACTCCGAAGGTAACGCCCACGCATTCAACAAACCGGGGCTCGGCGCAGACATCGACTTCGACCTTATCAAGCGAAACAAGATCGCAGTGGTTTCGTAGATCGATCGTTCCCTCAACAATGACTCTAGAAGAAAATTCCGAGCAACCAACGATCTCCTGCGATCCCGAATCGGCTCGTCGATATCAACACACCAAACTGACCATGTCGATGATCTCGATGGTGCTGAACGTGGCAGCACCACTCGTTTTCCTGCTCGCTGGTGGTTCCGAAGCTATAAGGAACCTCTCCGAAGGTTGGACCAGTGTTTCAGCACTCGTTGTCGTTCTCTATCTGCTCGTCACTAGCGCCGGTCTACAGGTAATCGAATTCCCGTTCGAAATCTACTCGGGTTTCATCGTCGAAAAGAAATTCGGTCTCAGCAAAGTATCGATCGGCAGTTGGCTGCTTGATTGGCTGAAGGGCACGACGATCCAATCAGCGCTGCTCGTGGCCTTGATCTCAGGCATGTACTGGCTTCTACGTTCACAACCCGATCTCTGGTGGCTCTGGGCAGCGATAGGTGCAACTATTTTGGTCGTCATTCTGATGGCTCTCGTTCCGGTGCTGCTGTTGCCGTTGTTCTACAAATTCGAACCGATCCCTGAAGGTGATCTCAAGGATCGCCTGGTCGCACTCGCCGATCAGATCGGTACCCACGTCCAGAGCGTCTGTATATGGCACATGGGCGACAAAACCTCCAAGGCGAACGCAGCGGTTACAGGATGGGGTCGCACTCGTCGGATCATCATTTCCGACACACTTATCGAATCAAACACACCGGAGGAGATCGAAGTCGTGATGGCGCACGAACTCGGGCATCACGTTCGCTTGGATGTCTGGAAGATGCTCGCTGTTTCAACTGTCCTGATCTTCATCAGCTTTTTCGTAATCGACCTCGCACTCGTGGCGTGGATCGACTCGCTTGGTCTCAGAGGAATCGACGACATAGCGGGTCTTCCACTCGTGCTAATCGTTGGCGCAGGGGTTTCACTCGTTGCATTGCCAATCTCGAACTGGCTCTCGCGAAAAGCCGAAACCGCCGCAGATCTCTACGCGCTCAACCTAACTGGCATGCGTGACCAGTTCATCTCGGCGATGAATAAGCTCGGCAACCAAAATCTTTCGCAAAAACAACCGAATGCTATTGTCGAGTTCATTTTCCACTCCCACCCGTCAATCCAACACCGAATCGACAATGCCAAAGCGTGGTCGCCAGAAAATTAACGAAAGTACTCGCTGTAATTCATGTCCTACTCCGAATTCACTCCGCAAACCGCAATTTCGATTGCTGGCGAAAAGTTCCTCATCAACGGCGTTCCGACGCTACAGGGGCGCACGTTCCGGGGTGAGTCGATCGAAGGCCTGTTGCTCAACAGCCGAATGGCAAACGCCATATTCGACGATGGCAATGAGCTGACTCGGCATCTCTGGGCGTATTCGGAAAATGACCGCTGGAGAGCAGATCGCAACACCAACGAGCTTATCGACATGCTCCCCACCTACCACTCGAACGGTCTCACCTGCATCGATATCAACTTGCAGGGAGCATCTCCACTCGGCTACTACCGCTCGGATGAAGAAAGCCTTTCCGACCTGATGGCACGAATCAACACCGTGCACCCCAATGCCACACGCGAGCAGGTGTGGGCAGGGCTACCCGACACCGACTCGCAGCCGTGGAATTCCGGCGCATTCACAGAGGCCGGTGAGCTCAAACAAGCCTTCATGGACCGCACGGCAAGGATCATCGAGGCCGCTGATGCGATCGGAATGGTCATTTGCCTCGGATATTTTTACTTCGGGCAGGATGAGAGAGTCAAAGACGAAGAATCGGTGAAAGCCGCGGTCAACAACGCAACGAGGTGGGTTCTCGAAAAGGGCTACACTAACGTTTTGATCGAAATAAATAATGAATCCGATGTGCCTCGATACGAGCACGAAATTCTGTGTCCGCCTCGAGTCCACGAACTGATCGAACGTGCAGCTGCAATCGAAGTAGATGGCAATTGCCTGCTGGTTGGAACAAGTTTCACTCGTCGGATGGTTCCCACCGACGCAGTAATCGCAGCATCAGACTTTGTTCTATTGCACGGCAACGGCATGCACGATCCTGCCGAAATCACCAAACGGGTAATCGATACACGTGCGTCTGCCTCGTACCGAGGTCAGCCGATTTTTTTCAACGAGGATGACCATTTCGAGTTCGAGAACGAAACGAACAACTTCGCAGCCGCGCTCGAACAACGAGCCGGTTGGGGATTCTTCGACCCCGGACCCGGATCAGGTGGTACCGCAGCATACGGTGACTACGTAGTCGGATATCAAAACCCGCCTATCAACTGGACCATCAACACCGCCCGAAAAGAAAGCTTCTTCTGGTTCCTCAGCGATGTAACTGGAAGCTGAACGATCATCCTGAATCAAGTTCAGAATGACAACCCAACTGCTCATAGCAACCTCCACAGGAAATCAACAGCATGACCACATCCACCGAAATATCACTGACAGGAAAAATCGCGTTTATCAGCGGTGCTTCAAAGGGAATTGGCGTTTCGATAGCCGAAAGCTTCGCCGCCGCGGGTGTCGATCTCGCACTGACTGCCCGCAACGAGCAGGAACTTGAACAAACCGCCGAGAACACCCGTAAGCACGGAGTCCGGGTCTGGACCCGAACCGCGGAGCTAAGTGATGCCGATGACGTAAAGGCTCTCGCCGGCGAAGTTCTCGAAGAATTCGGAAGAGTCGACATCTTGGTCAACAACGCCGGTGTAGCCAAACACCAGCCATTTTTCGATGTTGACCTCGACACGTTCCACACGGTAATCAACGTCAACTTGCTGGCTCCCATGCTCCTCACTCAGGCGTTTGCATCCGGAATGATCGAACGTAAATCAGGCAAGATCGTCAACGTATCGTCGCGAGGCGCGATCCGTGCGATTCCAACTGGTGCCACCTACTGCGCATCGAAAGCCGCTCTGCAATTGATGACCCAGACGATGGCGATCGAATTCGGTCCCCATAACGTTCAGGCAAACTGCGTCGCTCCAACGGTAACGATGACACCGATGGGCGAAAGCGCATGGCCTCCAAGCCCACGCCGTGACGCCAAGCTTGCCAAAATCCCGACTGGCAGGTTCGCCAATCCCGAAGAAGTTGCCTCAACGGTTCTATACCTAGCCTCGTCGCACGCTGACTTCATCAACGGCGTAGAGCTTCCAATCGACGGCGGCGAAGGCGCGGGTTAGAGAAAACTCTTTCGATTTCCCGAGCAGAGTTATCGGAGCCGAGGGGTCTGGGGCAGGGCCGCGCTACTTACCGACCAATATCGATTCGCATGAATTGCTCGGCAAGCTCCACGCCATAGTTCTTACCGGTATCCGCCAGCCGTTTACGAGTCCGCTCGTCGCGCTCAGCACTACGTTCACCCACCTGACTAACGTGAGAGTGAAACGCGTTCTGGCGAGTTTCGAAATACTCCGTCACATCGACGTGATGATCCGGGTGCTCTGGTCGAAACAGCCACACTTCTTGAACCTTGTGCGGTTCAATCCCCTCAGCCAGATGCTCCGGATACGCCACATGGTCTCGGGCATATGGGAACACTGCGTCGAGAGTCACACGACCGGTCATTGAGTGGTCACGATGGCGGATGTAGGGTCGATTGGGATCAATCGTCAACAATAATCGCGGTTTGTGAATGCGAATCTGACGGACGATCTTCTCGCGAAACTCATCGTTGTCCTCGAGGCTCTGATCTTTCATTCGTAAGAACACGACTCCGGCGAGACCGTACGCCTTCGCAGCATTCAGCGTCTCCACCTCACGAGTTGCTGCCAGATCCGCAGGTTTTATCGACCGATCGCTGGTGCCTTTGTCGCCGTTGGTACACACGACAAGCACAACCTTCTTTCCTTCTGCACACCATTTAGCGATCGTTCCACCTGCAGCCGACTCCGAATCGTCAGGATGCGGAGTCACTACAAGTATTGATTCTGGTTCGTTTTCAGTCATTTCTTTCCTTGTGCGTCACATCGAATTCGCTTCGATGGTCAGCCCTATCCATTTCGCTCTAAAGTGCCGATTCGTTCTCGATTTCCACGTCAGGAAGATCCCCCGCAGGAACAAATCCCATCACCCTGCCGTAGAAGTACAACTCACCTTCAAGCGACGCTTTGATGTTTTTCGATTGTCGGAAACCATGCTGCTCGCCCTCGAACATCATCAATGAAAACGGAATGCCCTTGTCACGAAGCTCACTCGCCATAATTTCTGCCTGGGACGGCGGAACGATCTTGTCTTCGAGTCCTTGCAAAATGATCATCGGACACGAAAGCTGATCGGTGAAGTTGATCGCCGATCTGTCGTAGTAAAGCTGTTTTGCTTCGGGATACGGACCGATTAGGCTATCTAGATAGCGTGATTCATACTTGTGCGTATCACCGATAAACACGCTCAAGTCAGCAATTCCGTAGTACGTTGCTCCAACCGCGAAACGATCCTCGAACGTCAATGCGTTAATTGTCGTGTAGCCACCGGCAGAACCGCCCTTGATCGCCAGTCGATCAGTGTCTGCAAGCCCCTGCGAAACAAGATAATCAGCGGCCGCGATGCAGTCGTCCGTGTCGTACACACCCCAGTTGCCTTTTAGAGCATCTCGAAACGCCTTGCCGTGTCCGGTTGAGCCACGATAGTTCACATCGACCACAGCAAAACCACGACTCGTCCAGAACTGCACGGAAAGACTCAGCGAGGAACTCGTGGCACTTGTAGGACCACCGTGGCTAATCACAAGCAACGGCGGAGTTTCCGATCCGTCTGATTCGTAATCTGGGTTCGTAGGTGGGTAGTAGAAAGCGTGAGCTTCACCGTTGTCGGTTGTAGGAAAAGTGATCGCTGCTGGAACTGAGAAATACGCTGAGTCGAGTTCGATATCGCTCGATGATTTGAGCGTTGTCACCCCACCGTCGTCAAGCGATACGACCACCACCTCCGCAGCCGAAGTAGGCGAGGCTCCGATATAGGCGACAGAACTCCCACCCACATTTACTTCAGCAATCGACGTATGTAGAACTATAGTCTCACCTACCTGATTACCATCAAGGTCGAATTCTCGGAACACGCCCCGCTTGTCGTTTGATCCCTTCAGAAGAACCGAGCTACCGCCTGTAAATGAATACGTGCTGAAACCGAATGCCCAGGCGGGACCGCCGTGATCCTTTTTCTCGCTTACGAGTGGCTCAGCCCTGCCATCTGACCACTTCGAAAGATTCCACCAGCCCGACTCGTCGGTAATAAACACCAAAGTCCCATCGGGAGCCCATTCAGGCTGCACGATGCTGGTGTCGATACCGCCCGTTGCCAACCGCTCGTTGCTCACCGAGCCACTGTTGGTATCGAAATCGGCAACCCAAAGCTCGCAACTGTCCCACGGCATATTCGGATGGTCCCACGAAAGCCAGCAGATACGATCACCGGCGGCATTTTGACGAGGCGACGAGTAAAAATCGTGCCCTCGGGCAAGTACCTGAACGATGCCTGATCCATCGGTCGCAATCACTACTATCTCATTGTCGGCTTCCATGTTTTCGTAGTGATGTTCCCGCACAGCCAGCAGCCAGCTTGAGTCATTGCTCAACTGCAGATCGGCAAACCGATCATTTCGCTCGATATCAGGCGCGTCGGTAATTACCTCTGGCTCGCCACCATCGGAAACCGCACGATAAATCCGTTGGTCATCCCAGTTGGCAAAATAAACAACGCCGTTGCGAACGGCGTAAGCGCCACCACCGTATTCATGAACCGCGTTCCGAGCATTGAACGGAGCTGGATTAACCTCAGAAGTAGAACCATCACCCGACCGCTTCACGATGACGTATCGGCCGGCCTCTTCGGGTCGACCTTCGTGCCAGTAGATATCGTCGCCGTCCACACGCACTTCGCCCAATCTGAGACCACCCTCGGTGATCAAATCAGCCGAAATAGGGGATTCCCACGAACCGTATGGCGAAGTTTGTTTTGCTGGCATTGGTGTCTCTTATCCTCGGGCTGGATAACGGCAAAGCGTTCGAATGCGCAGAAGACTCGCAGAAGAACGGCAGTAAGGCAACACTCCTGTTCCACGAATTGCTCCAGAACGCGAAGCACTTCACCAACTAACCACCGAAGAACGATCCCTTCGTTCACCCTCACGATCACGCCATACTCGACACCAGCTTCAAAATCGGAGCCAATGTTGATCGACTGATCTTCATGGATGATTGCCAGCGTGCAGGGAACAGGAGCCGTCGGAAGCTGAGTTAGCACCTCGATATGAACGTCTCGCAGCTTCCACCGAGCACCATCGTCACGCCAACCAAGTGTTGAGCCGGAATCGACCGTGTCGAAGTAAGGCTGACTTTCTCGATTATGGCGATCATGGTTGTCAACTCAGAATCATCAGCATCGTTGCTTCCGTGGTTTCGAAATCACCGCCAGCAAGCTGACCGCCAACCTCATCGAGGAGTGCACCCATCTCAGCGTCGTGGTCGACGTACAGGATGATTGCGTTGCCGAACAGGTAGAAGTGAGGTACTTCGATCCAATCGACCGTCAGTACCGAACCGTATTCAAGTTGAAAATCCGAACCATCTCGCGAAACCGGTTCTGAACCATCCTCCGTTTTCGGCCGCGGTTTTTTAGATCACTTCCGGTTAAAATCTCAACGAAAATTGACTCTTCGACTCTTTAGGGGCTAGTCTTGAAGATAGCTTGAATTTCATTTTTGCGTTGATCGGGAATAGTAAGTTTCGTTACGGATCAAAGAGAGTCGGGGCAAGGTGGAAGCCCGATATCACGACCGGAACTGAATGGACCCGTGAGCTTCGAAGCCAAAGTTTCACTATGAGTAGCTTCCGACGGAGTGGGCACCGTTATCAGAGCCCAGGGCCTACGATCTTCGAAAGCTTTGATCGTGTGTCCGACAGAGATGCTGCTTCACGAAACGTGCAGCGGTAATAAGGGTGGCACCGCGGGATACATACCTCGCCCCTTGAAGCAATTTCATTTGGGAGTGAGGTTTTTTTGTGCCCATTTCTCTGTCGACCGGCCAGCTGGTGATGACAAAGACGAGTAGGGCGATCAAAACCTCGACGATAAACTAGCGAAACACGCTGGACTAAATCGAGAATAGATCGAAATCATGGCTGCGCCAACAAAGAAAAAACGAATCCTAACCGGTGTCCGACCCACCGGAGCACTTCACGTGGGTCACTACGTTGGCGCTCTGCATAACTGGATCGAACTGCAGCACCAGTACGAAACGTACTTCCTGATCGCCGACTACCAAGCACTGGGGGACCACTTGCACGAAATCGACATGATTCGTGAATCCGTGCTCGACGTCACACTCGACTGGCTCGCAGTCGGCCTCGATCCCGAAAAGTCGTCGTTCGTCGTCCAGAGCTACGTACCAGAGTTTGCAGAGCTCACAATGCTGCTCAGCTTCATCACCCCACTCGGAATGCTCGAACGCAACCCAACCCTAAAGGGCGAACTAGACGATCTCGACGTCGAGCAACGCACCGTTGGTTTCTACAACTACCCGATGAGCCAAGTAGCCGACATCCTGCTCCCTCGTGCCGATCTGGTTCCGGTTGGCGACGATCAACTGCCACATATCGAAATGACTCGAGAAGTAGCTCGAAAGTTCAACCGTATGTTCGGCAAAGTGTTCCCTGAATCCGATTCTCTTATTGGCAAGGTCCCGCGACTTTCTGGTACCGACGGTCAGGGCAAAATGAGCAAATCGAAGGGCAACGTAATCATGCTGTCCGACGATGAAAAGACGGTCACCAAGAAGGTCCGCGGAATGTTCACCGATCCCAACCGAATCCGAGCCGACATTCCCGGCAAGGTTGAAGGCAATCCGGTGTTCGAATACCACGACGCCTTCAACCCTGACACCGCCCAGATCGACGATTTCAAAGCTCGCTACCGAGGAGGCACTGTTGGCGACGTCGAAGTCAAAATGGCACTAGCCGAAGCGATGAACAACTTCCTCGATCCGATTCGAGAAAAACGTGCCTACTACCAAGCGAACATGAATCTCGTCGAAGAAGCGATCATGAGCGGCGTCGGCCGTATGCGAACCATCGCCGCCGAAACGATGGAACAGGTCCGAGACGCTATGCGCATCTCCAGCTACACAAAAAACTGGAAGTGAGTAGCCAACTACGTTTTTCTTAGAACCGCTGAAGAGCCATGACTACTCGATTCCAAATATCAAATCCCAATTTCTGGCGAAGTTGCAACTAAATCACTAGTCAACTTCAATCCACCAGAAAGCATTCGTCATGCCCAACTACACACCAGATATCTCCGAATTCAAATCTCTCGCCGAGGATCACAATCTGATCCCGGTTTATCGCGAGATCAGTGCTGACCTCGAAACGCCAGTCTCCGCTTACCTAAAAACAGCGACTGGCAGCCACTCCTTCCTCTTCGAATCGGTCGAAGGTGGTGAGAATCTTGCGCGCTTCAGCATGCTCGGAACAGAGCCCTCGGAAGTGCTCACAACCGGCGCAGGCACCCAACACGGTGAAGTCGATCCACTCAATCTTCTTCGCGATCGCATGTCGAAAGTGAAATACGCAACCGTCGAGGGATTGCCCAAATTCCACGGCGGCGCTGTCGGCTTCCTCGCCTACGACACGATTCGTTACTTCGAACCGTCGGTTCCGCCGATCTCGGATGAAAAATCTGGACTCGACGTTCCCGAAGCGATATTCATGCTCACCGATTCGATCCTGATTTTCGATCACGTCCGACACACGATCTTCGTCGTAGCACACGCTGCTATCGAAAACGGAAATGCAGGCGCAGCCTACGAACGGGCAACCGAAAAGATCGAAGAGATCATTTCACGTCTCGATAAACCCGTGCCACCGAGCGAAGCGCGACGTAACTTCCTACCGCCATTCGGTTTCACGTCTCGTGATTCAAACCTCGACTACAGCTCAGTTGGCCATCCCGACCAATCGCCGATCGACCAAGGTGAAGTGACCGGGCAGCCGTATGTGCCCAATATGACTCGCGAGTACTACGGTGAAGCAATCGCAAAGTGCAAACAGGCGATTCAAGAGGGCGAAGTGATCCAGGTCGTATTCTCGCAACGACTCTCACGGCGCACGCCCGTAAAACCGTTCGACGTATACCGATCGCTTCGGGCAATCAACCCATCCCCCTACATGTTTTTCCTCGAACTCGCTGGTTTCCAGATCGTCGGTGCCTCACCAGAGCTACTCACACAGGTGATCGACGGCAAAATGGCGGTACACCCGATCGCCGGAACTCGCCCGAGAGGAATCGATCAGGATCGCGACGACGAACTCGAAACAGAACTCGTCAACGACGAAAAAGAGGTCGCAGAGCATGTAATGCTCCTTGATCTCGGACGCAACGACGTTGGTCGGGTTTCCGATCCTGGCAGCGTTTCGGTAGAGCAGAGTTTCGAGATCGAAAAATACTCTCACGTGATGCACATCGTGTCGCACGTCACGGGCGATCTCTCGCAACAGTACGACATGTTCGACGCCATGAAAGCCGCATTCCCTGCTGGAACGGTTTCTGGAGCGGCGAAAGTGCGTGCGATGCAGCTAATTGCCGAGTTAGAGCCCGACAAGCGCGGGCCCTACAGCGGCGCGGTCGGTTACTTCAGCTTCACAGGCAACATGGATACCGCCATCTCGCTCCGAACGATGGTCATGAAAGACGGCGCTGCATATCTGCAGGCTGGCGGTGGAATTGTTGCCGATAGCGACACCCAGACGGAATACGAAGAGACGCTCCACAAAATGGGTGCACTGATGCGGGCGATCGATCACGCGGAGGAATCGACAGGTGTCTAACCTGACCTTCAAAAGTACCCGTACCGAATTCTTAAGTGCAATTGAACGATTCGACGTAGCACCTGTCCATGCCGTCATCGAGTCACCGAGCGTCCGACCCATCGACGCCCTCAGGTCACTCCGAATTCCGGGGGAGCCTGCATTTATTTTCGAATCGAAATCTCCCGAAGCTGGCGCATCTCGATACGCCTACGTTTGCCCGGCAATTGAATCAGTCGTTCGAACTGGAGAGTCAGAAGCACTCGGCGATATCAATCCGATCTCGGCACTACGCTCTCACTTCGACACACGAACCGTCGCTCCGATCGATGAATTACCTTACCTAATCACGGGCGTATTCGGATTCGTTGCCTACGAAGCCATCAAACACTTCGAACCGTCCGTAGGCGATCTGCACGACGATCCCACAGATTCACCGGTTTCCGCGTTCATTTCATCAAGAGAGCTTCTCGTGTTCGATCGTGCTCTCGATCAACTACACGTCATTCTGTTCGCACGATCCACCCACGAATTCGACCCTGCCATGGAGCGAATCTCACAGATCTGCCACATTCTCGAGTCAACTCAGCCAGACGACCTTACGCCCACCGCTTCTCAGACGGATATTCAACCCGAAGCCATCAGTACGAAATGCCAGTATGCCGACATGGTGCGCAAAGCTCGAAAGGCAATCATTGAAGGCGAGTTGATCCAGGTAGTACTCGGCCAACGAGTCGAAATCGAAACCGCGGCCGATCCCATCGACATCTACGAGCGGCTTTCGACGTTGAATCCATCGCCCTACATGTACATGCTCGACCTTGGCGACATGCAACTGATTGGTACTTCGCCGGAACTGATGCTGCGGTCCACCGGTGGACTAGCCGCCATGCACCCGATTGCCGGAACACGGTCTCGCGGAATCACCGCCGAAGACGATCTTCAAAACGAAGCCGACCTGCTTTCGAACGAAAAAGAATCTGCCGAACACGTGATGCTGGTCGATCTGGCTCGAAACGATCTTGGGCGTGTCTGCAAACCAGGAACAGTGAAGGTTACTTCGCTCAAGCACATAGAGCGTTATTCACACGTCATGCACCTCGTTTCACGCGTCGAGGGGCAACTAACCGGCGATCGCGACGGTATCGACGCCTTTCAGGCCGGATTCCCGATTGGGACACTTTCTGGCGCTCCCAAAATTCGTTCAATCCAACTGATTACCGAACTCGAACCGGAAGGTCGCGGTCCCTACTGCGGTGCTATCGGCTTGTTCGCACCTAACGGCGATGTCGACACCGGAACAATCATCCGGTCGGTCGTTCTACGCAACGGCACGGCTCACATTCAGGGAGGCGCGGGAATTGTATTCGACTCCGACCCCGATGCCGAAAATCTCGAATCTCTACAGAAAGCAAAAGCACCCCTGCTGGCAATTGCTCGAGCCGAGGTGATGACAACACGCAACGTTCACCACCGGCATCACCGGCGAAGCAACGAGCAAATTTCACCCAACTCCCCACTCACTGCGACAATTCTCATATCTGGCGACTAATCAAATGCTTCTACTCATCGACAACTACGACAGCTTTACTTACAACCTCTTCCAGTACCTTTCCGAACTCGGAGCCAAGGTCGAGGTGATCCGAAACGACAAGGCGACCATCGAGCAGCTTGCTGTGATGAATCCCGAACGCGTGGTCGTGTCACCCGGGCCCTCAACACCCGACAACGCAGGCATTTCCGTCGACGTAATAAAACACTTCGCCGGTAAAGTCCCGGTTCTTGGTGTATGCCTTGGTCACCAGTGCATCGCACAGGCGTTCGGCGGAGTGGTTACGGGTGCTGGTGAAATCCGCCACGGCAAGACATCTCCGATCCAGCACACCGGCAAAGGCGTGTTCGCCGGATTACCACAACCGTTCGAGGCCGTTCGCTATCACTCGTTGGCAGTCGAACAGGACACCGTCCCTGACTCGTTCGAAGTCACTGCCAACACCGAAAATGGCATCATCATGGGAATTCGCCACAAAGAACTCGATGTCGAAGGCGTCCAGTTCCATCCCGAATCGATCATGACCGAAGCAGGCAAAGACCTACTCCAGAACTTCCTCAACAAGCCTTCACCGAGCCAGTAACCAGCAGGGAACCCGATAGCCAACCAGCGATCAGTTCAGAGTTCATCGAACCAAGCTGAAATAAACAACTGAAGGTAAAACACATGAACATCCAACAGGCGATACAGATCGCAGTCGAAGGTACTGACCTCGAGCAGGATCAGGCAGCCGACGCCATGCGCGAAATCATGACCGGTGAGGCAACTCCTGCGCAGTTCGGAGCATTCCTCACCGCAATGCGAATGAAGGGCGAAACCCCGTACGAAATCGCCGGCATGGCGAGCATCATGCGGGAAGTATCACTACACATCGACACCGATGTCGACATGATCGACACGTGCGGTACCGGCGGAAGCGGACTCGACTGGTTCAACATCTCCACAGCCTCAGCATTCGTGGTGGCAGGAGCCGATGTGCCGGTCGCCAAGCACGGCAACCGCGCCATGTCGGGCTCAACGGGCAGTGCCGACGTTCTCGAAACACTTGGAGTCGATATCACTCTCGGTCCCGAAGGCGTAAAGAACTGCTTCACCGAATCTGGTGTTGGATTCATGTTTGCCCAAGCGTTCCACCCGGCGATGAAGTTTGCGGGTCCGCTGCGACCCCAACTCGGGATTCGAACGATATTCAACTTCCTCGGCCCACTAACCAATCCGGCAGGTGTTGAGCGTCAGGTGATCGGCGTCTCTGACGCAGTATTCGCTGAGAAAATCGCCAAAACCCTCGAAATTCTCGGCACGCAATACGCGTTCGTCGTTAATGCTGAATCGGGTGCAGACGAAGTCGATGTTGAAGGTCACACACTGCTCTACCAGGTCAATTCCGACGGAGTAAAACGCCGTCGTACTCGACCCGCCGACTTCGGTCTCCCCGAAGGTAAACGAAATCACCTTGTTGCCGAATCCATCGAGCACTCAGCCCAAATCATCAAGGACATGTTCGCCGGAGCCGGAGCCGGACATAATCCTCCGGTAGCTCCCGAAACGTCCCGCCGAAATGTAGTTGTGCTGAACTCGGCAACGGCGCTTATGGCAGCCGGCAAAGCAGCGGCGTTTCAGGAAGCAGCTGTGATGGCGCAGGACTCTATCGACTCTGGGGCCGCTCAGGCAAAACTCAATTCGCTAATCAAAATTAGTCAGGCACAGTCTTGATCGAAATACCGGGCATACTCGGTGAGATCGTCGAAAAGCGATTAGCCACCATCGAGCAAGCGAAAAAGAAGAAAAGTCTCGCGGAGCTGCGCACTATCTCGGAAAACTCCAGCGTTCCTCTTTCGCTGCAACGAACAATCGCATCGAAGAGTGGAATTTCGCTAATCGCCGAGATGAAACGATCGTCACCATCCGCGGGATCCCTCGATCCCGATCTCGATCCCGGCCATCGTGCAAGCCTCTACTGCGATGCTGGTGCGGCTGCAATCTCAGTCCTAACCGAGCCCGACTACTTTTCCGGCTCAATCGACGATCTTGCCGCAGTTTCGATCATCGCCCGTTCGTCACGCGTCCCGGTGCTCAGAAAAGACTTCATCGTCGACGAATATCAGATCCACGAAGCTCGGGCTGCTGGAGCTGATTGCATCCTGCTGATCATCGCCTGCCTGGATCCGAAGCAGTATGCCGATCTATTCACCGTCTCCACCTCGATGGGCATGGATGTGATTGTCGAAGTTTTCGATGAACCGGAACTCGACACCGCATTGACCGAAGTCGATCCAAACATTCTGGGCATCAACAACCGAAACCTAAAAACCCTCGAAACTTCACTATCGGTATTCGAAACGCTCTCGAAGAGAATTCCTGAAGACCGTATACGAGTCGCCGAAAGCGGAATGAAAAACTCGACCGACGTCGAGCGCATGGGCTACGCCGGTGCGAAAGCAGTCCTCGTCGGTGAGTCGCTGATGAAAGCCGGAATCGACGTGAGCGAACTCGCCCAGGCAATGGCAGCTGTGGAAATCGGATAGCGAAATGGCACCAGAATCCACCCCAACTACCCGTATAAAGATCTGCGGTCTGCGAAGTGCCGAAGCCTCGGTCGTTGCATCAGATGCCGGCGCCGATTATCTGGGATTCAACTTCGTCGAAGGTGTGAGGAGGAGGCTCCAGCCTGAAGAAGGTGTTCAGGTCATCACCGACTATCGCGCCAACCGAAAGAGTTCAAACCGATCTGCCATTTTTGGATTGTTCCGCAATCAAGACCCTGATTTCGTGAATAAAATCGGTCGAAATGCTGGGCTCGACTACATCCAACTGGCTGGCGACGAAGACGACCAGTACATCTCGAAAATCGAGTTGCCTGTATTCAAACAATTGTGGGTCAAAGAAGGGATGACATCACCCGACCTCGACACTATCGTGTCGCCTCTGCTGGTGGCCGGTCATGGTGTATTGCTTGATAGTTACAATAGGGGCACTCTAGGCGGTTCGGGGAAAAAATTCGACTGGGCGTCCGCTGAAAATATTGCCAATCGCGACAATGTACTTCTCGCAGGTGGCCTCAATCCCGAGAACGTTCAGAGCGCTATTACTCAACTCTCCCCGTGGGGCGTCGACGTCGCGAGCGGTGTTGAAACCGACGGCGTGAAAGATCCCGACCGCATCCGAGCATTCATCGAAGCCGTTCGATCAACCTGATCTGTTCGCTCAATACCTTTTCGGCTGGCGATACGTGACGCACACGGCGTAGACTGCTGCGGCACTTGGCACGTGTGCACTCGTCACAGTGCCAGCCAACAAAACAACGCCTCCGGAGTACCCAACTCAATGACCGAGAAATTGCGAATGGCTCAGTACGGAACCAAACACGGTCACGCCCAAGGCGTGCTTCAGGTCATGATCGACCATCCGGAAGTCGAAGTGGTCGGTATTTTCGAACCGGATGCGGCTCGTCGTGAACAGGTCGAAAACTCCAACGAGTGGAACCAAGTTGATTTCGTTGACAGCCCTGATGCTTTTCTCGACGATCCATCAGTCGTCTGTGTAGCGTCCGAGGGTGCGAACAAAGAAAGTCTCGGATTCACCGCAGAGATTGTGGCCGCCAGTAAGCATGTGTTCTACGACAAGCCGGCAGGCGACGACTATCAACGATTCGAACATGTGGTAGAACAGGCCAGAGCGCAGAACACGATGCTCCAGATGGGCTACATGTTCCGAAAGCACGACGGTTTCGAACGAATCGCCAACTGGGCCCGATCCGGATTCCTTGGTCACATCTTCCAGATTCGAGCGCACATGTCGACCTGGCTCCCCGAAAGAAATCCGGAAGGTGTGCAAACCGGCAAAGAGGGTGTTGCACACTTCAAAGGCGGAGTGATGTACGACCTTGGAGGGCACATGCTCGATCAGGTCGTCTGGATACTCGGTCGACCCAACAAGGTCTCTCGATTCTTCCAGAATTCGGCTTCTGAAACACGCGACATGATGGACAACACTCTCGGCGTATTCGAATACAGCAACGCCATCGCTACCGTCGACATCGCCGCGCTCGAAGCCCGTCCAATGGCGCGCCGGTTCGAGGTTTACGGTACCAAGGGATCGGCGATCATGGAGCCCTTCGAACCTGCCGACACGATCAAACTCACTCTCGAAGAAGATCAGGGCGATTACAAAAAAGGCATCAGCATAATCAAGATCGAAGATCGAGCCCGTTACGTCGATACCTTCGCCGAATTAGTTCGCAACATCAAAGGCGAATCCGAGCCGCTACGCACCCTCGACCACGAATTGCTCGTTCAAGAAACCCTCATGCGAGTAACCGGTGGGCTCGCTAGTTAGTTGATCAATGCGCAACTAAGGCACTGAGGTCTACGAACGCGCCCCAAACTACCCGTGCGCTCGTACGTCGACGCCTTCGGGCCACGCCACTTTGAAAATATTGGCGGCCTTGAAAATGGCGTCGGTGATCGTCGCTTCTCGCAGAACGCACCGATAGAGCCCGGCACTCGTCAGGTTCGCCCCGGTGAAGTCCGAACCGGAACAGTTCGTGCGATAAAAGGTCGCCTTAACCAGCGACGCCCCACTGAGATTCGCTCGCCGAAGTTTCGCCTCAGCAAAAACCGCTTCATCAAGATTCGCACCGGAAAAATCGACGTTGTCGAGCATCGCTCGCGTGAAATCTTTTCCACGCAGGTCTCGATCCGAAAGGTCTGCGCCTCTCAAATCTAGCTGCTCGGGAGAATGAGCTCGGTGCCACGCTGTGAGATCTGCGGCGGTTCCGTCAAGCAAGTCAAAGTGTTCCTGATTCATCCCCCGATTATGTGGCCGAATACCCTCGGAGTCGAATCCGTCCATGAGAAATTCAAGATATTTCGACTGAATCATCGTTTGTACCCAAAATTGAAACACGTTTGAAACACGTTTCAGTTAACTTAGATGGCGGCTGTTTGGTTGGCGCGATGCGCCCAACTTTCCGAAGTCGCAGTTCGCAAGTAAAATGCTCGCTACGCAAATTGGAAATGATCGCCAGATCAACTTGCGAAGGCGATCACGGTGCCAATACAGAAAAGAAGCACGAGGAAGTAAACAATGGCCTACATAGCCGAATATATTTGGACCGACGGCACCGAGCCAACCGCCAAGTTACGATCGAAAGCACAGGTGTTAGCGGACGGCAAGGAACCAGGGATCTGGGGATTCGACGGATCGTCGACAAACCAGGCAACTGGTGACCAGTCTGACGTAGTTCTCAGCCCGGTTCTCGTAACACCAGATCCGATCCGCGGTGGTGACAACAAGCTCGTTATGTGCGAGACCTTGCTTACCGACCTTACTCCGCATCCGTCCAACACTCGTGCAAAGTGCGCAGCATCTGCCGAACAGTACGACGATCTCGACACATGGTTTGGCCTTGAGCAGGAATACACCTTCTTCGAAGGCAACGCTCCTCTCGGTTGGCCCGACAACGGCTTCCCTGCACCTCAGGGCGGCTACTACTGTGGTGTTGGCTCCGACGAAATTTTCGGTCGTAAAGTTGTAAACGCTCACCTCCAGGCATGTATCGACGCCGGAATTCACATTTCAGGTATCAACGCAGAAGTTATGCCCGGGCAGTGGGAGTTCCAGATCGGACCGGTCGCAGCGCCGCTTGTTGGCGACGAGATGTGGCTCGCTCGATGGCTGCTCTACCGAATCGCCGAGGACTTCCTCGGTCCCAAGGGAACCCCGATTTCAGCAACACTCGACCCGAAACCAGTCGCCGGTGACTGGAACGGTGCAGGTTGCCACACCAACTTCTCGACCACAGAAATGCGTGAGTCGTTCGAAGCATGTGAAGATGCCGCCAAGGCACTTGGTGCCGAAGGCAAGCCAGCGCTCCACATTGCCGACTACGGCGATGGTGTGGAACAACGACTCACCGGCGCACACGAAACACAGCGATTCGACCAGTTCTCATACGGTGTATCCGACCGTGGCGCTTCAATTCGAATCCCCTGGCAGGTCGAAAAGGCTGGAAAGGGCTACATCGAAGATCGACGCCCGAACGCCAATTGCGACCCATACGTCGTAACACAGTTGATCATCGACACGGTCTGCTCAGCAGCCAAATCGTAAAACTTCGGCTCAATACAGACTTCCGAGAGGGGATGGCAACTGCCATCCCCTCTTTTTATTTTGATTACTGCGCCAAGAGGAATGACGTTCACAACGGGTTGATTGGCAAACCCACCCGCCACCGGGATCAGATATCCTGCGCCCGTCTTCGTGGATGGCACTCACCACACACCCTCATTTCCGGTAAACCCAACATCGCAAAACTAAGGAATCTGAACTACGGCTGGATAGTCGTACTTGCTATCGCACTCATGTTGTTCGGTGGGGCGGGCGCACGTTTCTCGTTCGGCGTTTTTCTCAAACCTGTCACCGAAGAATTCGATTGGAGCCGCGGATCGCTCGCCGGTGCAATTGCGATCGCCGGACTGGCGACCGGCGGATTGCGTCCTGTCGCCGGGATGCTCGCCGACCACCACGATCCTAAGATAGTCGCCGCCGTTGGAGTGCTAATCGGTGGACTCGCTCTTGCCGCCATGTCGCTGGTTCAAGAGCTGTGGCAGGTCTACATCATATTCATCATCATGGGCATCGGCTTTACGCTGGCATCGCCCGGTGCTGTTGCAAAGATCATCGGTGCATGGTTCACGAAGCGCAGAGCGTTGGCGATGTCGGTTGCAGGGACCGGCTCAGCCGCTGGCGAAACAGCACTGGTTCCAACGGCAGCGATCGCAGTTGCGTACATCGGTTGGCGAGAGGGTTACCTGATACTCGCTGCCATTCTGTTGGTGCTAATCCTCCCACCAGTGTTTCTTTTTCTAAAAAGTCGACCCGACCCTGGACAACATGCCGATGGTGCTGACGGTGGAACTACCGACGACGACGAAGACCTAAGCAAAGCGTCAGCCGATCCCAACGCTGGGATGTCGTTTGATCAGGCGTGCCGGACCGGAATATTCTGGCGACTCACGATCGGCTTCTTTATATGAGGCTACACAATGGGCTTCGTGAATGCCCACTTCGTTGCCTACACCACAGATTTAGGCGCAACAGCCGTACAGGGTGCAGGTGCTCTGGCGACGGTTGGAATCGCAGGTCTGGCAGGTGGTCTGGGATTCGGTTACCTCGCCGATAGGTTCGGACGCCGACCGCTACTCTCGATCGCCTACGGTATGCGCGGTCTCGGGTACGGCGTGCTATTGATGGCCGGCAGTCTCCCGATGGCAATTCTCGGAGTCGTAATCATCGGCAGTTCATGGACTTCAGTCATCTCGCTCACAGGAACTGTAGCTTCTGACGAATTTGGGCTTCGACGACTCGGAACGATCTACGGAACTATGTTCATGGTCATGCCGTTCGGAGCCTCCAGCGCCGTATGGCTTGCAGGAAAAATCTACGACACCGACGGCAAATACGACCTCGCCATGTGGCTGAGCCTCGGTATGGGCGTAGTCGCCACAGCCGCCATCGCAATGCCCAGCACCGGCATTGCCAAACGCCTCTGGCCCCAAACACCCCAGGCCGAATAGCGGGTGCCTGGTCAATTCCCTCTCCCTCAAGGCAGGGAGAAGACGCAATCCCTAAATCCAGCGGCCAGTGCGATTTGCGTACTTCGTGTAGATCTCGCCGAACTCCCGCTCTAAGTACGCTTCTTCTCTCCGTATGACTAGAGCCGTCAGAGCGGCGGATCCAAAAAAAACCGATATCAACATCGCCATTGCGTTCAAAGAAATCGCAAGCCCCGCGGCGATCAGAAGAAAGCCCGAATAGATCGGATTGCGCGTCCGTTTGAACGGACCTGTCACAACCAACGTCTCGGTCGGCTCGCCGGGTTCTGGATGCTCGCCCTGCGCCTTTAAAGTCTTGATCGACCAAAAGATCAATCCGATTCCGGCGACGACCAGCACCGCGCCGATAACCACACCGGTCGTACCGCCGATAACAGCACTTCGCCATAGCAACACGTGGATCAGCGCACCGATAAAGATCGGGGCGCCGAATATCACCGGAGGAAGAGCCGGAAGCTCGAGTCCCGGCTTCTTGTAACCACTACCCGAATCGTTTTGACCGCTGGCCATACCGCTACTTTCTGAACTTCCGCTATCGACGCGCCATGCTTGGTCGAACAACCTAACTCGTCAAACTCTGACTGAACGGTTCGCTCTCCCGCTCTCGCAGTGCAACATTCACCCGCAGTTTTTCGAGCGTCTGTTGTAACGTCAGTTGACCCTGCGGTACTTCGTGATCGTCAAAGAACGCAATTACGTCTGCTGCCTGCTCAGGCTTGCTCAACGAAGTCACACCCGAAAGCATTCGAACGATGCTATTCGACGGGAAGTCTTTGTTGACCTGATCCCAATTGTCCTTGATGAACTCCCACGCCAGGTGACCGTGCTCTTTATTCCGCATGGCAACCGCCAGCAGGTACGGAGCATCTTGAGTTCGAATCGTTCCATCCAGCGTCATCGCCAGTGTACGTTCCATCTCAACTTCGCCCGGGAACGCCGCAAGTGCCGACTGGTATCGACGTTCTTCCTGAGGTGTCGACGGGTTGTGGTACTTGTCGAGGAACACTTCGTACTGCGCCGAATCACCGTGCGACGCAACGACACCGGTGGCAGCGGCCACGACGTTCGGCTCGGCTGATCCAGCATCTACCAAGTACGAATCGTGCATATCACGAGCGTTCTTCTGCGCCAGTGCGTCGTCGCCGACGTTGGCAAGTAATCGAATGAACAGGCCACGAAGCTCGAGATCACGCGACGAATCGCTGTCGGATGGTTCCCAGCCAAGTCGATCCATCGCTGGCTGAGCCAGATCACGAATTGCTGCCTGAAACTGTTCTTTCGCCTCGCCTTCGACTAACTTTTCGAGACCAGTCAGGCAACCAGAGAGAACTGTCCAAACGTCGAGGTCGGTCTCGGGCTGGAAGCTTCTTGCAAAGTCTAGGAAGCCCGAGGCAGACGTGCGACCCGCCATTACCGATGACCACGTGTCGTCAACAAGTCCGTATCGCTCGATAGGTGTGAGATTGTCGAACATAGTGCTCGAAAGCGATTTCAGCATTTCTGCCGAATAACGTGCCCGGAAAAATCCGCTACCACCTGCGTTTGCGGTCGCCCAATCAGCCGGTGAATCCAGTTTGACCTCAGCCGATTTCTCCTCGAGCAAGTAACGAACTTCCTCGACACCAGAAGAGGTTCCAACTTTAAGTACGATCGGAACCGACCAGATCGTCGAGTCGGCAGTCTCGCCCTCGGTGTACAGGAAGCGGTCCTGTGAAAGTGAAATCGTTGAACCATCTTCGGGAATCGAAGCGCTAACGAGCGGGTAGCCCTTCTGGAAAATCCACGAATCCATGATTCGACGTGCCGGCTGCTGTGTGACGTGCTCGATGGCGTCCCACAGGTCGTTCGTCTCAGTGTTGGCGAACTTGTGCTTGTTCAGGTAGTAGCTTAACCCATCCTTGAACTCTTCTTCGCCGAGGTACTGCTCAAGCATCCGAAGAACCGATCCGCCCTTCTCGTAGGTCAGAAGATCGAACATGCCTTCCGCATCGACCGGTGAATTCACCTCAATCTCGATCGGGCGTGTGTTTGCCAACGAATCAACGTCGAACGCCATCGAACGCTCGAGGCTGAACTGGTTCCAACGACCCCATTCGACATTGAAATTGTCGGAACACATCGCCGCCATAAAAGTAGCAAACGCTTCGTTCAGCCAGATTCCGTTCCACCATTCCATCGTGACCAGATCACCGAACCACATATGAGCGATTTCATGAGCGATTACATCGGCAACCCGTAGCAATTCAGGCTCGGTCGAACGTGATTTGTCGACGAGCAGCAAAACCTCTCGATAAGTAATACACCCAAGGTTTTCCATCGCACCGAAAGCGAAATCGGGAACCGCAATCATGTCGAGCTTCTGCCCCGGATACGGAATTCCATAGTAATCCGAGAAGAATTTCAGCGCGAACGCCCCTGCTTCAAGTGAATAGTCGGTGAGGTGGCCTTTGCCGATCGGATGAACGATCCGCAGCGGTACGCCATCGACATCGACTGGATCGGTCGCCTCGAACGGCCCCACGATAAATGCCACTAGGTAGGTCGACATCACCATCGTGTCCTCGAACAATATGGACTTGCGTCCGTCGCCCAGATCAGTCTCAGAAACCGTCGGCCCATTGGATACAGCAAACTCATTTTCTGGAACGACGAGTGTCACTCCGTACGACGCCTTGAACGCCGGTTCGTCGAAGCACGGGAACGCCCGACGAGCATGTGTGCTTTCGAACTGGGTAGTGGCGATCGTACGCTCCACACCATCGTCGCCCGTAAACACAGATCGGTAAAAGCCGTGAAGCTGATCGTTCAGGATTCCCGTGAACTCGGCAACGATCGTGTACGGACCCGCTGACAACTCCGAGTCGAAGCTCAGTGTCGCTCGTTCTATATCCTCGTCATGCTCGACTCCGCTGGCGACGGTTACACCACCGACTGCGTCTCGTACGCATGCAGCGCTGATCTGAAGGTCAGCCGAATTTATCTGAATATTGTCGGTCGACTGACCAAGTTCGACTTCGATTTCAACGCTGCCAGCGAACGTGGCGTCATCGAGATTAGGCTCGAGGCTAATTCGGTAGTGCGACGGCACGACGAACGAAGGTAAGCGGTGTGGATTGGTCGAGCTGCCAGACAAGTTTCACTCCAGTTGAAAAAAGTATCTTTGGAGATTACCGCGTCAGCAGTCCGCACGCTACCGGTCGCGAGTGGTCATATTCAACCCATGTGGAGCAACGAATCAGCCATGTTCTTACGCCATTTTTCAGCCGATTCGGGAGTCCATTCGTAAAACCCTCTGCCAACCTTCACGCCAAGATCATTCGACTCGATTTTTTCGAGAAGAACGCGGGGCAACTCACGGTCACTGTTGAGTTGTGAAAACGTTTCTTTAGAAGCCATCTGTTCACCCGCTGCCGTTGCGCTAGCGATTTTTTCGAATATTCCAACTTGAGAAGACTCTCTCCCAAATCCCTGTCTCACGATCTCGTCGACCTGCAACGCAGTAGCCAATCCTTCCTCAACAATCGACATGGCTTCTCGCAACAGGGCCACCTGCAATCTATTACCAATAAATCCTTGAACTTCACGTTGAACAATCGCAGGTTTTTTACCAATCAATTCGTATTCGCGAGTTACTAGCTCAACCACCTCATCAGAGGTTTCGGAACCTTTCACAACCTCAACACCGGGCAACAAATGAGGCGGATTATAGTAGTGCACCCCAATCACACGAGAAGCACGTTGCGTCGCTGCCCCATAAGCACTTGGAACGAACGTCGAGCTATTCGAAGCGAGAATGGCATGATCGAGAGCAGCCCTGTCGATCGCCGAAAATATCTGCTGCTTCAGCTCTAGATTTTCGGAAGATGCTTCGACAACCAGATCAGCATTGCTCACAGCTTCTCCGAGATCAGTAGTCGTCGAAATACGCGCAAGGGCACTCTCAACATCGCCCTCCGAAATGCGGTCCACCGATGCCAGTGCCTGCAGTCCAGTTCGAGCACGAACAATCGCGTCATCCAGCAATGCTTCGGAAATGTCGTGGAGAACAACCTGTCGACCGCGGGAAGCGAACTCAAGCGCAATCCCATGTCCCATGAGCCCCGCACCTACAACAGCGATTTTCTCAAACCGGGTCGATGCTGATCCCGACGGTTCCGCCGAACTCTCCAGCCTATCGATCGGTTTATAGTTCGGTAAATCAGTTGGAGTATTAGAGTTCGAAATCTCTTTGTACAACTCGCCAGCTATGATCTGAACCAGATCCCACCCAATCTGCTCCCAGATCTCGAACGGTCCAGCAACAGCCCATCTGCGCCCGATTGCACTCGTAATCACCAGATCGATATCACAGGCGTCTGCAACTCCCGCATCGACCAACGCCAACGATTCACGATAAATCGCAGCCTGCAACCGGTTCGAAACGCTACTCGTCACCGAATCATTCGATAGCACGAATCCGCCCTAAACAAAATCTAGCTATGCTTGTCATACCGAGTAGCCGATCGAACCGTCTTCGCGTATCGGAATGACCTGCAGGTTGCGCGGGTTGTACGGCTGCGCCCGGAACGACTCCACTTCGAGATCGATCCCGATACCGGGGGTGTCAGGCACCGGAATGTAACCTCCTTCTCGCTTCCACGACGAGTTAAAGCCCGCGTTGAACGGCTGTTCGTCTTCTTTCGAATACTCTTGAGTTAGGAAATTCGGAATTGCAGCATCCATATTGCAGGCTGCCGCCGTTAGAACTGGGCCAAGGAAATTGTGCGTCACCAACGCCGAGTGATACGACTCTGCGATCGCAGCGATCTTCTTCACGGCAGTCACGCCACCCGCGAGTCCAAGATCAGGGCGTGCGTACTGACTTCCACCCGCTTCGAACATCTCGCGGAACTCCCAGATCGAGTGCATTCGTTCGCCGTTTGCAACCGGGAGCGTTGTCCGCTGTGCAACTTCCGCTTGGGACTTGATCGAATCGATCTGCACCGGGTCTTCGTAGAACGCCGGTTGAAACTCGACCAACTGCTCAGCAAGAGCAATCGCAACCATCGGCGTCAGCTTCCGATGTATCTCGAGGATGATGTCGACATCGAGTCCCGCACCCTCACGCATTGCCGCAACGTTCTCACGGGTGTCGTGAATTAGTCGAGGAAGCGTCATCGATTGGAATCCATCGGGAAGAGGGTCGGTTTTGATCGCCGTAAAACCTTCTTCCGCGGCATCACGGGCGTTCAACAACAGTCCTTCAGCCGACGTTCCCTGGGTGGCAACATCAGCCCGGACACTGCCCATCAGCAGATGCAGGCGAATCTTGTTGCGAACCTTTCCGCCGAGTAACTGCCACACAGGAGCTTCGAGAGCCTTGCCCTTGATGTCCCACAGAGCGATGTCGACCGCACTTACCGCACCCGACAACACCGAGCCGCGGAACGGTCCCATCCGATACATGTACTGCCAGTGATGTTCGATGTCGAGCGGATCTTTGCCAACCATGTAGTCGGCGAACTTCTTCACGACTGCGTCGGTAGCTTCGAGATAGCCCCAACACGCCGATTGACCAACGCCCACCAGGCCGTTGTCGGTGAATATCCTGACGATCTGGCTGTTTCCAGCAAGGATCGATTCAACTCGTTCGATTTTCATATCCATTAATTCTTTGGCTCTCGGCTGATTCGACGATTAATAGGCTGCAATTACGTCTCGGCGAAGATAATACGCATTATTCCGAACGTAATTGCGAAATTAGAGCGATGACCGACTCCATATCGGTCACTCTCGGGTGCTTTTCGTAGTCGGGATGCCCGTTGTAGCGATCGATCAAAATTGGTCGCAATCCAGCGTTCTCCGCTCCACAAATATCCGATTCAAGCTGGTCGCCGATCAGTACCGCTTCACCAGACTCAACCCCAGCTTTCACCAAAGCTGCCTCAAAGATGCGGCGATCAGGTTTTTCAACACATGTTTCACCGGAAGTTACCGCGAAATCGACATGCCCCGTCAGCCCCATATCGTCGCACAAGCGCTTGCTACTGGAATTCATATTCGAGACAACCCCCACGATCAATCCATACTCTCTCAGACGATCCAGCCCCTCGATCACATCAGGAAACAGGGCAATTCGATACTCCTGTTTACGAACTTCCGCCCAAATCTCACCAGCTAGAGATAAATCAACATCATGCCCATCACCCTGGAGCACAAGTTGCTCAAATCTTGAAAAAAACGCCCATTGCTCATTTCGACTCATCGTTCGAACAGGGTTACTGGTGTTCTGGCTGGTCATAAACTCATCGGCGACGTGGTAACCGGCGTTGATGCCGTCTGTCGTGACTTCCAGGCCAAACTTTTCGGCTGCGAGTGCCTGTATTTGCTCACGCGGTGGATCGAAACCGGCCAGCGTTCCATACATATCGAACAACACTGCTTTTAGTTCAGCCATTAATACTCATTTCAGACCGACGATGGATTGGGCCGCTAATGCTGCCACGCCCTACCCATTTCGCACCCGAATCTTTGAGAGTGCTCGCACACGCCTTTGCTGTGCTGCCGGTTGTATAAACTCCATCCAAAAGAAGGATTCGCTTCCCGGCAATCACATTGGCCAAATGGGGTTTTACCACAAACGCTCCAACTGCTGCACGCTGTCGTGCTGCGGTGGTCGGCTGTTTGGACTCGGGCACCGCGTGAACAAGTCGTACCAGACCGTCGCTGGGAAATAGATATCCAGGTGATATGCCAGTAGTTGCCCCTGCGACGCTGACTGGTTAAACCCTATCGACCGCAATCTTGAATCGTGCAGCGGAACTGGTTGTACCAGTTCCGCACCACTTCGACTCACCACTTCAATATTTAACATTGTCCCGAGAACGGCTCCGACCGCACGCACATCGTCGAATTTAAGCGCTTTTATCGCCGGGCCAACAGGTGTGTCGTAAAGGTACGATCCGTGCAGCCGCTCCAGAGGTGACTGCTCAGCAACACACCTTCCTGTCCCCCGTGTAGGCAGAGGTTCTGCGCACTTCTGGCACACGTTAGAGAGCAACAAAATCGACTCCGGCACGCAAAGTGGCACAGTAGCGCTCCGTCCCTTCCGCAGTGCACACAGGATGCGGAAACATTAGATTAATCGCACCGGATGCGAATTCTCTAAGAGCATTAATCAATTGCGGCATTTCCAGTAAAAATACATATCCGAACCGGTCCAGAAACACTAATCCGGCAATAGAATAACTAAGCACAGGGCTGAGGCTCGATCCAAGAATATTATTTGGGTTCGATTTGGGGGATTTGTGGAACTTACTATCACCGCCAACAATACGACTCTTACCGACGCAATCAAGAAGTATGCCGAGAAGCGACTGAGCATCCTTGATCGAAGATTCCGTGATCCGGTGCCTGTGTTCCTACAGATTCGAAAAGAGTCGACCAAAAAGGAAGCCGAACGATTCATCGCTGAAGTAACTATTAGGCTGAATCGAGGAGTCGTCCGTGGTGAAATGCGCGGTGACACACCGTACACCGCGATCGACCATGTTTCCGACACCGTTACTCGCCAAATCAGTCGATACAAAAATCGTTACTCCGACAAGAACCGACGCGATACCGCGGGCGGTCTCGGCATGGCAATCGCGGAGCAGCTCGCACAGGCTGCCGTAAGCGAAGTCGATGAGAGCGGGATCACGACTCTCGAACACGGCCAACTCGTTCGAACTAAGCGCCACGTGGTCACACCTGAATCGGTCGAAGACGCTGCAGCTCAGATGGAACTACTCGGCCACAACTTCTACGTTTTCAGAAACAAAGAAACGAACGAAATCAACGTTGTGTACCGGCGTCACGACGAGGACTACGGTCTAATCGTCCCCGAAGACGCCGAATAACACGTTCGATCGTCAGCACATATCGTCCCATCGTCACCCCGACCTCGCCGGAGTGGCCGGAGGCGTACGCAAACTCCGGAGCTACCAATGGCCAATTACAAGTTCTCGACCAGCGTGGAGAGATCTTCGGTGGTTACGTGGGATTCGGCGAGTTTCGACCACCATCGGCTGCGCCATCTGACCAATCTGCCTCCACTCCGCTATAGCTACGTCGCTATGGCAGAGAAGAGGAATGAAGATTGGTGCGGTCACTAAGAGGACATTACCCTCAACCCAACCTTCTTCCGCCTACTCAACTGCCGTGTATTGGTAAATCACCACAGGTGTATCAAACCCAGTTTCGAGTTGCTCGGGGGTCGGATACACCTGCACCAATCCGTCGATCTCCATTCGGTTGAACTTCTTAATACCCTTCTCCGGATATTTAGCCCGTTCCATCTCGCCAACGTACACGTACTTAACGTTGTACTTGTCGAGGAAATCACGGGCTGGCTGCCGCAAAGTCGAATTGAAGAAGTTATTCACGTCAATGCGTCGATTTGTCACCGTCGAGGCGTACCCAACTCGCTGCTGACGCTGATGCCAGTCCCAGCCGATCACCGCTGGCAGGCCCGTGTAGATCGAAACCCGATTACCCCACCGATACTGATCGCTCAGACCCTCGACGATCACCGGTGAACCTTTGATGTTCTCCTGCATCCACGTGATGGCGTCATAGTCATACTTCAGCGTCAGAGGCCCTTCATGATCGACGTATGTCACCGATTCCATGTACGCCAAGCCGTCGAGGGTCAATCCACTAAACTCGAACCTCTCGGAGTTTCGATCGCGTGTGCCCAGAACCGGATAGATCATCACGCCGATCACTAACACGGAAAGCAAGCCCAGCCATACCCCGCGCGCTGCACGCAGGCTACCTAGCGAAAGTTTTCCGGCATCGGCCATGTACCAGAGGAAATACGCCGAAGCCATCGCAAGCAAGATCCATGCCTGCAAATAAAACTTGAACACAGTGTTCATACGACCGATGTCCCCTTTGACCGTAAACATGTCGACGCCCGCTGCGAGTGCCATCGCCATTACAACCATTCCAACAGCAACTAGCGAATACCGGGCACCGGGAACACGCGAACTGTAGGCAACCACGCCAGCACCGAGCACCGAAGCTCCAACTATCACAGTGAATGCAATCGTTGCGAATCCGGTGAGGGCTAGTGTCGCTACCGCTGCCGCAACCAGTACCACAACGATCTGCCACGTCCAACCAGCAACTCCCGATCCCGAAAGCGTCGGATTCGCCACCCTCACAAGGGCATCAGAGAGCCGCTCTCGCCACATGAAAACAAGCCAACTCAAAATCGCAAAGAGGAAGAGGGCGTGGATGACCACGTATCGCCACAGCTCGGTCGAGAACTGGCTCTTGATCACACCATTGTTGAACAGCTCGAAATCCGCGTGAAAAGGCAGATAAACAACGTGCCCGACCACCACAACGAATATGGCGCTAAGACCGCCAACCACCAGCCGCTCGATCACCGAACGCTTGCTCGAAAGCAACTGCCCGCCAACAAGGAATGCGCCCATCATCAGCAGTTGAGTCGGAAAATCCCAAGCATTGATCGTTCGCAGCGAGCCAACCAGAATTCCGATCACAATCAAGCCCGCCAACGACTCACCGATAGGTCTACTACGACCGATCCTGAGATAAGCAGCAACCGTGGCTGCCAGAGCGGTGAGTGCGATTGGAATGGCGATCAAATGGGCGTGTAAATCGGCAAACAGGAACGTGAAGAATGGGAATTCCGTGATCTCGTTTCCCGGCGAATCGGGAGTCATCATTCTCGAACTGCGCCAGAAATCAAAGAATCCAAACGGTTGATCCTGGAAGAAGGTTCGAGATGCCCCCTGCAATACCTGAAGCAGCCCATCGATGTTCCCGGCAATCGCAACCATCACGACCGCAATCAGACCCGCGATCGCAGGTGATTTACGCGACCACGCCGGTATTCGCCTTGCACGCAGTGTTAGCTCGGCCAGACCACTCACGATCGAATAAGCACCCCCGATGGTGAACATGAACAACAACGGCACCGCGAGGTTGTAGGCAACCGATGGAACGATCCCAGTGAATCGGATGAGCGAGGCGATCATGAACTGCCCAAAATAGTAGTAGTTCAGATAACCACCTGCGTACCACGGGTCGTACGGCGGCACGGTCGAAGACTTCACCACGGCGTTCAGGTAGGCGAAGTCCATCGGCTTCTCGCCGCCCTTCCACGGGTGCCACAGATCGGGATTTGCGGCTCGGATCAATAGGAACGCCATGTATCCGATCAGGAGCAGGACTTCCATCCTGATGATCCGCCGCCTGTTCGCCACGAGATGCGCTTTGAGATCGGCTCCGATTAAACGCAAAGTGATGTACGAAATCGCAGCAAGTACTATCAAGGCAAGTAATACCGCGAAGAAACTGAACTGTAGAACATTCGCACCCACCAGCAGCCACGCCACAGTGGCGACCAGCAATAGCCCTAACGGCTTCGCAAAGAGATAGCCACGGTCCGGCCACGGCCTGAACACAACGAACGCAATCGGCAGCACAACCAGCGCGAATAACTGAGCAGCGATGTACCAGACGGCGGGCGTGATCCAGTCAGGCATCCACCGCAAGAACGTGATTGAGCTCCACGTGCCACCCGACTGCTGACCTATAGCATCCTTATCAGACAGTACGAGTCCGATTTCCTGCGGTCTAAATCCTTGAACAGCAGACCCGGTCGCACCAATTTCATCCCGTAAACGCTCTGCCGAGAATCTCTCGATATTGTGAAATACAAACGTCTGCGGATGCTCATAGACAGAAAAACTCTCATCAGCCCAACCGAGCTCTGCCGTGAAAAAACCGTCTGACGGCTTCTGAAAATGCTCGGGAGCGCCGAAATCGAGGCGTGCAAAAGGGTCTTCGTAATAATCCACTCCCAGTCCGCCAACGTAGCGGCTACCTGAATACGCCATCATGTAACCAAGCTCACCCGAAAATATCTTCTCGTAGAACGTCGATGTGATCGGATAGCGGTCAGGCAACCGAGGAATCGTTGCATAGAGCCGGTTGCTCAGCAGAACGAAATAATCTGATTCGGCTAGCAATTCCGACAATTCATTGAACTTCTCCCGATTTTCGTCGTTGTACAGTTCGGCACGCTCATGCATGTCCAGCCCGATCACCCCGGGAATCCCCTCCTCCCAGTGCTCAAAGACAACCTTCGAACCGCTAGGTGCGTTGTCTTTTAGCCAACCAGAAACGTTGTTCAAGGGGTGCTGTCCCGAGTAAACATTCATGAACGAAAACGAATAATGAGCCGTGAACAACAGAACTAGAGCGATTGGCAACGCCTGCAACCAGCGTCGGTTCGGCTGCAACGATTTGATCACTTCGAACGCCCACCAGAGCACTCTCGCACCGTACAAAATCAGGAACGGTGTGATCGGCATCATGTACCGCATGAACTTCACATCGAACCAGCCGGTAATCAGCAAATAAGGCAGCACCCACGCGAGAATCACCAGATCTGCCTTACGGTGAGCCAGAACACCCGCGATCACGGCTCCAAGCAGACCAAGCCACACCGTCAATCCAAGTATCGGTCCCAACCCCCACGTTCCAAGTTGAACCATCTGGTAGATGTATTTGGAAGTATCTTCGTACTGCCGGGTGAACGGGAAATCGGCCTCTCGCCTGACCATCTGGCCCTGAGTCGAAATGTTGTCGATATATGTCTTGAAATCGAGGAACATGTACGGCTGCGTAACGATCAACACCGCAAGAACGACGATCCCCATGAGAACGATGTTCTGGAACGCGGTCCACTGCCGTATTGCCGCAGAATCGGACGACATCTCGTTTGAGTCGTAGCGATCACCGCTTCTCGAAGTCATATAGATCAGGTGCGCGAGAACGAGCGCCAGCACCAACGGCAATACAGAAAACTTCGTAGCGACCGCTAGACCGAACATCACACCGGTCAACACCGAATCGCGCCTCCGCCCGTGCTCAGCAACGCGGATCGAGTAGTAGATCGTTGCGACGATGAAAGTCGTCACGAAGGTATCGACCGCAAAGAAATGGCTCAGCTGAATCTGCTGCACTGCAAGTGCCGAAAGCAACGCAGCCAATATGCCAACGCGACTACTGAATACAGCACGACCGATCAAGAAAATAAAGAAAATTGTCGCTGTATCAGAAACGGCGGAGAGCGCCCGACCCGCGTACCGCAGATCGAACATACTCATCCATTTGTACGGGGCAACTGCGTACTGAATCGTCTTCAGCGCGTAGTGCGGCAGGCTGCCCCAGTTGAACGAACCCGGATTCAAAGTGCTCGTTTGCGGATCGGTCAGGTTCGACCATTCATTACCTTCAGGAAACTGAAGGTTGTAGACCTGCGACAGAAAGGCACGCTCGTCTGGGTGGAAAAGCCCTCCCTGATCCCAGTTAATTCCATACAGACGGAGTGCGAGTGCTAGCAACAGAATCAAAACAAGTGCGTAGCGCGTCGAGATCCTCGGCACCCGCAGATGTCTTGCCGACACTTCCAATCGGGACGGCTTCGGCGACAAGTTATTGATTATAAAGTCCGATCCTTGATCCCGATCATCCGAGGAGGTCTCTCCGCGGGTGGGCGCTAGATCATTGGCATCGGCACTCTGAGCTTCACGCATGAAGAAGAATTCTATCGTTGGGAGTATGGCTGGTGTAGCTTGATTCGTACTCCTTGTTACGCAAGCTGAGTGAATATCGACTTATTCCCATCTGCCAATCGGCTAATAGGGCACCACTGAACGTACGAAAAAGTAAGTTTGACCCCCGACTTCCCCACATCTACGCTTGGTTTCAACGTTTTACCAAGCGCACCAACAAAGCCAACGAAAAACCTAAAGTCAGTGATCCCACTTGACCACATCTGAATCTCAACAGCTCGTCTCCAATTCGTTTGATCGAACAGTGCTCCCAAATGGTCTGAGGATTCTCACCAGCACTTTCCGTCACACCAACGCCGTAAGCATCAATTTTTTTTTCGGTGCAGGCTCTCGCTACGAAACTCCCCAGCTCGCCGGAGCTTCCCACCTTTTCGAGCACATGCTTTTTAAGGGAACTCCCGGCCGACCAACGCCCCGACAGATTTCAGAAGTCGTCGAGGGTGTGGGGGGAACGCTCAATGCGTTTACCGATAGAGAAGTAACCGGCTACTGGTGTCGGCTCGCCCAGCCTCACTACCGTGAAGGTATCGACCTCCTTTCCGACATGACACTCAATTCGCTCTTCAAAGACGACGATATCGCCAAAGAAAAGCAGGTTGTATACGAAGAAATCCGAGCGTCATACGACTCGCCAGGGGCGCGAGTCTCGATGCTGCTCGACGATCTGCTGTGGCCAGGCCAACCGCTAGGACGGGACATCGCAGGATCGGTCGAATCGGTTGGAGCGATCTCTCGGGACGAGATGCTCAAGTACCTCGAAACACAATACGTAGCCTCGAACACAGTGATCGCCGTCGCCGGAAATATTGAACATTCCGATGTTGTCGACCAGGTGAGCGAGCTACTCGGAGGACTTCACGACGGTGAAATCCTTCCGATGATCCCTTACGAACCCAAACCGATAACGAAACGGATTACCCTCGAACATCGACCCACCGAACAGGCTCACATTGCGTTCGCTTTACCCGGACTCGCAAACGACGATCCCGACCGGCATGCTCTCTCGATCATGTCGGTGATTCTTGGTGAAACCATGAGTAGTCGCCTATTCGAAGAAGTCCGTGAACAACGTGGACTTGCCTACGATATACACAGTGGCGCCCATTTCTTAAGCGACTGCGGAGCGTTCGTTGTTGCATCGGGAATCGATCCCGCACGAATCGACGAGGCAATCCCGGTAATCCTCACCGAAATCGGAAAAACGCGAGAGGGTGTAACCGAAGCCGAGTGGGCACAGGCACTTGAACTCACCAAAGGCCGAATGATGCTCCGAATGGAAGAGAGTCGTGCAGTATCGAGTTTTCTGGGGATTCAGGAACTCCTTCGCAACGAGGTCGAGACAGTGGACGACATCATCGCCAAAATCGCTGCTGTCACTCGCGAAGACATTCACAGAGTCGCCAACCGGATCATCAAATCCGATAATCTCGTCCTCTCGATTGTCGGACCATTCGATGACACCGCGCACTTCGAAGAGATGCTCAAGTTTGATTAGCCTCAACGCATTGCCAGCAAGTAGCCGCTAGCGTGTTGCTTGAATACCGCTAACTTCGAGTTTCTAAAAAATGCGCGAAATTCGATTAAGTGTGTAAAAAAAACGCTTGGGCTCGAAAATAAATCCGGCGTAGCTTGCTAGTCATGTTGACAAAACAAGCACCTCCAACCGACTTCAAGTGGCAGGCAGATAACATCCGTGCTCTGCGTACCCACCTCGGACTTTCACAAACTGCGCTATCCCGAGAAATCGGTATTCGACAACAGACGATTAGTGAGTGGGAGACCGGGATGTACGCACCTCGCGGGGCGTCGGTCACAATTCTCACTTTGCTGGCAGTCAGCTCGAATTTCCAGTTCGAACCGGAAACTGCCGACAATGACAAGATTCCTCCGCTGATGTCGGATCGATCGACACAGGGATTGGCTCCTCGCCGCCTTGCTGACTCGGGCCCGGTTACCGCACGATCGGAACAGCCAGCAAAGGCACAACGACTAACGTTCGAAGCCGCGAAAGCAGCCCAGGCCGATCGTCTCACTGGTACGTATAACTCAACCTACTTTGAGTCACGACCGTCAGCAACGGTTCGACGACTCGAAGTCCCCATGTGATTAATAGTCGATTCTCGACTCGACAAACAATCTGCTAGTTGGCACCTGACCACAGCTGGTGCGGTTTTTGACAGGATTTTGGCTTTGACACCCTCATTCCAGTCCGACTAGGATTGAGCCACTGATCAACGGAGAGATCAATTGGCTACACGTGCATACATCCTCATCGGAACGGCTGTTGGTAAAACCACCGAAGTTTCCGATGCCCTGAAAGAAATTACGATGATGAAAGCCGTTGACACAGTGACGGGACCTTTCGACATCATCGCAGTAGCGGAAGCCGACGATCTCCCAAGTATTGGCGATCTGATCAGCGATGGGATGCACGGCATTCCGGGCATCGTAAAAACCGTTACGTGCCTGTCAGTCAGAAGCTGACACACCGGAGCCCCGATTCAAATCGGGAATTCATATATTGCGCTTCGACTTCACCACTGAAGAGACCGATTTCAGAAACCAGATAAGCACGTTCCTCGATGAGATGCTGCCCAAAAACTGGGGGGGGCCGGCGGGACTATCGGATGACGACGGGTGGGCTCTCGATCAGCGACTCAGGAAAGAACTGGTCAAACGCGGTTGGTTGGTGATGGGCTGGCCAAAAGAATACGGTGGCGCCGATTCATCACCAATGATGAACACCATACTTGCCGATGAAATGGCGTATCGCAGAGCGCCCGGACTCGACGGGTTCGGGACCCGAATGCTCGGCCCGACGCTTATGGCGTTCGGCAACGAAGAACAGCGAGCGCAGCATCTCGGTGCAATCGCTCGTGGTGAAGTCCAATGGTGTCAGGGCTATTCAGAACCCAACTCCGGATCAGATTTAGCCTCGATCCAAACAAGCGCAGAACTCTATGGCGATGAATTCGTCATCAACGGTGCCAAGATATGGACATCGATGGGTCACCGCGCCGACATGATGTTTATGCTCGTGCGCACCAACCCCGATGAGCCACGTCACGCCGGAATAAGCCTGCTGCTTGTCGACATGAAAACGCCGGGAATCGATGTCCAGCCAATCGTAAACATGGCAGGTGTCCATCACTTCAATCAGGTCATCTTCGACAATGTATGTGTGCCCAAAGAAAACCTTGTCGGCGATCTTAATGACGGTTGGCGAGTAGGGATGACGATCCTGAACCACGAACGATCGGGGATCGAGTTCGCCGCCGGTGCACGCGCAGCAATAGAAGAACTAATCGCTTACATCAACAATCCCGATTCACCCGTTCACTCGGCGAAGTCCGATCCGGCAGTACGAATCAAGCTCGCCGAACTGAGCACTGAAGTCGAAGCCGCACGACTACTCTGTTACGACGTCACATGGCGGCATGGGCAGGGTCTCGAACCATCGTTCGAGGCATCGATGAGCAAAGTTGCTGGTACCGATATCTATCAAAAAGTTCTCGAGTACGGACTCGAAATCCTTGGCATGTACGGCGGGTTGGAACCCGCATCACCTCAGGTAGAACTGCAGGGCAGATTCCTGAAGCTGCGAATGCTCTCGACAGCAACCACGATCTTCTCTGGCACGAACGAAATTCAGAAAAACATTATCGCCCAGCGCGGACTCGGGCTTCCGAGGCCACCACGGGCCCCCGGGCTCGCTAATAAATAAGGAATCACATTGGATTTCGGTCTTACAGAAACTCAAGAACTTATTCGAACGACCGCACGAGAATTTCTCGCCGATCGATCGGATTCGTCGGTGGCACGTGCAGTCGCAAATGGCGACACCGACGCACTGGAAAGCCTTTGGAAAGACATCGTCGAACTCGGTTGGCCAGCACTAATAATTTCCGAAGAGCACGGCGGTGCAGGGCTATCGTTCGGCGACTTCGCCGTTCTACTGGAAGAATTGGGGGCAAGCCTCGCACCAACCCCGATCGTCGAATCCGCAATAACGTCCCGCATTATCGAACGGTTCGGCTCCAACGATCTCAAATCCGATTTGCTTCCCAAGGCCGCAACCGGTGACGCCCTCATCACTCCGGCTATCGTTGAGCGAGATGCCTCATGGGACGCCACATCTCCGACCGTTGCAGCCACAAAGACAGATACCGGCCTTGTGATCACCGGCGAAAAACGATTTGTTGCATTTGCCGAACAAGCGACGCACGCATTAACCCTAGTCCGAACCGACAAAGGCGATCCGGCGCTGGTCGTGGTCCCAATTTCGGAATCCGGAGGAATCGAACAAATCCCGCTTGAACACGTTGCGGGAACTCCGGTGTCATCTGTTTCGTTTAACGAACTCGAAGTACCTGAAGCAAACATCGTAGCCACTGGTGACGACGCGATCAGGACAACGGAAGAACTAATCGCCACCGGCAGCGTAGCTCGCGCTGCGCAACTTGCCGGATTGGGTCGAGCAGTGATGGACGCAACGGTGGAGTACGCGTCAAATCGCGAACAATTCGGTCAAGTGGTCGGCTCGTTTCAGGCGATCCAACACCACCTGGCAGAAATGGCAATCGCATCCAAGCAGGTGAACCATCTCGTTCACTCCGCGGCGTGGAGTTTTTCACAAGACGGATATTCCGTTGAGCGCGCTGCAAAGGCAAAAATAGCAGCAAGCGAGAAAATTTCTGCTTTATGCTGGAACGCGCACCAGTGTCACGGCGCTATTGGATTTACGTGGGAACACGACCTGCACCTCTATACACGCAGGGCACTGGCGTGGAAAACTGACTACGGCGATTCGTCGTTCCATAAATCGAAACTTGCCGACGCAATGGGCCTGTAAGGAAGTATCAACTCATGTGGTGGACCGCAGAAGAAGAAAAACACCAGCTTCGACATGACGACTGCCTGTTTTGCAACATCATTCATGGCGATCAGCCGTCGACCGAAATCTACTCAGATGACCAGTGCATGGCATTCAACGACATCAACCCGGTCGCGAACGTTCATGTCCTGATTGTTCCTCGTGAACATGTGACATATCTGACCGGTGCGACCGAACAGCACGAACAGCTCCTCGGGCATCTGATGCGGGTTGGCGCACGTGTAGCCCGCCTGACCGGAATATCAGAAGGAGGTTACCGGGTTGCCCTCAACCAGGGAGTCGATGCCGGACAGATCGTCGACCACCTGCATCTGCATGTACTTGGTGGTGGAATCCTCGACAAGCTCGGCACGCCACTCGGACCGTCGTAATCATTCCGAGCAGCACGCAAATCATGTGGCGTGAGCAATCACTGGCAAGGGGTTGATGGCTTAGTGCACATCGGACTGCTCAGCGGTACCAGTTACTCGGCCTTCAAATACCGCGAATATCGGCTTTTCTGGATAGCCGCGGCATTTTCCAACGTCGGTATGTGGTCGCTCGTGTGGGGCAGACTCTGGCTGATGCGCACCCTCACCGAATCTGAGGTTACGCTTGGTCTCGTGGCAACTGCCAACCTCGCTCCGGTACTGCTGTTTTCAATGTGGGGAGGCGTTCTAGCCGACCGCTTTAATCGCCTGAAGATCGTCAGGTTCACACGGCTCATGTTCGCCTTTGCAACGCTTGGCACGGGGGTTCTGATTCAAAGCGAACTCGTCGAACCATGGCATGTGCTCGCCATCGCTACTGTGACTGGCACGCTTCTCGCATTCGACATACCGTCACGTTCAGCCATGGTCGCTTCGATCGTCCCGAAAGAACACCTTGCCGGTGCGATCTCGCTCTATTCGATCGTATTCGGATCTGCGGCAATCATTGGTCCAGTGCTGTTCCGTCCCCTTGTCGCCGCTTGGGGGCTCGAAGGCCTATTTTATGTGATCGGAACTGCTTACCTCTTTACCGTCCTGACATTGCTCATTATGTCGACCAAAGGACACAAGGTCACAGCAACAAGCAAGACCGCCTTTGGGGGGTTAAAGCAAGGATTCGTCTATCTTCGACAACAGAAGACAATCGCCTCGATCATCATGCTCGGAGTAACGCTCGGCCTGTTCGGTTCATCATTCGAAACACTGTTACCTGTATTCACAGATGAAATCTTCTCCGGAGGCGAAAGCGTTTATGGCGACCTCCTGCTCGGTGCCGGAATCGGCGGACTTGCCGCAACCACGGCAATCACGCTCATCGGCAAACGCGTCCGACCCGCGCTCTACTTGATCATTGCTGGTGTTGGCGTCGGAGCGGCGCAACTCACGTTCGCTCGAATGGAAGTCTTGAGCGTCGCCATCCTCGTCGCCGGAATCATGGGCGGATTCCGAGTGGTGCTCGGAACGATGAACACCACCGTCGTTCAAACACTCGTCGACGAGGAATACCGCGGGCGTATTATGAGCATCACCCAACTAACGTGGGGGGCATCGGCACTCGGTGGATTGCTAATGGGCTACCTCGCCCAACGTTTCGACGCACCGACCGCAATGACGCTCGGCGGATCAGTCGCAATTCTCACCACCCTACTAGTCGGCCAGCGGCTAATCCGAAACTTCGGAATCGGTTCAAAGCCCAACCAGAAGTCCGACGCACCCGCTGAAAGTGCTATCTGTACAACAGACCTGTGAGCCAATTGCACCACTTTCAGCTACATAGCGCTTGACCCCAATAACTTATTGGTCCCCGATTATTAGTTGCGGGTACCCCTCTCGGTGGGCATAATGAGCGCTCTCACCTCGTGGGCACTCTTGTAGCACGCCCGCATGGCCAGCCCGGACTCTTGATTAAGCTCCGGGGTTTCATGCTGTTATTCCTGTGTTGCCAGCTTGAATATTCTGTAGAAACACTCGAAAGGAGAGGGCACTTGCACCCGTTTGCATACGTTGCCCCAGGCACGATAGACGAAGCAGTAGCCGTGCTCAACGAACATGGTGATCGAGCACGACCGATGGCAGGTGGAACCGACCTGATCGTCAAGGCACGCGCCAACGCCTGGGAGCTAGACGCCGTTGTCGACATCAAGAACATCCCCGAACTCATGTCACTGTCCGACAATGGAGACGGACTCAGCATCGGCGCAGGCGTGCCGTGCTACCAGGTGTACGGAAACAGCGATATTGCTGCCGACTACCCTGGAATCGTCGATGGTGCATCCATCATTGGCGGAATCCAGATCCAGTCTCGCGCTGGTCTTGGAGGAAATCTCTGTAACGCCGCACCGTCTGCCGATGGTATTTGCCCACTCATCGTGCACAGTGCAGTCGCAAAAATCACCAACGCCTCTGGCACACGTGAAGTTGCGGTTGAAGATTTTTGCACCGGACCGAGTCAAACGGTTCTCAATACCGGCGATCTGCTCGTCAGTATCGAAGTACCGAAGCCTGCTGCCAACTCTGGCGCAGCCTACACACGATTCACCCCACGAAACGAAATGGACATCGCCGTGGCTGGCGTCGGTGTCATGGTCGTTCTCGATTCTTCCGGGCAGAACTTCGAATCTGCACGAATTGCACTATCCGCAGTAGGCCCAACACCAATTCTGGCATCTGCCGCTGGTGACAGCCTTGCTGGCAAGCCGGTCAACGACGAAACGATCGCCGCTGCCGCCGCTCTCGCAAGAGATGCTGCTTCGCCGATTACCGACATGCGCGGTACGGTCGAACAGCGAAAACAACTCGTAGAAGTACTCACAGGCCGAATGATCAACAAGGCTGTTGAACGGGCAAGGGGCTAAAGAACCATGACAACAAACTCCCCGAGTAAGGTTCACGTAACGACGACCATCAACGGTCAGCAGCACGAACTGCTCGTGCCGCCTTACATGAGCCTGCTCGACACTCTTCGTGAACTCATTGGTCTCACGGGCACCAAAGAAGGCTGTCTCGACGGCAACTGTGGTGCTTGCACGGTCAGTCTCGACGGTCGAATCGTCGACTCATGCCTCGTTCTCGGCGCAGAAGTAGACGGCAAGAACGTCGACACAGTTGAAGGAATGGCAACTCCAGAGGGTCTCCACCCTCTCCAACAGGCGTTCCTCGAAGAGGCTGCTCTCCAGTGCGGTATCTGCACACCGGGCATCCTCGTCGCTGCGAAGGGTCTGTTGGACAACGAACCTTCACCGAGTGAAGGTCGAATCAGACACTGGCTCGCAGGAAACCTCTGCCGCTGCACCGGCTACGACAAGATTGTCCGAGCCGTGCAAAAAGCAAGTAGCTAAGAAATGACGCCGGATTGCTGCCAAAGCTCATCGAGAGCGGGTAGGCAGCTTTCTAATCTAACTGACATGGTTCTGGAGAGAATTAATGGTCGAAACATTTGAGCCTAAAACTGACTACAAAGTTGTCGGTACCCGCCCAATTCGGCACGACGGATACGACAAAGTAACCGGACGAGCAATTTACGGCGGAGACATGAAGCTACCCGGTTTGATCTGGGGAGTGCTGGTCCGAAGCCCACACGCGCATGCCAACATCAAGTCGATCAATACATCGGCTGCTGAGGCTTCCGAAGGCGTTATGGCTATCGTAACCGGTGCCGATATGCCGGAAGCACCGAGCAAGCTAGTCGACCTCGGTGAAGGTAACGTTAACTTCAAGTGGGCTTCTAACAAGCTCATGGCTGGTGACAAGGTTCTTTATCATGGGCACCCGGTTGCAGCAATCGCCGCAGTCGACCGCCATCACGCTGAAGAAGCTGCCCGCAAAGTAGTTGTTGAATATGAAGTGCTTCCATCAGTAACCAACGTTACCGACGCTATGTCAGACGACGCACCGGTCATTCTTCCCGACCTCGTTGGCGATAATCTGGGCGAAGAAATCACTAACACCAACATTGCCGAGCACATGCGACATGAATTTGGCGACGTTGAAGCGGCATTCGCCGCTGCCGCTCACACCATCGAGCGGGAGTACAACATGGAGATGGTGCACCAAGGCTACATCGAACCCCACAACGCGACTGCTGTATGGGACGAGGAAGACCGAATCAAGATTTGGACCAGTACACAGGGCTCGTTCAACGCACGAACACAGGTCGCTGGAATCCTTCAGATCGATGTATCACGTGTGAAAGTCACACCGCTGGAAATCGGCGGAGGATTCGGTGGAAAGATCCCGATCTACCTCGAACCGGTAGCAGCACTTCTCGCAAAGAAGTCTGGTCGACCGGTCAAGATGGTGATGGAGCGATCTGCCGTATTCGAAACCACCGGCCCAACGCCTGGTGGTCGAATGGTGATCAAGCTCGGTGCCGATGCAAACGGCATACTCACTGCAGCCACAGCCGATATCTGGTTCGAAGCCGGTGCATACCCGGGCGCGCTCATCGGTCCCGCCGCAATGTGTATCTACGCTCCCTACGAAATCGCCAACACTCGAATCGATGGTTGGGACGTCGTAGTAAACAAGCCAAAGACGGCTCCTTACCGCGCACCAGGTTCACCTCAGGTTGCGTTCGCGATGGAATCGGCCGTCAATGAACTCTGCGAAGAAGCCGGCTGGGACTCGTTGAAGTTCCGAATGGACAACTCTTCCCGAGAAGGCACACGCCGTGGTGACGGTGTTCTCTTCGGCAAAGTCGGCATGGATGAAGTTCTCGAAGCGACCAAAGCCTCTGCCCACTGGAACTCACCTCTCGGTGATGCCCCAGCAGGTAAGAAGCGCGGTCGCGGAATCGCAAGCGGTTACTGGTTCAACATTGGACTGAAATCTGCCGCCAACCTCGCGGTTGTAAGCGATGGAACAGTAATTCTTACTGAAGGTTCAACCGACATTGGCGGCTCACGAGTCGCCATGGCGATGCACGTTGCCGAAGTTCTCGGCATAGATGCACACGATGTTCGACCCTCCGTGGTCGACACCGAATCAGTCGGCTTTACTGATGTCACAGGTGGTTCACGAACTACCTACGCAACCGGGTACGCCTGCTGGATCGCAGCGAACAACCTCGTCGATGAACTCAAGAAGCGTGTAGCTATCTTGTGGGACATCAACGAAGACGATGTCGACTTCAACGACGGCGCATTCAGCTCGAAGGCCGAAGCCGAAAAGACGATCAGATTCAAGGAACTTGCAGGCAAGCTAGGCGATCTCGGTGGTCCGGCAACGTCAACTGGTAGCGTTGACCTCGAATCGGCCGGTGATGGCTTCGGTCTTCACATCGCTGATGTCGAAATCGACACGGCGACCGGCAAGACCGATGTCATCCGCTACACCGTTGTGCAGGACGTTGGAACTGCCATTCACCCATCGTATGTCGATGGACAGCTTCAGGGTGGTGCGGTTCAGGGAATTGGTTGGGCGCTCAACGAGGAGTATTACATGACTGATGATGGCGTAATGGCCAACAGCAGTTACCTCGACTACCGAATGCCAACGTTCCTTGATCTGCCGATGATCGGTACAGAAATAGTCGAAGTGCCGAATCCGCTGCATCCATACGGTGTACGAGGAGTTGGCGAGACTCCAATCTGCCCACCGATCGGGGCGCTCGCAAACGCAATCCAGAATGCCATCGGCACGAGGCTCTACAACACTCCAATGAACGCCGGAAGCATTCTGGAAGCCCTGAAATAGGAACCCGCACAAACATTGAACGGGCAAGCAAAAAATAACTAACCGAGTGGCCGGGAGTTGATTTCAGCTTTCCGGCCAACTTATTTCCAACGGAAGTTGGAACTGGCTCAACAATCGGATCCGCCCCCCAACGGAAGATCCACCGAGGGAATCGAATGGTCGCAACCTACGATGCAAAGACTGACTACAAGGTAATTGGTAGCACTCCGATCAGGCACGATGGCATGGACAAAGTGACTGGCCGAGCCATCTTCGGGGCCGATGTGAAGGCGCCAGGGCTTATCTGGGGTGACCTGCTCCGCAGTCCGCACGCTCATGCTCGAATCAAAAGCATCGACACCTCGACAGCCGAGGCGATGGACGGCGTCTTCGCAGTTCTGACCCACGCCGACTTCCCGCAAGCTGATGATAAATCGATCGACGCCGGTGAAGGAACCGTAAACCTTCGACGTGGTCAGACTAACGTTATGGCCGATGGCAAGGTTCACTACAAAGGCCACGTAGTTGCTGCCGTTGCTGCTACCGATCGAAACACCGCTCGAGAAGCTGCTCGGCTAATCAAGGTTGATTACGAAGTTCTTCCCGCTATCTCAGACGTCGACACCGCCATGGCGGCTGGCGCTCCGGCCATCCTTGATGGCCTCGTTGGCGATCATCTCGGCCAGAAAGTCGAAAACACCAACGTTGCCCGAGTGTTCCGACACGAGTTCGGCGACGTCGACGATGCATTTGCAAACTCCGATCTCGTAATCGAGCGAACAGTCTCGATGTCGATGGTTCACCAGGGCTACATCGAGCCGCACAACGCAACCGCGATCTGGGCGCAGGACGGCAATCTCACTGTTTGGTCCAGCACGCAGGGTTCGTTCGGTGTCCGTTCACAGACTGCTGGCCTGCTCCACATCCCTGAATCTAAGATCAAGGTGAACTACGTTGAAATCGGCGGTGGCTTCGGAGGAAAAACCGTCGCCTACCTCGCACCCGTAGCCGCACTTCTTTCACGAAAATCTGGCGGACGCCCGGTCAAACTCGTAATGGATCGACAATCGGTATTTGAAGCGTCTGGCCCCGCCCCAGGTGGCAAGATCCGAATGAAAATCGGTGTCAACAAAGACGGTAAAATCACAGCCGCCGACACCGATCTCATTCTTGAGGCTGGCGGGTACCCCGGCTCGGCAGTTGGCGCTGCAGCGACCTGCGTATTCGCCTGCTACAACCTGCCTTCTTCTCGTATTACTGGTTACGACGTACTCGTCAACAAGCCAAAGTCTGCTGCATACCGAGCGCCCGGCTCGCCGCAGGCTTCATTTGCTATCGAAACTGTCATCGACGAAATCTGCGATGCGTGCGGATTCGACAAAATCCAGTTCCGGCTCGACAACGCTGCCCACGAAGGCACCCGGCGTGGTGATGGGGTGCAGTTCGCTCGTGTCGGCCTCGAGGAATGTCTCACCGCCGCCAAGGAATCCGACCACTGGAACTCACCGCTTGGTGACGCTCCGGCCGGCAAGTCCCGTGGTCGTGGTCTTGCTACTGCCTACTGGATGAATGGCGGCGGCAAGTCGACCTGCGACCTGATGTTGCAGGACGATGGAACCGTGATGATGAACGAAGGGTCCGCCGACATCGGTGGCACACGTACGTCTATCGCAATGCAGGCTGCCGAAGTTCTCGGTATCCCCGTCGAAGACTTCCATCCCTCGATCCCCGACACCGACTCGATCGGTTTCACGGGCGTCACAGGCGGTTCGCGAACGACATATACAACCGGTATGGCCGCCTACAACGCCGCCCACAAGCTGATTACCGAGCTACAACATCGTGTTGCTGATCTCTGGGAGACCGAGGTCGATAACGTTAGTTTTGCCGACGGAACATTCTCCGCGAACGGCGACTCGATCGGTATCCAGAACCTTGCTGGCAAACTCGATCCCACTGGCGGTCCGGCAACTGCAACCGCTTCGGTGAACCTCGCCGAGGCCGGAAACGCGTATGGCGTGCACATCTGTGATGTCGAAGTCGATCTCGCCACTGGCAAGACTGACGTTGTTCGCTACACCGCAATTCAGGACGTCGGTAAGGCGGTTCACCCGCAGTACGCCGAAGGTCAGATTCAGGGTGGAGCTGCTCAAGGTATCGGCTGGGCGCTAAATGAGGAATACTTCATCAACAGTGCGGGAGAGATGGCCAACAGGTCGTTCCTCGACTACCGCATGCCGACCCCACTCGATTTGCCTATGATCGACACGATCATGGTCGAAGTACCAAACCCGCTACACCCGTACGGCGTTCGTGGAGTAGGTGAAGTTCCGATCTGCCCACCACTTTCTGCTGCCACACAGGCAGTCAAGAACGCAGTTGGCAAACCTTTCTACGAACTTCCGGTCAAGCCGGGTCGAATCCTGGAAGCCCAGAACGGCATCTAACCGGCAACTACCGCCAAAACTCAAGCCGATTGTTCTGGCAGAATCTTGCGGGCGCAGCCTAGAAAGGAGAAATACATAGATGGCTACAGTTTTTCTCCCTTATGCTCTTCGCAAGTACGCTGACGGCGAAGAGCAAGTAGATGTTTCTGGAAAAACGCTTGGCGAACTGATCGACAATCTTGAAGCTGCCTACCCTGGCACAAGAAAACACCTCATCGCAGATGAACAAATCAAGCCAGGGTTGGCGGCCGTTGTCGGTCACCTCGCGACTAGGCGTGGCTTGCTTCAGAAGCTTGAGCCCGATACCGAGGTCCATTTCATCACCGCAATTTCTGGTGGCTAGACTCGATTCATCCAATTCAGCACCCCGCTGGTAGCATTGATGCGGTTTTTCTGCTCAAATGCGCGTATCAAGATTGAAAGTAGTAGTCAGAGACCCGATTCATGTCGATTAAAGATATTTCAATAACAAACGCATCGCCAGAGTTCGATTTCGAGGACGGCACACTACTTAGTGCATCCTGCAAGCAGGTTATCGCCGACGGAATTTCAGCGATGCTTCAGATAGTTGGCGATGACGTGGATACTCAGGGTACTGCAGGCACTCCAAAGCGCGTCGCCAACATGTACGACGAGCTGCTCTCCGGTTACTCAACCGACCCTGTTGAATTGCTGAACGGCGCACTGTTTGATGTTGAATACGACGAAATGATCATTGTAAAAGACATCGACTTCTACTCACTTTGCGAACACCATCTTCTCCCGTTCTATGGCAGAGCCCACGTCGGATATATTCCGAAACAGAAGGTCATAGGACTCTCGAAAATCCCGCGCCTTATCGAAATGTTTGGGCGACGTCTGCAGGTCCAGGAGAGAATGACGCAGCAGATCGCAACCAGTATGGACGAGTTGATACAACCCACTGGAATCGGCGTTGTTATCGAGGCGAAACACCTCTGTGCGACGATGAGGGGCGTGCGGAAGCCCAACACGATCATGACCACAAGTGCCGTCCGCGGCCAGTTCAAGAAGAATTCGCTCACACGTGAAGAATTCTTCAGTCACGTGCGCTAAACGGAGTAACGACTCCCAGCTTCGAGTAACCCTCTCTAATGGATCCAAACGGAAAAGTAGCGCTTGTAACTGGCGCAGGTCGAAGAGTCGGACGGGCACTTGCACTCGCACTCGGCGATGCCGGGTGTCGGGTCGCCGTGCATTTCGGTCAATCAGGAAATGACGCCCAGGAAACGGTTTCATTGATTCGTTCGATGGGTAGCGAGGCGATTGCTATCCAGGCCGATCTCGAAGATCCAGCACAGATCGAATCGCTTACCAACTCTGTCGCTGAACAACTCGGACCAATCGAAATCCTCGTCAACAACGCATCGATCTTCGACAAGATTGGCCTCGAAGAATCTTCGAACGAAATCTGGGACCGCCACTTTGCCATCAACGCTCGCGCACCGTTTCTTCTGGCCCAGACGATGCTATCTCAGCTGGGTAACGATGCACCGGGCAAGATAATCAACCTCAACGACTGGCACACCGCCCGTCCAACTCGATTTGCGTACGGCGTTTCAAAAGCGGCGCTCTCCGGACTCACCCGCACACTCGCTCTCTCGATGGCTCCGCATGTTCAGGTGAACGAGCTTTCACTCGGTGCAATAATGCCGCCATCCGACATCCCACTCGATCGTCCCAAAAGCGAAATTCAGATCGATCTTGGTCCCGCCGATCGAATGGGGTCACTCAACGAAGTGGCCGACGCAATGATGATGCTCGTTCAAAACGACTTCATCACAGGCGAAACTATCAACGTCGACGGTGGTCGACACGTACAGTAATCGACCAGATTCTCACTGCAATCGTCAGAACTCTCTGCCAGCAATAATACCGAACATATGCCTGCCCAAGCACACGACGACTCTTCACAACTCGACACCGTTCATATTGAACAGCTCGAACTCGACTGCATCATCGGCATCAACCCGTGGGAACGGGGCGCCAGGCAGCGAATCACGATCGATATCGAGATCAACGCCGATCTATCGGCGGCCGGTAAATCCGATGCAATCGAAGACACAATCAACTATCGAACTATCGCGAAAGCGGTAACCGCTGAAGTGGAAGCGTCGAATTACAGCCTTGTCGAAGCTCTCGCTACGCGAATCGCTGATATATGCCTTGAGGACGAACGAGCGCAATCGGTGGAAGTTTCGGTACGTAAACCGGGAGCGGTCAGAAAAGCTGCAGGCGTTGGCGTAGTAGTTCGCCGAAACCGCCTAGGCAAATAGACTCACTCAGGCGACGGGTCCAGAAAAATTAGGCGACTGCCCGTTGCCCGACCAGCACTCTGAACTCGCTCTCGAAATCTCGCACGCGCGCCGCCAACTCTGACAGTTTATCGTCGTCGACGCCGAGTTCCTGTGCATGCCCAAGAACGCCGAGGGCGTCAATTAATTCTTTTGCTACTAAAGTTTGATCTGTACGCATCGCGATGCGTCCGAACCGGAGAACAATTCACATTCTGGCGAGCCTGAGCTAATCGTAATTACATTTTCGGATAGGAATTTAGTCCTGTAAGTACAAATTACACAACTCTAGTGTTATTGACCAATATAACCACAACAGGTCGCGGCATTAACAAGATTACAACTGACAATGCACAACACGCCATGCAGGGAAACGCCCAGATCTTAATCGGCGTGCTGTTCGAGAATTGGAATCGAACCGGCTATACCAAAAATTAACTGGATGAGCATCTGAACTCAAAACCGCCACAATACGCCATTTCCCCCGGATCGCACTATTAAAAATCCTCGCATTGAGGCGCACGCCGGTGCACCACCGCGCTAGGTGATTATTCAGATGGAGGCGATGACGGCGGTGGTGATTCGCTAGGTGCCACGCGCTTACGCAGAGGAACCTCACGAATGAACGCCGTCGCTGCAATCCCAACCAGCAGCAACAACAACGACAGGAAGAAAACATCACCAATCGCACCAGCCAACGATTCACGAATTGCCCCGAACACATGGTTACCGAGTGCAATTCCCGATTCACCAGTTGCAGCGAACGTAGCTTTTAATCCCCTGGTGCCTTCCGGGCTCAGCAGTGCGTTCGGATTGCTTGTGATCTGATCCAACAGTTGATAAGGAACTGCCTCAGACACCTCGTCAGGCAAATTGACCTGCATGCCATCTTTGAATTGCCTGACCATGTACGAACCAAACACCGCTAGCCCGATCGACCCGCCAACCGATCGGAAGAACTGCGCCGAGGATGTAGCAATGCCAAGGTACTGCTGCGGTACGCCGTTCTGAATTGCGATCGTGTAGAGAGGGAACGACGTACCAAGCCCAAATCCCATTACGATCGCTGAAATCAGCGCGTAGGCATGCGTCGTATCGCCATCGACTCGACTGAGAAAGAACGTCCCGATCGCCATTATCGACACGCCGATTATTCCCTGAATTCGGTAGTGCCCACCAGTTCGAGACAGCACTTGCCCGCTAATGGCCGCGCCAGCCACGATGCCAAGCATCATCGGAGTCAGGAAGCTGCCGCTGGCGGTCGGAGAAGCTCCAAGCACGCCTTGGAAAAGCAGCGGGATGAAGAAAATCGCGCCAAACATGGCAAACCCGGTGATCAGCGTGACGAACAGTGCTATTCCAACGATCCTGTTCTTAAAAACCGCAAGCGGAAGAATCGGATCGGGTACACGGGTTTCGTAGAGCGCAAACACAATCGCCATGGCACCACCAAGCGCCAGAGAGCCGATCACGAGTGGATCAGACCATTCGTACTGGTTTCCACCCCACGACAACCCCAGAAGCGCAGGAACGATCGCCAGAACGATAAGAACTGCACCACCAACATCGATCTTCCGCTTTGGCCCGTCTCTTTTGCCGTTCGGGAACAACTTGATGAACAGCAGAATGATCGGAATCCCAAATGGGAGGTTTACGAGGAAAATCCACTCCCATGAAAGCTGATCTGTGATGAATCCTCCAAGCGTCGGACCCAGGACCGATGAGATTCCGAACATCGCCGCAATAATGCCCTGGTACTTGGCTCGTTCGGCTGGCGGAAACAGGTCGCCGATCGTTACAAACGACAGCGCCATGATCATTCCACCACCGAGACCCTGAATACCTCGAGACATGATCAAGGCGTTCATCGACCCCGACATCGCGGCCAGCACCGACCCCACGAGAAAGACCGCAATACCGCCAACATACAGCGCCTTACGACCATAGACGTCAGAAACAGCTCCCGTGATCAGCACTACGGATGTCGATGCCACGATGTAAGCACTCGAAACCCACGTCACCCGATCGAATCCATTGAGATCGGCCATAATCCGCGGAATTGCGGTCGCAACGATTGTCTGATCCAACGATGCGAGGAACATCGCAAACATCACGCCGATAAGGGTTAGCTTTATCTGCCGTGGAGTGAGTCCTGGATCTTTCCACCCCTCCTGAAAAGGCGCGCCTTTAGCTTCGGCCAATATTCGCTACCTCGTGTTGTAACAAAGACGTTTTCTTCAAAAAAATATTCAGACTAATCGCTGAACTGCGGCGATGAATCTTTCATCGCTTCGAACACACGTTCCGGGTTCATCGGCAGCCGTCCCATTCGAACGGATGCGGCATCCCTGACCGCGTTGGCAATCGCGGCTGGTGGCGGAATTATCGGCGGTTCGCCAACTCCCCTGATACCCCACGCACCGTCATCAGCAGGCGTTTCGAGCATCACTGTTTTGATCAAAGGCAGGTCGAGAGCCGTTGGCATTCGGTAATCGAGGAACGAGGCGTTTCGCATCAATCCCTGATCGTCGAAGACATACTCCTCCGAGAGTGCCCAGCCGATTCCCTGAGCCGCTCCGCCCTGCATCTGGCTTTCAACCTGAGTCGGGTTCACTACCTTCCCCACATCCTGAAACAGGGTGAAGTCGGTGAGTTGAACCTTTCCGGTTTCGGGGTCAATCTCGACATCGGCAACCGCCATTGCGTATCCGTTCGCAGTCCGCATTCCCGGATCGTTTGAGGCGGTGGCAGTAATGTTCGATCCATTCTTCGTTACTGTAGAACCTACGTCCTTGAACGATACCTTTGAATCCTGATTATCCCGAGCGTAGAAATAACCACCCTCGTATTCAACGAACTCGGCATCGACCCCAAATCGAACGGCCATCTTCTCTTTCATCTGCTCAATTACAGACGTTCCAGCCTTGTACACAGCTTGGCTCAGCGTGCGCATAACTCGTGATCCCGCCGCGTTGCCTGTGTACGGAATTCCTTCGGTATCGGCGGTGTGAACATGAACTTCCTCTGGCTCGATGCCAAGCGTCTCCGCTGCCACCTGCGCCGTTCCTGTGCGTATACCGTGCAGATCAACCGCACCGATAGCGACGTCAACGCCTCCATCGTGGTTGACCATTACCCGCGCACTCGAAATTTCGAGCCCGCACGGCCACCAACCGATTCCGACACCACGCCCCACCGGCCATCCGTTTTCACTCGGTTTCACCGGGCGGGTGTACTCATCAGAGGCTTTTACCGCTTCGAGCATCTCGACGATACCGATACGGTTGTACACCTCGTCGTCAATATTCGAATCGCCCGTCTTCGAGGCGTTCTTGATACGGAAGTCGATCGCGTCCATCCCTATTTCACGGGCCAGGTCGTCCAGAGTCGACTCTCCACAGAACGTCGCTACAGTCGCACCCGGTGCACGATAGGCAGCAACACGAGGAGCATTCGTTACTACGTCGTACGCATCAACTTTCGAATTCTCAGGCTGGTAGCAAGCAAATATCGTCTGCATCCCTCGTAGAACTGGTGAACCAGGGAAGCCGCCAGCGCCAAACACGAGCCGTGCTTGCGCCGCTTTCAGCACTCCATCTTTCGTTGCACCCATTTTTACTGCGACTACCGCACCCGAAGCAGGACCAGTCGCCTTGAGCACCTCTTCCCGAGTGAGGACAATCTTGACCGGATTTCCGGATTTCCGAGAAAGAATCGCTGCGACGGGACCGACACGAGGTGTGTTTTTCGCACCGAACGCGCCACCAACTTCAAGTGGGATTACTTTGATCTTGCTGACATCGACACCTAGAAGGTTCGACATATTCTGACGAAGCGGGAACGAGCCCTGCGAGTTCGCCCAGACTTCGATTCGACCGTCGGCGTGCCAGTGAACGGTTTCTGCTTCCGGTTCTATATAACCCTGGTGAACCAGCGACGTCCGATACGTTCGCTCAACCACCACATCAGATTCGGCGAATCCCTTTTCGATGTCACCCTTGCCGGCTTCCATGTGCCCTGCAATATTGCTCGGGGCATCGGCGGAACCAGAAAGTGACGCAGCAATTAGGCCTTCGTGAAGCAACGGAGCGTCCTGCGACATTGCTTCAATCGGATCGGTCACAGCGGGAAGCACTTCCCACTCAACTTTGACCCGTTGAGCAGCTTTTTCCGCAATGTGAATATCGGTTGCGGCAACGGCAGCGACTGGGTGGCCCTCGAACATCACCTTGCGACTACCCATGATTAAGTTTGCGAGAAACTGGATCCCGATGTCGACTTCGCCAGTGTCGACCTCGCCTGTCACATCTGAAGGAAAGTCGGCTGCCGTACAGACAGCCTTAACACCCGGCATTGCCTCGGCTTCCGACGTGTCGATGGACACGATTCGGGCATGACCATGAGGGCTACGGACTATCTTTGCGAAAAGCGAGCCCGGTGCCGTGAAATCAGCTCCGAAAACAGCACGCCCGGTGACCTTCTCGTCGCCATCGACTTTTCGGTATCGCTTACCGAATTGCTTGAATTCCATACCATCGGCATTTGTTCGTGTTTCAATAGTCACAAATAGTCTCACTCAAGGGGCGTGTTTTGATGGATATGCGCAACGTTCGGAATCAAAATAATCCAATCGTGCGGTAAGTCCGCCACTGTACCACGAGATGCCCCACAAATGGTTCGTTTTTATCGATAGGCAAACTGATATTTAGCGCCGCTACTTTCGTGGTGCCTGTTCGGTCTCGAACTGGTCGTGATCGGGTACGTCCTCACCAACGACATAAAGCCAGTAGTAACAGCCCATTTCGCCCATAAATTTGAACTCCTTTCTCAAGTCTTTTACAAGATCCCCGAAGGAATCGTGTGAACGCAGATACTGCTGGAACGATCCGTGATCATCCTTGAGCTCAGTCATTCCGCATACGTTGTCGGTAATCACCTGAAGCTTGCGACGGTTTCGAATCACCCGCTTATCGTCAGCCAGCTCGTCAACCGCAGCTTCATCCATCACCGCCACGGCTCCGATCTGGAACTCATGGAACGCTTTTCGAATAGTCGACCACTTCGACTCAACGGCTTTCCGCTCTGGAATACTGCTTTGGCTTGAATCTCCAGATAATCGTCGAGACTCTCCAACACAATCTAAACTGGTGCTTCTCCTAATGGCATTATCCACTCCTCAATGATCCAGCTCGCCAGCCCGTCAATTCACTCGCTCGAATGAGAAGCAACAATTCTGAAAAACGATCCTGGACTGCATCACGATGCTGGTTCGGCAAAGATTATCCTGTTTCGCTAGTAACGCATATCGTTCCACGACACCCGAAGATACTCCAACGATGACCCACCAGATTTCATCGATCGCCTCATCGCCTATTCAACAGGAATTTGATCGCCAGTTCTCGGCCGGTCTTCACTCCGCCGCGTCGTTAACCGTGTTCAAAAACGGCCGGCTGGCTGTTGATATCACACGAGGCGCTCATCACGCAGAGCCACTGTTCAGGGTGTTCTCGATGGGCAAGCCACTCGCTGCAGCCGTTCTGTGGCGGTACAAAGCGCGTGGGCATCTCGGTTGGAACACCCCGGTTGCCGAGTTCTGGCCGGAGTTCGGAACACGCGGGAAGTCGGGAGTGACGATCGGCCACATTCTGTCGCATTCGGCAGGGCTCGCTTCAAACGACACAATCCCGATAGACGATTTTGGCGACTGGGGGAGGGTGATATCACATATTGAAGATATGACACCAGTTACAGAACCCGGATCAACCGTCCACTACCACTCCCTAACATTTGGCTGGCTGGTCGGCGAAGTGGCATCCCGAATATCAGGTCTACCGTTTGAAGAGGCGTTTGCACGCGAAGTCACGCTTCCGCTCGGACTAAAAAACACGTCATTCACTGTCGAGCCATCGGCCTTTGGGAGAGTGGTTCCGGTCGACTCCAGTTCTGAGTGGCCCGATCCGGCGTACACCCTTACGATTAACTCCATCCAACGCGCCCAGATAATGGCGCCCGCGGGATCGATGATCACGACTGCCCATGACGTCGCCCGCTTCTACTCCGCTATCTCCGGTAAAGGCAAGATAGATGGCATTCCCTGGCTTCCGGAAGAAGTTATCGGCGAAGTAACTTCACTTCAGGCAGAAGGACCCGACGCTGCTTCTGGGAACTACTCTCGTGTCGGCTTCGGAGTTCGCCTGCCTTCGTCCCCGCCAAATCAGTACGCCAGCGTTGATGGAAACGACACCGTTGGGCACGGCGGTATGGCGACTTGCACTGGATGGGCGAGTCTGGCCGAAGATTTAGCGGTAGCGTACATAGCCAATCGCCTTCAGCTCGAAACACCAAACAAGATGCGGTTGCACGATATGGCAAAAGTGGTCCGTGAAGCGCTTGAATCGAACACTGGCCTCGAGTCTGCTGCTCCCACCACAGCAACATCTGCTTACGCATTATCTCCTGAGACACAACCAGAAAAATACTGGCCTGGTAAAGATTGGCAAGAAGCCGAACCAGAAGAACTCGGATTCAATCGCGAAAAACTGGTCGAAGCTGGCAGACATCAGGCAGAACTCGCGGGCGATCGACCGTATCGAATACTTATCGCACGACATGGCAAGATCGCGGCGGAGTGGAATTTTCTTGCTGATCCTATAGCGCAGGCCCCTCAGGCGTCTGCCTCGAAATCGACTTTCTCGTCGGTACTCGGAATTGCCATCCATGAAGGCGTGATCAAGTCCGAAAACGACCGCGTAGCCGATTACTACCCTGAAATGCTCGAAGTGGCTGCTGGCGAAGGACCAAAAGAGGGTCGTTACGCATTCCCTGAAAACGCCGGCATTACGTTTCGCCAATTGATCGGCAACACGTCGGGATACATGAAACCCGGTGAATCTCCCGGCGCGGTATTCAACTACCAGACATTCGGGATGAACATCCTCACCCACGCCATCGCCTCAGCCTACAGCCTGTACAAAACATCCCATCCCGAACGAGGTGCGGGCTTCGGCACTCTCACCGAATGGAAAATCCGAAACCTCATCGGTGGAAGCTGGTCGTGGGAATACGGCAATTTCGATATGCACCCGGAAGCCAAGCTCGGAGTCTTCGGTTACTTCACCGGCTATTGCATGAGCCCACGAGATATGGCACGCATGGGCTGGTTGTGGCTCAATCGAGGCGACTGGAACGGTAGCCAAATAATCCCTTCGGCATGGATAGACGAAGCGACGAAAGTTTCTAAGGAAATCCTCGAAAACGAGCCGAAAGAACGTCATGTGTACGGTCTAGGATTCTGGTGCAACGATCAAGCACAGGTTTGGCCCGATTTACCCAGAGATTCGTTCGCAGCGAGCGGCGCGGGTTTCCAACACATCTGGGTTTGCCCGAGTAGTGACCTCGTCGTAGTGCAATCACCGGGTTCTTACGCTTCGCGAGGTGCATTAGACTCCGATGAACAGATCGAAGACCGTCGATCAATGAATGGATTGCTCGGTCGTATCGTCGATTCAATTGCCTAAACTGCGCATGCCCCGTACTCAATCTCATCTCGAAACAACTGAGGGCGACTGGTAACCTGCATCGCATTACAGATCGAAACTTGGCCTGAGGACAATCAATGTCTGATCGTTTCTTTGCACTGAGCATCGCTGGTGGACGCGGCGAGCGACTACGACCGCTGACCGACAATCGACCCAAGCCGATGGTCGAAATCAACGGAAAGCCGATTATTGGCTATCAGGTCGACTGGATGCGCGCCCAGGGAGTCACCGACGTCGTGTTCCTTACCGGATACATGGGCGGAATGATTCAGGATTACTTTGGCAACGGACCGGAACACGGTATTACGGCTCACTACTCGAGCGAAGAAACACCTCTGGGTCGAGGCGGAGCCATCAAGCAGGGATTAGCGCAGGTTCCGCAGGACGCCAAGACGGTGCTTGTTGCTAACGGAGACGTGATTACCAATCAACCTCTCAACCCGATCGTCGATCGCCACGAGAAATCCGGTGCAACTGGAACGATGATGCTCGTTCCATACCCGAGCCAGTATGGCGTCGTTGAATCTAACGACCAGAACGTTGTAACTCAGTTCATTGAAAAAGGCAGCCTGCCGTTCTGGATCAACGCCGGTGTTTACCTGTTCGATCGCCAGATCGAATCGCTGCTACCAGATATCGGTGACCACGAAACTTCAACGTTCCAGAATCTTGCAATGCAGGGCAAGCTATCGGCCTATCATTCAGAAAAGGATTGGGCCAGTATCGAAAGCCCCAAAGACCTCAGCGATATCTCAGATCAGATCAACGAAGGTCGCCTCATTCTCGCTAAGAGTTAATCGTTCTCTGTGAACAGCCTCAGTAGATCGTGGCGCGAGATCATTCCCACCGGTTTACCGTCTTCGATGACGGGCAAGTGATGTGAGCCACCGTCAACCAAAAGCTTTGCCACTTCAGCGAGGTGTGAATCTGGCGAAACGCTCGGTGCATCTTTCTGCATTGCGTCGCCAACAAGAGTGTTCCGGGTGTTGTGAATCACTTCCTCAATATTCTCAGGATCACCCAGCTCGCTACCAAGCACTCGCAACACCGATTGCCGCAGGTATGGCAGCACCGTTTCCTCTGGCAAATATTTCGATTCGGAGAGTAGACCAACGTAATGACCGTCGTCATCGACAACCGCCAACGAGCCAACACTCTTTTCGAGCATGATTTTGGCAGCTTCAGATACGGACTTATCGGCAGTAATTGTCACCACAGGTGACGACATTATTTTGCTTGCAAGTTTAGTGAGCATTCAGCCAATCGTACTCCGTCGAAAAGAGTTAAATTTCGTACTCATCACTATAACTCCGAGCGCGTGAACCTATCGTGAATATCGCGCCAAAAAACTGTGGTTCGGAAGATCAGGCCGTTTGGAGGGCCAAAGTCTCACGAGCAAACCGCGCTACTTTGATCGAAGCAACCGGGATGTTCTCGGTACTGGTGTCGACAATAATGTCATACAGACTAGGATCCTCCGGTGAAGCACCGTGGATGTCACTAAAGTACTCACGTTGCAGTTTCTCACGCCGCTCGATCGTGTATTCAGCGTCTGAAGCCGATTTGAGACCTTCTCGCTTCATAATCCGCTCAACACGATCTTCCCACGATGCGAAAAGCCCGACCTTCAACGCTGAGCGTTCGCCAGCTTCGACACAGCCTGCACGATGGACAAGCACGGTGTTACCAAGGTCGAACAGGTTGTCGACACTCGACACTTCTGCATCTTCATTGTGGGATTCAGAAGGACCTTCGCTATCCCAAGTCAACGGGAGAAGGAGAGCTTCGGGAACGTTGAAATATGGGTCGCCTGCAGCGTTGCCGAGTGCAAAGCCCGAAACCGCACGTTCGACTATCGCCCAGAATCGGTCGGCAAGCCCAACCGGGGCAATCGTCCTTGCGGCGGTGAGTGTGTGTGGCAGGGCGATTCGATCGACATAGTCGAAATCAAATATCCTCGCAACGCGCTTGCCCAGTTCAGGAGCCCCAGCGCCAATATGCCCATCAATCGTAATTACAGACATTTCAGCTCCTTCCATTCTCACTCGGGCCGTTTTCACCGGAATGCATATCTGCATCCTCATCGGAGAATTCGAGGGAAGTTCTGAACAATTTCCACATCGAATCGGCGTTCTCACCAAGTGGATGTGCCGACGGGTCGAACAGCCACCTTGTCACTGCAGACTGGATCATACCGAAAAATATCATCGCTGCGGCGTCTGGTTGCACCGATTTATCAATTTCATCTCTTCCGATGCCCTGAGAGATGATTTCGGCTACTAGGGACAAGTATTTTTCCACTAACCGTCGCCCTGCGGACCGAACTCTTGGCTCTTCAAACTGAGCCGCCTGGGCAATAACCACGAACGAAATACCCTGCCGCAACTCAACGTAGGAAACGTGAAGCTGAAGCATGTGCTCCAACCGTTCGAGCGCATGACGATCGGAACGTGTCGCACGAGAGATCGCCTGAAACAGCGATTCTTCCACTTCCTGAATAAGTAGAAGGATTACCTCTTCTTTAGATGCAACATGCCGGTAGATCGCTGCTTCGGTAACCCCAACCTTTGAAGCAACGCCCCGGATAGTCAGAGCGTCAACACCGCCGCTCGCGATGAGATCGCGTGCAGCTCCGACAATCTGATGCTGCCGGGTTTGGTGATCGAGTCGTGTTGGTGTTGCCATAAGTGGAAGTCATTCAATCTAGGATTGATAGTTCTATGTTAGTGATCGTTTACAACCTTAGCAACTGTCATCGGTCATATTTTGGTATGCGTTGAATCAGTACGGCACAACACGTACACCCGGGTTGCGAGGTGGTCTTTTATTCAAAAACACCTCAAGCCAACGATGATTGATCGATATCGTTAGATTTCAACCGCCAAAATCCGTACATCGGCATCCCAAACTACATGCTGCTCGCCACCACCGCCAACTCAGGTGGATCGATGCCAAATTCGTTCACCAGACACGTATTTATCTTGGTCAGGATCTTCTTGCCGGTCTAGCACTACTCGGCATCCTCGTCGCCGAAGACACACTCACAAACGGCGCCATTATCGCTGCTATTGCCAGCTCGGTAGCCATCGTATTCTTCGTAACCCATTCGGTAGCGTCGCACCCATTTCGACTCGTCGGGGGGAACATTGCGGCAATCCCTGCTGCCTTGTGCACGGTCGGCCTAATGTTTTTTTCTGCCCGATGCTGTTGCGGCAACCGCGTTCGGCCTTGCGCTGTCGGTGCCGTTGAACTCGGCGATCTTCATCGTTACAGTGTCGGTGATCTTCGCTATAGTGCGGATTGTTCTGTACCGTCGATTGCATAATCTGACCTAAACGAAAACGACCCCGATTTCTCGGGGTCGTTTCTTATTCATTCAACTTGAATAGGTATCTCTATGATCCGCCGTTGGGGTCAGAAAGGAATTTCAGAAGATCGCTGTCCGGGTCAAGAATGACCGTGGTCTGCGAATCCAAGAACACCCGGTAAGCCTCGAGCGATCGCCGGAAGCTGTAAAAGTCTGGGTTTTTCTTGAGTGACTCGGCAAGAATCGCAATCGCTTCTTCTTCTGCTTCACCGATCAGCAACGCCGACCTACCCTCCGCAGTCTCAAGGATGATCTTGACCTGACGATCAACTTCAGCCCTGATCTCAGAGTCTCGCTGCGCACCTTCTGCCCGCAAACCACTGGCGATTCGTTCACGTTCTGCTTCCATTCGTGAGAAAACGCTGGTCTCAATGTCCGGCGGGAAGTCTGCACGTTTGATACGAACGTCAACGATCACGATTCCGAGCGCTTTTCGAATGCTGGCCTGATAGGTAACCGTAAAGTCGTCGAGTTCTGGCGGATTTGCATTGGCAACGAGAAGTTCTAACTCCGCATCTGTAGCCAACCGCGATCGGATTTCATCGTTTGGATCGTCATCCAGTCGAACAGAAATGTATGGATCCCTAAGTCCGTCGTAGTCCCTGAGTACGTCTCCACGCGGAATACTGATCCGGTTACTGTCGGCGGTAACACGGTCCATGATGTCTTCCCGAGTTTCTGAGATCACCTCAGTCTGAAGGTCCCGAGCAACTTCCTGCCGGAGTTGTGCATTGACGATGTCACCGACACGAGCGTCTGCACTGGCTTCATTCCTCAAGTTTTTGTAGAAGATGAGTGGATCGATGATCAGGTACCTCGCGTACGAGTCGATCACTAGGTTCCGTTTGTCGGAAGTCAGCAACGATGCAGGCGCAACATCAACCCGAAGCAATCGCTTGTCGAATAGTGTCACCTGCTCAGCAAACGGTGTCTTCACCTGGAGGCCAGGCGTGCGGTGGTCCCGTTTGAATTCACCAAATCGAGTAACAATTGCCATCTGAGTTTCGTCAACCACAAACAGCGTCTGCGGAATCACGACTAATCCGGCAATGATGATGACGATCAGCGGGATTATGAATTTAGCCATTACTGTGCCCCCCCCACTCCGCTGATCGTTCCGGCACCTGAGGCAGAGCCATCAAGAGGCAAGAACGGCAACACTGCAGTATCGGAGAGGATGAACTTCGTAATTCCCGGCAATATCTCTTCCATCGCCTCCAAATACAGACGTTGGCGGGTGATATCAGGTGACTGCTCGTAACTGTTCAAGATCGCATTGAAACCATCGGCTTCACCCTGCGCCCTTGCGATACGGCCCTGCTTGAAACCTTCAGCAGCCTCGGTGATCTTTGCAGCTTCACCAGTCGCTTTCGGTATCTCGGCCGCTTGATACGCCTCGGCGAGGTTTATCAGTCGCTCGCGGTCTTCACGAGCACGGACAACGTCTTCGAATGCCGACTGAACTTCGAGCGGCGGGTTCACGTTCTGTAGGAGTACCTGCAAAACGTCGATGCCCGTCTCATATTCACTTGCTAACTCTCGCATCTTGAAAAGAACATCGGTTTGAACCTGTTCCTTCTCAGTAGTCAGAACGTCGTCAATGTTTCTCGCACCGACAACCTGACGCAGAGCCGTTTCGGCAATATCTCGTAGAGTTCGACCATCGGGGCTTCCCGGAGAAACTCCACGGTCAACATCTCCGGGATCGTCAACCTCGAACAGGAAGTTTTGGAGATCGGAAATTCGGTACTGAACTACAGCCTGCACGTCGACGATGTTTTCGTCACCGGTAATCATCAGCGATTCGTTCGTTACCGATTGAGCCACCGTGAATCCGTCAGCACCTGACCGGAATCCAAGCTCCATACGTCGAGCCGTAGTAACGGCGACAACGTTCCGTTTGCCGATTGGGCCCGGATAGTGCCAGTGCAAACCGCCAGTAGTGGTTCCCTGGAACTTACCGAAAGTACGTAAAACCGCTTCCTGATCGGGTCCAACAGTGTAGAACCCGGTACCTGCCCAGATGATCGCAATCACGATCATGGCCGCGAAAATGAGCCCTGCTGATCCCGCTCCGCCGATACCTGGAATGTTAGGGAGAGACGCTTTCAGGCGCTCTATCACCTCGTCCATAGTCAGCTGGGTTTCTTCCTGCTGCGGTGGTCGATACATCTTATTATCGACTACCTGCGTGTCTTCGTTTGACGCCGCCATCGCATCTCCTCGCATCGGTCGTATTTATCGCCGGTACGCTGCGTAGTGTTCAGTTGCTCACCCCAGGATTGCATCTGCAAGGCCAGAGCGTGCCAGTAAATTCGGATTGACCAAAGTACAGGCCTGCCGCAATTTCGTCAGGCAAGTATACCCACGATAGGGTATGTTCTTACTGAAATTCACGGGATTCACATCCAAATTCAGTTCGCCCAGCACGATCTAGTCGGTTTACTCGTCCGATTCGAGCTCTATTCCTCTTTCCACGAGGAACTGCTCAAATTCCTTGTACGTCCTAAGTGGTCTAAGCAGCTTCACCATTTCTCCTACAGAGTCGACTTGTTCACGCAAATCCCACATATATCGAGCGATCGAACTCGCCGAAGACGGGCTTTCTGCGTAAGTACCGTGAAAAGCAAAATACGCCTGGTTGATCTTGCGAATCGGGTAGTTGTGATCGAGCAACTCGACCCGGCGTGACTCCATGTACGCTTCCGCTTCGTCTATTTGGCCTTCCGCAAGTAATTCATCGGTCCTAGAACGTATTTCGCCCATGAATCGGTTGAAGCTGAATGCCTCGGGGTCTTCCAGCGCGGAATCGTTTTCGCCTCTGTCTTTTGACGCGGTTTCTGGTCGGGTCGGTGCGACGTAAGGCTCACCGGTCACTTCCGAATAAACCCGCAACCCGACTTCTCTCCCAAAAATATCGGCCAGGGTTTCGTTCACCGAACGAATATCACCCCCTGAGAAGTAAGCCATACCCAGCGGATGGAACGTCAAGTAGCTGTGCAGCCACTCGTGCGAAGCCACGTCTACTAGTCGTTTTAGGTCGCTAGTTGGGATCACATTCGGGTAGCTTGCTAACCCACCGGTTTGCAGCACAACAGCGGAAATGTTTTGGGTGCCGACGAGTTCATCCTCGATCCTCGCCATATCTTCGACCGAAATATCCGGATCGATCAACACATCTTCGATTCGAACGATCTCATCACGCGGCGACGTCACCAACAGTTTTGGCGGATCGCCAATCAGAAAGTCCACCGGAGGCCAGACAAACGAAGCAACAAGATCAACCTCATCCGACCGCACGGTCTCAGCAATGATCTGCTCAAGGTACTCCTCCAGACCGTCTCTGAGCGCGTTACGCTCAGAGATCAACCGGTCAACATCACGCTGGGCAGCATCAACCTCTACCTCATCCAACACTGCCGCCGATGTCGCGCGATCGAGTGAGTCCTTGGCGGAACTCAACTCGCCGACGAGCAACTCATAACGTTCGAGGTTCTCGCGACGATCGGCTTCGCTCGTGGGAGTCCATGGCAACGTGGTCCAGATTCGGTGGCTCCACTTATCGAAAAAGTGGTCGAATTCCCACGAAACCAGCCCATACCCGTGCTCAAGGGATGCTTCAGAGGCGGGGGTATCGAAACGCCGATCGCCAGCCGGCACCAGCCAGCTCAACGCCAACACACCTACGAGTAGCACTCTTACCACCCATTTCGAACGAGGGCGCAACGGTGACGTGACAAGCCACTCTGCAAAGTTAAATGCAAGCAGCAGAAGCGAACCAAGGGTCCACATCAAGGATTTATTCAGGGTTGCCAATCGGGTAGTGGGCAAACTTCTAGCCGGGTCTAGTGCAATTTATTCGACGTCAACGAGTACGAAGCGTATCCAAGTTATACGTCGAATGGTCATACCACGGGCTTCACGTACTGGTAAATACACCCTGCTAAAGTAGCCCAAAGAAAACCCAGCCTAGCTGGCTAGCTGGTCGGGCGTGTCCAGAGCGTCTCGTACTGCTCACCCATGATCAGCTGTGCAAGCTCACGGCGTTCCATACGAATAAGCTCGTCGAACGCCTTCTCAGCGGCGGCAGTAGCTTCGGAAAATCCAGATCCTTCGATTCGACCGAGGATCTTGGCCCAGAGCCCGGACGTCTTCATGGCATCGACATAGCCGATCCACGGAATTGCGATGATGTCCTGAGGGCGCGGCAACTCCGGTCGCATCCGCTTGATAGTCCGCAAGCGGTCGGCAATCGATCGGGTCATCGGAACGACACGAACGAGAGGCTGCACATCTTCTTTAGGCCGGATGTCGATCACAATCGACTGGCCGAATTTTGGAAAAAATACAGCCATGACTTCGGCGTTCGAAATAAACTTGAACACCCCATCCACACCGCTGCCGTAACCGAAATCCAAATTATTACCCCACGCTCGACAATATCTACCCGAAGCCGTGTCTACTCAAACGATGTCCAGCTTACCTCGAATTTTGCGAAATTAGGCTTTCAGATCCCGAACAGTAGCAAGAAATGAGGGAAGCACCTTCTCCCAATCACCTACAACACCGAACCTTGCTTCTTTGAAAATGTTCGAATCACCGTCTTTGTTGATTGCCACTATCGCACGTGAACTCGAACAACCCGACATATGCTGGCTGGCACCTGAAATACCCACGGCGATGTAGACATCTGGGTTAACCGACTTGCCAGTCAACCCCACCTGGTACGAGTGATCGATCCACCCGGCATCGCAGGCAGCGCGTGAGGCGCCTACAGCACCGCCAAGAATGTCAGCCAGTTCGTTGAGCAAGCTAAACGGCTCTGGACCACCGAGTCCACGACCACCGCTAACTACAAAATTGGCATCCTCGAGACGTACACCGTCCCGAGCCTCGGCAACTGTGTCTGTCGTGGTTGCGCCTTGACCGACGACCGAACCATCGGAATTGAACGCTTCGATAATTGGTGATCCGGTGTCGGTTCCCGTCTCATATGCACCGGCTCGTAAGGTAACAATCGCCGGAGTCGATGCGATTTCAAACTCTGCTAGTGCGCTGCCACCATAAACGGGTCGAGTAACACTTAATCCTGTAACAGTACTTGAAATCTCGATGCAATCTGCGGCAAACGCATAGTCAGACCGGAACGCCAGCCTCGCACCCACCACCGAACCAAAATCCGATTTGTTGAACAGTACGAGATCAGGATTAATCAAAGAAATCAGCGACGTTATGTCATATGTCGCCTTGTCGTAGATTCCGGCATCGCCCGAATCGGTGGGCGAAAGGGTCACGATCTTTTCGACTGCTAGAGAAGCACCTGACTTGACCGCATCACCTTCAATTGCGACTGTAACTTGAGAGTCACTCAGTGACTTCGCAGCAGCAACTGCCTGAAGAGTCGATTGGCTGATTTCGCCTTGTCCGTCGCGCTCGGCAACCAGAAGTATCGATGTCATTAGATTAACTTCTCCTCACGCAGCCGTAAGGCAAGTTGCTTGCCTGAATCGGGCTCGTCTTCGCCCTCGATCAGTTCGACTTGCCTGTTCGATTCAGGAACGTACAGCTTTTTCAACTCAAGTTTCGGGGCAAGATCGCCGGAAGAAAATCCCAGATCTGCCAGTGTGAATATTTCAGGCTTCTTCCGGCTTGCCTGCATGATTCCTCGCAAATTCGGATACCGGGGTTCGCCGAGTTCGTTGGTAACCGTCAGAACCACTGGGATCGGAGCTTCGATCACCTGGTATCCATCGGGAATAACGCGCTGCAACGCAACCGAATCGCTATTGAGTTCAAGTTTTTGCACCAACGAAACGAGCGGAAGTCCCATAACTTCGGCGAGTCCGAGCGTCACGTGCGCTTGGTCCCAATCAGAAGCCTGACGACCACCTAGGATGAGATCGTACGGTCCGTCTTTTTCGATCGCAGCAGCCAGAATCTTCACTGTGCCTGACGAATCGATGTTGCCCAAGCTTGAGTCTTCGATCAGTACAAGTCGATCGGCGCCCATGGCAAGTGGTTTTTTCATCGCATCCATCACGAATTCGCTACCCGCCGAGAGCACGGTAATCTCGACATCGGCGCCGGCATCACGAAGCTGCAAGGCGGCCTCGACCGCGTTGAGATCAAAGCCATTTACGACCGGCGGGACGCCATTCGGCGGAAACACACTGTTTGTGGATTCATCGATCTTGAATTGCGATGGCGGAGTTTCCGGGTCTGGAACCTGCTTGGCAAGAACCACGATTCGAAAGGTCAATTAAATATTCCAGTTATGCAGGCAGGCTTATTGCGTGCCTCTAGTAAGTCACGAGTAGCCAAAACACGATAATAGCGACACGGTACGCCGGTCGAAATCCGAGTGGCAGCCTATAACATTACCGATCAATCTTGGTTCGCGGGGTTCGAATTTCACAATCCGAAAATTCACTCCCGTTTCTTGGTAGAGGTCAATCAGTAGCTTTGGAATCTATAATCGCGGCAGCTGCGTTGCTTGGAGTCGAACTCGACTCGAAACAACAAGCGCAGTTCCGGCGGTACCGCGAACTGATCGAGCTACGGAGCAAGCAGTTCAACCTCACCGGGCACAAAACTTGGGACAAAATCCGAGAAGAACTGTTCATTCGTTCGCTTCGCGTGCTCACTCCGGCAGGCGGCAACGTACTCACCCCTGACTGGTTCGCTGAAAAACGGGCAATTGATATCGGCACCGGTGCCGGTATACCGGGAATGATCCTGAAAATAGCGCTGCCTGATCTACACGTAACACTGCTCGATTCGATTCAGAAGCGCACGAATTTCCTGATCGAAGTCGCCAGTGAACTCGAACTCACCGGCCTTGAAGTCATTAACGGACGTGCTGAAGACCTCGGCCAGGAACGGGAACACCGTGAGCAATATGACGTTGTCGTCGCACGAGCTGTCGCCCGCCTCGCTGAACTCGCTGAGCTAACGATTCCGTTTGCCAAGATTGGTGGCACGGTGATTCTCCCCAAGAGCAGAGGAGTTGAAGACGAAGTAACCGAAGCTGCCGCCGCCGCAGAAGTCCTCGGTGCCGCTCCCGCAATTACTCTCGAAGTCGCCAATCCCGGTGATTCCCCTCCTGACGATATGGTTTACTGGATGAAAATCTCACTGACTCCACCGGAATTGCCGCGTAGAGTTGGCATACCTCACCAATCACCGCTCATTGAACCCTCTGGTGAAAACGACTAGTCTTCAACTAGGTCACACACATCTCTCAGGAACTCTCAGAAATAAATGACCGAGTCACCGTCTAGGCAGACACCAAACGCCGAACTAGCTTCCGACTCTGGGATGCCGAGTGCAACCACTTTGCGACAGCGAGTGTTTTCGCTTCCAACACTCATCGCTATCGCTGTTGGCGCGCTTATTATCGGATTCGCCCTCGTGCGTATTTTCGAGTTCGAATGGGATGATGTTTGGAACAACATCAAGAACGTTCATCTAGGCAAATACCTGCTTGCCGTTGTTCTTTATTACTTGAGCTTCTGGTTCCGGGGCCTCCGATGGCGAATGCTGGCAAAAACTGCCGACATCGGAGGCGATAACGGCAAGAACGTTCCAGGAACTACAACACTTTCCGGGATCATTCTCATGGGCTGGTTCGCCAATTCGGTCGCCTTCCTGAGGCTTGGCGATGCTTATCGAGGTTGGGCGTTGGCGAGGGAGTCGAACAGCGACTTCCCGTCGAGTCTGGGCACAATTCTCGCCGAGCGTGTGCAGGACATGGTGGTAGTTCTCATACTCGTACTCTCAGCAGCAGCCTGGCTCATAGTTGAAGGCGATTCAAAAGTCCCCGGATGGGTAGTGTTCACAGCCTTCGTGCTGGTCGCTTCTCTTGTACTTGGCATACTTGTAATGCGACTCGCCGGAGAACGACTTTCACGCCGACTGCCGGGTCGACTGGAATCTGTGTACGTCAATTTCCAACGCGGCACACTAAGCAGCTTCTCAGGTCGAGGCATTCCTCCGCAGGTGGCACTCGGCATCGTTGGATGGTTGTTCGAAATCGGCCGGTTCTATTTTGTTGCCGATGCCATGGGAATCGACATCTCGTTCGGTATCGTCATGTTCGCAGCCCTCGCTAACGCCATGCTGACAACCATCCCAACCCCAGGAGGATTCGGGTTCGTGGAGGGTGGTCTCACTGGTCTGCTTATTCTGTTCGGCAGAACCGACTCCGAAGCAATCAGCCTCATAGCGATCGATCGTACGGTCAGCTGGTTGAGCGTGGTTCTGTTCGGTGGAATCCTCTTTGTTGTATGGCATGCAGCCAAAGCGAAAAAATCCACGGCTTACTCACTCAATTCACCCGTGTAGCCCACTCTCGCTTTCCAAAGTGGGCTAACATCATTGCCTCGATTATCGTTACTAGATTCGCTGACCCAAATTCGGTTCCGCAAAGGTTGATTTGAATGGCTGACAAGAAAAGGGTGCTCGTAACCGGACTCAGCGGACTGGTCGGGACCGCGCTACGGCCCGAGTTCGAAGAGCGATACGAGCTGTCGTCTCTATCTCGATACGGTACCGAAGGCCTCGACGACGCCCACAATTTCAAAGGAAATATCGCCGAACTCGACACCATGATTCCCGCGTTCGAAGGTCAGCACACTGTTGTTCACCTCGCCGCCGACCGTAGCGCCAACGCCAACTGGGAATCGGCACTCCGCAACAACTTTGTTGGCGTCTACAACGTCTACGAAGCAGCCAAGCGCACCGGCGTACAACGGGTCGTATTCGGCAGTTCGCAGCACGCGATCGGTGGTTTTTATCGAGACGAGCCGTACAGCTCAATCCTTCAAGGCAATTACGACGGTATCGAACACGGAAAATTCAAGAAGATCGACGAAACAGTGCCGTTCCGACCCGATGGCTACTACGGTGCATCCAAAGGCTACGCCGAAGGGCTCGGCAGCTACTACTCCGAATGGCATGGCATCTCGTCGATCAACATCCGAATCGGTTGGACTATCTCCGACGACGACCCGACAGTAGCTGCCGGCGGTCTCGCTATGTGGCTCTCGCACCGTGATACTGCCCAGATTCATGTCAAGGCGGTCGGCGCTCCTGACGATCTGATGTACACGGTGGTCTTCGCAATGAGCGACAACTACTGGAACATTTTCTCGCTCGACAAAGCCCGCGAGGTGCTCGGATACGAACCGAAAGACGATGCAGGTCAGGTGCTAAACCTTGAAAAAGGCCTCTCGCAACGAGACGATACCGACTACAAGCAACACGAAGAAGACCCGGAAACCTACTAGTCTGACGATCCGCCCGCTAACGTTCGCGTCCCGAACGGAGTCTTCGTAGCCGAGGGATGTGGTGCGGGGACACCCGCAGCGACAAACGATCAAAAAACTGGCGAAAATATCACGCCCCTGTGCTACGATTTTTTTAGTTGGACATTTTCGAACACGACTTCGGAACCGCCCATCCCGCATGAAAACGGGGCTGTAGCTCAATTGGGAGAGCGCTTCAATGGCATTGAAGAGGTAGAGGGTTCGAATCCCTCCAGCTCCACCAACTCTCCTCTCTATGTACGAGTTCTAGACTTGTCTATTCTTTTGCCTCACACCCCCCATCGGTAGTGTTCACAAGTTCTTGATATCTGTACCTAAGATCATCAGGCCACGTCCTATTCCCATCAACCAGCTCTGTCGCCGGAATAACGCCTCAGGATCTTGCTGACTTCGCTCGACCTTTGCAGCCATGAGATTCATACCACCGACACGCAAAAGGATCCCAGTCTCTCAGGTAGGCTTGTCCTCAACCGGGAGTGGCCGGCGTGGCGAGGCCGCAAAAGAACCCCGCGCAGAAGTCGCGGTTTAGCAAAACTATTGATCCTATGTATCCTTCCCATGAAATCGTGCAATTTGGTAGTAAATTAGGGCACGAAAAAGGAATTCAACGCCCAGATAAGCACACGCGCTAATAGCTGGTAACTGGAGACACTGATGTCTGATTCGGAAATTTATTTACCTTCAGAATCGTTCGCCGCGAACGCTCACGTCAAGAGCTTCGATGAATATAAGGTCGAATACGAACGGTCCATCGCCGACCCTGACGAATTCTGGGCCGAAAAAGCGTCCGAGTACCACTGGTTCAAGAAATGGGATTCCGTCCGCAGCTTCAACTACGACGTCCGCAAAGGCCCGGTCGAGATCAAGTGGTTCGAGGGTGGGCAGACCAACATCGCCTACAACTGCCTTGACCGTCACCTCGAAACTCGAGGCGATCAAACAGCCATCATCTGGGAAGGCAACGAACCCGGCGAAGAGCGAGTTATCACCTACAACGAACTTCACGAAGAAGTCAGCAAATTCGCCAACGCCTTGAAAGCACGCGGCGTGAACAAAGGTGATCGTGTTTCGATCTATATGCCTATGATCCCGGAACTTGCAGTTGCCATGCTCGCCTGCGCACGAATCGGTGCTATTCACTCAATCGTGTTCGGCGGATTCTCGGCTGATGCGCTAGGCGACCGCATCGCCGATGCCACATGCGCGACTCTCATCACTTGCAATGGCACCCACCGTGGAGCCAAGCCGGTCGAAATGAAGACTGTCGCCGACGAAGCGATGGCAATCGCCGAAAAGACGATGGGCAAAAAAGTAAAAACTTGCATAGTGGTCGAACGTATCCCGGGCAGCGTTGGCGTTGAACACGAAATGAAAGAAGGTCGTGACGAGTGGTACGCCGACGTTATGGCAAAAGCTAATCCCGTCAGTGAAGCCGAGCCAATGGGGGCTGAAGATCCGCTCTTCATCCTCTACACATCCGGCTCAACTGGCCGACCCAAAGGCGTGCAGCACACCACTGGTGGCTACATGGTCTACACTTCGCAAACCCACAAGTACGTCTTCGACTACCACGATGGCGATATCTTCTTCTGCACCGCTGATATCGGCTGGGTGACGGGTCACTCCTACATCGTTTATGGACCGCTCGCGAACGGCGCAACGACGATCATGTTCGAAGGCATCCCCACGTATCCTGCGCCCGATCGCTTCTGGCAGATCGTCGAAAAGTGGGACGTGAGCCAGTTCTACACAGCACCTACTGCGATCCGAGCAATTGCGAGCCTAGGTGACGACTATCCCAACAAGTACGCAATGCCCTCTTTGAAACTGCTCGGGTCTGTTGGTGAGCCTATTAACCCCGAAGCCTGGCGCTGGTACAACACGCACGTCGGCAAGGGAACTCGACCGATCGTAGACACGTGGTGGCAGACCGAAACCGGTGGAATTCTTATCTCGCCGATTCCCGGAGCCGTCCCAACCAAGCCGGGCGCAGCCACGGTTCCATTCTTCGGAGTTGAACCTGAAATTCTCGACCCGGAAAACGGCACTCCGCTCGAAGGCAACGGCGTTTCGGGCGTGCTGGCGTTGAAGGCAACGTGGCCGGGTCAGATGCGCACACTCTACGGCGATCACAAGCGGTTCGAAGACACCTACTTCGACATGTACAAGGGCTACTACTTCACCGGTGACGGCTCGACCCGTGACGAAGATGGCTACTACTGGGTCACAGGGCGTGTCGACGACGTTATCAACGTGTCAGGGCACCGAATGGGCACAGCAGAAGTTGAAAGCGCTCTCGTGCTGCACGAAGCGGTTGCCGAAGCTGCGGTCGTGGGCTTCCCGCATGACATCAAGGGACAGGGCATCTACGCCTACGTCACTTTGAACGTTGGCCAAGACTACACCGACGATCTAAAGCAGATATTGCGTGGACAGGTAAGGCAGGTCATCGGACCCATCGCTTCACCCGACGTCATCCACTGGGCACCGGCCCTCCCAAAAACCCGCTCCGGCAAAATCATGCGCCGCATCCTGAGAAAAATAGCCACCGACGAAATTGACACCATCGGCGATACATCAACGTTGGCTGAACCCGAAGTAGTTGATGATTTGATCGCACGCAAAGGAAAATAGGAGCTAATTAGCTACTGTCATTGAGAGGTGCCTGTACTGAGTGACTTGCAATCAGCGTCGGAACGATCGTTAACACGCCGGTGACAACGCTAAATCTACTGCCAACGATGTGCGAAATGACCGGCAACGACGCGCCTCAGCCCTACGATGACGATAGCCTGCTTCCGCTAATCGAGGAGAAAAAAACCAGATCGCCACGTATTCGTCGAGGCGCATGAAGTAGTCGGCGTGCCATGCCTCATGGTTCGCAAGGGTGAATAGAAGTACAACTACATCCACGGACACGACCCGCGGTTCGCCGCTCGACGAAACACGCTCAAACGGCATCTGCCATAATCGCCTGGAGTGAATAAACCAACAGCGAATCTCAATCCACCATGAAAATCACCGAAATTAAAGCGATCTCCAGCGCCAATCCGGATCTTGATATGAGAGGAATTCGACGCAATTACGTCTATGTCAAAGTGACAACAGACGAGGGAATCGTCGGCTGGGGCGAGGCGACCTGCGGGCCGCTTTCGGTCGCCAACATGGTCGAAGAAATCGGCGCGACGCTCATCGGCAAAGATCCGTTCCGTATCGAGCAACACTGGCAGGAAATGTACCACCTCTGGCACAACGTCCGTGGTGGTGTGATTCAGATGGCGGCAATCAGTGGAATCGAGATAGCACTGTGGGACATCAAGGGCAAAGCCTTCGATACGCCCGTTTGGGAGCTACTCGGCGGCAAAATGCGCGACAAGATCTGGACGTACGGTAGGTTCGACGGTGATACGCCAGAAGATTGCGTCGCTCATGCCTTGAGAGAAACGGCTACCGGCCTGACCGCCCTCAAAGGCGATCCGTTCGGGCACACCGGTCTGTTCCCATCGGCAGAAGCAGAAGCCGATTCAATCGCAAAGGTCTACGCTGTTCGCGAAGCAGTTGGCCCCGATGTTGAGCTCCTCATCGAATGCCACGGTCGACTCAATCCGTCATCTGCCATCAGGTACGCCGATGCCGTTGCCGACATGCGACCGTATGTGTTCGAGGAGCCTGTGCCGCCGCAGAACGTCGACGCCATGGCGAAAGTTGCCGATTCGGTGAATATTTCGCTTTCAACAGGTGAACGCCTGTACTCCAAGTGGGATTTCAAGGATATCCTTGAAAAGCAGGTAGTTGCGCTCATCCAACCCGATATTTGCCATGTCGGCGGAATATCCGAACTGAAGAAAATCGCAGCTATGGCCGAGGTCTATTACGTTGGAGTCCAGCCTCACAACCCATACGGACCAGTCAATACTATGGCGGCAATTCAGGTCGATGTTGGTATGCAGAACTTCATGATTCAGGAAGGCGGAAATAAACCTTGGTTCGATCTCGTCGTCGAAGGTAGCTTCCCCCAGCAGAAGGACGGCTACTACAGCACACCAACAGATCCGGGAATCGGAATTAATATGGACGAAGACGTTCTCGCTGCGAATCCGTCCATCGAAACGCATCCGCCTGAAGGTTATATGAAACAGTCTCGCGAGCTGTGGGGGTCAAAACAGGAAACCTTCTGGGGGTAGTTTAGGACCTTATTGCTACCTGCTCTGCTAGTTAACGGTCGGCACAGATAACTGAACCTGACTCGCCGGGAATTCAATCTACTCGATACATTCCTCCAAAGCCACAGCACTGCGTTATCACGAGTACAGATCATCTCTCAAGTGTGGGTTGAACGAAACGAAATTAGTTACAACGTTCTCAACGCCACAGTCAAAACCTTTCGGGAAAGGCTTGAAGCCAACGGCGAACTTCGGGTAATCCATTCACTCCGTGCTTGTGGCGATATTTTGAAGGTGTATGTCGTTCAAACGTCAAATCATCACTCTTCCCGTTTTCGGAATCCCTCTCACACCGTTACAGTGGATTCATGCCGCAAATTCAACAACGCACGTACATCATCCTCACTGCCTTTCTCCTACTGATACTCGCAGCAACTGCCTGCTCAAGCGAACCCGAAGCCGAACCATCGGTAACTTCAGATAAAGGCAACTACGAAACCTGTGAAGGCTTCATCACTCCCGATCACGTCGAAAGTCAGTCGGGGACAACCGGTCTCATCGATCGCGTTCATGTTTTGGACGTCGCATTGATTCCCGGTCTGGCCGACAGTGGTGCGATCAACAACTGCCTCATCGAAGTCTTCCGTACACTCGACGGCACCGATTCCCCCATGGCCGGAGATTCAGTAACCCTCTCGCTGGTGAGATTCGATACTGCAGAACTTGCAAAAAGCCTATACAACTCCACACTCGCATCGGCGATTCTTACAGCGGAACAGGTTGGCGATCTTGCAGAAATTCAACAGGAAGTTGTTGGCAAAGACTCCTACCTGATGGACGTCAACGCTGGCGGTATCGGTGCCATCGTGGTCTTTGTGTTCGATTCGACATTCGTCTCAATGAGCTCAACCGCCGACGACGAAAGCAACGCGCTTCTTGACGGCCAAGGCCTAGTCAACGCCGCTCAGGGAGTTCAGTCCCGCCTGCCATAAAACTCAGTTACGAACCACGTCTCGGAATGCTGATCGCTCCGCGGCGCCTTAGCAGCACGAACAGTACTACGCCACCGATCAGCCATACAGGGCTGAGAATCAGCAACCAGAGTCCTGCTTTCGCAAGGAATACTCCAAACGACTGCAGTGTCCGTGATGCATCACGGACAGTGTTGCCAGCGTTGAGATCGGCCGCGGCGACACCGATGGTCTCTCGAACGAACACAAGGAATTTACCAGTCGCCTCAACCTCGCCGACTTCCGTTTGCCCGGTGATGGTCAAGACCCCGACGTACGGATTTGGTCGGAAGTTCTGGTAAGTGTGGATCGCGTCGACCTTACTGCTGTCGTCAATGGCACCTAGCATACCTTCATCAGGAGCCGACCCATCGCCGAAATTCCATGAATACAAAATCTCAGAAACACCCTCAGGTCGAGTGAACGAGGCCGAGAATTCAACCTTGCTGCCCGATTCGACAATCTGGTCTTCGCCAGCAAACACTTCGATCACCGGTAATCGGCTAACCGTGGTTACCAAGGTGTCTTTACCTTCTACCAGTCCAGCGTCACCAGAACCATGAAGTTTGACGATCACGATGAACGGAGAATCTTCATCCCGATCAAAGTAGTGGATAACCGGTGAAGAAATCATCTCGTTGCCGTTACCGGTTGGGGCCATGCGATCGGTCGACTCTTCGAGTGACCCGTCTCCGAAGTTCCAGGTGACATAGAACTCTTCCATGTCTGCTGGTGGGGTGAAAGTAGCCCGGTATGTTACGGGGTGACCAACTGCGGCTGAGACATCATCACCACCATCGATTATCAACTCAACCGCAACTGAGTCCAAATCGACCGAAATAAACGAGAATGCCGAACTCTGAGATAGGAAGTTTAACCGTGCTTCTAGCGCTTCGAGATCGCTCTGGACATCGGTGATTTCCTTCTGAATCGTGATCGCATCTTCAACCGTAAAGGCCCGGTCGTACAGTACACGGAGTCGTTCCAGAGTGTCGTCGAGAGTCTGCGCTCGCGCGGTCACATCAGTAAATTCTTCTGTGAAGTCTTCACTTTTAGTTGAAACGGATTTCACCTTCACCGCGAGATCAGAGAACTGCTTGATTACGTCATCGAAACGATCTGCAGGAACTCGGATCGAAATCGATCCTGAGTAGTTACGTGACTGATTTGAAGTAACAACCCAGCCACCTGCCGCGTTCGTGATGTTAGAAATATCGTCTATCGACCGCGTTACATTCTCGACCGTAATGCTCAGATCAGCAGTACGAATGATCACACGGCCTTCAGAGGCAGACGCTATTTCGTTTTCGATCGATGCGGATCCGCTACCCGAAAATGCCTGATTAGCGATTTCGTTATCACTGACCGTGTCCCCTTTAGTCACAATCGAGCGGGACGGAGAAGCCGATGCAGCGGTCACAGCATCTCCACCGCCTGGATACGATCCCCCATTGCCACTCTCTGTCCCGGCGCTATCGTATTTGCTCGAAGATTCAGTACCTTCTTCTCCGTACCAGACATCAGGCAATACCGGATAGCTCCCGCTGTCGTCCGAACCACCTGAGGCACACGCACCTGCAAGGGCGAGTACGAAAATCGTCAGTATCGCAATTAAATATCCAGAGTTAAATCGTTTGATCAAAGCTATCCCTCAAGATAAACCAGTGAAACTTTCGTCGCTGGCGTATCAATGCCAAACGTGTTTGACGCAATTATCTAGTTACCCAGTTTTGTATAGGTCGTAGTGGTATAACGTTTTACCTGCGCGATTTGTTCCACGCCCTGTTGAAATAAATAAAAGGAATCCATGGAATACAAACTTTTCGGCCGCACCGGCGTTTACGTGAGCCCGCTCGTTTTGGGCTGCATGATGTTCGGTCAGAAGACCGACCTCAAAGACACCTGCAAGATTGTTGACTACGCCATCGGAGAAGGAATCAACTTCCTTGACACCGCTGACGTTTACGGCGGAGGTGCCTCAGAAGAGTTTGTCGGTGAAGCGCTCGAGCGAAGCAGCAAACGCAACGAAGTATTCCTTGCCACAAAGGTCAATGGCAGGATGTCAGAGGAACCGAACGACATCGGAACAAGTCGACATCACATCATTGAAGGCTGCGAAGCCAGCTTGCGACGCCTCAAGACAGATCACATCGATCTTTACCAGCTCCATCGACCTAATCCACATATCGCCATTGATGAAACACTATTCGCGCTGGACGATCTGATCACTTCGGGGAAAATACGATACGCCGGATCGAGCAATTTCGGTTCGTGGCAAGTCGTTGAATCGCTTTGGGCTTCAGAAAAACTCGGCAAAGCACGGTTCGTCAGCGAGCAGTCTCCGTTCAACCTCGCTGACCGACGCGCCGAACGAGAGCACACGCAGATGTGTCAGACGTACAGCGTGGCATTTATTCCCTGGTCGCCTCTGGCAGCGGGTGGACTCACCGGAAAATACACCCGAACCGCTCAACAGGCTTCGGGGACTCGCTTCGGCGACGAGACCGACCCCGGAAAGATGAAAAGGTTCAGCGACGGGGTCATGGATATCGCCGAAGGTCTCGTGCCTATCGCCGAGACATACAACGCAACCGTCGCTCAGATCGCTCTCGCCTGGGTTGCCGCTCAACCCGGCGTTACCGCCCCCATAGCTGGACCGAGAACACTTGATCAATTCAAAGACAATCTCGGCGCTCTCGACGTCAATCTGACTCAGGAAGATTTCGACAAGATCGACCAACTGGCACCACCCGGCACGAATGTTGCTGATTACTATGAAGCCAGCTTCACACCTAACGCTCACCGCTTCTAGTCTTTCAGCAAGAATTCAGCCTCTCCATGCCGAAAAAACGAAAAGTCCTTATAACCGGCGGTGCTGGGCTCATCGGCTCCATCCTGATCGACAGACTTAGTGACAAGTACGATTTTTCTTCACTCGATCTACGCGAAAAAGATGGTATACCGTCAACCGTGGCAAACCTCGACGAACTCGATGCGATCTCGCCTGCGTTTGAAGGCATTGATACTGTCATACACCTCGCAGCCGATCGCTCTCCCGAAGGATCGTGGGAATCGATTCTCCAGAACAACTTCGTTGCAACCTACAACGTGTTCGAAGCCTCGAAACGTGCCGGTGTGAAGCGGGTCATCTTTGCCAGTTCGAATCACGCCGAAGGCGGGTTCTATCTCGACGCTCCCTGGAAGCACGTGAATGAGGGTAAATTTCATCTTCTCGAACAAGACAACTACGAGCTGGTGACCGAAAAGCACATGATCCGACCCGATAGTTATTACGGAGTGGCTAAAGCGTATGGCGAAGCACTCGGCAGCTACTACAACGACTACTACGAATTGAGTTCGTTTCATTTGCGCATCGGCTGGGTGCTTGAGACCGATGATCCGACATTCTCGGCATACTCGCTTTCGTTGTGGTTGAGTCACCGGGACACTGCTCAGATCGTCGATCTTTGTATCAGTGCTCCCGAATCGCACCGCTACGACATCTTCAACGCGACTTCCGATAACACATGGAAGATTTTCGATATCGCTCACGCAAAAGAAGCTCTCGGATACAAACCTGAAGATCGTGCGGGCTCCGACTTTACGTCACGTGAGTACAAACGCAGCGACTAAGCAACGGATGACCCTGCGCAACACCCTGTACCATTCCGTGCCGCCTGCATCCGACAGTATTGAACTCTCGATCACAAAGGGCACATCTTGGAACTGAGCTGGGTACTGCCGGCCATCGCAAGTCCGTTTGTATATGGACTTGTTTAAATTTAGATGAGTGAGAGGGTAGGGATTTCTGGTCACTCACAGTGACTAAACGATCTCGTTGCGCAAGCCCGCTTCGCCGTTCCGGAGCCGACCCAGATTGTCGTCCAGAATGTCGATAACTCGCTCTTCGTAGAGACGTGTCTCACCGCCGGTGTGCGGCGTAACAATCACGTTTTGCAGATCCCAGAAGATCGAATCTTCTTCGAGCGGCTCGGACCAGAAGTGATCGATTCCCGCGCCCGCGATCTGGCCTGATTTCAGAGCTTCGGCAAGTGCTGGTTCATCCACGCACTGTCCACGAGCAACATTGATCAAATAGGCGGTCGGTTTCATTGCGTTCAAAACGCTGGCATCAACTATGTTGGTTGTTTCAGGCGTCAACGGGCAGGTGAGGGCGACAAAATCAGCCTCAGGAACGAGATCGCCCAACTTGTCGGGAGTTACGACCTCATCTGACGGTCCTGCAGCGGTCGACGGGTCACGTTTCGTGGCGACGACTCGCATGTCGAAAGCCTTTGCAAATCGAGCCAATCGAGAGCCAATCGCACCCATTCCAACGACCAGCAGCGTCTTGCCGAGCAGTTCGTCTTCACGCAGCGTCAGATCGCCCAGCATCCCCCGCCAGGTGTGAGTGTTCTGGTTGTCTCGACCCGTGTGAATATGGCGGTTCAGCCCCAGCATCATCGACATTGCGTGCTCGGCGACTGCGTTCTGGTTCACGCCCGACGCATTGGCGAGTCGAATGCCGCGTTGTTTGAGTTCGTCCAACGGAAATTGATCGTATCCGGCTCCAATCGATTGGATGTACTTCAGGTTCGTCGCTCGTTCGAGCAATGCGTTGGCCCAATAGCCAGAAACCACGAACACATCGGCATCTTCGATGCGATTCATCGTGTCCTCAGCCGACCAGGTCTGAAAATAGTTCACCTTGGGGCTACGAAGTGCGTACCGCTCCTCCATCCGATAAGCGACATGAGCAAAGTGAACCGTTGTGTTCACTGCGGACGGGAAACCTTCAGACATAACCTCTCCAATCGAAGTTTTATTCACGCGAATACAGCGACAAGTGCTGGACAATCACACACGAAAGATCGAACCTAGTAACCGTTAGTATCACGATTCGATGCCACTGTAACCAGCGGATTTCTCGTTCTTGTGACCAATGCAGAACGACATCGCAGAAACCGTGCCTCTGGCACAACGAATCATACCGTCCGAACAGACCCCAAAAGTGAAAATGCCAGAAAACATCACGATAAACAGCGAATTTGCCTCTGTAACCATCTCCCCTGATGCCGGAGCGTCCCTGCGTTCGATCAAAGTTCACAAGAACGGCAACTCATTTGAACTACTTTCAGGCGGCGACAACGCACACGACCCGACCGAACTTCCGTACGGCGAAGGATCGTTCGTCATGGCACCTTGGGTGAATCGAATCCGAGACGGTCGACTTGTCACTCCCGACGGTATCTACGAACTACCCATGAACCAACCACCGCATGCCATTCACGGTCTGGAACGGGATCGGGTGTGGACGGTCAAATCGGTCGGCGAAAGCTCTCTCGAACTCGAAATCAACCTCGCACAACCCTGGCCGTACGATGGAAAAGTCGAATATTCACTCTCGCTTGAAGGAGCGTCGTTCATTCAAACGATGCGGCTCATCGCCGACAAAAACGAAACACGATCCTTCCCTGGAAGTGTCGGCTGGCACCCGTGGTTCAACCCAACGCTCGGTTCTGGACCGGTAACGGCAACCGCCGATGTTTCCGCACAGTGGGAGATGAAAGACATGGGTACTGCGAGTGGAAAGCTCGAAATCACCGGTATAACCGAACGATTACAGCAGGGCACCCAGTTCGAAGTAAGAGAAGTCGATGGCTGTTTCCTCCTGAACAAAGGTGGCGGAGCCGTGCTCAGTTGGCCCGAACTCACAATGACAATGACCAACTCAGAGACAATCACCCACTTCATGTTCTTCTCGCCTGAACACGCACTTTGCGTTGAGCCACAGACATGCACTGTCGATGCTGCCCGACTCGCCGATAGCGGTCATGCCGATACCGGGCATGTTCTTGTCGATCGTGAAAATCCTTTGATCGCCACAACCACATGGAGCTGGGAATAGCGATAAACCGTGACCGCCCCTGAAATCACCACAACACTGAACGCTGCCGTTTCGATTAGCGGGGTTGAGTTCGCTTACGGGAACCGACCTGTACTGAAGGGAATCGACCTTGAGATTCCACGTGGTGTAGCGTTCGGAGTTTTGGGTGCAAACGGTGCGGGTAAAACCACTCTAGTTCGGCTGCTAATTGGTCGGCTGAAGGCCAGTGCTGGTTCGGCTCTGATTTTCGGTGAAGAACCCGGTCCGGCCCTGGCCGATTCTGTCGGCTACATGCCCCAGCTCAACGCGCTCTACGAAGCGCTTACCGTTCGTGAAAACCTCGATTTTTTCGCTCGAATGCTCAGTTTAGCAAACAAAGACCTTCGAGCAAATGCCGTTGCTCGGGCGATGAATGTGGTCGGCCTTTCTGATCGAGCCGACAGCGTGATGAGCGAACTTAGCGGAGGCATGCGACAGCGGGTCAGTCTCGGTGCAGCGCTGGTTCACGAACCCGAGCTTCTTCTCCTCGACGAACCGACCGTCGGTCTCGACCCTGAGCTTCGCGCAACGTTCTGGCAGCATTTCAAGGATATGACCGAAGCAGGCACAACAATCCTGATTTCGAGCCACACGATGGATGACGCCGCCCACTGCGACACGCTGGGGTTCATGCGTGACGGTGTGTTTATCGCGACCGGCACACCCGACGAGCTTCGCCAGTCCACAGGTAAGCCCGACTCCACACTCGAAGACGCGTTCCTTCACCTATCGAGAGCGAGCGCATGATGTCTGTCGATAGAAAGCTGGCGATCACCGCAAGAATCGCAAAAGAAATCAGACGAGATCATCGCTCATTGGCACTAATCATCGGAGCGCCCATAATCGTGATGTCCTTGATCGGATTCAGCTTCCAAGATCAAAAACCGGTTTTGAACCAGGCTGCACCAGCCCTGATCGCCACAATGGCGATGTTCTTCGTGTTCGTCCTCACTGGAATCAGCTTCCTGCGAGAACGATCGCAGGGAACACTGGAAAGGCTACTGTCCACAGCGGTTTCACGTTCCGATCTGCTTGTCGGCTATCTGGCAGGCTTCCTGCTGTTCGCACTCATCCAGTCGATCATCATCCTTATGTACACGTTGTTTGTGGTTGACGTTGAATACTCCGGCAAGATCTGGGACATCATCCTAATACTGCTGATGGTCACGATTACTTCGGTAAGCATGGGCATTTTCGTATCGACCTTCGCGAAGAATGAATTTCAGGTCGTCCAGTTCATTCCCTTGCTGCTCGCTCCACAAATCTTCCTTTCGGGTGTGATTTTGCCGACTTCGCAGTTACCCGGATACTTCCAGGGAATCAGCAGAGTACTCCCGCTCACCTACGCCAACCGAGCGCTGCGCGACATCATGCTTCGGGGTGCCTCATTGAGCGACGTTTCACTAGAAATTGGCGTACTGGCTCTGTTCGCAGTCGTAATGCTCACAGCCGCGTCAATCACTGTGCGCAAAACCTGAGCAGATCCGTTCGAAAATTCACCCCACCAATCCCACTCGGGCGGATTACAATTCGTGAACTCGTTCGTATGCTCGTGATTCACGATTTCTGTGCGCGGGTTTCTAGCTAACCGAAACGACCATCCAGGTATTCATGTCTACAAATACGCTCGCAGATCTCCTCAACCCGTCATCATCATCCGATGATTCGATCATCATTCCTGATGGACCGACTCTCTCGTACTCGGCGTACAGCGATGAGATCGAACGGGTAGCAGGTTTGCTCGCTGGCGCCGGCGTAAAACCGGGACGCCCGGTCTCGATCGTACTCACCAACACGCTTGAGTTCATGGTGCTCTTCCTCGCAGTCGCCCGCGCCGGAGCAGTTGCCGCCCCACTGAACTCCGCTTATACAGTCGATGAATTCAAATTCTTCATGGAAGACGCCGATTCCCAGTTGGCAATCGTTCCCCCCGGAGCGCACCTCGGCCGAGATGCAGCGGCTCAACTCGGAATCGCGGTTCTCGACGCTTCTCTCGACGGTGGATCAGTTGTACTCAGCAACACTAGCGGCAATCTCACGAAGTCTGTCAATGCGCAGGCCCCTTCACCTGAAGACGTAGCTTTGTTTCTCCATACGTCTGGCACGACGAGCCGACCCAAGGGAGTGCCGTTGACTCATGCCAACCTGATGAAGTCGATCAGCAACATCAAAAACCACTACGAATTAACGCCCAACGACGTCTCGATCATCGTCATGCCACTGTTCCACGTTCACGGCCTGATGGGCGCTTCACTCTCGACTCTGAACTCCGGTGGATCGCTGGTGATTCCAGAACGATTCTCGGCTTCAAGCTTCTGGGGATTGCAGAAAAACAACGCGGCAACGTGGTACTCAGCGGTTCCGACTATCCACCAGATTCTGTTGATGCGAGCCGATGATGATGACGCCCCGCATGAGTCGTTCCGATTCATCCGATCGTGCTCTTCAGCGCTCGCGCCTGCCGTATTTGAACGACTCGAAGCCCGCTTTGGGGCTCCGGTACTCGAAGCCTACGGAATGACCGAAGCGTCCCACCAGATGTCATCCAGCCCGATGCCTCCCGGCAAGCGAATTCCCGGCACAGTCGGCCAGGCGACCGGTGTCGAAGTAGCGATCATGGACATGGCGGCTACTGGTCATCTGCAAAAGACCGGTGACATCGGCGAGATCGTCATCAAGGGCGAGAACGTCATGCACGGCTACAACAACAATCCGGAAGCCAATGCCGAGGCGTTCGTCGGTGGCTGGTTCCGGACCGGCGATCAGGGTTTTCTCGATGCCGAAGGGTACCTATCACTCACAGGTAGGATCAAAGAACTGATCAATCGTGGTGGCGAAAAGATTTCTCCCCTCGAAATCGACGGAATCCTTCTCAAGCATCCAGCCGTAGCAGAAGCTGTGTGCTTTGCCGTACCCGACGAAAAGTACGGTGAAGTGGTTCACGCGGCGGTTGTTCTCAAAGGCGATACCGATCAAGAAGATATTCGAACATACTGCCGCGAACAGATGGCTGATTTTAAAGTTCCCGACGTTGTCTATATCGCCGATACTCTACCCAGAACAGCGACCGGTAAGATTCAGCGACGGCACATGGTTACAGCGTTCGCAAGCGGGGATTAGTAGTTAGTGGCCGGGAGTAGGTGGAAGGTCGGTCTGCTTGTACTAATCTTTCTGATGATTGATGATTACGGTGGTGGTCGCCGCACTCGTAGCTTGCTCGGGTGGTCCAGATGAATCATCCAAGGCGGACGATCAATCTGGTTTCAGCAGCACTCCAACACCGACTCAGACACCGATCCCAACGACAACTGGTGACAGCGGCACACCGCGACCGGTCGCAATCCTGCGTCGACCACACATGCAAACCTCATCGACCAGAAGCCCGACTCAAGTGGCACATCCGAAGACCCTTAAATACAACGATACCGCTGATCCTGCTTCTACTGCCGCGACCACCGGCGGTCAAGGAACAGCAGTTGCGAATCACCCGGGGGGTTCTCACCCGTCTCGCTACTCACGCGCCAGATAACGTTCGATGTCTCGACTTCCGCAAACACCTCGATTGACGATCCAGTTCAGGCTGACGTTCTCGATAACGCGATGATCGGTAAACATATGACCGCTTCGAATATGCAAACGTTTGCTGCTTCGACGAGGCAACCCGTGGGTCGCTCGGAGACTCTTTCAGATTGCAGAATCGATTCCTGCTCACTCAGCCTGAAATCACCTAAGTCAGCGGCTCGATACCGATGTGGTCGATCTGCAAATTCCGTACGAAAGGGCGAAATCTCGGGCTTTGTATTTGACCGTAAGAATGGAGAACCCGCTTTCGACGCTGATGTCTCGATCTCGGGTGTCCACGTCGCACTCGAGTCGACGGCAGCTTCAGGGAACCACGCCTACCCGCAGGCGAACACGCTGTGGGTGTTCATTCGAATACCGGTGACTTCAATCCCGCCCAAAAGATCGTGACATTGAGCGAAGTTGGTGCAACCACCGTTAATTTCACAATCACTAACATCCATCTCGTCCCGGTCACGTTCGATGTTGTGCTTGCCAATACAACACCAAAAGATGCTTGGGTGAAACTGCCGGAAATATCCACTCTTCAGCAGACGCATCACGCATCCCGCTCGGCCAAATTCGCCCGACAATTTCTTCATTCCCATGATCGAACGAAGCGGAGATCGGGGATCCGCAGAATTCATGCTCCCGGCAGGTGCGTTTATTGGGCATTCCTACACGGTCGACCCGGTAGAAGTGGTTGCCGATCGCCGAACGATCTTCCATGCGGACAAGAATATTGCCGGCGTCCGCCCAATCGATCCTGCGCAATACGTCGGCAGCAACGTCGTGCGACACGCTCTTGAAAACCGCAGCCATTCGATTGCGTCGATCAGTCCCGATACTTCAACCGCGTCGTCAACTTCCATATGTTCAAGAACATCGGCGATTTCTTGGTTCGAAAGATTGCCGAGGAACGTCTGAAGATTTTTGGGTTCTAGATCGGCAAGGACTTCAGCATTGTCAAGAATCCGCAGATCCTGAATCTACGATAAAGCCTGCCGAACATCACCCGATTCAATCAGAACTTCGATGGCCTTCTGAATGTCGTCGAGTTGCAGGGCATCGGGTGCGCCTGAAGCGCTTGAACTTTGGGCGCGGTCATCCTGGTCTGAGTTTTGACCAGGTTCCTAGCTGAATTGTGATCGTTCGCGATTCGATCGGGCATGGGACACCGTCGTTTCGGTCGTCAGAGGTAAGATCAACGCCGGCTGCAAAAAAATAATGGTCCGTGCGATCACAAAAACGCACTAGCAAGGTCAAACGTATACACACCGGAACCAGAGTATGAGTGGGTTAAACGTTCCAGGTAACGATCAGCGGTCGGTGCGGTTCCGCCCATTTGAGCCTGAAACCGCCGTCGACGACTTCCAGAGAATCTTCGAGCACCGCTTCCAGCTTCTCGGATTTCTCCGAACCAGGGATGACGAACAATCTCGCCTGACACTCTACAAGAGCCTGTTCTCTGCTCGCAAAAGGTCGCGATATCCACTCTTTCAGGAACAGCTTCTCGTAGTTGATCGACATTTCAGAAAGCAAAAGTTCAATCTGCGGCAATGTGGGAAGCTCGATTCTTTCTTCACCATGAACGTACGACCACAGAGGCAAATATGTTGCGCTCGCCGGTCGCTCGAACGAAACCAAGGCGACTCTCTTGCGAACGTGTTCGACTAACTTTCTGACGAAACCCTCGATCCCTGTGACGGTGTACACAACATGGGCGCACACCACAAGATCGTGAGGATCGACAACAGCGTCTTCCCACGTGCTGGCTACGACATCGAGGTTCGTCACATCCCACGCATTCGCAGTAGCAACTAACTGCTCTCGCATCGCCTCAGACGGCTCAACAGCGGTGGCGTGAGAACAATACTGTGCAAGCGGAACGGCTAATCGCCCACCCCCTGCTCCGACATCGAGCACCGAATCACTCGGAGAGATCAGTCCCGCAAGCTTCTTGACGGTATCGTCGGGTGTCGATTCGCCTTTTTTTGGCGGCACAAACCTGTGGGCTACCGGACGCCAGAAATCGTCCGAAGGAGCTTCTTCTCTGATGCGATCGGACTGAGCATGCTCGTCCTCAACCATCTTCTGCCACGCAATTCCAGCCGTAGTCGCGTTTTCGCCAGCCATCGTCCGCCGTTTCTGCAGTCACTCTTCGAAATCGAAGTGCGAAACTGCCCCAAGTAGCCCCCGTTATCGATAAGCTTGGTCACCGTTCGTAGATTTTTCTACGTGTTTCTTTAAAAGTTCTGCTGTTCGATTATGCGTGTTCAGGACATATCGTCACGAATTTGGCGTGATAATCGCAGAAAGGTTTTCGCATGCTGCTAGGTGTTGCGGGTTTGGTCCCGGGCGACTGGAGGTCAATCAACGCCGCTGTACTCGACAATGTTGCCGAACACGGATTTAAAACCGTCCAGATTCGAGTCAGCGATCCGCAATCAATAAAAGATAAAGATGTCGAGCGGCTGCAATCCATGTTCGAGAAACGTGGATTCGAGATGCCCCAGACCGTTGGTAACTACGGCGGCAAACTCATTGCAGAAGACGAAACTGAACGCAAGAACGAGATCAAATTCGTCAAGCGTATGGTGAATCTCACAGCTCGCCTTGGCAGCCCGAACACCTATCTCCGCCCCGGCAGCCTCAACCCAAAAGGCGGTTGGATGCCTCATCCCAAGAATCACACAGATGAGGTGTTCGACCGACTCGTCGACAGTACAAAGCAGATCTGTCAGGTTGCTGAGAACGAAGGAATCATGATGGCGGTCGAAGGCGGCACTGTCTGCCCGATCGACTCACCACAGCGCATGAAAGACCTCATCGACGCCGTTGGATCGAAGGCACTTGGCCTAAATATGGACCCAGTGAACTTCGTCGGTTCGCTCGATATCGCCTACGACACAACTTCGCTCATCAACGATTTCTACGAACTGATCTCCGATCGAATCGTCGGCTGTCACGCGAAAGATTTCACAGTCGTCGACTCTCTGCTGCCACATTTCGAAGAATCGATAATCGGTCAATCCGAGAGTCTGCTCGACAACGAAGCACTACTCCTCGGTCTTCAGAAAGTTAACCCCAAAGCGCACGTGCTCGTCGAACATTTGCCAGACGAAAAGATTCCGGTCGCGGCCGCCGGTATTCGTAAGATCGCCGAACGCGTCGGCATTGAATGGGACTAAGAGAAAACTATGCCTGCTGATCTTTCAGGAAAACGAATAATCATCACCGGTTCAGCAACTGGCATCGGTCGGTCAACCACACTCCGAGTGTCGGCAAACGGAGCCAAAGTGGCTGCGTTCGATGTCAACGACGCCGATGGAGCGGCGACGATCAGAGATGTGAACGAAGCAGGCGGCGACGCTCGCTACTGGCACGTCGACGTGCGTGATGAAACTGCTGTTGCTGGCGCGGTAGCAGCCGCAGAAACGTGGCTTGGCGGTATCGATGTGCTAATTCACGTTGCCGGTGTGTTGCAAGGAGCGGCAATTGAATTGGATGAATTTCCTGAAGATATCTGGGACACGGTTCTCGACATCAATCTCCGTGGTTCGTTCACTATTTGCAAATATGTCACCGGCGTGATGAAAAAGCAGAACCAGGGCGTGATTATCCTCACTGCGTCGGGCGCAGGAGTCCACGGCGGTAGTTCTTCTCTCGCCTATGGATCGTCGAAGGGTGGAGTCCACGGTCTCTCGCTCGTGATGGAATCACATTTGGAGAAGTACAACATTCGAGTAAACGATGTACTCCCCGGATCGGTCGACACACCGCTCAAAGTAGCTAATGTCGAAGACATGCACGAAGCTGGTGGCAAAATCGGAAATCTCGAAGAGAAAATTGGCGCACTCGTTTCGCCTGATGACATCTCGAAGGTCTACGCATTCCTCGCCAGCGGCGAAGCCAGCATGGTCAAAGGCAGCGTAAGAACGCGGTAGCTCCTCTTGGCCAACGAATAGGTCTTCCTCCTTCGCAGGGATAGGAACCGCTGATACCAGTACCGAACCAGTCCGTTATCCCGTCGCTCCGAGCAGGCGCTCAATCTCGTTTGACCGGTTCCGTAACCGTGAGATTCAAAGTGTCGATGACGATCACACTCGATCGATCGCACCACCCAGTCATGCCGTCGTAGATTTTTCTGAGCATCTTTTCTGGGAGTCGGCGTGATCCGCTCTCCCGGAATTTCGATCAATAACAACGCTCCAATTCGGCATGAGAACGGCGAGTACAATCTTACCTGCGCCAAAGCAGTCTGCCAGCGACTTAACCTCGATGTCTCCCAATCAGGGAATGCGACGTCGTCGATCACGACCTCAATCCCCGACGCAAGGAATTTTTTAGCAACACTCGCGACGTTGTTTCTGGCTAGATCGGGTTGCCGTTGGCCCTCACCGTTCCATCCCGTTCTGGGATCGTGATAGCCAGCTTTGGCCAACTCCCGAAAGTCGTCCAGCGAAAGATGCGCACAGCCCGCAGTCCGTGAATTCGCCCACTCTCGAGCTACGGTCGATTTACCCGCTCCTGCCGGGTCGAAACGAGAATCACTCTGTCGGTCAACAAATTACTCCTGTTTCGCTGTGTCACGTTTCTCCCAACCGGGTCTGAACATTCTCAGGAAATTGCTCTTGCCGTAAGGATACTTTTTAGCTTCTTCCTCGTTCAATGTCACGCCAATTCCCGGTGCGGTCGGCATCGAAAGATGACCATCCTCGACCCGGTGAAATCCGGAAAGAACATCATTCACCCACGGTTCCAAAAAGTCGTCAAAACACTCTTGAATGAACACGTTTGGCGTCACTGCATCGATGTGAAGAGCAACCATCGTTTTGAACGGACTCTCTGCGTTGTGCAGGGCGATCTCGGCATGGTGGGCCTCAGCAATTCCTGCAATCTGCAGCGAGCGCCAGATTCCACCGACACCGAGTGGCTCAGGGTTAATCACGTCGGTTACGTTGTGAGACAGAAACTCGCCAAACTCGTGAATAGCATGCATTCGCTCACCAGCGATCATTCTCACTGGGATTCGTCTAGCGACCTCAACCAGCGCGCTCACATCGGTCGAAAGAACCGGTGTCTCAAACCACGTGACATCGTAGTCCTTCAGCCAGTTTCCGATCTCAATAGCGGCGTAAGTGCTGAACCGATCGTGCGCCTCGATCAAAATATCGACATCGTCGCCCACAGCATCACGCACCGCTCCGATCAGCGCCTTCGTCTCCCGGGTTTCTTTTCGAGAAAGCTGCATGTGAGCATCGCCGAAAGGATCGAACTTTAACGCCGTGTATCCCTTAGCAACTACTTCCGAAGCCTTCGCGGCGAATCCTTCCGGAGTGCGTTCCCCGGAATACCAACCATTGGCGTAGACACGAACGCTGTCTCGAACCTTTCCGCCATGAAGCGTGTGAACAGGTACTCCGAGCGATTTACCGAGAATGTCCCAGCAAGCCATCTCGATCCCGGCCATAGCCGGGGTCTCTTTCAGGAACGCTGTCAGATAAAGCTTGTGGAAGATCTCGTGGATGTTGCGAGGATCCATCCCGATCACGAGATGCTTGACCTCTTCGATTGCCGCGACCCGTGGCTGAGTTTCGGATCCGCCTGTAGCTTCACCGACTCCAACTAGGCCTTCATCGGTCTCAACCACGACAAAAATCCAGTTTTTCCACGGATTTCCAACAACGACTATCCTGACATCGGCGATCTTCACTCAGCGTCTCCTGTAGATAGTCCATCAATTCAGGCATTCGAATTCGTGCCTGCGGAATTCTACCTTGAACGGCTAAAGCCTGAAGCAGGAATACAATCTCGGTTCACGACCGACCGCAATTCATTTGATTCCGAGCAAAATCAATAGGTGTACAAGTGGCGAAATCAATACAGCCCGACTATCACTACCACCTGAAAACAGCTTCCAATCCTTCGATTAGTCCGAACGACAAAGCAGTTGCATTTACCGTTCACCGGTTCGAAGAAGACTCACACGAAGCCAAGACCAATGTGTTCGTAAAGAGCCTGAGTGATTCAACGATTCTGACCCAACTCACAAACTCGGGAACAGCTTCAAAACCAAAGTGGTCACCCGACAGTAAAACGATAGCATTCCTCGACAAAGATGACTCCGAAGTAAAGCAGATTTTTACTAGGGTGGCAGCCGGTGGTGATCCAGTGGCCGTCACAAGCAGAGTCGCCGATATCGACGCCATTGCTTGGTCGCCCCACGGATCGAAAATCGCTTTCCGCTCGCTTGTACCCGGTACAGAAGAGATGGCTGCAATCAACGCTGACTCTAAAACCCCAAAGATCCGAACGGCGCGCCGAATTCGATACCGTCAGGACGGAGTCGGCTGGCGCGGCGATTCGTTCTACCACCTGTTCGTTTTGGATATTGCGACGAAAGAAATCGCCCAGATCACCGATGGAGAAGGCGATGACGGACCTCCCGTGTGGTCGCCTGATGGCAGTCAGATTGCGTTCATTTCCGATCAGAACAACGAACGTGATATCAGATCGAAAACGGAAATGTATGTATGTAACGCCGATGGTTCAGACCGAACGCTCTGGTCGGGTGGCATGTTCATGGTCGAATCGATCGCATGGTCGCCCGATTCCCAGCGTATCGCAGTGACTGGCGGTCTCAATCCTTCAGCAGTTGGCGGTTACGGACTCACGACACAGTCGAGCGTATTTGTACTCGAACCGCACGCGGAACCTCGAATACTCACAAATGACTCGATACGTCCCCATGCCAGTGGATCGGGCTTCCCTATAACGGCCGACAGTGCGTTCATGTCGTGGTCGGAAAATGGCTCCAGATCAGAAATAGTGTTTGGTGCGGACTCTCATGGTCAATCGCATATCGCAATCGCCGATCCAGATTCACCTGACGACGTACGACTGGTAACTGATGGATGGCAGATTACCGAAATGATCAGCAATTCTGGCTCAGGTTTCGCCGTTGCTGCCGTAAGCTCGCCAACATCTCATGGTGAATTGTTTCTCATCGATCTGAACTCTGGTGACGTTCACACGGTTACCAATCTCAACTCAGGATTCTTCGACGATCATGCGATAGCCACCCTCGAAAAATTCACGATCACACGAAGTGGCTTCGAGATCGAATCGAGGGTGTGGTTCCCCCCGGGGTTCGATCCATCACAGAAATACCCACTGCTTCTCGACGTTCACGGCGGTCCCCATAGCGCTTTTTACGACTCGTTCTATCCGATCCACCAGGTGGCGGCAGGTGCGGGTTACGTGGTGGTCGCTCCAAATCCTCGAGGTTCATCGACGTATGGACTCAACTTCGCCACCGCAGTACACGGCGACTGGGGCGTTGGCGATTACGACGATGTAATTGCGGCTATAGAAGAGGTTGCCTTGCGAGAGTACATAGACGAATCACGGATGGTGATTCACGGATCGAGCTACGGGGGTTTCATGTCGAGCTGGGCTGTTGGGCACACCGATCGATTCAACGCCGCTGTAATAGCTGCACCGGTAACAAATCTTCCGAGCTTTTACGGCACTTCAGACATCGGTGTGAATTTCTCTGAAACTCAGCTTACTGGTGAACGCTTCGACAAGATTGAACACTATCGCAAACACTCCCCGCTCACCTACGCTCGCAATGTAAACACGCCCGTTTTGCTGCTACATGGCGAAGATGATGCTCGCGTGCCAATCGAACAATCAGAGCAGTATTTTGTTGCATTGAAACGGCACGGCAAAGAGGTTGAATTCGTACGGCTACCCGGCACCAGCCACGGAATATTCAGAGCGAAACACCCGATGATTCGCAGCGAGTACTTCCGGAGAATGCTCGACTGGTTCGAACGCAACAACGCCTGATACACCGGGGCATGAAGGGTCAAAAGAAAAGGCGACATTGTGTCGGCACTCCGCTCAACGTCACCTTTGTGCATCGGCAGCTGCAGGTCAAGTCACAATGGACCCATCAGTAATGGCAGATCTCTTCCCACGCCAGTGTTCGGCCCTCGAATGACTCATCGACAACCAGATGGAAGCTCTGATGTTCATCTCGTCCGCATACGCCGACGCTACGATTTCAGAAGAACTTCAGATAGACGAAGACCTCATCGAGCCATTGCTCCAGACCATCTACGCTGATCTATATCTCGACGAAAGTGAAGCTGTCGATCAGCGGGTGCAGGCGACACTCCTGTATTTGCAGGAAACCGCACAGGTCTCTTCCTAATACCTCCTTAGGTTTGGTCTCCTGCGAATGCCACGATCTGCGGCGGGACGTACTGCTTTAACCCGATATCATCGACGGATGTTTGACGACGCTTCCCTCGCCAACATGCCTAAACATCCAGACGTCATCGCTCTCGATGGTTCTAAGATTCGATTGCTGACATCGACCGTCGAAGGATCGAGCATGGTTCACGCTCTCCTTCATCTCGGAACAACCACTCATGCCGTTCACCATCTGACAGTAGAAGAAGTGTGGTTCTGGATTCGAGGCAAAGGCGAACTGTGGCGAAAAGACGTTGCTGGAGAATCGGTTATCAAGCTCGCAATCGAAGTTTCGTGCGCTATCCCTCTCGGAACATCTTTTCAGTTCCGCGCCACCGTCGAATTTCCCCTTGAATTAGTCTTCACTGCCACCCCACCCTGGTCCGGTGATCACGAAGCCGTCAGAATCGAAGGCAAGTGGGGCCATTTGTTTAGCCTTCTTAAACATTCCTACACATTCTCTGAACAGATTCTACACATTCATATTTTAACTTTGGCTGCAGGCAATTATCCAGGTCGGAAACTCGACCAACTAAAGGTTTTAGAAAATGTTCAAGCGAAAAATCATGCTCGGTACGACCGCAGGGCTCATCAGCGCCCTTGCTATCGCAGGTGCGGCCTTCGCACAAGATCGAGTAGACGGAATCCCTGGCATCGACCGCGAAACCCTCGACTCTGCCATGAGTACAGCACGTGAAGAGAACCGAGAAGCCAAGCAAAACGAGCGATTAGCCGCTCTTCAGGAGAGTTCTGGCGACGGCGAGAACCCACATGACTCGATCCAAGATCGAGTAGCCGAAATCCTTGGCATCGACCGCGAAACCCTCGACTCTGCCATGAGTACAGCGCGTGAAGAGAACCGAGAAGCCAAGCAAGACGAGCGATTAGCCGCTCTTGTTGAAGACGGAACGATCACTCAAGATCAGGCTTACAAGATTGACGCATGGGAAGACTCCAAACCCAAAATCATGGGTGATCTCAAGAAGCTCGGACGTGAGTACGGCGGTGTGAAGGGCGATCTTGCTGCGACACTCGCAAGTCTGGTGGAGCAGGAAGTCACCACCCAGGCAGAGGCCGACGCGTTCATAGCATGGCTCGAAGCCAAGCCCGATTACCTGGACGATCTCCGTGAAGAGATGCGACCGGACAAAGGCGGCGATGGCGAACGTGATAGCCGACGTGGTCGACACCCGCTCAGTCGACATCACCGCGGCGGACCCGGTCAGGGTCGCGACCATGGAGGGCCTGACGGATCTAGTTTCCAAAAGCAGGCTCCCGAATCTGGTGAAGGTGCAACGTTCATTCTCCCGAACGGTTCAGAAATAAGCTTCTAACGCGCACCGGTCAAACCTCCAAACGAAACGCCTCTCGATTGCTCGAGAGGCGTTTTTGCGTTCGCCTCAGAAAAAGGATTGCCCGCACCTGATCAACTCCTTTTGGTATCTCTAGGGCAATCACGAGAGTCGCAGAATCCCAGAGGTAAAATAAAATCTGACAAACTGTTTGGCGAATCGCAATCTGCCCAGGAATCTCGCAAATGGCTCAACGCTCGGTCAACAAAACCCAACGATTGCAACAGTGGTTCGATGATCAGCCACGATGGGATCACGCCTCCTACGGTGAATTCATGCACGTTGGTGGAAACCAAACAATCTTCAGAATCGCTCTGGAGGAGCAAGAGATAACGAGCCAAACGAAGGTTCTTGATACTGCCTGTGCGGTTGGCGGTAACGCTCGATGGATGGCTTCATTGTTTGGATGCCAGATCTACGGAAACGACATCGATGAAGAAGCACTGGAAGTCGCTCGTGATCTTGCAGAAATCGAGAACATTTCCGAACTCTGCACGTTCGTGAAAGCTAAAGTCGAAGATCTGCCGTTCGACGACAATATGTTCGACATGGTCGTGACAACCGACGTTTACGATCCTGCCGAAGTGAAACGCGTGCTCAAACCCGGTGGCAGCTTCATTGTCATCTCACTATTCGAGGATCCAAAGGTCACTCCCCTGCAGATCGCAGAGCAGTGGGGATTCGAACTAGAAATCTCCCTCGACGTCACCGATCTCGCTTTCGCTTTCAACAAGGCCAAGGAAACCGAGGCTCGCCTATTGCACGAATCCAACATGGTCGGTGCGCGCGAACTGATCGAGATCATGAACGAAAGCGTCGCTCCGTATGCCCGGGGTAGCCGTCACTACATCATGCGACTCCGCAAAAAGTAAGTAGCTCCGCTACATCTTGAAAAAATGACCCCGAAATCGGCTGATAAATATCGTGGTATCTACGGAATCCCCGCGACACCATTCAATGAAGATGAAACACTAGATATTCGTTCGCTCGAAAGCGTTCTCAACTTCTCTGTTGAAAACGGCTGCCACGGAATCGTGATGCCGGTAATGGCGAGCGAATACCAGTCGCTCACCGACACCGAGCGCCAGCAAGTGTTCGATCTCACAGTCAAAGTTGTCGACAATCGAATTCCAACGGTTGCAGGTGTTTCGGGCATCTCAAACGTTCATTCGATCGAACTTGCCAAATACGCCGAAGGGGCAGGGTTCGATTCGATTATCGCCATGCCACCGTTCAATCTTGCACAACCGTCGACGGCAGAAGTGTTGACCTTCTTCGAACAACTCAGCGATGCGGTAATTATTCCGATCTGGATTCAGAACCACTCCGCAGGGGCGCCTCTCAGTGCCAAACAACTTGCTGAACTGTGCGAAAACGTCGAAAACGTGAGTTACGTCAAGGAAGAAACGGTATTTGCAGGTCAACTGGCGACGGCACTGCTTTATCTTGCTGGCGATTCCGTCAAAGGTGTGATGGGCGGGATGGGCTGTAAGTTCCTTGTTTCCGAATTCAACCGAGGTATATGTGGCAACATGCCAGCCTCCCACTTTGGCGACATTCACTCGAAAATTTGGAACTTGCTCGAAGATGGCGACGAAACCGGAGCGAGAGAAATTCACACTCGTATGGCTCCGCTCAACAACTATGAAAGCCTGTACGGGATGCGTGCTTTCAAGGAAATTCTCTACAGGCGAGGCGTAATTACATCGCCGACTACCCGTTCACCGGGTAAGAAAGAACTCGACAAGTTCGATCTTGCCGAATACGACACGCTACTGGCCTCAATCTCTGACCTGATGACCTGGAAGGCTTCTTAACACCTTGAAAATCGAAGCTATCGACCTCTTTTACATAGCGCTCCCGAAAATAACTCGAACCGCCGACGGAACACAGGATTCGCTCGTAGTTCGCGTACGCACCGACAACGGGCTCGAGGGCTGGGGTGAGTGCGACGCATCGCCTCTCGTGTCGATGACGGCGTATGTGATGCCGATGTCCCACTCGAACGTCATCAACATCCGAGAAGCGCTCCTTGGAGAAACCATCGATTCACCTGAAGACGTAATCCGCCTTCGCAAGAAGGCTGGTGAGTACGGACTCGATATTCAGCAACTCGATCACGCGGTAGCCGGGGCCGACATCGCCCTCTGGGACGTTCTAGGAAAACATCTCGGCGAACCGGTCTGGAAGCTGATCGGTCACAATGTATCTTTCAAAAAACTTCCGTACGCCAGCGTTTTGTTCGGCGATAACCCTGCCGAAACACGCGCGATTGCCGATTCGATCGTCGAACGTGAGTTCCGGGCTGCCAAGTTCGGATGGGGGCCGATGGGTCGAGGTTCGCTTGCCGACGATATCGCTCTTGTTCAGGCAGCCCGCGATGGTCTTGGACCTGATGAAAAGCTATTAATCGATGCCGGAATCATCTGGGGTGACAACGTAGATGCTGCATACGAACGAGCGGTCGCGTTCGCTGATCTCGGAGTGACCTGGCTCGAAGAACCACTCCGAACCGAAGAAGTCGGCGCATATAAAGAACTCAGCGAACGCGTTCGGGCAAATGGCGTGCAGATTGGCATCGCGGGTGGTGAAGGAGCCGACTTCTACCGAGTAGCTGACGACATGATGACCAACGCCGGTCTCGACTTCGTTCAAATAGATGTTGGTCGCATCGGAGGTATCACCGAAGCCAAGCGTGTCGCCGACAGGGCACACGAACTCGGCATCCAGTACGTAAACCACACGTTCAAGAGCCATCTTTCGGTCGCTGCCTCCATCCACGTCTTCGCCGGCTACGAAGAATTCGACCTAACCGAATACCCGGCTGGAGATTCGGCATTAATACTCGGACTCACAGCCCCAACAGGCGTTTTTAGAGACTCCGAAGGTCTCGTTCAGGCTCCCGACACTCCCGGTCTCGGTGTAGAAGCCAATCTGGAAACCATCAGCCAATACCAACGCCACGTAAAAATCGAAATCGACGGCGCTGTCCTGTTCGAATCGTCGCAGCCGTAGAGTCACCACTGAGACATTCGTTCTTGACGCACACCCTTCTCATTCATAGAATTTGTTAGCTAGCACTCTAAGCTTGCGGCTGCTAACAGTCGTTAAAGTCGAATGCTGATCAAGAAATCGGTCGAATTTGAGCCTGATTTGCTACGTTCGCACCGTTTGAATCAGGCTCAATCATATCGATTTCTCGTCTACCACTAAGGAGAAAATATTCAGTGGCATTGAACCTCACACCGCTTGGTGACAGGGTGATCATCGAGCCTTCCGAGGATGAGGCATCGACCTCTCCTGGCGGAATCATCATTCCTGACACAGCGAAAGAAAAACCCCAGCAGGGCTCCGTCGTAGCAGCCGGTCCCGGCCGAACAAGCGACGACGGTAACGTTATCGACATGCCGGTCAAAGTCGGCCAAAGCGTCATCTACTCAAAGTACGCAGGTACCGAGTATGCAGAAGGCGGAGTCGAATACCTCATCGTTCGAGAGAGCGACATCCTCGCAATCGTTGGATAGTTCACTTCGAACTAACCAGCATTTTTTGGAGATATTTAAATAATGGCAAGTAAAGAACTAAAGTTCGGTGACGAAGCTCGATCCCGCCTTAAAGAAGGTATCGATGTTCTGGCCGACACTCTTAAGGCGACACTCGGCCCACGCGGTCGAAACGTTATCGTCGACAAGAAATTCGGTCCCCCGCAGGTCAACTCAGATGGTGTAACAATCGCCAAGGAGATCGACCTCGAGGATCCGTTTGCAAACATGGGTGCTCAACTGCTCAAGGAGGTCTCAAAGAAGACCAACGACGACGCTGGTGATGGCACAACCACTTCAACCGTTCTCGCTCAGGCAATCATTGCCGACGGCTTCAAGAACGTTGCAGCTGGTGCCGACCCAATGGCAATCAAGCGTGGCATGGAAACTGCTATGGGCGCCGTTCGTGACTCAATCGCTAGCCAGTCGACTCCGGTTGACACCAAGGAACAGATCGAAAGCGTTGCGATCCTCTCTTCCCACGACGACGAGATGGGCTCGCTCATTTCCGACGTTATGGACAAGGTTGGTAAGGACGGCGTGATCACCGTCGACGAGTCGAAGTCTCTTTCATACGAGACTGAGTTCGTTGAGGGTATGCAGATCGACCGTGGTTTCCTCTCGCCGTATTTCGTAACCAACTCGGAACGACAGGAATCGGTTCTTGCCGACCCCTACGTTCTGATCACCTCGCAGAAGATTTCTGCAATTTCCGACCTCCTCCCCGTTCTGGAGAAGGTTCTGCAGACCAAAAAGAACATTCTTGTTATCGCAGAAGACGTTGAGGGCGAGGCACTCGCCACTCTCGTTGTGAACAAGCTTCGTGGCACACTGAACGTCGCAGCCGTAAAGGCTCCTGGCTTCGGTGACCGCCGAAAGGCAATGCTCGAAGACATCGCCATCCTCACCGGTGGCACGGTCATCTCAGAAGAAATCGGTCGCAAGCTCGACACGGTTACTCTTGATGACCTCGGCAAGTGCAAGCAGGTCGTCGTTTCTAAGGACGAGACTACGTTTGTCGACGGTGATGGCTCTGCCGACGCTCTCACAGGTCGCAAGGCTGAGATCGAGACGCAGATCGCCGACACTTCATCCGACTACGACCGTGAGAAGCTCCAAGAGCGACTCGCAAAGTTATCCGGCGGAGTCGCCATACTCCAAGTCGGCGCAGCCACCGAAATTGAGATGAAAGAAAAGAAACAGCGCATGGAAGATGCCCTTTCGGCTACTCGTGCTGCTGTTGAAGAGGGAATCGTTCCCGGTGGTGGAACAGTCCTCATTCGTGCAGCTGCAACACTTGCAGGCGTCACTTCTGATGTCGACGATGTGCAGACCGGTATCGACATTCTTCGCCGATCACTCGTTGCTCCTCTCAAGGTCATCGCCGCTAACTCTGGTTACGAAGGCGCAGTGATTCTTGCCAAAGTTGCCGAGAACGCCGACAAGAACTACGGTTTCGACGCTCACATCGGTGAGTACGGTGACATGGTCGACATGGGAATCGTTGACCCTGCCAAAGTAACTCGTGCCGCAGTCGAAAACGCCGTTTCCGTAGCTGGAATGATTCTCACAACTGAGACTCTGATCAGCGAAAAGGACGAGCCAATGCCAGCAATGCCGGCAGGCGGACCTCCTGGTGGAGACATGGGCTTCTAAATAGCCCTTGCTTTACTAAGCAATTTGAAAAAGGTCGCATCGAAAGGTGCGACCTTTTTTTACGGGAGCGCATGCCCCCTTCTCCCAGCGGGTGGAAGCTGGGAGGAGGGAGAGTTTTCCTGCAGCATAACGCTCTCAATCTACCCGGCGTTCTAAACCCGGGCAGTTTCATGGCCCAAAACGCCGCCTCAACTCGATTCCGCGCACCGATCTTGGCTTTCAGAGGCACGACGTGGTTTTTAACAGTCGCCGTACTGATGAAAATAGAATCTGCGATCTCAGCATCGCTGAGTCCCTTTGCAATAGCAAGTAAAACCACTTCTTCTAGCTCGATGAGTGGTTCGACCGAATCGGCGATCCCAACCTTATCCGTATCAGTAAAAGCCGATAGCAAGCGAGTAGTTGCTACCGGTGCAATCATTGCCTCTCCGTTCGCAGCTGCATGAATCGCCTGGAATAATGCTCCTTGCTCCTGCGGCCTTGAGCAGGAATCCGCGCGCGCCCGCTTTCAACTCTCCATGAACATATTCGGCGAGATCGAACGGCGTGATGACAACAATTCGCATTGGCTCTTCGACACGAGGCCCTGCCGGCAATCGAGTAGCCTCGAGTCCGTCCATTCCAGGCATTTACATAAGTGAACAGCAGTAAGAATCAACCCACCTACGTTCAAAACGGTTCTGTACTCGCGTACTGACCCCCACGTAACTTGTACGTGACAGCCCTCTCCTATTCTCAGTGCTTAACAAGCTAAACTTACGTGTGGAGGCAGGCTGATCATGCATTCAGCGGGAAGTCGAACCCGCCGAACGCCACCCAAGTGCACGAAACCGGCCGGCCAGTGAGTTAGTGCAACGATATGAACTCTTTCCGCTTTGTACACGCGGCAGATCTTCACATCGATTCACCCTTCGCGGGTGTCGGTGACGCCGATAATCGAGTAGCGACCCGTCTTCGAGAGGCAACTTATGAGGCCTTTCAGAACCTAGTCGATCTTTGCATTAACCAGAATGCCGACTTCCTCGTAATCGCTGGTGACGTTTACAATGGCGCCGATCGCTCGGTTCGAGCACAGTTGCGCTTCCGAGACGGTCTTTCCAAGCTCGCAGAAGCCGGAATTCAATCTTTCGTAGTCCACGGCAACCACGATCCACTCGATGGCTGGCAGTCGTCGATCTCGTGGCCAGAAGGCGTTCACATCTTCGGTGCATCTCCCGAATGGAAGAATTTCGAGAAGAACGGCGAATTCGTTGCAGCCGTTCAGGGCATGAGCTACCCGACGCGAGAAGTAACCGACAATCTCGCCGTACAATTCAACCCTCCTGAATCGGGAAAAATATTCGCTATCGGACTCCTTCACGCTAACGTTGGAGCCAACAGCGTTCACTCCAACTACGCACCTTGCACGGTGGAAGACCTTTCAAAGTTGGGAATCGACTACTGGGCTCTGGGTCACGTGCACACCCGTCAAACTCTCAAACGCGCTGCTCCTGTAATTGCCTACCCTGGCAATACGCAGGGCCGACACCCGAACGAGACTGGTGCCCGGGGTGCTCTGGTCGTTGATGTAGATTCCTCTGGAGTCTCTCGTGGTGAGTTTGTACCGCTCGATGTTGTTCGATGGGATCGGGCAGAAGTCGATATTTCAAACATCGAAACAATCGACAGTCTCGATTCGGCAATTCAACAGGCAACCGACAACTTGAGTGCTCAGGCCGAAGAACGAGACGTTGTTTGCCGCCTGAATATCGTCGGGCGTGGACCGCTTCACGAGCAATTGGCAGCCAGTGATGCTGTTGACGACTTGCTCGATTCGGTTCGCAGTGCTTGGAGCAGTGGTGGATCGCCGTGGGTATGGGTAGAAAGAATAGTTGACTCGACTCGACCGGCAATCGACATCGAATTCCGAGCTAAACAGGACGATTTCCTCGGAGCCACGCTAAAACGTGCTCTCCTGTCGTCCACCGAGTCCGACGAAATTAATCGACTCACCGAAATCGTGTCCCATGTGTATAGCGGTCGCCGCAACGGTCTTGAAAAGCCAAGCGATGAGCAGGTGTCAAACTGGGCGGAAGAAGCTCGCTGGTATCTGGCTGAGCTGTTGGAGCAGTGAGGATAACTTGCGACTAACAGGAATCAACATAGAAAACTTTGGTCCGTTCGCCGATAAAGGCTTCGATGATCTTTCAAGCCGACTCACACTGCTGCACGGCTCGAACGAAGCGGGTAAATCGGCGATTCGGGCGTTCCTGCGGTCGACTTTGTTCGGTTACGCCACGAAGACTGACCGGGCATCACTTCGAGAGTTATTCCTTTACAACCACTTCAAGCCAGAACCTGGCTCAGGAGCGGTATCACTCGTCACCTCCTCTGACACTAATTTCGATATTCATCGACGTGATGGCAAAAAGCGAGGCGAAGTAGCTATTACTGGTGATGCGACCGGTAGTGGCGACCTACTGCACGACCTGCTCGGTGGTATCGACAGCGAACTTTACACAAACGTATTCTCAATCTCGTTAAGCGAGCTTCAGGTGATGTCGTCGCTCAACTCTGACGAGATACGAGACAAGATCTACTCGGTAGGGCTCGGCCTCGCCAATGTTTCACTCACGGGCGCTCGTGCCGAACTCGACGATGAACTGCGCAAACTGCGAAGCCCTCGGGCCGGCAGGATGCGCAAGCTCGAAAAAGGCCTCGCAGAAGCAAGGGCAAAACTCGAAGAAACACGTCGAGGAATCGATCAGTACAAAGAGCTCGCAAACAACCTCGAACGAGTTCTAGAGTCCATCTACTCTCAGACCGAAGAACTTGAAGAGATGCGTACCGGAATTGAGCGTCAGAAAACTCTCGTCTCGCTCCGAACTCCGTGGGAACGCAAAACCGAGATCGAGCGTCAAATATCTGAGCTTCCCGAAAACGAAATGTTTCCAGAAGACGGACTGCAGCAACTCAACAACATTGTCGAGCAGAAGGCCAACCTTCAGGAACAGATGGATGAAGGCGCACTTCGCCAGCAAGAGCGAAAGACCGAATCTGAATCAGTCGGCGTAGTTGATGCTTTCGTCGAGCTGGGCGACGACATTCGCAAACTCCTGATGGAAACTGCCTACTACACGAAGGCGGTCAACGATCTGCCCGTTGTCGAACAAGAACTCGAAAAGGAACAGGCGCAACTCGATCGTGACCTTGCCGAACTCGGATGGTCAGAAGAAGCCGTAAGTAAATTTGAAACACCGCTCGATCTCCAGTCGAATCTGGAATCCACCGGACGCGAACTCACATCAGCGCGACGTAAGTACCAGAAAGCCGAACTCACCGTTAAAACTCGCATTGAAGATCGCGAGACGATGGCCGACGAAGCTCTCAAGCTTGCCGGTGCACGTGATGCACTGACCAACGTTCCAACGGAGATATCGGCTGATCTTGAGAAGAGGCGTGATCGACTGTCTCGACTACGAGCCGCAATTGCCGACTCAGGATCAATTCGATCCGAGATGAATGAGGCACATGGCAACCTCGCCAAAACTCTCGCGCAGGCCGAGACCAAGGACATCGGTGGTTTTGCTGGTTCTATCCTAATTCCAGTAACTGTGATCATCGTTGGTATCGCTTCGATGGCATGGAGCTACATGCAAGCCGAACTTTCCGGCGTACTCGCTGGATTGCTTGGACTTGTCGCCGGTTTCATGCTTATATCTCGTGCTAGGGCTGCTGGTGGATTCAAAATCACGATTCGCAAGCCTGCAATTAGCGAAGCCAACGATGTGGCGAACGTCCAGGTAGAAGAGATTCAGGAACGTCTCGACGCAGTCGGAAAAGAAATATCTGAAATCGCTCGCGAATTCAGCATCAGTTCCATACCTTCCATACGTGACGTGGAAGAAAAAGCTGGCGAACTCGACCGCTCTTTAGACCTACGACGACGATTTGAAGCACTTTCGAGAGAATTCGAAGCCGCTGCGGCTCGACTCGCCACAATCGATAACCGACTTGGCGAAGCCCACAACGCCCTCGCACTCGGCTTGAACACTCTTACCGACGTTAAAAACCGGTGGCAACAGCTACTTGAACGATCCGAACTACGTATCGATCTCGATCCCGAACAGGCTGCCAACGTTATGGCAAGTATTCGAACGCTGAAGAGCCAGCAACGAACTACAACAAGTTTGCGCATGCGAGTCTCTCAAATGTCGGATACCGCCGGCGAGATAGACTTCCGCTTGTCAGAAATTCTCGAAGCGGCCAGATTGCCAGAAGCACCAGCACAGCAGGGCACTCAGGCACTGGAAGATCTCGCAAGTCGACTCCTCGCACACGACCGTGCAGTCGAACGCCAGAACCAGATCGCAGCTGAAATGGAAATCTGGATCACAGAATTCACGACCCTTGAAGGTCGAATGTCAGAACTCGATGCCAAAATTGGCACACTGCTCGAAAAGGCGCAAACTTACGATCACCAAGAATTCAAAGCCCTGGCTATTCAGGTACAGGAACGACGCGATCTCGAACGCAAACTTTCGGAGCTACTGGAGAACTCTCCTCTGCTCAGCAACGAAGATGGCCAGCCTTACCGCGACGATCTTCAGACGACTCCGCACGAAGAAACGGTCGCGAGGCTGCAGCAGCTTGAAGACGAAGAGAAACGACTCCGTTCGATTGTTGACGGATTACACGAGGAACAAGGCAACTTGCGTCGACAACAGGTTGAATTTGAAAAATCAGGACTTGCGCTCGAACTTCACTCGAAGATCAATGTTCTGGAAGAAAAGCTCAATAGCGACGCGCAACGATGGGCAGTTCTCACGATCGCACGTGATGTGTTCGAGCGCACCCGCGAAGAGTTCCAGCAGAAACGACAGCCGGCGCTCATGCGATCGGCATCAAAGTACTTGTCCGATCTCACACTTGGGCGCTACACCAGTGTTCGAGCCGTAATTGGCGAAAAAGAGCAGGACTTCGAAGTCGTCGAAGGCGAAGCTCACACTAAGCGTGCAAACGAGTTGAGCCGAGGTACTGCCGAGCAACTGTTCCTCGCCATGCGCTTCGCACTGATCGAGGAATACGCCAAGAACGCCGAGCCAATGCCGGTCGTTCTCGACGATATCCTCGTGAACTTCGATCCAGAGCGTGCCAAGGCGGCCTGTAAGGTCATCATGGATCTCTCAGAGCGCTTCCAGGTGATCTTCCTTACGTGCCACCCTGAGACGGAGGCGATGTTCAAGTCTGTCGCACCCAACGGCAAGAAGGCCCGCGAAGCGGCGATGAGCGTTATTGAACTGAACGGCACTACGTCGGAAGAGCGGTTAACCCTCGTCGAACCGGCGTAACGTAGCGTGCTACGACGCAACATCGAACTTGCCGACGTCGAGATCGTCACCGATCGCCTGATATTGCGTCCTCTCGGCTTGATCGACCTCAAGCCGATCGCTCGTGAATTCAACGAGCGCATCACCCGTTACATGTTTCCAACCGCAGCAAAGTCCGCGATGGATGTCACACCGTTTATTGCCGACTCACTTGAGGGACTCAACAGCAACACGAATTTTCAGCTCGCGGCGGTGCGTCGCGAAAACCGCGAAGAATTTGTCGGATGCCTTGGACTTCACAAACCCCACACGATCACGCCAGAACTTGGCATATGGATCGCTGAAAAGTTTCACCATCAGGGGTTCGGCCTTGAGGCAATAGAAGGATTGTGCGAATGGGTCACCGTCGAAATTGAGTACGATTACCTGAAGTACCCAGTCGATCGCGCAAACGCTCCGAGCCGACGAATTCCCGAAACGCTCGGCGGTGAAATTGAAGACGAGTACGACAGGATTACAGCAGACGGCAGGACGCTTAACATCGTCGAGTATCGGATATATCCTGAGACGCTATAGCGCCTAGCAATCAGGACACGATTACGCCCCTTCCGACACCTCGTCGGACGTCCCGTCACGATCCGTCGACGTCACCGACAACCCCTCGTAGAGGCGGGTCATTCCGTCAAGCCACTTTGCCTGAACAGCCGGATCCCATGCCGGGTCGAAGTCGGGGTACTTCGCCAGAATTCGATCAGCCAATTCGAGCTTAAGAGTGCTCGCTGGAACACCCGGATCAACCGGTGTCTGGGCCACTGTTTTTTCGACTGCTGGAGTCAGAGCAGCTACGGTCCGCTGTCGCGATTGGGCTGCTGTGGTCCGTGATTTGCTGGCTCCGTGACGACCAACAAGAATTCTCTTTGAAAGCTTTATCCCCGCAGCCTGGGCCGCGCGAATAAAGAACGCTTCACACTTCGTCAGCACACCTTCTTTTGTGCCGAATGACCGGAAGGCTTCGTGGAACTGGCCCTTGCTCGCCCGAGCGAGATCGAGCTCAAAAACGGGTGCATAAAAACGCTCGAGAATTCTCCGCAGAAGCGCACGTCGATCGTCGCCTTCGGCATGCACAAGATCTTCCAATTCGTGCGACGGATGACCTTCAGAATCGACAAGGGCGAGCACCTTCAAAGCCGTCATTAATTGAGTTCCAGAGCTACCTGAGAACCTCGGGCCCCAAACCGTTTTGTCGATACGTCCTGGAATACCCTCATCTAGGAGGAATTCCAAAAATGTTTGGAATGTCCGGTAGGGGACATACGGGGGAATAGGTGAAATTTGTTCTTGAAGGATCATTTGAACTGGGAAACGCTCATTCCAAGCTGGTGTACTGCTCACACTATCTCCCAGTAATTCCAAAGTCAAATGTTTTTTAGAATGCGTATTTCCCGACAGGGACAGTTTATGAATCTACTTTTTGGAACGCGGAGAATTACATCATCGATTTGGAATGCGATGTGGGTTCGATTCAGTTCGCAATTCACATCCGTTCCGATGGACGAGCAAGTTCGAATCCCGGTTCACCCGAGAATATATGAGGAAAGCAAGTTGAAGATTCCGATAGACCAGATCTTTCCGGACCCCGATCTACCTCGCACGAAGCGACCAGATGGACGTCGTGAAAACACACGTTCAGTCCGCTCAAAACGCGATCCGGTAGTTCTGTCTACGGACAACGGATACCTGTTGCTCGCAGGCGAGCGAAAACTCACCGCAGCAAAAAAAGCTGGCGAAGTTGTTGTTGAGTGCACCGTCAAAGAAGAGGTCACCACGCAGGAACGCTGGGAGCTCTCGCTATCCGAGCAGTACCACTCCTCTCTCGTCCCCGCGATGGAGCTGGGGCGAGCGTTCATGGAGTACCGCGACAGCCATGAAGTTACGCAGCAGGAATTGGCACGCCGGACTGGCATTACGCCGGGAACGATTCACCACTACGAGAGCCTGATTCGCACGCTCGATCCGGGGCTTGGTGAAAGAGTGGACAGTGGAGAGCTCACCTTTAAAGAGGCACGTTCGATCGCTGATATTGAAGACCACATAAGGCAGCGAGAAATCGCTCAACCGTTCATCGACGGACGGCTTTCCAGCGTTCATGTCGAGCGGATCGTTGGACGCGCAAAAACGTCCGCAACGCTATCGATCGAAGACATCATCGAAGAGGTAGTAAACGGTAAACGCGCACCCGAGCACAAGCCAGAACCGGCTCCAATTATTCAGCCGGCAATTCCAGTCGAAGCCGACACCGCTTTGATCGAAAACGCCGTCCTGAAAATAGCAGGCGAGCTTGAAGCAATGCAACTCCAGGTGATTCCGGAGTACCGACGTCTCAAGCTAATCAGCAGCTTGCGAATTCTCGATAGTCGACTCAAATCGGCACTGCTAAACCTTAATGGAGGTGTGGCGGGGGCCTCTGCGATTCCAAAGCAGTTCGCTCCCGGCAAAGTTCCGGTGTAGGAATCCGTAAGTGATCCGGAACATCGCCACGCTCGCAGGCGCGCAGTACCTGATTACCGTGCCAGCCGGCACAAAAACTGAATATCGCGTAGAGACAACTAAAAAGAAATGATGAGGTTTGTGCGGACACACAAACCCCACGCCGCCAGTGACTTCAAGGGCTCTGAAGTCACTGGCACAGTCTCCGCTACGAGCCCATGTGCCCCTCCAATTACGCCTCCGGAGGGGCGCATCGCGTTAAGGGGCAAATGGAACCGTGCTCCTGACCGTAACAGTTTTGCCGACCCGCGAGAACCCCCCTACTTGATCGTACATCCCAACCATGTTCTACCCGGTAGCGGATGAGAATCACTAGCGAATTACGGCACACCCTAGCCCTCTCCCTTCGAGGGAAGAGCGAACGGCGCTACAACCCCAAAACATCCGCGGCATTGTCGTGAAGAATCAATGGCCGTGCTTCCTCGCGAAGTTCCACCTCAGCAAACTGCTCCAACCATGTGACAGGCGAAATGTACGGATAGTCCGATCCGAACAAAACCTTCCTACGCAGCCGCCCTCCGGCTTCCGCTATCAACTCTTTCGGAATGTATCGAGGTGCCCAACCAGAGAGATCGATGAATACGTTCGGCTTATGCAGCGCAATCGCAACCTGCTCCTGAATCCACGGCCACGCCGGATGAGCCATGATGATCGTAAGTTCCGGGTGCCTCGCAGCCAACGAATCAAATCCGGGAATCGGACGAGCATAGGCAAGCTCGAAACCACCCCCACCGGGTGTATTCGCTCCGGCGGCAGCGTAGCCCGAATGCATTATCACCGGGATCTCCAACTCCTCTGCTTTCGCAAACAGCGGGGTGAACTGTGCGTCATCAGGAAAAAACGCCTGGTGAATCGGGTGCAGTTTAAGCCCCTGCAGGCCGAGCACTTTAACGGCCCGTTCAAGCTCGTCGACGGCATCGCTCCCTTTCCGGGGGTCGACGCTCGCAAAACCTATCAACACATCAGGGTGCGCAGCCACGGTCTCAGCGATATAGTCGTTCGGATCGGGTAAATCGCCTGTTTCTGTCTCGGCGTCGACCGAGAAGATCACCGCCATCGTGTCGATAGAACGATATGTTTCGACCATCTCCGCCACGTCATCTGGCTCATCACTCATTCGAAACATTCGACGCAATCCCGGTTCAATCCCGTATTCAGGAATACCCGGCATTCGAGGTATGTGTGCGTGGATATCGATAGCTTTCATTTACAGATCCTAGCGCAGGCGTGTTCTCGTGAGTGAGGCCAACAGGTGGGTGTCGGTTACGGCATGTAAGGGTACTTTGTTCAATCGATTGCGGGTCGGATACAGGCTGGTCGTAAGACCATGACACTGCCTGTCATTCCGCAAAACAATCTTCGAACTGGTATTGTGTTCGCTATTCCGGATTTGATGTTCACTGTGCGGGGTAGGACGAGGATACCCACTTCTTTAGAAATAGTTATTTGCGACGACGATCCTAACCAGCGCGATTCTACCGATTCGGTTGCCCATGCACTAACAATTAGTGCCAATGCCTACATCACCAAGCCGTTTATTCCGATCGAGTTGATAGCAAGAGTCGAAACGGTCACACGGCGAGTCCAAGGGAGCGGCTCGAGCGCACGACTTTCTTTACTGAAGGACTGCTGCTCGACTTTGATCGTAAACAAGCGACTGTCGAGGGTAGCAAGATCGATCTCAACTTCAACAAGTGGCACGTGCTAAGAGCCTTGATCACGGAATTAAGGGGCGGTGTTGAGTACTCCACTCTGAAGCAGCAAGCCTGGGGTGGCCCTGAAGTTTCAGACGCAGCGGTTGACATGGCGATACGACGGATGCGTCAGAAGCTGAATCAGGACACGCCTGAACACGAAGGTGATGGCCTGATTAGATCGCATCGCGGCATCGACTACTCGATTTCATCCAGCTAGCAGTCCTGTCCTCCCTCCCAAAACCGCAAATATTGTCATTCTGAACTTGATT
>PVBE010101329.1_pt1 | contig 119192 bp, 128 predicted proteins | sample 1631181 | NCBI WGS metagenome assembly PVBE01 (sample SAMN08397723, study PRJNA350692) | Marine metagenome, whole genome shotgun sequencing project. | isolation source: water | place: Pacific Ocean | collected 2012-04 | reverse complement strand
TTTGAGCGTTCTTTGATTGATCATTATTGTTCTTATCCCCAATGCGGCGCGAATAGTACCAGAATCCCCCTGGAGAGGCCATTTTAAGACCCAACCTCAATGGTTGAGACTCTATTTTTGCCGTTTAGTTGCAGAAAACGCTCAAATTCCACCAAGCAATCGCTTCTAGTCCGCCTGACGCCTCAGAAAGGCAGGAATGTCTAGATATTCTAGGTTTCTGGAGTCTGCAAGATCCCGATCCTGTTCTACCTCCTGGACCGCATTTCTAATGATTGTTGGTCTATCCAGATCCCCATAATCAACGTTACCATCGCCCGCTATCTTCTTCTTTACCTCATCGGGAATTTTCTCTGGTCGTTCATGTGGATTACCAAGCCCGGTAGCCACCACCGTAACCCGCATCTCATCACCCATGTCGCGATCAATGACCGTGCCGATAACGACGGTCGCGTTCTCTGAAGAGAACTCTTCGATAGCACCGCCTACCTCAGAGAATTCACCCAAGGCGATATCTTCACCAGCAGCAATATTCACCAGAATTCCGCGAGCCCCGTTAAAATCAACATCTTCCAGGAGCGGGCTGCGAATTGCGGCCTCTGCTGCCTCCCGGGCCCTGCTTTCACCTGCTGCGCTACCGCTGCCCATCATGGCCATACCCATTTCAGACATAACCGTGCGCACATCGGCAAAATCGACATTAATCATACCCGGACGAATTATCAGGTCAGCAATTCCCTGAACTGCACCAGATAGCACATCGTCCACTGCAGCAAATGCTTCCAGCAGGGGAGTGCCTTCCGCCATGACCGTGAGTAAACGCTCGTTGGGAATGGTTATAAGTGAATCGACGTGCTGAGATAGTTCCTCTATCCCGGCCATCGCGACCTTCATGCGCTTCTTGCCCTCAAAGGAGAAAGGCTGAGTAACCACCGCTACCGTCAAAATACCAAGATCTCTGGCAATTTCAGCAACAATGGGTGCAGCTCCCGTACCGGTACCACCACCCATCCCCGCTGTTATAAACACCATGTCGGCACCAGCGAGGGCCTCCGATATACGATCACCATCCTCCAGGGCGGCATCTTTTCCCATCACTGGATTAGCCCCCGCTCCCAGTCCTCTGGTGATATTGGCACCCAGCTGCAGCAGGGTCTTTGCCGATAGATTTCGCAAAGCCTGTGCATCCGTATTGGCACACACGAAATCCACACCTTCTATATCTCGTTTCAGCATGTGCTGGACCGCGTTGCCGCCGCCTCCACCAACACCAATGACCTTAATCACAGCATTCTGTGGCACGCTATCAACTAGTTCAAACATATCTCACCCTCCTAAGGATCAGGCCATTTTGTTTATTTTGACTTTCTTTGATTATTAGAAACTGCCTTACAACCACGTATTTATTCATTCTTAGTAACTCCCCATGAACCAGTTTTTGACCCGCCCAACCACAGTCTCCATACCCACATTCGCAGGCAGTACCAAATTGTCATTCTGCTGTTTCGCACCGTATTGCAATAAACCGACGGCAGTAGAATAGATGGGGTTTTTTACGATATCGGCCAGACCGCTAACACTATGTGGCCTCCCAATACTGATAGGCATGTGGAAAATCTCTTCCGCGAGCTCCGCAACACCTTCCATTTTTGATGTGCCACCGGTAAGAACAATCCCAGCTGCGATAAGTTCTTCAAAACCACTGCGCCTCAGTTCTGCACGTATCAGGTGGAACAATTCGTCGTACCTTGGCTCAACTACTTCCGCCAGCGCCTGACGAGACAAATCCCTGTCTGACCTGTCACCCACACTGGGAACCTTAATCGTCTCGTTTTCACCTGCCAAGCTAGCCAAGGCACAGGCATATTTAATTTTCAGATCCTCGGCATTCTGTGTCGGTGTCCGCAACGCCATGGCGATATCATTAGTTACCTGGTCTCCTGCAATGGGAATTACTGCTGTATGTCTGATAGCCCCACTCGCGAATATAGCGATATCCGAAGTACCGCCACCGATATCTACCAGGCACACACCGAGGTCTTTTTCATCCTCCGTAAGGACCGCGGAACCCGAGGCCACCTGCTCGAGAATGATATCTTCTACTTCGAGTCCGCAGCGTCTTATACACTTTTCAATATTCTTTTCTGCGTTCACCGCACAGGTAACTAGGTGCACTTTCGCTTCCAGTCTCACGCCCGCCATTCCTAGCGGTTCCTTGACACCTTCCTGGGTATCAACCAGGTACTCCTGCGGCAGGATATGCAGTATTTTCTGGTCCGCTGGTATTGCTACTGCCTGGGCTGCATCTATTACCCTTTCGATATCGGGTTGGAACACCTCCCGATCCCTGATGGCGACAATCCCGTGAGAATTCAGGCTGCGGATGTGATTACCTGCAATTCCAGCGAATACAGAATGAATCTGGCAACCCGCCATCAGTTCCGCTTCCTCTACTGCCCGCTGGATGGACTGCACCGTAGATTCAATATTGACCACAACCCCTTTCTTCAGCCCTCGGGATGAGTGGCTCCCAATTCCGACGATCTCGAGATCCCCTTCCGGCCCCACCTCGCCGACAATTGCAACAACTTTGGAGGTTCCAATATCCAGACCGACTATCATTTCATTTCCGATTGCATTGGCCATAGGTTCAATTCTCTCTGCAATTAAGGGGTTTCTGCGATTTTGAAGTTTTCAACTTCGATAAAATTTACTGCAACACCATTGGTATAACGTGTATCAAATCCTAGTGCTGACTTCTCAAGTTCTTCAACCCTGGCACTCACTTTGAGGAATCGTTGCAACCTTTGTTTCAGATCGACGCTGCCAAGGGAAACTTGCACACCATGCTGGTTCTCAAACACCAATGCCCCACGCTCGTTCAGCATGAGCACTTCTATAAAGTGTCCAGATTTCAGCAATGCTCTATTCAGGCTCTGGTAGTGTCCCATGACGACCTGCTCTGAACCAACAGGCCCATAAAGCTGCGGTAAATCCCCGCCTACCAGATACTTTGTTTCAAAGACCGCCCCTTCACTATTAATGAAGGCGTCATCGTTCCAATAGGCTATAGCCTGCTGTGGTCGAATAGTGACCACCAGTTCATCCGGCCAGCGTAGAGCTACACCTGCTCCTTTGATCCAGCCAATCCCTGCGAGGACCTGTTTCACGCTTTCAATATCTGACATCGAAGTTTTCATTGATAGCAAGGTTTGTACAACTGAGTCCCTTTGCATCTCGCTCACATTTCCCGTGATCGATATGTAGTTAACATCCCTTTCATACTCAACAAGAGCAAAGCCTATCGAAGTGGCCATCAAAAAAGTTGCGAGCACAGACAAGATGATTTTAGGATTCTGCAGAATGAGAGCTAGCCGAGTAGTCATTCAACTCTCCTTTCGACCCAGTCAGATTTTAAGACCTGAGCCAGCCTTGCTGTTTCACCTGCACCCTGAGTCAAAACTACATCATCAGCCTGAACAATCTCATTCAGGCGTGCCGGCACATCTGCAATAAGTGAAACGAAGTTAATTTCCACATGGTCGTCACCACCTAGGCTCTGATACAGGTCCTTGCCAGTAGCACCTGGGATAACCTCCTCACCAGCGGAATACACTTCAGTTAGAATGAGGTGATCAACCCTGGACAGCACATCAGCAAATTGATCAAACAATTCAAACGTGCGAGTGTATCGATGCGGCTGGTAGACCATTACAAGGCGATGACCGGGCCACCCTTCCCTGACAGCTTCAATGGTTGCCTTAACCTCACTGGGATGATGACCATAATCATCAACGAGGAGAAAACTGCCATCATCAACGGTGAAACTGCCATGTACTTCGAACCGCCTGCCAACACCCTGGAAGTTACTCAGGCCTTTCTCGATACCCTCGTCAGATACGTCTTCATCACTGGCCACCGCGATAGCAGCCAGAGCATTCAGAATATTGTGGCGGCCCGGAAGATTGAGTGTGACTCCAATATCTTCCTCGTGACCTGAACGTCTGACCTGGAAGGTCGAAACAGTGCCCGTCTGTTGAATATTGTATGCATAAACATCAGCGTTCGAATCGAACCCATAGGTGGTAATTGAACGCTTGATCTGAGGCAAGAGCTTATTGATTACCGGGTCATCGATACAGGCTATCAAAAGCCCGTAAAACGGCAGGTTATGGATGAACTCTATGAAAGCGGCCTGTAGTTTCTCAAAGCTTCCGTCATAGTAGCTGAGATGGTCCCGATCAATATTGGTCAGAACCACAACCATTGGTTGTAGGTGCAGGAAGGATGCATCACTTTCATCCGCTTCCGCAACGAGATAACGACTACCACCAAGACGACCGTTACTCTCCGCACTCTTAAGCAATCCGCCAATTATGAAAGTCGGATCCAGCCCTGCCTGGGCAAGTATAGATGCTATCAAACTGGTGCTAGTCGTCTTGCCATGGGTGCCCGCGACCGCGATACCATGACGATAGCGCATGAGTTCACCCAACATTTCTGCGCGCCGCACGACGGGGATACGCTTCTCATGAGCCCGGATGAGCTCAGGATTCTTCTCTGTGATTGCCGATGACTTGACCACAACGTCCGCATGGTCAACATTACCTTCGTCATGGGGAACAAATATTGTTACGCCAAGAACCTTTAGCCTTTCCGTTACTGCTGATTTCACCAGATCAGACCCTGAAACCTTGTATCCCTGGTTCAACAGGACTTCAGCAATACCGCACATTCCCGCACCGCCGATACCTACAAAATGAATACAACGTATTCTTCTCATTTCTGGCACTTCGGGGAAGTTCTGGGAGAGTCGACTAGCCACGTTTTCGACTCCTTTTCGCCGTTGGAGCAGCGCTGGTCTCTACACCGGTTCGACATTCATACTCAATCCGCAGCAATATTGCGACCAGCATGCAGCTTACGATTAGACTGTTCCCCCCATAACTCATGAGGGGCAGTGTCAACCCCTTGGTGGGTAACATCCCAAGATTAACGCCAAGATTTACCAGCGTTTGAACCCCCAGCAACAGGGCAATGCCGTATGCCGTCAGTGAGTGAAAGTCCTCCCCTTGATTGTGAGCGAGATAGCCTATCCACAATGCTCTTATGATGAGGCATGCAAACAGAATAATTATCGTAGCAGCACCAACGACCCCTAACTCTTCAGCGATGATTGAAAATAGAAAATCAGTGTGAGCTTCCGGCAGGAAAAAGAGCTTCTGGATACTGTTACCCAACCCCAGTCCAAACCACTCTCCACGCCCAAAAGCAATCAGCGCCTGAGTCAACTGATAGCCACCTCCAAACTGGTGCTCCCAGGGATCAGTAAACACGGTTAGTCTTGCCAACCTATAGGGTTGGAGCGTTGCAATGACAGATATGGCAGCGACACACACTGAAACTACCGGCAACAGATACCGCATCTGTATTCCGGCCAGGAATATCACCCCCATGAACGCGGTCATGATAACCACCGTGGCGCCAAAGTCAGGCTGACCGAGCAACAGCAAAACAAGTGGCGCAACAATTGCTAACGGCTTCAGAAGGGCTGCAAAATTTGTTTGCACTTCTTCTTTTCGTCGCACCAGGTACCCAGCCAGGTAGACTATGACAAAGAGTTTGACGAATTCAGATCCCTGAAGCGTGAAGGAACCAAGAGAGATCCAACGCACTGCACCGTTTACTTCCTTGCCAATGCCTGGCAAGAAGACGGCTATGAGAAGCAGAAAACTAAGTGCTAAGAGGGGAATTCCTGCCTTTTGCCACAAGTTCATCGGCACCAGTAAAACAAGGGCACCGACCGTCGCGCTAATGAAGAGATAGACAGCGTGCCTGGTAACCAAGTGAAAAGGGCTGCCATACATTTTTGCGGAAACTTCAGTTGAAGCTGATGCAACCATAATAAGCCCAGACAACAGCAACAGTAACGCGACACCCGCGACAATCGAGTCTAACGGACACCTCCCAACAGTAGCTATCCGGGTATTTTGCGCCATGCTCATGACAACTTCTCCATAAGCAGACGCTTGAATTCATTGCCACGGGCCGAGTAGCTTTCGAACATGTCAAAACTCGCACAGGCTGGAGAGAACAAAACAGTATCTCCACAACCTGCACTCGATATCGCTACATCTACAATTTCATCGAGATTATCGACCAACTCCACGGAAGCGGCACCGTGAAGCACGGCACGAATAGCTTTCCCATCTCGGCCAAAAACAAGCACCTTCTTCACGCAGTTCTTGATCGTTGGGATCATCAACTCAAAATCAGCCCCCTTGCCTTCCCCGCCAAGAATCAAGACAATATTCTTACCCTTGGAAAATCCCTCGATGGCCGAAATGCTGGCTCCAATATTGGTTGCCTTCGAATCGTTGATGAAGGAGACCCCGGCAAAATCACCAACCCACTCACAGCGGTGTGCGAGACCCCTGAATTTTTGCAGATCCTCAATCATCGCCCCCATTTCAAGGTCAGATGCATAGCCAATGGCGAGTGCGGCCAGCGCATTTTGAATATCATGCTTGCTCTTTAAGGGCAGGTCCGCGGCCCTTATCAACTCTCTTGACCCATGCGACAACACTGGATCTTCTTTAGTGCCTACCAGCCCAAATTGCATGTCATTCGCTGGCGCATCCCTTCCAAACGTGAACACAGCGTCGGTGGGGATATTGAATGAGACGATGCCTCTTCGAGGCACCACAGCACATTCGCAGCGGTTAAAAATATTGCCCTTTACCCCGTAGTAGTCCTCAACGTTGAGGTAACGATCCATATGATCCGAGGAAAGGTTCAGCAGTGCAGCCACCTTGAGAGGCAATTCCATTGCCACTTCCAACTGGAAGCTGGAAACCTCCAGAATATAAAGTGAAGCACCCGCTTCGAGCACATCGAGGCAGGGTGTTCCAATATTGCCGGCAACTTTTACGCCGTTCAGTTGTGAGGATGCCAGCATGCCAACCAACGATGTTACTGTGCTCTTTCCATTCGAGCCGGTTATCGCAACAATGGGTGCCTCAGCAAGATCACCAAACATGGCAATATCTCCGGTAACCTTGATGCCTTTCGCCCTGGCCTCCCTTAGAACCGGAATAGACTGGGGGACACCTGGACTTAAGATGATCTCTTCGGCACTCATCAGCAAGCTGGACTCAAGGGTATGCAGTTCAATATCAGGCACAAGAGCTTGTAGTTCAGGCAGACAGCTCGGTGCTGCATCACTGTCTGCAACCTCGAAGTCCACACCCGTCGAGTGCAAGTACTTCGCAACTGAGTATCCTGTTTCCCCCAGCCCGACAATCATTTTGAATTTTCCCTTATCCACATTCCCCTTCTCACTGGCCGCCGCTAACGTGCTCGCTAACGTAGTCGTCAACAACCTCATGGTCGCTAAATGCCAGCCTTTTGCCTGCTACTTCCTGGTATTCTTCATGGCCCTTGCCTGCTATGAGTACAACATCACCACAACCTGCATTGGAAAGTGTGTTCCAGATCGCGGACCGCCTGTCGGTCTCGACCTCCACATACGAACCCGCCACGACCCCACGGATAATTTCACTGGCGATGTCAGCGGATGACTCACTCCTTGGGTTGTCATCAGTAATCACCACATGGCCCGCATGGGTCGAAGCGACTTCTCCCATCAGTGGACGTTTTCCCGTATCCCTGTCCCCGCCACAACCAAAAACACACCACAGTTCACCGCGGCAGTGCTCCTTAGTGGCTTGCAAGGCCTTATCAAGTGCATCCGGTGTATGGGCATAGTCTATGACCACCGTGGGCTGCCCCGGGTTGCGAATAACTTCCATCCGACCCTTCACCATGCCAATTTCCGAGATCACACTGACCGCTTCCTCGAGGGCATAACCCTGTGAACAAATCACACCAAGCGTAGAAAGGAGGTTTTGGACGTTGAACCGTCCCATCAGGGCGCTTCTTACCTTTGCCTCCCCCCAGGGAGAGCAAACACTAAAACTCAACCCATCATCATGAAACTGTATATCCTTACCATTGATATCAGCTTCAGAACTGCTGGTACTTACAGAAAAGACCTCGACACCTTTACCAATAGAGGAACACAACCGCCGCCCAAATTCATCATCCCGGTTTACTATGGCTGTCTTGAGACTCTCCCAGGCAAACAGTTGTTGCTTAGATTTCTGGTAACTCTCAAAGTCCGCGTGATAGTCAAGATGGTCGCGTGTCATGTTGGTAAACACAGCCACATCAATTTGAATCCCGTTCAACCTTCCCTGCTCAAGCCCGTGAGATGAGGCTTCCAGTGCAACGGCTGAACATGCATCACTGACAAGATTCGCGAGGTATTCCTGCAATACAATTGGATCTGGTGTTGTTAAATCTTTTCCTGACCCACTATTTTTGAGAGACAAAGACTGCGCGCCTTTTGCTGCATTTCCAGCAACTATCGCCCCATAACCCATCGTTCCGATGACTCCACACCTTGCCCCCAAACCTGACAACGCCTGGGCGATAAAATGAGAACACGATGTCTTCCCGTTAGTTCCCGTAATTGCAACAACAAGCAAATCTTCGGATGGGTTGCCGTAAAATCGGCCTGCTATATCACCAACACTTGCCCTTAGATTTTTTACCGCAACAACCGGAATTCCAACCTCCACTCCTGGCCCGGGTGATTCACACAAAATTCCAGCAGCATTTCTTGCCTTGGCATCTGCGATATAACTTCGCCCATCAACCCTTAACCCGGGCATGGCAAAAAACAGATCACCAGAATTCACCAGTCTGCTGTCATTGGTGATCCCTTCTACTAGAAGTTCCGGCAACTCCTGATGTCCTGGCAAGAGTTCGCTTAACATAACTTTCAACTAGGCTGCCTCTTCAAAATCGTTTGGTGGCACATTGAGCAGCCTCAAGGCACCCGCCATTACCCTGGAAAAAACGGGCGCAGCGATAGAGCCACCACCATAGGCCCTAGATTTCGGCTCATTGATTAGCACGATCCCCACTAGCCTTGGGTCCTTCACTGGAGTCATGCCAGCAAAAAAGGCTATATGCTGGGTATCCTCATAACCTTTTTTCCCAACCTTACGCACGGTCCCCGTTTTCCCTGCAACATGGTAAGAATCAATTGCCGCCTTCTTTCCGGTTCCTTCAGTCACCACTCGTGTAAGCATCTGCTTAACCTGATCGGCAATATGATTTGAATAGAGGCGGGTTTCTGACGCCTCGCTGGAATGCAACAGACTGATGTCACGCCTAAGTCCACCAGATGCAATCGTCAGGTAGGCTGCCGCCAATTGCAGAGGCGTTACTGTCAACCCGTAGCCGTATGCAAAGGTGACTCGCTCGATATCTTTCCATCGCCTGTGATTGGGCAGGTAGCCACTGCTTTCCCCGGGGAAACCCACGCCAGTACCCTGACCAAAACCAACCTTCTGGAACATTTCCCAGACTTCGTACTCGTTCAGAGTCAACGCCAGCTTGCTGATACCAACCTGGCTCGACTTGGCAATGATTTCACCAAGATCTAGTTTCCCTCGGTTACTGGGATCTCTAATAGTTTTCGAACCAACCCGCAGGAAGCCTGGATTTGTGTCAATAACCGTTGCCGGCTTATATTGGCCAGAAGACAGTGCTACGGCCACCGTGAAGGGTTTCATCGTTGAACCCGGCTCAAAGACATCCGTAACGGCTCTGTTGCGAATCATTTTTGATTCTAGATCGGCTCTGTTGTTCGGGTTGTATGATGGCTGGTTGACCATGGCAAGAACCTTTCCAGTTCTCACATCCAGCACTATTACTGTCCCTGAAGCTGCCTCGAAATGGGTAACAGCCGACTTCAGTTCGCGGTACGCCAGATACTGCAACCGAAGGTCAACACTAAGGTCAAGGCTCTTGCCTGGAACCGCATCACTAACGGGAACAATGTCTCGAATTATTTCTCCATAGCGATTTTTAAGAACCTTTTTCTTTCCTGGCATGCCCGTAAGCCACCCATCAAACGAGAGCTCCACTCCCTCCTGCCCCTTATCATCTATATTGGTGAATCCGACAATATGTGCGCCGACCTCACTTGACGGATAATAGCGGTGGTATTCTCGTTCACCGTAAACACCTGGCACTTTCATCTCTAGAATTTCCCGCGCCTTGGATGGCACGAGGTGACGGCGAAGATAAACGAAATCACGCGACCTTGCCTTCTTGATCTTGGAAAAGAACCTATCGGGAGCAACACCCAACGATTTGGCTAAAGGCGTAAGCTCTTCTTTGGAGCTGGGAAGCTCTCCCGGATCCGCCCACAATGAAATGACAGGCGAGCTCACCGCCAGTGGTTTACCACGACGGTCTCTGATCATTCCACGATGAGCTGTGATTCGTTCCATACGAATCGTTCTCGCATCACCTTGATCCTGTAGAAAGTCCCCGTCAATTACATTCAGATAGACCAGTCGCGCACACAGCGAGCTGATCAGCAACGCAAAAAGGGTGACCACTACACTGATTCTTATCATCACCGCCCCCCTGTGAGGTAATGGTGTCCGGCTTTTACTACCACGAGCTCATCTGCTGGTGGTGCTGCCATATTCAATTTCTCCCGGGCCAACTTGTCTACTCTGGTGTACCCTGCCCATGCACTTTGCTCTAAAAGCAACTTTTCATACTCGCTGTCCAGGTCATCCTGACTGTGCTGCAATGTCTGCAGGGATCCATACATCTGACGGGTCATATGGGAGGAATAGACAACTGCTATCGACGACGCTAGAAAAGTAACAACAACAAAAACCACCAACAGCTGTTCTGAGCGAGCCACCCAGGCAATGATTTCTTCACTAAGATTTGACCCTAGCATCTACAGCTTCTCCGCAACTCGCATGATAGAACTACGCGCTCTCCGATTGCTTCTCACCTCTTCATCACCAGGCCGTATTGGTTTACCGACCAATTTCAGCTGATGTTCAATTTCATCTGCTCTAATTGGAAATCGATCAGGATAGTCGTCTTCCTTTTCCATTCGCCTGATAAAACGCTTCACAATTCGATCTTCCAGTGAATGAAAGCTAATTATGACCAGTCGCCCTCCGGAAACCAGGAGATCCACCACATCTTGCAAACAGTCTTCCAGAGATTTCAATTCCTGATTAACGTGTATTCGTACTGCCTGGAAAGTCCTTGTTGCAGGGTGCTTGTTTTTCTCTCTTTTTGGGACCGCGGACTCAATAATTTCAACAAGGCTCGATGTTGTCTCTATCTTCTTGTCCTGTCTGATTGATACTATTTTTCTCGCAATTCTTCTCGCAAATTTCTCTTCTCCATAACGCCTTAATACATCCGTTATCTCGTCCTCGCCAGCTATTGCAAGCCAATTAGATGCACTATCTCCAACGGTCTGATCCATTCGCATGTCAAGCGGACCATCCTTCATGAAACTGAAACCTCTGAGCGGATCATCCAGTTGCGGGGACGAGACGCCCAGGTCCATCAGGATTCCATCCAGTGGCAGCATGTCGTGGTCCTTCACGTAGTCCGCTAACCGAGAGAAAGACCCATGAACCACCACGACCCTGTCATCATCCTTAAACCTCGATTTCGCATCTGCAATGGCGGACTTATCCTTATCGATGACCATTAACCGACCCCGGTTGTTCATGCGATTCACAATCTCCTGGCTATGCCCTCCCCGGCCATAAGTACAATCCACATAGCTGCCGTCTAGTTTGTGAAACAGCGCCTCAACTGCCTCATCTAGCAGCACGGTTTCATGGTTATCCACTTCGATTCCTATAGCGACAAGGTCTGGAGATCGTCTGGAATCTCTAATCCAGATTGATCTTCAAGCCAGGTGTCACGCCGATTTACCCAGATTTCTTCACTCCAGAGTTCTAATTTGTTGCCCTGCCCCAGCAGCACCGCTTTCTTTTCAAGCAATGCATATGCCCGGAGGGGCGGTGTAAGCAGAATCCGCGCACTGCCATCCATCGGGATATCGGTCGCATGACCGATAAGAAGGCGCTGCACGCGCCTGGTTGCTGTATTGAAACTCGGCAGCGCTTCGACCTTCCGCTGGATGTCTTCCCATTCAGGCCGTGGATAAATCAGCAAACATCTTTCTTCTGTATCTATGGTTACAACCATTTCCCCATTACAATGGTTGGCTAATAGCTCACGATAACGGGTAGGGACCGCTAAGCGGCCCTTGGCATCCAAATTGACATTACTTACACCCCTAAACATGATGACTTGTCATCCTTCACCACCAACTCGATACCGAGAAGTCATTTTCTGGCGATCATCAGCAACAATTTCTGCCTGCGTTTCCCACAAAATAACACATTTACCCACTATTTTTCTTCACAATAGAAACGAGGACATGCCTTGTCAAGCAGTGGTAATACCAATTTGTCTTTAAAACACAATAACTTAGGAGAGTTACTAGAGGATCAACTTTGACCTATTGGGGAAGAGATTTTAATACAATGGGATATGTTCGATAGTTAAAGTAGTTCCTTAACTTTCTTTCTGTTTAGACCGATTTGTTATATATAGACCTTAAAGAGCGATGGATTTGAAATATAAGGCGATTGAAGGTGAGAGCCGACCGATAAGCCGGGTTCTGTCATGGGTAATCATTCATCTGTGATACAAGTCACCCTGTACCTATAGCGACCTACCCGAACCCAATTACGGGCCATAATATCTGGATTCCTATTTGGTCTTGCTCCGAGTGGGGTTTACCTTGCCGCTCTGTGTTACCACAGGCGCGGTGCGCTCTTACCGCACCATTTCACCCTTACCACACCAGATTCTGATATGGCGGTATATTTTCTGTTGCACTTGCCGTGAGCTCACGCCCCCCAGGTGTTACCTGGCACCCTGCCCTCTGGAGCCCGGACTTTCCTCTGCTATCTATCTGTAAAAGACAACAGCGATTACCTGGTCGACTCTCAGGTACCAGCCTAGCCACTTTTCACCTGAATTTAAATACCGAACTGGTCATAGACCCTCCTAACTCGGGATCTTTTTAACTATAGATCCATGTAGCTATAAATCCATGTAACTAGGATCGGCCCACACCGGAGTCTGCTCTTTAGTCGATTTCCTTCATCGAGAGGGCTAACTTATACAGGGTTTTCTTCGGTCGACCGGTCAACCTTGAAGCAAGGTCTGACGCCCGGCTGACCGGCAGGTCGGTCAGCAGTTCAGCCAGTAACTTGCGTTCATCCCATTGGCTATCTACCTCGAGCCGTCCCTGGAGCAACAATACAAATTCCCCCTTTATTACAATTTCACCCGACTCAATTCGCTCCCGTGCTTCCACTATGGTGCCATAACTCACCTGCTCAAAAGCTTTGGTCAACTCTCGTGCCACCACAAGGATTCTGTCCGAGCCAAAAACCTGCTCAAACATAGCCACCGTTTTAACCAGCCGATGTGGGGATTCATAGAAAACAAGCGTACCGGGTTCATTTGTCAGTTCCTTGAGAAAGTCTTTCAACGCCTTGGATTTCGCCGGCAGGAATCCATGGTAGGCAAATTTGTCCGTGGGGAGGCCTGATACTGACAAGGCTGCAGTAACTGCGCATACTCCTGGCACCGGCACGACCTTCACGCCTTCCTCTCGAGCCAGCTTGACCAGTCGATATCCAGGGTCTGCAATTAATGGCGTACCAGCGTCGGATACCAGCGCAATTTCCTTTCCACTTTTTATCTGATCAATCAGAGAACGGCTGGCAGAAGATTCATTGTGATCATGATAGGAGGTCAGTGGGGTTTTGACATTCAGGTGGTTTAGTACTATTGCCGTATGACGAGTGTCTTCTGCAGCAATGAGATCAACCTCGCACAGGATCCGCTTTGCTCGTTCGGTAATATCCTCCAGGTTACCGATGGGGGTCGCCACCACGTACAAAATACTCACTACCAATTCCTTTTCAATGTGTCTTCAACGATTCGGGACGAAGCGCACAAATTTCAGCGCTTTTTTCCCACAAGAACTCTGGGTACGATCAACTCCATTTGCAGGAAGATAATCGGACAATATGGAATAATACCCAACTCAGCACAAAACACCGCCATTGTTTAAGGAGCAACCAATTAAACACTTTACCGCCATTGCTTGGGTATTACTCATCGCAGGTTGTGCTGCTCCACAAACAGACCCAGCCACCGAGGAGACACCACACAAGTTCATCGAGGCCAGTGTTCCCAATGATATCAGCGCACTACTGATAACAGCAGATCGTAGCGAGGACCGGAAGGCCACTGAACTCAGGATCAGGGCCGCAGCCCTTTCTCTTGAAAAAGGAGATCTTGAGCAGGCCAAAAGAATACTCGCACTGGTTGTGAACCCATTCCTTAGCCCCGAATACATAAGTGACTATCTGATTACCAGCGCCCGGATTTCACTTGCAGAGGTTTCCCCGCAGCGGGCGCTCACATTCCTCAATAACAAGCACCTACAGGCGATACCACTAACCCAGGACCTCCAGATAAAGATCGGCAGGCTGAGGGCCGAGGCCTACGGACTAGGCCGGAGCTACGTCGCAAGCGCAAGGGAGCGAATCTACTTCAATAACCTGCTGGCACCCGAGGAGAAAGGGCTCAACCACGAACACATTTTTTCATCTTTATTGCACCTTCCCGCGACCAGCCTTGTAAATCATGCTACAAAAGCAATCACCAGTGATTTGCGCGGCTGGTTGTCACTCGCCGCTATGACCAGGCAGTACGAGAGTGACCCCCTGCGACAACTCCAGGAACTGAACAACTGGAAAAAAATCTGGTCACATCACCCGGCAGCATCGCAACTACCTGCCAGCCTGCAAATGTTGTCCCGGATTGTGAAAGAACAGCCATCTGCGATAGCCCTATTGCTGCCCACTCAGGGCACCTTGGGTCCATTTGGCAGGGCAATCCGTGACGGGATACTCGCTGCCTACTATGAATATGGAAAAGATAAGGGGGAATATGGAAAAGATAGGGGGCGCATTTCCACTTCAATTAGGATTTACGACACCTCTGCCACAGACATCAAGGATCTTGTTGCTGAGGTGGCATCTGATGGCGCAGAACTCATCATCGGTCCACTGGATCGAGACAAGGTCAGCATTCTTTCCAGGCTCAAACTGCCGGTGCCGGTGGTCGCGCTCAACCGGACTATCAAAGGCGAGGGAAACCCGGATCTGTACCAGTTTGGGCTCGCACCAGAAGATGAAATGGTGCAGGTCGCTGAGCAGGTCTACAGGGAGGGCCACCTGAAGGCATTGGCAATCGCTCCAGAAGGCGAATGGGGAGATCGAAACCTGGGAGTTTTCCGGGATCGCTGGGAGGCCCTCGGCGGAATTATGGTTGAGGAAGCCAGGTTCGCCGACCAAAGGGATTATTCTGAACTCGTAAAGGCATTGCTGAAGGTAGATCAAAGCGAAAAGCGTTCAAATGAACTACGCAGAATCATTGGCAAGCGATTTGAATTTACGCCAAGGCGTCGCCAGGATGTTGATTTCATTTTTCTGCTGGCCAATCCCATTCAGGCACGCGGCATTAACCCGGCACTGGCCTTTTTCTACGCTGATGATATTCCCGTCTACGCCAGTTCCCATGTTCATGAATTCAGTGAATCGAGGATTGATGCCATTGACCTCAATGGTATTCGTTTCTGTGACATTCCCTGGAAGCTCGCACCCACGGACAAGATTCAAAAGGAAATTCTCAGACTTTGGCAGTCCTCTCGATCAGGCTTCGCTCCATTCTTCGCGCTTGGCATTGATGCATACCGACTCTATCCACGACTGCAGCAGTTGAAAGAGATTCCTGGAGAACGGCTGTTTGGTGCCACCGGCGTACTGACCCTTCGCAACAATACGATTATCAGGAACCTGATGTGGGCCCAGTTTAAGAACGGATCAGTAGTCGCCATACCCTTTATTCTCGATAACAGCTAGGCACTCCTCCTGGTTACCACCACCGCCCGCGGTAGTCAGGCCGAGTCAGAGGCTCTCGCCTACCTTGAATCAAATGGCTGTCAGTTCATGGTCAGCAACTACCGCACGAAGGCCGGCGAGATAGATATTATCGTCCAGAACAACGAAACCCTGGCCTTTGTCGAGGTTCGCTATCGCAGGGAAAATTCTCGCAGAACCGGTGCAGAGACGGTAACCCATAAGAAAAGCCGAAAAATTGCTCAAACTGCCGAGCACTTCCTCGCGACCCACAAACAATGTCGTGACATGCCCTGTCGTTTTGATGTCATTTCAATGGGGCACTCTATCAATTTGATCAAGAGAGCTTTCATATTGGATGGTTAGCTTTTCCAGGGTCTGATTCTTTCCAGTTGCAAGTTAAAAACTTGAAGTTGGGCAACTTATCAGCAAGATAGGGATGTTCATTTCAAGTATTGGAGTAAAATGAAATTTCTCCCCCTAATATTCGCTATAGGCTTGTCCCTTCAGGGCTGCTCCAGTTTCGGCCCAAAAACAGACGACTATGGAAAGCGTACCTTTGGAACCAGACTGGACGACAGCCGAAAAGAATCATTGGCGAAAAGAAATATCAAGGCTGCTGACCCCAAGCTTGATGAAGCGCACCTTGATGTCACGAGCTTCAATGGAACCATACTTATTACTGGTCAGGTTGCAACTGAGACACTTGTTGGTATCGCATCGAAAGCAATTGAGGGAATGAGAAATATCAAAAAGGTTCACAATGAACTGGAAGTCGCAGGACCAACATCACTAATCGCTCGGGCAAATGACAACTGGCTCACAACAAAGATCAAATCATCCATGGCAGTGTCTTCAGCAACAGATGCCAATCGAATAAAAGTTGTCACTGAAAACGGTATCGTCTACCTGCTGGGTCTACTGACAAGAGAAGAAGCCGAAGCAGCGGTTCAGCTTACCCGCAAAACCTATGGTGTGCAGAAGATCGTCAAGGTTTTTGAGTATATTAACTAGTTCTTACCCGGTTCCTGACTATTTTACGACCTTAAGGCTCGGTGTAACCTTCTTCCTAGTCGTCTTTGGCGGCTCCGGTTCCGGGGCCCCGTCTTCCTTCGAAAACCACATGCCTTCACCATTTTCCTTGGCGACAATGCCGAGGACAGCTTCGATCGGGACGACTATTTCCTTGGCAATGCCGTCAAAACGACCATTGAACATGACATAGTCATTGTTCATCACAAGATCACGTATTACACCGGTACTGATGTTCAACACAATCTGATCGTCCTTCACGTAGTCGGCTGGCACAACTGTGCCACTAACTGTCGCATCTACGATCAAGTATGGGGTGTATTTATTGTCGAGAATCCATTCGTTGGTGGCACGAAGCAGGTACGGTACCGATGATGACATGGCCATCAGATATTCTCCTAGAAAGTAACCAGTCCTCGTGATGAATCCTGGCTCTTAGTCACCCATGTCCAACTCGGCCTCAGAGAGGCTGGCCTGGAATGAATCCCTTTCAAATATCCTGTCCATATAGTCGAGCATGGGTTTCCCATGCTTGGGCGGTAATTCAACGCCCAATACCGATAAGCGCCAAAGTATCGGGGCCACACAGCAATCAACGAGGGTAAAATCATCGCTCATAAAGAAGGGCTTCTCTTTGAATATCGGCGCGATTGTTATCAAGCTCTCCCGTAATTCTTTACGAGCCCTGTCGATAACCGTATCCTTTGAACGACCTGCGACGATGGTATCGACATATCCACACCAGTCTCTTTGAATTCGGTAAACAAACAGCCGGCTCTGAGCACGTGCAACCGGGTAGACGGGAAGCATGGGTGGGTGCGGAAATCGCTCATCAAGGTATTCCATAATGACCATCGACTCGTACAGGGCCAGGTCACGATCAACCAGGGTTGGCAAACTGTTGTAAGGGTTCAGATCAGCGAGATCTTCCGGTATGTTTCCACGCTCTACATCGACGATCTCAACTGCAACACCCTTCTCGGCTAATACGAGACGCACACGCTGACTATAGTGGTCGTTTCCATCAGAATAAAAAATCATTGACGAGTGCTTGACAACTACCCCCATCTATTCACCTCTTTAGTGTAAGTATTCCTATTAGCCACTGCCGCAGCGGAGTGACACTCGCAGAAAGCGCTTGTCCCGACACCCATTGGGTCGGATTCTATCGTTTTGAGTATTGCGGCCGCTTTCTTGCTTTACGCAAACCAACTTTCTTGCGCTCCACAACTCTGGAATCACGACTGACAAAGCCAGCCTGGCGTAAAGCCGGCCGAAGTGTCACATCATATTCCATGAGGGCCCTGGTGATACCATGACGGATCGCACCCGCCTGGCCAAAACCTCCACCGCCGTTAACCGTAACATGTATATCAAACTTGTCTGTCAACTCGACCAACTCCAGTGGCTGACGCACAATCATGCGGGCAGTTTCCCTGCCAAAGTACTCATCTAGTGAGCGGTTGTTGACCCGGATGCTGCCTACACCCGAATTCAGGAATACCCGCGCTTTAGCGGCTTTTCGTCTTCCAGTTCCATAATACTGCGTCATTCAAATCGGCCTATTAAATCTCTAAAGGTTGAGGTTGTTGCGCTGCATGAGGGTGCTCATTACCGGCATAAACTTTTAGCTTACTCAGCATCGAACGACCTAGCTTGTTCTTTGGCATCATACCCTTGACTGCCATATGAATTACCCGCTCGGGTGCCTTCTCGATCAACTTTTCAAAGCTTATCGATTTTATGCCCCCCGGGAATCCTGTGTGATGGTAGTAGTTCTTACCGCTTGCCTTATTTCCCGTTACCCTCACTTTCTCAGCGTTGACGACGACAATGTAATCACCCGTATCCACATGCGGCGTATATTCAGGCTTATGTATGCCTCGCAGCCGATTTGCTATTTCTGTGCTGATCCGACCCAGTGTCTTGTCGGCAGCATCGATAATATACCAGCCGTGTCTCACCTCTTCTTTTCTGGCACTCATTGTCTTCATTTCAGTACAACCACTAAGTTTAAAATCGGGGATTTTGGGGAGCGCGAAGTCTACCTAAGCACAAACTGAACCGCAAGTGAAACAATGGCAAAACCCACATCTGGCGCCTTTTCTTGATCCCGGCACTAAAATGGACAATTCCTCCTATATTCAGGCTGGCTGCAGCCTTTATGGTTTGTGCTCTCTGGCAAGGTATTCATGGGATTGCATTTCCTGAAGACGACTCTGGGTTCGTTGAAACTCAAATTCCAGCAACTCCCCCTGATACAGGGCAATGGCAGGCTCAGCGGCAGAGAGAATGAGTTTCACATTTCTATCATAAAGCTCATCAACCAGGCTGATAAACCGCCGCGCCTTGTCTTCAGTCTTGTAGCCAAAACAAGGGACATTACTGATCAGGATGGTCTGGAAAATCCGGGCTAGCTCAATGTAGTCATTCTGGCTCCTCGGCCCGGCACAGATATCATCAAATTCAAACCATGCCACACCATCACCACAGCGCCGGGACCTGATAGAGCGATTTTCTATATCCAACTCAATACCATCCATGCCCTCATCGGGGCTAATGGCCATAAAGCTGGCCATTAGCCCCTTGTCGGCAGCCTCGTCCAGGGGAAAGTGATAGATTTCCGCCATTTCCAACGCACGTAATCGATAGTCGATGCCGCCATCAACATTGAGCACGCTTGTATTGGTTTCAATCAGCTCAATTGCGGGGAGGAATTTGCGTCTCTGTAGCCCATTCTCGTACAGATGTGCCGGCTCTACATTTGACGTGGCTACCAGCACCACACCACGGGCCAACAGCACATCCAGAATAGTCGCAAGTATCATTGCATCGGTTATATCACTGACAAAAAACTCATCAAAACACAATATTCTGTAACGATTCGAAAACTCAAGGGCGACTTGTTGCAGCGGATCCTTCTCGCCTTGCAGTTCCCGCAAGCGGATATGCACGCTCCTCATAAAACGGTGAAAATGTGTTCTCGACTTTTCACGCATTGGCAAAGATTCGTAAAACAGGTCCATCAGATAGGTTTTACCGCGCCCCACACCTCCCCACAAATACAGTCCCTTAGGAGGTTTTGTTCCTACTGCTCCAGTGCCGGGAAACCAGCGCGCCAGGAATCTGGGCCTGGGTGCCGGTGCCAACAGTTCTTCATATAGTGTCTGGAGATGTCTGACGGTCTGGAGTTGCACATCATCCTGCTGGACATCGTCGTCTTCAATTGCCTCTTGGTATTGCTGAAGCGGACCTTTTCCTACAAGTGAATCCATAGACCGCGGGCATACTATCCTTGTACACGGAATTCGGCTGATTCCGCGTGCGCATCCAAGCCTTCTTCCCGGGCTAGAATTGCAGCATCCCGGTTCAACTTCACAGCGCCCGCCTCACTACATCGAATCAGCGAGCTCCTGACCTGGAAGTCATATATACCCAAAGGTGATGCGAACCTTGCAGTGCCTGCCGTTGGCAGCACGTGGCTCGGCCCGGCCGTATAGTCGCCCACCACCTCTGAACTTTGATTGCCGACAAAAATGGCACCGGCATTTTGTACCATCCCCAATGCAGGCTCCGGGTCTTGCAGGAGGATCTCAAGGTGTTCAGGGGCGATCTGATTTACTACCTGCATCGCTTCTTCAACATTACCAACCTTGATCAAGGCGCCCCGACTGACTATGGACTGGCGAATAATATCCTTTCTGGAAAGCGGCGTTTCCTGCAGGCTTTTTTCAACAAGGGCGGAGACTCTGTCGAGCAATTCATCATCCCAGGAGACAAGAATCGCCTGTGCCATCTCATCGTGCTCAGCCTGGGCAAACATGTCCATCACCAGCCAGTCCAGGTTCGCCGAGTCATCGGCAATAATAACGACTTCTGACGGCCCTGCTACCATATCAATACCGACATCACCGAATACCATCTGCTTTGCAGTAGCTACATAAATGTTGCCCGGGCCAACTATCTTGTCAACTCTACTGATGGTTTCCGTACCGTAAGCCAAAGCCGCTATAGCCTGGGCACCGCCGATCGTGAACACCCTGTCTACACCGACGAGGTGGGCGGCAGCCAGTAGTGTTTCATTGACCTCTCCACCGGGAGTTGGAACCACCAGTATGATTTCATTTACGCCGGCAACCTTTGCCGGGATCGCCGTCATAATAACTGTGGAGGGATAGGATGCTTTACCCCCGGGGGCATAAATACCAACCCGGGATAGCCCTCTGACCAGCTGGCCGAACTGATTCCCGTTTTCATCCTCGTAGCTCCATGCGCCACCACCGAGGGCATCCTGTTGCTTCTGATGATAGGCCAGCACACGATCGGCAGACGCCTGCAATGCATCTCTCACCGGCGGCTCAATATTCTCGAACGCCTTCCTCAACCGCTCCTTCGAAACTTCAAGTTCAGCAATAGTACTTGCTTCAAATCCATCGAATTTGCTTGTGAAGGCAAGCAGCGCTGCATCACCACCTTGTCTGACCTCGACCAGTATACCGGCAACAATGTCGCGAATTTCTACTGTTTGGGAGGAATCAACCTGCAACACTTTCGCAAGTTTCTCTGCAAACCCCTCATCACTAGTCCGCAAACGCTGGATCATGTCGTCGCCTCTTCAAGCGCATCAATGAGGGGCTGAACGCTTGCGTACCTGGTTTTGAACGATAGTTTATTTACGATCAAGCGAGTGCTGATCTCTTCGATCACTTCCAGTGTAATCAGCCCATTAGCTTTCAGGGTGTTTCCCGTCTCTACTATGTCAACGATTCTGTGGGCTAGTCCTGTGACGGGGGCCAGCTCCATTGCACCATACAGCTTGATGATATCAACCTGGATCGCTTTTTCTGCATAGTAGCGTTTGGCGATATTTACAAACTTGGTTGCTACCTTGATTCGTGGTGGCAATTTGCCCTCGTTTTCCAACCCGGCAACTGCTATCTGACACTTGGCAAGACCGAGGTCCAGCGGTTCATAGTAGCCATCGCCTCCATGCTCAAGCAGCACATCCCTGCCTGATATGCCAAGGTCAGCAATACCATGCTCCACATAGGTAGCGACATCCATGCCACGCAGAACCATGAGTTTCAGGTCCTCCCGGTTGGTATTGAATACAAGCTTTCTGGATTTAGATATGTCCTCGGCAGGCTCAATGCCAACCTTCGAAAGCAGTTCAAGGGAAAGGGGCAATGACCGCCCTTTCGTTAAGGCTATGGTTATGTGTTTACTCATGGGGGTGGCGATTTAGCTGTTTTGTCTCCAATTCGTTAGGTTTGCCGGCGGGAACTAGCTTGTTCTTGTCCCAAGTCTAACATCGAGTAGGCTAGTTCCTTAGCGAGAACTAGCTTGTTCTTGTCCCAAGTCTAACATCGAGCGGGCTAGTTCCTTTGCAGGAACTAGCTTGTAGCCAGCCGTTTTATATCAGCGCCGATATTTTGAAGTTTTTCCTCTACCTGCTCGTAGCCGCGGTCGATATGATAAATCCGATCTACTATCGTGTCCCCGTGCGCTATAAGGCCAGCTATAACTAGGCTGACGGAAGCACGCAAATCATTTGCCATGACGGGTGCGCCTGTCAGGTTCTCTACCCCCTCAACAATAGCGGTCGTATTGTTTCCTTCCAGCCTTATTTTTGCACCCATGCGATTCATCTCGTGAACATGCATGAACCTGTTTTCAAATATGGTTTCCTTGATGGTGCTGGTGCCTTCAGCGACACAGTTCAGAGCAATAATCTGAGCTTGTAAGTCCGTCGGAAATGCAGGATAGGGTGCGGTAACAAGGCTTACCGCTTTCGGCCGTCTGCCCTCCATATCCAGTTCTATCCAGTCATCACCCACTGAGATCTTTGCACCCGCTTCACGCAATTTACTGATCAACACCTCCAGGTGCTCTGGGTTCGCATTCCTGATCTTTACTTTGCCACCGGTAGCGGCCGCGGCAATAAGGTATGTCCCAGTTTCAACCCGGTCTGCAATGACCCGATGCTGGCATCCACGCAGGGACTCGACTCCGTTTATTGTGATGCAGTCGGTTCCTGCCCCCTGTACATCGGCGCCCATGGCGTTAAGACAGTCTGCCAGGTCAACTATTTCTGGTTCCCGGGCACAGTTCTCAAGAACCGTCTGCCCTTCGGCAAGCGTGGCAGTCATCATGATGTGTTCGGTTCCACCAACGGTGCATATATCAAAAATAATGTGAGCGCCCTGCAATCGGCCATCTATGGATGCGTTTACATATCCCTCTTCCATTTCAATCTTGGCGCCAAGTGCCGCCAAACCCAGCAGATGTTGATCGACCGGTCTTGGCCCGATGGCACACCCACCCGGAAGCGATACCTCGGCCTGCCCATAGTGGGCCAACATGGGGCCGAGAACGTTAAAAGACGCGCGCATTGTCTTCACTAGTTCGTAGGGCGCTCTAAACCGCTTGATCGTATTGGCATGAATTTCAACATTCATCTTTTCATTGATGACGACTTCAACACCAAGGGAACCCAGTAGTTCAATCATGGTGGTAATGTCACGTAGATGCGGCACATTGGATATTGCAACCGGGCCATCGGCCAACAATGCCGCGGCAAACATTTTCAAAGCTGAGTTTTTAGCACCGGATGCGCGCAGTTCACCCTCTAGTCGTTTGCCCCCACGAATTAGTAGTTTATCCATACTTTTACCCTGCTATGACTCCGCTTCTTGCGGGGTGATGGTACGCATGGTAATGGCATGTACCACGCCCGACGAGATCATGTCTTTTAACAGTGAATAAACGAGTTGCTGACGTTTTACTCTATTCAAGCCTTCAAATTTGTCTGAAACCAGCGCCAGCATTAGCCTGTCTCCATCTGCCTCAAGTTCAATCTTGCCGCCGGGGAACGCCGTTTCCAAAACCTCTCTGATATCATCCAGGTTCACAACTATTCCAAATTAGTAAAAAGTGCGCAAATCATAGCACGGTGTTGCACGACCCGATTAGTCCAGTGGCAGAATATCAGCCACACCGCAGGCGCTGGCAACTGCACGCAGATGATCGGGACAATTTTGAAACCTCAGCTCTTTTTGAACCTTCCTCGATTCACGAACCAGTGAAATCAAAAGCGCAATCACGACGGCACCACGGACCTTGATATCGCCCAGGTCGATGACCAGCTTGTGCGAAGCAGTTGCCGATATTAAGCCAGCGAGTCGCTGCCTCTGCTCTACCACCGAGGCATAGTCAACCACACCGGATAATTGCAGCAGCTTTCGTTCTTCAGGTTCTTCAACCATCAACTTTCCAGTTCTCTATTACCTTATCGATGTTATTTCTATGCTGCTGCATAAAGGAACTAAACTGTGATCTGAACTGTAAACCGATATTGATCCCGTTAATGACGAGATTACGGAGTTTCCAATCACCTTCCACCAGTACAAGGCTATATTCAACCGGGTAAAAAGTACCGTCATTACCCGTCACCTCGAGATCCACACGCGCCTTCTTTGGGTTTTTCTGCGGCTCGCTACTCGCCTTCACAACAACCTGTTGATTGTCAAATTCGACCAGGGCCGTCGCATAGGTGCGAATCAGTGAGGACTTGAAAACTGCAGCAAACTGACCCTTCTGCTGGTCGCTCGCGCGGCGGTAGTATTTCGCCATAACACCGCGGGAGAATCCTTTGAAGTCAATAAACGGTGCCAGTGAAGCTTCAATTTCCTTAAAAAACCTTTCGTTATCACTTTCGTAATAGGGCTGGATCTCAACTAGCTTCTTGAGCAAATTGTCGGTTACTTCTTTCACCCTCTCAGTAGGATCTGGTGCTGAAGCAGGCGCACCTGCTGCTAAAGTAGATGCTGCAAAGACTGAAGAAAACACCAGGACTAGCCATCCCACCGCCAACAACTTTAGAAATTTCTCCATCTGCGAGGCTCCAGCTATATAGATTTCAGAACTGTTTTAGCAAGAACTTGCCAATCAGTTCTTCCAGTACGATCGCCGACTGCGTATCGAGCACAACGTCGCCATCAGTCAGATATTCTTCCTCAGCACCAAGAATCAGACCAATATATTTCCCCCCCAGCAACCCATCGGTGAGAATGGCCGCGGTGCTGTCCGTACTGATGGTGTCGACATCGCCATCAATTTCCATCCTGACCAACGCCGTGTAAGTGTCTGGGTCCAGCTCAATATCGGCAACTTGGCCGACCATGACGCCACCGATACTTACTTTTGATCTGATAACGAGGCCACTAATATTCTCAAAACGAGCATAAACACTGTAGGTTCCAGTTTCTGTTCCAACATTGAAACCGCTGATCTGAACCGCCAGGACAATTAATGAAACAATCCCAGCCAGCATAAAAGTACCAACAATAATTTCTATTGATCGAATTTGCATGGTTTTGGTCTCCCGATGTTGATTCCCTTCATAGGGTTATCGGCTAAAAATTGAACATCACGAGGGTTAGAAAAAAATCCAGAACCAAAACTGCCACGGCGGAATAAACGACCGTTCGCGTAGTCGCAGCTGCGATCCCCTCGGATGTCGGAATTGTATCGTAACCCTGGAACACGGCAATCCAGGTCACCACAATACCAAATACGACGGACTTGATAATTCCCTTCAGCACATGGCTTCTGAAATCTACTCCTTCCTGCATAGCTGACCAGAATGCACCCTCATATACACCAAGCCAATCGACTCCCACGAGCGATGCACCCCAGATCCCAATGATACTAAACATCAAAGCCAGGATCGGCATTACGATAAATCCTGCCCAGAGCCGGGGAGCAACGATGCGCTGGAGTGGATCAACGCCCATCATTTCCATACTACTCAATTGTTCCGTCGCCTTCATCAATCCAATCTCGGCGGTAACGGCTGAGCCCGCCCTGCCGGCGAACAGCAACCCTGACACCACCGGGCCAATCTCCATCACCAGCACCAGTGCAACGCCGAGACCAAGGGCACTTTCAGACCCATATTTGACCAGCTGGTTGTAACCCTGCAACGCGAGGACCGCACCAATCGAAAAGCCGGACATTGCAATAATGAGAACCGACAGAACCCCCAACTGGTATATTTGTCGTATTAAAAGCGGCAAATTTCGCAACCGCGGCCTCCTCCAAATGGCCTGCCACCAGATGTGTCCAGCCCGGCCAAGCGTTGCCAGCGCGACGAGGCTGTACTGGCCAATTCGGCGAAGCCTAGACAACATCAGAACAGGCGCTCAGCATCCGGAACTCGCATCAATTCTTCCTCATAGTCGTCGGCAGGGTAGTGAAAAGGAACCGGCCCATCCGGCAGCCCCTTGATGAACTGATGCACCCGGGGCGAGTCTTGTTCAAACAGTTCTTTAGGTGACCCACTGCCAATGACCTTGCCACCTGAAATAATATAAATAATATCGGCAATACCGGCTGTTTCTGGAATATCGTGGGAGACAATGATGCTGGTCGTGCCATAGGCGCTATTGAGGGTCTTAATCAAATCCACGATTACACCCATAGCAATCGGGTCAAGGCCAGTAAATGGTTCATCGTACATGATAATCTCAGGGTCAAGCGCAATCGCCCTTGCCAGCGCCACCCTTCGGCTCATACCGCCGGATAATTCGCTGGGGAACAATCGCCTCGCACCCCTCAACCCTACGGATTGAAGTTTGAGCAATACCAGGTCACGGATCATGTCGTCTGGCAGGTTAGTATGAATCCGCAGTGGGAATGCGACATTCTCGAATACACTGAGGTCAGAGAATAGCGCGCCACTTTGAAACATCATGCCCATGGTCTTCCTGACATCGAACAATTGCTTTCTGGACAAGCGTGGTATCTCTAAGCCATCCACACGGACACTTCCGGATTCCGGCTGTATTTGACCACCGATAAGCTTGAGCAACGTCGTTTTACCAGCGCCACTAGGCCCCATTACGGCAACTATTTTGCCGCGGGGAATCTCAATCGATACCTCATCGAAAATACACCGCTGTCCGCGCAGGTAAACGACCTTTTCCAATATAATGTGGCTGTCAGACATATTCTTTTTTCAACAGACCTCGGCTAAAAGCTAACATCCACGCGCCACTTATACCAGCCCACAAATTCCTCCCGGGCCGGAGCGCGATTTCACCTTGCAAACACCCATAAATCCCCTTTTAATGATTGCCTATTTTTCCAGATTCATATAAGGAGGGTATGCTTTACTATAGTGCCGCACTACTGATCGGGTTTCTGATTTTGTTTAGGAGTGCCGACCAGTTTGTGATGGGTTCCGTAGCGACCGCCAGGAACCTAAATATTACACCAATGACTATCGGCCTTACGGTTGTCGCCCTTGGCACCTCCGCTCCCGAAATTTTCGTATCAGCATCATCCTCCTTCCACGGTGAACCTGGGATCGCCGTAGGAAACGCTATTGGTTCAAATATAGCGAACATAGGAATGGTGCTGGGCTCGACAGCCCTCATTGTTCCCTTGCGCTTCAGGGTTGACATCCTGCGCTATGATTTGCCTATCCTGGTTTTCATCACTGTTTGTGCTGGCGTCTGCCTCGTAGATTTATATCTTGGTATTTGGGACGGGCTGCTGCTGATATCAGCACTGCTGGTTTTCCTGTACCGAATAAGGGCAGAGCATAAACGCTCCTCCAGTATGGAAGTGGTGGCAGAAATATCAGACCTCGAAGAATTTCCCGATATGAGTGAAAAACGGGCAATACTTAAACTCTTCCTGAGCCTGATATTCCTGCTCTTCAGTTCAGAGCTTTTAGTGTGGGCTGCCATAGGTATCGCCCAATACCTAGGAGTCAGTGAACTGGTCATTGGCCTCACCGTGATAGCCGTAGGAACCAGCATTCCTGAGCTCGTGGTCTCCTTAACAAGCGTACTAAAAGGCCAGACTGACCTGGCTATTGGCAATATTGTCGGCTCGAATATATTCAATATTCTCACCGTACTCTCGATACCGGCGATTTTCGCCCCCAGCACACTGGAACCCCTCACACTCTGGAGGGATTATGGCCTGATGTTAGGTATGACTTTGCTCCTGGTCATGTTCGCCTTCAAGTTAGGTGGCCATTCAGGGATATCCAGGATTCGAGGGGGACTTCTGTTCAGCCTCTGGCTGGGTTACATTATCTTCTTATATCAAACCGCACAGGCAGCCTAACCATGCGGTAAAAGGCACGCTGGTTGTACCGGCTCAAGCCTCCATCCATTGCCAGCAAAGAGGCCAAGGTGAACAATCGGGCGACCATTCTTGCAAGTTTAATTCTGATTCTTGGGATAGCCACCAATCTAATCCTCGAACAGGGTGATGAAGAATTGCCCACAATACCACCGGGCCAGAACGATCCAGACCTCTACATGCTTAATGCGACTATCACTCAATTTGATACTGAGGGGACACTACAGCACAAGATAAAAGCAGATCGTTTTACCCACTTTCCCCTAACAGACGTAACCTCTCTAATATTTCCAAACTTGCAACTGTTCTCAGACTCAGGAGCAGTGCCCTGGGACATCGAGGCCAAAAATGGCCGCCTGCTCTCTCCATCAGTTTACAGGGAAGAAATAGTTGAGCTCTGGGACAACGTACTGGCAGTTCAGCAATCTGCTGCAGGGCATTTCATCAATATCCGAACCCAAAGTCTTACGATTTATCCGGAAAGGGAGTATGCGGAAACAGACCAGAAGGTTCACATAGATAATAATTCCGGCCGAACCTCTGCTGCCGGCATGAAGGCTTTTTTCCGGCTTGACAAGTTTGTTTTCTATTCAACTCCCACTGAACGGGTGCATACCATTTTCCTGCCGGCGTTCAAGAGGCAACCTGACTAGCAAGTTCTTGTCCCTTTTCATGTATCAGGGTTCCCCTTCCCAAACGATCATTTCCCCGGCACTAGTGCTGCTTTGTGATATGCGCCAAAATTTGCTTTTTCGTCGGCTCACTTGAAGAATGACAAAACCTGGCACTTTCAGGTCCATGGGATGATAAAGTAGATGCAAATCTCTTAGATATTTACAGTGATGTCACGTACCAGTTCGATACTTCTGCTTCTCCTTGGGATGCTTATATTGAGCGTCAAGGTGGGAGCCCTCACCTCTGACGGCGAACAGCCCCTTCATATACAGGCTGACGCCGCCGTCATGGACGATGCGAAGGGTTCCTCTGTATATCGCGGTAATGTCTCAATTGAGCAGGGAACCCTGCAAATAAAGGCTGATGAAGTTGAAATTATTACCAGCGACAGTGAAGTAATCCAGATTATCGCCAGCGCGGATGCCAACTCCAAGAATCTTGCCCATTTTGAACAGCTTCCAGACGACAGCACTGACCTTGTCTATGCTGATGCCAGGAAAATTACCTATCTGGTTCAGGAGGAAAGACTCCACCTTTCCGGCAACGCAACCCTGAGACAAGCCAAGGATGTCCTCACTGGCGAACTCGTCTACTACGACATTACCCAGGGGATTATGAGCCTGAAGAGCGGCGGGCAACAGGGCCGCATAGATGTCATCATTAACCCAAAGGCAAAATAATTGTCTAAGACTGATCACGTATTGCGTGCAGAAAACCTTCAAAAGAGTTACCGCGGACAACATGTCGTAAGGGAAGTCACTTTGTCACTGCGAAGCGGCCAGGTTGTTGGCCTGCTCGGACCCAATGGTGCAGGCAAGACGACCTGCTTTTATATGATTGTTGGTTCAATACCCGGTGACAGGGGAAAGATCTTTTTTGACCAACTGGACATTACGCCCAAACCGATGCACCAGCGGGCACGGATAGGGATCGGCTATCTTCCTCAGGAAGCATCCGTATTCCGTAAACTGTCCGTGTCAGATAACATCATGGCGATACTGGAGACCCGCTCCAGTCTGACTGCGACGGACCGACAGGAAAAGCTAGAATCTTTGCTGCAGGAGTTCCACATAGGCCATCTCCGGACAATTCACGGGATGTCACTAAGCGGTGGAGAACGGAGACGAGTCGAAATAGCCAGAGCACTGGCGACAGAACCTGCCTTTATACTGCTTGATGAGCCTTTTGCCAGGGTTGACCCTATTTCAGTCAACGATATCAAACTTATTATCTCGCAGCTCTCTGAGCGCGGAATTGGTATCCTAATAACCGATCATAATGTTAGGGAGACGCTTGATATTTGTGAAAAAGCCTACATTATGAATGAAGGTCTTATAATTGCTGAAGGTGCAACGGAAAAGATCCTGGCAGATGACCATGTAAAGCAGGTCTACCTGGGCCAAGACTTCCGCATGTGATTTATACTTGTCTTTTAGGCAGCTCGCATTAATCACAGCTTTCATACATTAACAAGTATTATTAGTTTCGACCCGTGAGTATCATAAGTCCATGGCAATGAAACCAGCGCTGACCCTGAAACTGGGCCAGCAGCTAAGGATGACCCCACAATTGCAGCAGGCCATTAGGCTTCTGCAACTCTCTACGTTTGATCTACAGCAGGAAATTCAAGAAGCCCTCGACTCTAACCTGATGCTCGAAGAGCTCAACCCGGACGATCAAGAAAGCGGAGATGAAGAGTCGTCTCTCGATCCACCCGGAGAAGCCGAGAACTCGTCGGATACTGACCTCGACACCAATACAGAAGCCGAGCAAGCAAACGGCGACACGGCCACCTCCGGTGAGGAAGCTAGCTTTACCAAGAACCCAGAAGTTGACGGCGATGTGATTCCGGATACCAGTGACCAAATTTCCTCGGACAACATAGCTGAAGAACTGCCCGTCGACAGTGTCTGGGAAGATGTCTACGAAGAATCTATCTTGCCTACAAGTTACTCAGGTCCGGATGAGAATGATGAGGACTATATCGATACTCGAAATTCCGATGGGGTGTCAATCCAGAGTCACCTGTCGGAACAGGTCAACCTGTTGCACTTGACGGACACTGACAGATACATCGCTATGTCAATCATAGACGGGCTCGATAGCGAGGGTGTCTTAACTATTCCCCTGGAAGATATTCTGGAAGGCGCACCACTGGAACTTGGGTTGGAGATGGATGAAATCCTGGCCGTACTTCACCTCATCCAGCATCTCGATCCAATCGGAATCGCCGCTCGAGATCTAAGGGAATGTCTGCTCATCCAGCTTAAGGACATGTCCAAAGATACCGACTGGAGAGACGAGGCGATCCTTGTGATTGACCAGCACATCAAGTCCCTGGCGAACCGTGATTACACACACATATCAAGAAAAACTCGCCTAAAGGAACCGGAGCTTAAGAACGTCATCACGCTGATACAAACCCTCAACCCCAGACCAGGAAACGATATCGCCGTCAGTAATACCGAATATGTTGACCCTGATGTCATTGTAACCAAAAGGAATGGTAGGTGGGTGGTAGAACTCAACCCAAAATCAGCACCGAGAATCCGGGTCAATACGGAATACTCATCGATGATAAAACGGTCAGATGGCAGTAGTGGCAATACCTACCTGAAGAATCAACTGCAGGAGGCAAGATGGTTTATGAAGAGCCTTCAGCAGCGCAATGACACATTGCTTCGCGTTGCCACCAAAATTGTAGAATACCAGAGGGGCTTCCTTGAATACGGTGAGCAGGCAATGAAACCACTGGTCCTGCATGATATTGCTGAAGCGGTAGACCTCCACGAATCAACAATTTCCAGGGTAACTACGCAGAAATATATGCACACGCCGACCGGGGTTTTTGAACTGAAGTACTTTTTTTCAAGCCATGTCACTACCCATGCAGGAGACGCAGTTTCTTCAATCGCGATACGGGCGCAAATAAAGAAGCTGGTTGCGGAAGAAAATCCAAGAAAACCACTCAGTGACAGCAAGATTGCTACCATGCTTGCCGATCAGAACATTGACGTTGCCAGAAGGACCATCGCCAAGTACCGCGAAGCGCTGATGATTCCCCCTTCGAACGAACGTAAGCAGTTGGTTTAGAACAGATTTTTCAAGAATTGAAAAGCGAACCATTTGTATAATTACTGGTCAAATATAGTAGGGCTTCAAGTGGTATAGTCTTGTCCAATCAGCAGCTAAACAACTCGTTGCACACACCAATAACCGACGGAGAGCATATATGCAGATAAACGTTAGTGGCCATCATATCGAAGTTACCGAGGCGCTAAAGAACTACGTTGACACTAAACTGGAACGCCTTGAGAGACATTTTGACGGAATTACTAACATGAACGTCATACTCAACGTAGAGAAACAGTGCCAGAAAGCAGAATCGACAATTCGGGCCAGCGGTGGCGAAGTTTATGCCGAGGCTGAAGCTGATGATCTTTATGCAGCAATTGACTTGATGACTGACAAGCTTGACAGGCAACTCATCAAGAAAAAAGAAAAACTAAATGATCGAAAACATCGAACAGTGGCTCGTTAGCGCCTGCAGTATTCTTAAACTGCGGTCCTTAAACCGCGCATTTATGCCGCGGTTTTTATACTGGGAAGATTTTACCGCAGTAACAATTTATTTGACGAAAATCCGTTGCTATAATAGCCGGATAGGCAGCGATTCACCGCTCTTAATGAATATCAATTCCATACTAACTCCTGAACGTACCTTCTGCGGTCTTGATACCAGAAGCAAGAAGGTTGCGATCGAAAAAGCCTCAATCCTGATTGCGGAAAACATGCCGCACCTTAGGGCCGTTGATATATACAACAGCTTGATCGCAAGAGAAAAGCTTGGCCCCACTGCACTAGGAAACGGAATTGCTCTTCCACACTGCCGGATTGAAGGTTGCAAGGATATTGTTGGCGCCCTTTTCACCATCAATACCCCCATTGACTATGGCGCACTCGATGATCAACTTGTAGACACCATGTTCGTCCTTCTCGTTCCTGAGGAAGAAGTAGATGAGCACCTAAAAACTATGGCAATGTTGGCCAAGAAGTTTGGCTCAGAAGAGTACAGGGCAAACCTCAAAAGTGCGCAGAACAATCAGATACTTTTTGATCGAGCATGCCAGATGATATGATTTCTCTCACTATCATCAGTGGCAGGTCTGGGTCTGGTAAAAGTACAGCGCTCCATGTACTAGAAGATATCGGCCACTATTGTATCGACAACCTCCCTGTTACCCTTTTGCGACCACTCATCGACCAGCTTACTCGTGATCAATCAATCCAGAATGTCGCGGTTGGTATTGATGCCAGAAATATTGCCGAGGACCTGGTTGAATTCCCGGAGGTCGTGCTGAGCTTTGATGAAGCATTAGTAACCTCCAAGATCATATACCTGGACTCTTCAAGTTCATCGCTGGTTGAACGGTTTAGTGAAACCAGACGCAAACACCCCTTAAGCGATCACAAACGTGACCTAAGGGAGGCACTGGATTATGAACGGAATCTGCTCAGCCCTATTTCAGGAATGGCTGATCTATCGATAGACACAACGGACCTGACTATCCATGAATTGCGTGACCTGGTTAAGTCCCGAATCGCCCATCGTGCACACGAATTTGCCCTGCTGTTCCAATCCTTTGCCTACAAGAATGGTGTGCCGGTGGATGCCGACATCGTATTCGATGTCCGCTGCCTGCCCAACCCACACTGGAAGGAAAACCTGAGGAACATGACGGGTCTGGATGAACCTGTGCAGCAATTTCTGGATGAGCAGAATGACTTTCGGGAGATGCTTACGGACCTTACAACCCTTTTACAGAGCTGGTTGCCGCGATTTAAGGAAAATAATAAAAGTTACATGACGATTGCAATTGGCTGCACCGGCGGCCAGCACCGTTCGGTCTACACCTGCCTGAAACTATTTCACCATTTCACCCCTCAATGGGATAATGTACAGATTAGGCATCGCGAATTGAGAAAGATTCAGGTAAAACAAGTTAACCACATCTGACCAGGCTTCTGATCTTCAGTGATTAGTAGAACAGTAACAATTCAAAATAAGCTCGGTTTGCATGCAAGATCTGCCAATCAGTTCGTGCGAACGGCGATCGCTTTTTCCTCATCAATCAACGTTGTAAACGAACACGCAGCCGCTAATGGCAAAAGTATCATGTCAATGATGCTCCTTCAGGCCGCCAAGGGAACGGATGTAGAGTTACAGGTAGAGGGTGAAGATGAGGAGCAGGCCTGCGCCGCTCTCGAAGCGCTCATCAATGACAAGTTTGGCGAAGATGACTGAAAACGAAGAGGCCTTTGATGGCGGTGATCTCATCAGTAAATCCCAGAGGAAAAGGGAAGTGCAGGAACTGAGGTCATTGGCTGAAAAACTAGTCAAGTTGACTGACGAGCAGCTCTCACCTCTTTCTGATACGACAATTACCAATGCCATCCATGAGTACCGAAAAATCACCAAGGGTAACGCCAGGAAACGACAGGTCTCTTACATCAGCAAGTTGCTGCGTAATATTGAAATCGAGGACATAAGCAACCTCATTGCTCGATACGACGCGAGCAGCAAGATACACGCCCGACAGTTCCATCAACTTGAGCAATGGCGAGAACAACTTATCACCGGCGACTATGGAGCCCTGGATGAAATAGCAGCCATCTATCCGGCAATGGATCGACAACAGTTGAAGCAACTTACTCGAAAAGCAATTCAGGAGCACCAGAAATTGGTCAATGATCAGCTCAAGGGGGCACCGATTCAATACCGCAAACTATTCCAGTTCCTGAAGGCCCTGGCGGACTCCGCATACCATTGAGAAAAAATACTAAACCGGTAGTTTTCGCTGCAAATGTACAAGCATATTCCTGCGAATTTCATTCTGCCTGTCGAAGTCCAATTCGGCGATAAGGATGTCTTCTCCGGTTGTTGCCCGGGCGAGTATTTCTCCCCAGGGGCCAACGACCATGCTATGGCCAAATGTCTTTCTACCGGAATCATGCTCCCCTCCCTGACATGCAGCGATGGTGAAACAAAAATTCTCGATGGCTCTGCTGCGCATCAGTACTTCAAAATGAGCCCTTCCGGTCACTTCGGTAAACGCTGATGGAATCGCAAAACTTCTTGCTCCGAGGGAAGACAATTTCCGGTAGAGCTCAGGGAACCTGATGTCATAACAAACACTTAAGCCTATCTTGCCGATGACACTGTCTATACAGAGAATGTCCGTCCCCGCTTCAAACCCGTCCGACTCAAGGTAATGTCTATGGCTGTCAGCAACATCAACATCGAACATATGCATTTTGTCATAGCGCCCAACCTCGCAGCCCTCATCGTCGTAAACAAGCGAAGCCGCGCGAACCCGGGGGGCCGACACCGGACTGCCATCAGGGCGTACGGAGACGGGCATAGTCCCGGCGAAGATCCAGCACCCGGTCTCCCGGGCGAGTTCGGACAGGCAATTTCGAACAGGCCCGGAGGATGTCTCTTCACCAATGCCAATGAGTCGAGGATTGGTATTTGCCAACGCAGCAAAATTTTCCGGCAGAAAGATGGCTTGTATATTGTTTCCTGCCGCCTTAACAGCCAACCTTGAGACAGCCACGAGGTTAGCCTCGACATCCATGCAACTTATCATCTGCACCACTGCAATACGACATCTCACACTTGACGGCTCCTATCCTCCTGAACTGGCTTCAGCATTCTCAGTTTTCCTGACTTTGTCGTCAAAGATGGATATGAACTGTATATCCGGGTCATCGATGGTGCCGCCTATCTGGTATTTCGCGCTGCTCATTTGATCGATCTGGTTTTCGAATACCTTCTGGGCAATGTATACGGTTGCCCCTGCTAGCGGCCCCGTAACGATGGCACTATAGGCAGCGTACCATGGGAGGTTTTTCCCTACAGGCAGTGTCACGATCATATCATTGTCGAGTTTTCCGCTTACCAGGTCAACCGTCCCGCCCACTTTGAAATTGCTGCCAGGACCACTAATAAGAATGGGTTCCGATATATCAAACTTGCCCTCTCCAAAAACAACTGTACCTTCCAGCTCATCGAATGCGTAGCCCTCATCCACGACATCAGAAAAGTCAAAACGGAATCTTTTAGCTAGTTGATTAAAGTCGAAAATACCCAGCAGCTTGAGGGCAGCAGCACCTGATTCAGCCTGCACAAATCGTCCCTTATTGCCGGTAATATGAACTGGCCCCGCAACCCGATCCAAGTCAACCATCGCCGGCGAACCCGCCCAATTTACCGTCGATGCAAATCTAAAATCCTCACCTTCAATACTTGAGGCAAATCCCCACTGCTTCAGCGATGCACCCAGGTCATTTGTCTGGGCAACCCCATCGAATGTAGAAGAATGAACGCCATTTTCAAATCCCCAATGGACGCGAGAAGGGTCAACAATCGACATGCCCTTCACTTCCGCCGTCAGGTTTTCAAAGGTTGCTCCTTTTTCTCCAGGCCGAAAGTCAAATTTCCAGCTGCCGTAATTTACACCATCAACAGCCAACTCCCGGGTAGAAAAATCGACTGCGACTATCTCCCCCGGGTCAGTATCAGCAAAGGGGTCTTGGCCCACTTTGCCTTCGTCGGCAAAAAATCTCAGGTAATCCAACTGCACCTTTAGAGGCTCGGCACCACCACCTGCCAGTACCGTCCCTGCTAAATCTACGTTCACAAGCTCGACCAGCCAACCACGTTCCGGCCTGGTAATTCTCAATTTTGTATCCGCTAGCCCAAGCGAAAATACATCTAGCAAGGCAACATCAAGCACAATATCATCAAGAGCATTTGTCATTTCAGATTCAATTGACACCTCCGATACGTTATCGAGCGCTTCCAGGAATCCGTCCCATTCTTCGTAGTCAATGTGTTCTATAGAGCCGGTCACATTCACCCTGTTGTACCCAATTGCCCCCGTCATATTCCCGCCAAAATGTAATCTTCCACCGGTGACTACGCCATCTCGAACCTGTATCGCGCTTTCTACCTGACTACCGAGCGACAGACCCACTCTAAAACCAGAATCCATAAATGTCTGTCGGTAGCGAAAGTCTACCTCCGTTTCCGGGGACACTTTTTGAAGGGGTGAAGGCATGTCAATGACAACCCCCTGAAGGTTCGATATCGCTTCGACATAGCTCCTGTCGGCAAACCTGCCATAGGGAATATGAATTTCGGATTCATAGGTCAAGATTCCACTGGCTCTCGTTAGCAATGCTTGATCTGACCAGCCGTACAGGTCCTCGATATCGACCTGGCCATCAACTTTAACTGTAATCTCACCCGTCTTATCTTCAATAAGGCTATAGATGCTCCCAACAACCGGTTCATCAAACAGCCTGGCACTAAAGCTGGCAGAAGATAAGCCAGTTTTGGTTTCGTACCGGACATCACCGTCTATTTCATAGGCTGTCAAATCAAATTGCGACATGGTCAGGTTGTTTTCACCTAGATGGGCCATAACATCTGCATAGGGTTCTTGCCCCTTCCGGTTGCCGATGGGTATTTCAAGGTGAGCGGTCGCTCTCATCTTCCCAGTGCCACTCCAGCCTTCAGCAATATGCCCCGTTGTCTGCGCCAGCGGGCTTTCATTCAAGATTCGAATCCCATCAGATAGGGGACCACTTAACTTTCCTGTAATGACGACCGTATCAGCCTGTCCGGCAGCAGTGACGGGCACAGTGACCACGGCATCAACAACGCGGCTAGCCATCAGGATCCCAGCGGAATCGTCAGAATCTATGTATCGATTATTGATATATACGGTTGCGTCAAGTTCAGACACTGGGGGCCAGTTTGCATCGTAGTCAAGTTCAGCACCTTCAACTTTCAGGAATATCTCATGAACCTTCCTGATTCGCGGCGCATTTCTGTACAGAGAACCATGAAAGATCAAGCCTGATTCAGAACTTCGCCCGGCCAAAACGGCCCCCGTCAACCAGACGCTAAGGTCTTCTGAAAGCGTGTTCGGTAGATACTTGGGAGCATCAAGCAAGTTAATATCGCGAATGCCTACCACCAAACTCCAGGTTTTGTTTTCACGGCCTTTGGGCAGGTTAAGATGAAACTTACCAAAGGCAGATACCTCCTCGCTGACCAGTTCAAGCACGCTACTACTGAGTTGGAATACTCCGTCCTGATAACGGTAGTTCACCCTCCCCCGGGTTGAGTCAAAGTGCCAGCTAGACGGAAACATGGAGGTGAAGTGTAAATCTGAATCCGTGTTATTTAGGTCTATATATCCTCTGTCCGGATGCAGGGAAGCAAAGCCATTCAGGGCATCAATAGCAGGAGAACCAAGATATGCATCGATCTTGACATCCCTGATATTGCTGGTCAGTTTCACATCAGGTGCCGAGGCAGAATAGTCCAAATAGAAAGTGGTCTCCTCCAATACACCCCGTGGATTCACTTCCGTCAGGGCCTTAAAGGTGGAATCCGGTATTAAATCTATTTCCTTATTCAAGCCCAGAAGTGATTTGTGGAGCCCGGCCAGATCTAGCTTTGGAACATTCCCACCTAGCACATAGCTATCTCCACTCTTCTCAACGACCAGGTTCAGATCATGAATCGATAGGGGTGCACCGGCGATACCCAGTCCAATGCTCGGGAAATAGGCCTGGAAATCCTCGTTAGCCAGGGAGCCTGCAATCTCAAACCTGGCGTCAACATGATCGAATACCTTCAATCGCCCGGTGCCGTCGGCTATTTCAATTGACTCCGATCGGAGGGCGCCGGATAGACTGAATACCTGATCTTCATAAGCCAGCCAGAATTCACCGCGGGTGTCAGCCGACGCCAGTCTAAAATTCTTAAGAGTAATTTCGGGCAAAAAGTCAGTAATCGAAAAACGGGTGGTATCCAGATAAAGGCTTGCTCGAAAATCCTCTGCAACTCTGAGGTCTCCCTCGTACTCACCCAGCAATCGAATTCTCTGGGCTTCCCCCTGGTCGCCGAGTTTTTGCAAAAGCACTGGCAGAGACACGGTCCTGACGCGGCCTTTCCTGGATACTTCAAGCGGGAAACCCTCCTCGCTTGAAACCTTGTAGGTGGCCTTTCGACCGTCAAGGCTAAGATCCAGACTGGTGATCGTCAGAGATTCAAGATGAGCAGATGAGTCAAGTATCCGTTCAAAATAAAACGGCTTGTCACTTGATGGCAGGCCAAGGACCCGCCACCGGCCTTCTTCATCCTCCGCGAGGGTGAGCCTTGTCCCTCCAATGTCAATCTCAGTTAGAACCGGGCTGGCTTCAATCAAGCTGAGAAAGGTACTGACCCGAAACGAAACACGCTCAACGACAACAGCCGGCTCCAGCACGGAACCCAGAATCAGCTTGTTGACGGTGACTATGGGGTCGAAGTATCTCCAGCTACTCTGCAGGCCTCCTATACTTACATCTACTTTGAGGGACGTCTCCAGAAACGTACTCAAATTGCCCTTGTATAAACCAGCAGCGCCGACCGCAATACGACCGACGCTGACAAATAGGGCGGTAAGAATCAGACAGACAAAGGCGGTGAATACAAGTCCGCGGAAAACTAATCTCTGCAGGCTACGGACTCCTTGGGTGCGCTTAGACATAGTGGGGTTCTTATTTCTTCCCATCCGAGGTCAAAATAACATCAAACTGCTCCTGACTGTAGCTAGTTTCGACCTGGAATCTAACTTGCGCCTCCAGCGCACTACTGAGTTCGCTAACGGAGGCGGCTTCCTCATCCAGCAGTCTGTCCACTATCGACTGTGACGCCAGAATCAGGCAACCGCTGCCGTTGAAATCAACTACATTGCGTTGGATTTCCCTGAAAATCTCCAGGCAAACGGTTTCCGCTGATTTGATAAACCCCCTCCCACTGCATATTTCACAGGGCTCGCACATCATCTTTAATAAACTTTCATGGGTACGTTTTCGTGTCATTTCGACAAGACCCAGTTCGGAGATCTGCGTTATTCTCCACTTAACACGATCCAACTGCTGGCCCTTTTCGAGTGTTCTTAGCACCTGCCGCTTGTGCTCCTCATTAACCATATCGATAAAATCCAGAATGACGATACCTCCAATGCTTCTGAGCCGGAGCTGGCGAGGAATGGCTGCAGCCGCTTCCAGATTGGTTCTGTATATCGTCTCCTCTAAATCCTTGCGGCCAACAAAAGCACCTGTATTAACGTCAATCGTACTCATGGCTTCTGTCTGGTCAATGACCAGGTAGCCACCAGATTTCAGGGGGGAGTTTCGATCAAGCGCCAGCGAAATTTGATCTTCAAGATTATGGTCATCGAACAGCGCCACATCGTTAGCAACCAGCTCAAGACAACCTTCCTTGTCAGGAATGAAATCCTTTAAGAAACACTGCAAACTCGCATATGTATCGGCGCTATCGACTAAAATTCGCTGCGTATTCTGGTTGATAATGTCTCTCATAGTCCTCAACGGCAGAGGTAAGTCCTCATAAACCATTGTGCCCGCCTTCGATGTTTTTCCATCTTCAACAATACTCGCCCACCGGGTGCGCAACAAACTGGCATCCTTGCTGATTTCTTCTTCAGGCACGCCCTCCGAGGCTGTGCGTACAATAAAGCCACCTTCACCTTGTATTTGTTCCAGCAGACCCTTCAGGCGTTCACGTTCCACTTCATCTTCGATTCTTTGCGAAATACCCACATGATTAGTATCCGGCATATAAACAAGATACCGGGAGGCAAGGGAGATATTCCTGGTGATGCGCGCGCCTTTCGTGCCAATGGGCTCTTTTGTTACCTGCACCAGCAATTCCTGCCCCCCATGTATAACTTCCTGGATCGGAGGGTAGGCGTTTGAGCCCTGCTCCCTGGCCTGAACCTTATGGGAGTCAATCAGGTCAGTGATGTGCATAAAGGCAGCTTTCTCCTGACCTATCGCAACAAAAGCACTCTGCATGCCAGGCAATATCCTGACTATTTTCCCATGATAGATATTCCCCACGGTTCCACGGGTATGGAAACGCTCAATAAATATCTCCTGCAACAGACCTTGTTCGACCACAGCAACACGCGATTCATGTTGAGAAACGTTAATGATTATTTCTTCAGCCATGCTGAATTACATCCTTGTCCAAATTTTGTTCTTCTGCGGGTCGTGGTTCTGACGGTGGTTCCAACGGCAGACAGTCGAGCCCAAACCCACTCAGCAGGGACGCGGTTTCAGCCAGGGGCAAACCAACGACATTACTGTAACTGCCGCAGAGCTTCTCGACGAAAATGGATCCCAGCCCCTGGATTCCATATGCTCCAGCCTTATCTGCAGGCTCACCACTAACCCAGTACCGGACGCACTCCTCCGGCCTTATAACTCTGAATTGAACGATCGTTTCCACCTGCGCTGACTCGACCCTGCTTCCAAGCCGCACCGTTACCGATGTAATCACCTGATGGGTAGAACCAGACAGTCGCTGCAACATGCTTATTGCATCAGACCTGTCGCTGGGCTTGCCAAGGATAGCACCATCGACAACAACCGCTGTGTCAGCAGCCAATATGATCCTATCTGCGATTTGGGCACCCGTATCCTGCTCAAGGAAGGCCGCAACACTATCTGCCTTCTTCCTGGATATCCGCGCCACATAGTCAGCAGGCAGCTCCTTTTTTTGAACCGTCTCGCTGACCTCTGGTACAACTACCTCAAATTCCAGTCCAATTTGGGACAGCAGATCTGCTCGACGGGGCGAGCTTGAAGCTAGAATAAGTTCTGGCATGTTTATTCTCTGCCCACGAACACGGCAGTTTTCAACATACCAGGATTTGCAGGATCAACCATCTGACTCCACTTTTTGATGCCTGATCTGGAAGGGTAATTAGCTCACATCAAAACGGCGCCGTAGGTAACGTAGCAGTAGAAACACCCAGGGCCAAAGCAAAGCACTGGTGACAGATGCCAGCAAATACCAGATATTCCACTCCGTGAGTCCCGCAATACTCTCTATCCAGACATTAATTAACTGATTCAATCCGACCGCCGCGAACACCACCAGGCTTTGCTGCCAAATGGAAAACATCCGCAGCCTCTGGTACAAACTGGCAGCAATGTATGCAACGGCAATGTACCCGATGGCGTGCTGTCCTAATAAGCTCCCTAGCAGCACGTCCGTAAACAATCCAACGAGGCAGGCGATCATTATGCCAACCCGGCTTGGTATGGTCATCACCCAGTAAAGAAGTACCAGAACAATCCACTCCGGCCGCAAGTACGCTATTTCTAAAGGTGCGCTATCCGGTATTGGCACGATTGCCAGTACCATCGCCACCATAAACGAGGCGACAATGACCCACAGACCATTCGCCCTTCGATCAGCCACCGCTTCCACTTTGCCTCCCTCCCGGTACCCTCGCTAACCTTTCCTCTGTAAACACCAGTAATACGTGCCTGCTCCTGTCCAGTAAAGCGCTAGGTACTGCTTTTACGACAGCAAATGGGCGGCCTGAATCGCGCTCAACTTTCTCCACTATGCCTACAGGGTAACCAACAGGGAATCTGTTGCCTAAGCCTGAACTCACCAGCAGATCACCCAGGCGAATATCGGCGGTATCCTGAACGTGCATTAACTCCAACTGATGTATGGTGCCTGTTCCCTGAGCAATCAACCTTAGATTACTTCGAGAAACCTGTACAGGGACTGAATGCGATTGATCGCTGATCAACATCACGCGACTGGTAAACATGCCGACCGATATTACCTGCCCCATTAACCCCTGCGCATCCAGTAGAGGTTGACCCACAAAAACGCCATCACCACTGCCCTTATCGATGACAACCTCTTGTTTTTCAGGGTTAGGATCCACGCTGATTAGTTCAGCCACGAGGACGTTGTCCTGCAATTTTGCTGCTGAGCCTAGGAGGTCACGCAAACGATTATTTTCTGCGGTCAGAGCTGCCATTTTCTCAGTCTTTGCTTTCGCGAGGATAAGCTCTTGCTCAAGGGCGTGGATATAATCCCTCATATCTCCACGGGAGCTGAATATTTCACCGATTTCCTTCGCCTCTCGACTAGGGATGTCGGCAGCTATCAGCAATGGGGTGACGACAACAGTCATCCCCGCACGAACATCATCAAGGTAGCCGGACAAATGATCAACCACAATAAGAATGGACGATAAAATACAAAACCCTAACGCCTTGTATCCGGTTGTTGTCTCTTCAAGAAATAGAGATTTAATATTGACTGTCCTGTTTCGTTACAATTAGGTGACCCCTACCACACCTCTTTACGTTTTAATCTAAACAGCTCCCTGCCATGTTTCAGATATCGAGCGGCTAGTTCTTTCAATATACAACTATTCCATTTACTCCAAGCTGCGACTTTTCAAAACCCGGTAAAACTCTCTCTCCTGAAACCAGGAGCCATCTACTGGATCGATAGAAGATCGCTCTCACCTGTATTATCCATTATTTCCAACGCCTTACCGCCACCTCTGGCGACACAGGTCAGCGGGTCCTCTGCGACAATTACCGGTAACCCCGTCTCGTGAGCGAGCAACCTGTCCAGCCCCAGCAGCAGCGAACCGCCTCCAGTCAATACGAGCCCAGTTTCAGCAATATCTGACGCCAATTCAGGTGGCGTCAGCTCCAGCGCCCCTTTTACTGCCTGCACGATAACCGACAGGGGCTCCTGCAAGGCTTCAAGAATTTCATTGCAGTTCAGTGTAAAACTTCTCGGCACACCTTCGGCCAGGTTACGTCCCCTGACATCGATCTCCTTCACTTCATTACAGGGAAAGGCCATCCCTATTTCCTGCTTTATTCTCTCGGCTGTAGCGTCGCCAATCAAACTCCCCTGGGTGCGCCTTACATAAGTTGTTATCGATTCATCAAACCTATCACCACCAACACGAACAGAGTTATCATAAACAACACCGTTCAAAGATATGACTGCAATCTCGGTAGTGCCACCACCAATATCAACCACCATTGTTCCGACGGCCTCATGAACGGGCAACCCGGCTCCTATCGCGGCAGCCATTGGTTCTTCTATCAATCTCACATCACGCGCACCTGCACTTACAACCGACTCTCTTATGGCGCGCCTTTCGACCTCAGTTGATTGGCAAGGCACGCACACAAGCACGCGCGGACTTGGCCTGATGAAACTATTCTCGTGAACTTTTTTGATAAAGTGTTGGAGCATCTTTTCAGTTACCTGAAAATCAGCAATCACACCATCTTTCAGTGGTCTAATGGCTGTGATATTTCCTGGAGTACGGCCAAGCATTCTTTTTGCGTCAACACCAACAGCCGCAACACTCTTTTGATTATTATTGTTGCGAATTGCGACGACGGAAGGCTCATTCAGCACGATGCCCTGTTCACGCACGTAAATAAGCGTATTTGCTGTACCAAGATCTATGGACAGGTCATTGGAAAACAGACCGCGCAATTTCTTAAACATGCACGGCCCTTCGGGTCATTATCGACAATAGTTCCCACCGAGTATCACACATGGTGTCGACGATCTCACTATTTGGTTTCAAAAACATCCGTAACTCTATCATTTACTACATTTTTTATACAACTTCTTAGATTTTTTCGATGTACTCAAGACTGACTCACTTTTCCCATTTATGGGCAAAATTAGTGCTGCAGCGGTCAATAATGTGTTTCTGTTGCAGAACCAGGCAAACCTCATTAGCATTCGTCGCCTTTAGTCCGCCCATTGATGCGGATCAGAAAAAAAAGATCACACAGCCGGGAGAAATGTTTTGAAGGTCACAAGGGATGTCGTGGAGAAAATAGCCGAGCTGGCACAGTTGCAAATCCCGGATGGTGAACTGGCGGCCGTATCGGAGAAAATGAGCCGGGTTCTGGACCTGGTTGAAGAGATGCAATCAGCTGACACGGCCGGCATCGAGCCCATGGCAAATCACCTAGACGCCACGCAATTACTGCGTCCCGATGTTGTCACCGAACATGATCAGCGGCGCCTCTACCAGGATATTGCTCCAGAAACCAAGGATGGGCTGTACCTGGTACCGAAGGTGATTGACTAATGTTGCATGAGCGAACAATCACTGAATTGCGATTGGGTCTGGAAAACGGGGAATTTTCAGCAGAAGAGCTTACCCGGCACTACCTATCCCGCCTGGAGGGACCATCCCAGGACATCAACGCCTTTATCACGGTAACTGGGAATATTGCCCTGGAACGGGCAAAAAAGTCTGATATCGACCGGAGCAAGGGCCACGCCGGCCCATTGAGTGGAATTCCCATCGCCCACAAGGATGTCTTCTGTACCCGGGGAGTCAGGACCTCTGCTGGCTCGCTCATACTCGATAAATTCATCGCGCCCTACAGCGCAACCGTAGTTGAGAAGCTGGAGCAGGCTGGTGCGGTCATGCTGGGTAAAACCAACCAGGATGAATTTGCCATGGGTTCCTCCAATGAAAACAGCCACTACGGCCCTGTTCTTAACCCATGGGACAGGACAAGAGTTCCCGGTGGTTCTTCCGGCGGTTCTGCCGCCGCCGTGGCTGCCGGGCTATGTGCAGCATCCACGGGTACTGATACCGGGGGATCAATTCGCCAGCCCTCTTCCTTTTGCGGCGTAACCGGCATAAAGCCTACCTATGGGCGAATATCCAGATGGGGCATAATCGCTTACGCTTCCAGCCTTGACCAGGCGGGACCTATAACTCAGACAGCGGAAGATGCCGCCCTGATGCTGGAAGTAATGGCAGGGCATGACCCGAAAGATTCCACCAGTATTGCTGCCGGAGTCCCGCGCTATACGGATTCCCTTGCAAATCCCATCAAGGGCCTACGAATCGGCCTTTGCCAGGAGTATTTCGATGAAGGGCTTGATGCCACCACAGGGAAACTCATTATGGAGGCGGTGGCGGTCCTTGAATCCCAGGGAGCGGTTATTTCAGAAGTCAGCTTATCCACTACCCGCTATGCAGTTCCGGCCTACTATGTTATTGCGCCAGCTGAGTGCTCGGCAAACCTCTCCCGCTACGACGGCGTTCGCTTCGGCCATCGCTGCGAAAACCCAAAGGACCTGGATGACCTGTATAAACGCACCAGGAGTGAGGCCTTTGGCAATGAGGTCAAGCAACGGATACTCGTTGGTGCATTTGCGCTCTCCACGGGTTATTACGATGCATATTATCGGAAAGCTCAACAGGTGCGCCGGCTGATAAGAAATGATTTTCAGGAGGCTTTTAAAACCGTCGATCTACTACTGAGCCCAACGGCTCCTACGCCAGCTTTCCGTATCGGTGAGAAATCCGATGACCAAGTCGCCATGTATCTTCAGGATATCTACACCATCTCCTCCAATCTTGCCGGACTGCCCGCCATTTCCATCCCGGCGGGCATGCACGGGCATTTACCGACCGGCTTACAGCTAATTGGCAACTACCTCGATGAAGCCAGGCTTCTCAACGTGGCACACCAGTATCAGCTACAAACCAATTGGCACAAATTATCGCCTCCAGCTGGAGGCACGGCATGACCACAGCAGACAACATGAACGGCTGGGAGATCGTAATAGGACTGGAAGTCCATGTGCAGCTATTGACCGAATCAAAGATTTTTTCCGGTGCAAGCACCCGTTTTGGTGCCGAACCAAATACCCAGGCATGTGCCATTGACCTTGGTATGCCCGGTGTCCTGCCCGTGGTAAATGAAGCTGTCTACCCTAAAGCTATCGCCTTCGGCCTCGCCGTAGGCGCAGAAATTGGAGCTCGCTCGGTATTTGACCGGAAGAACTATTTCTATCCGGACCTGCCCAAGGGATACCAGATTACGCAGATGGACCACCCTATTGTTCTGGGTGGTCACGCAGATATCATGCTTGAATCAGGCGAACTAAAAACAATAAACATTACACGAGCACACCTCGAGGAAGACGCGGGCAAGTCTTTGCACGAGGATTTCCAGGGTATGACGGGTGTCGACCTGAACAGGGCTGGGACACCTCTGTTGGAAATCGTCTCAGAACCAGATATGCGCTCAGTTGCAGAAGCAGTGGCCTACGCAAAGTACATACATCAACTTGTGACCTATCTTGACGTTTCAGACGGTGAAATGTCCCAGGGTTCCATGCGCTGTGATGCCAATGTTTCCATCAGGCGCTTTGGAGAGACCGAGATGGGCACACGAACAGAGACCAAGAATATCAACTCCTTTCGATTCCTTGAACGCGCCATCATTCATGAAATCAACCGGCAGGTCGCGATCCTGGAAACCGGTGGTCGCGTAGTCCAGGAAACTCGGCTTTATGACCCTGATAGGGATGAGACCCGGCCGATGAGGAGCAAAGAAACGGCAAATGACTACCGCTATTTTCCAGAACCCGATCTGCTACCTGTGCTCATTGATGAGGCCTATATCCAGGATGTTCGTAACAAGATGCCGGAACTGCCATCAGAGAAAAGGATTAGATTTGAGCGGGAACACGATCTGCCGGAGGCAGACGCGATTATTCTGACCTCAACGACGCAGCTGGCAGACTACTTTGAACGGGTTGCTGCAACGGGTGGAGACTCTCGGCTGGCCGCAAACTGGGTACGAGTTGAGCTCTTGAGCAAACTGAATAAGGCAAGTATCGCCCTGGAGGAGGCCCCGGTGTCCGCTGAACAGCTAGGCTCCATAGTTACTCGAATCCGGGATAAAACAATATCAGGAACGATAGCAAAAACCGTATTTGACGGACTCTGGTCTGGACAGGCAGAAAGTGCAGACGACTTTATTGCCTCTCATGACCTGCAGCAGGTTTCAGGTACCGATGAACTAGAACCAATCGTCAGCGCCATTATTGCAAACAACCCAAAACAGGCAGAACAGTACCGATCGGGAAAAACAAAGTTGCTGGGTTTTTTTGTTGGGCAGGTAATGAAAGAAACGGGCGGCAAGGCAAATCCTCAACAGGTAAGTGAACTGACCAAGAAACTTCTTACCTAAGAGCCCGCCTAAAATACAGCCAGGAATTTCTCTATTCTTTTTGCGTTTTGCCCAACGTCACTCTGACCAACACGAGAAACTGATCGAACATCAACCCGCGAACCGCTTTCAATCGCTTCCACGCGCACCACAAGGTCATCCTTAAAACCAAACCAGAAAGTTGTCGCGGTAGCCTCAACCAGGCCTGCATCTGAATCTACTGCTACGATTTCCAGACCCTGATCCGTGAGTACCATCTCCGCGCGCGACACGGCCGCTTCGATGCTAAGCTCTGTTTCGAGCGACACTACCCTGGGGTATGCCGCCAGTTGCAACGCAGCCAGTTCCTCGGCTGGTAACTGCTCTGATCCATAGGCTACATCATTCATGGCATGAGCCCGGAGCTTCAATATCGCATTAAACTCGGGCGGTGTTTCGGTATCGGTCGTAATGTCGTGAATAGGTGGAACTGATCCCGTACTGACCATCTGTGGGGCCATAATAATTATCGGCAACAGGCTGATTCCCATGCTAAGCAGCAGTAGATTCCGATCCTTCGGGAGTTTGTTTCGAGTGGCAACTACGGTATATACAATCGCAACGATGAACACCAACAGGGAGCCGAATACAGCCACCAACAAACTTATCATCGAGGGCTCAAGCGGAACGAAACCAAACCTGTAGCCAAGTGGTCCTGTGAGCAAAATAACTAACATTATGATGGCGCTCAGTAGGAGCATCCGCGTAGATGACTTAATTTCTTCCATTACCATATCCATGATTTCTGGGTTGAAGGAGATTCTGCTTGCACTAGTGCTAATATAGGCGAAAATTTTTCAATAGGTAGCAGTCACTAGGCGTAGCATCTTCTCTGATTCCAATCAACCAGGCAACCATCGATGAACTGCAGACGCTCAAAGGCATCGGCCCCAAGCGTGCTGAGCGAATCCTCAGATACCGGTTGGAAGTATCCAAAATAGCCAATGTATACGACCTGGCAACGTCGGCTGGAATCAGTCTGAAACAGGCAAACACCCTGTCCACACTTGTTGCATGACATGGAGGACAGTTTAAGGCTACCAGCCTTCTCGCACCTGCTGTGACATTTATTGGCAGCAACCTGCTTGTTATCTACAGCATCAGTGAGATCACTTTTGACCTTAACTCACCCGCCAGCACACTTTACAACGCTTCATTGCTGCTGATCATGATTGGTTGTGTTTCCGTGACATTTGAACAGTTATTCTCCTTCGCCAGCCAGCAGAGGTTAACATCCAGATTCCTGACTACCCTGTCAGCGGCCTCCTCCCTGCTGGGTATCGCATCTTTGATATCACTCGTCCCTCTAAATTTCATTCTTGACCTGTCCCCTGCATTCTCTGAAAAGACAACCGCAACGACCAATTTCATTATCTTCGTATTTCTCATCGTCTTTCTACTCTATTCACCTGGTATGCACCTCAAGCACGTCAGTCTTTACGATCCTTCAGCCACTAGAAGTCTGGACATAGCCGCACTTATTTTTGACGTGGGACAACTGACATTTGCTTTCCTCATACTGTTGATACTCGTGGCATTCAATTCAAATTTGTGGGTTGAGGAGCTATTTTCAATCTGGGCCAGTGTCATGTTTATGAGCAATGGTGCAGAGGTGTTGCAGGGCCGTTCTGCATACATCTCCCTCCTGTCAGATCGAGAAAAAGCCGCACTACGCTTTATGCTAAAGGAAGACAGGGCGGCAAAATCCATCACCCCCCCCCACACAGATCTATGCGGGCAACGGGTGCAGCCCTCATTATAGTCGGTATGATGATCGTGGCACTTGCAGCACTTGAATTGCTGGCTTGAGAAAACTGTTTTAGATACCTGAGCTAAACTACCTTGATATGCCAGGGTTCATAGCGAGCACCAAGCAAATTGTTCAGCGGATAGCGCATATCCACATAACCAAGATCAACCAGCCTCTGAAACTCTTTGGTCTGTGCGAACTCGGAAGTAAAGTTCTTACTGCCAAGTCCAACTTTGCCCACATCAAAATCGCCAATCCCATGATAGGAGTGACCGGGTGGTGCAAGGCTTCGCGCGGCGCGAGATAGATTACCTTTCGACTGGATGGTCTTTGCCAGGAATAAGTGTGTCTGCTTTACCACGCTGCGGATACCTGAGGTCAGCAAGATACTTGAGCCAAGATCCCGCCGAGCCTTCTTGTAGAGTGCATCTGATTCACCACGATAGAGAAAATGCCCAGCCCTGGGCATTTTCTTTCGGTCCCTGGCGGGAACCACAGCAGTCAGTTCACTGATGGCCTTATCGCCAAAAAACCATACTCTTTGGCATTGGAACTGAACATAAGCTCGAGAAAGTCAGATTCTGATTTTGGAAAAGCGCCAACACTGCTATAGCGTTTGCTGTAGTGCAGCATTTCATCGAAACCGAGGACATTAAAATTTCCATGCCAGACCAGATTTTGCACCCTGCCAAGTCGCTTAAAACTTGAAACCAGGATTTTGTAACTGTCAGCATCCAGAAACACATCTTCATAGTGGGAATTTTCAAAATTCTGCATCTTCTGCAGATAAGCATTCATGTTCCCGGAGTCTGCCAGCAACGACATACTCTGTTGACGGAATGCACGGAGCAATGCTTCAGAATTTGGTGCCTGTGTGGTCATATATTGAATTGACTGAGCCGTTCAACGGCATTGGTATCAATATCTTCTTACTGAGGCGGCACAGACACGGCAGTCGGTGTGGAGGAATCAGGATGAAACACAAGTTGACCGCTCATGGCGGCAACTGTTCCGGCGGAAAAGATTTTCAGAAAATCTCATCTTTCCACTTATCTATGATTCCACTATCCCAAGGCGCATGATGTTAACCGCAATACGAATTTTATTCCGGAAAAGGGCCTACCGTATTTTTAACGACCACCGTCTACGGCTAACGTCTGCCCGGTCACAAAGCTGCCCGCACTGGAGGCCAGGAAAACAGCCACACCGCCAATTTCCTGTGGCTCTCCAATACGTCTCAGAAACGCGTTAGCAGTGCTCATTCTGAGGGTCTCCGGATCTTCCCATAGGGCCTTGGCGAAATCGGTGCGAACCAACCCGGGTGCAATGGCGTTGGCACGAATATTGTGGGGCCCATACTCGCAGGCAATATTCCGAGCCAGTTGCATATCTGCAGCCTTTGAAATGCCGTAGGTACCCAGAACCGGGCTGCCGTGCAACCCGCCAACCGAAGACACGATCATGATGACACCGTCTTTGCGTTCTACCATCTCCGGCAAGACCATCTGACACAGCCAGTGGTTGGATTTGACATTGCTGTCCAGGATTTTTTCGAAGGCGGAGTCGGGTATGTCTGCCATTGACCCATAAAAAGGATTTACGGCGGCATTGCATACTAGAATATCGATTTTACCAAGTTGATTCCTTGTCTCATCTATGAGCGCCTGTAGCTGCTCCTTGTACCCTATATGACAAGGTATGGTGATAGCTCTTTTGTCGCCAAGCGCCTCATTTATTTCGTTAGTCACTATTTCGCAGGCGTCTGCTTTTCGACTAGAAATAACGACCTTCGCCCCATGAAGCGCAAGTTGCTCAGCGATGGCGCGGCCAATACCCTTGGTTGACCCAGTGACAATCGCCACCTTCCCCGTTAAGTCAAACATATTTTCCATCAATAGCTTCCTCCTACATCGAGGTCGAAGACTACTGTAGCCTTCGGCAAATTGCCAACTCCACGGGCAGTGACATCTGTTAGACTGAAAAAAATGCCATATGCCCTGCAACAATGATTCCAGATCTTTTTGCCGCCTATTTCGCGGACCACCAAAGCATTCTGTGGCTGCTGACAATCACCGTGGACCTTGCCTTCGCCCTGCTGCTATATCGATTTTTTGGCCAATACGGGCTTTATGCGAGTGTGATTCTCGGTATTCTGCTGGCAAATCTACAGGGGCCGAAGCTGACAATTATCTGGCTGCCCCTGGTAGGGAATCTACAGACCAGCATGGGTGTCATTCTTTACTCAGGTATTTATTTTGCTACCGATCTCCTTAGCGAGAAATACGGCAAGAAGGCAGCGAATACGGCGGTGCAGTTGGGATTTCTCACCAGCATTATTATCGTCGTCATGATATCCATCAGTTTAATGTTCTTGCCGTCCACTGAGCCAAAAACAGCTGACTTCTCACGCGAGGTTCACAATGCCTTCAACACGCTTTTCAACTTCACCCCACGTTTTGTTTTCGGCTCCCTCCTCGCCTACTATATAAGCCAGACATTCGATGTGTGGATGTTCCACTATGTTAAGGAGAAGACAAACGGGAAGCACCTGTGGCTAAGAAACAACGTCTCCACCCTGTGCTCCCAAGCAATTGACACCTGTGTCTATTCACTTGTGGTCTGGTGGGGAATTGTCGACCTACAAACCGCTATTATGCTGGGGCTGGCCAAATATCTGATTAAAGTGATTATTGCACTGATCGATACGCCGTTTATCTATCTTGGCAGGACCTGGGATATCGCATCCGTACCAGCCTTGAGCAATCATCACTAAATTAGCCTTAATCTGACAAAAAGGTACTCTGATTTATAGACATTAGTTGCGCACCGGACTGAATAGTCAGGCACCCAATCTTCTGTGGCATCGGCCATCCCTGGCGCTAGCCACGTCAGATCAGGCACCTGACTATTCATTCCTTACATCTGAAATTCGTCAAAATGTTGGCGGGTCAAGACTAGGAAATTCGTGCAAACAGCTTCTCGGCCTATTTAGCCGGCAGCCGATACAATTGATTCTGGTATAACAGCCCAGGCAGCAATGCCATGGCTAGCGCATCCTTCGCGAGTGGCACGTTAAGGGAGGTGGGTTTGAGACGTTTGTCTTTATAGACGAACTGAAGCGCTTCCTTTCCCGGTGTGTGAATCACCACCTGATCGCCCACCATATAGGCATTATTATTGCCAAACTGCATCAATGCCCTTCCCGGGTAGCCATCCGGTCTTGAAAAAATATCCTGCCCAATAAAGGGGACTCGCGCACTAATCCCGGCAAGGTTGAACAAAGTTGGTAACAGGTCAACCTGGCTTGACACCTTGGTGTAGACCCTCGGTTCTATGCCGGCTCCTACTATTAGCCCAGGAATATGGTAACTACTGACGGGTACCAGTGAGGCCCCCCTGGGTCGCTCGTCATGATCTGCCACGACAAGAAAAATCGTATCGTCCCAGTAGCTCGACTGCTTCGCCATGCGAAAAAAGTGGCCAATGGCATAGTCAGCATATTTCACCGCGTTAAATTTGGTGGACTTATGTTCATCATAAAGCTCAATACGACCATCAGGGAACTCAAATGGACTATGAAACGAGGATGAGAATATCAGCGCAAAAAGCGGTTGCTGTTCCGCCTCAATAACTTCATGCGCCTTATCGAAAACATCTTCATCGGACACGCCCCATGAACCTTTGTACTTCCATTGAGTAAAGTCCTTTTCTTCTATCACAGCATCGAAGCCGTTGTTTAGAAGGAACCCTCTCATATTGTCAAAGTGACTTTCCCCCCCATAGATAAAATAGTTTTTGTAACCCTTCTCTTTCAATGTCTGGGCAACCGTGTAGAACCCCTGCTGAGCCAAACCCAGTTTCAACACGCTACGGGAAGCCGATGGAGGAAACCCTGTTATCACCGCCTCAATGCCGCGGGCTGATCTTATTCCCGTTGCGTACAGATTCGAAAACCAGATACCTTCATCTGCTAACTTGTCCAATTCTGGTGACAGGGGCAGACCACCCAGTTTCCCGATAAAACGAGCACCCATACTTTCTTCCAGCAGGATCACTATGTTCTTTGCCTTCTTCTTTGGACCACCAGCAACGTTATGCAGCGTTGGCAAATCCGGGTGTTTGAACGCCGACTCATCAACAAAGGTTGATTCTCTTACTCGCTCCAGCACTTCCACCTGTGACATCTGAGGGTACAGTGCTGCCGGATCCCCCTCATTCTTGAGCCCGTAAACCGCGTTCAACAGAGTGTAGGTACTGCTGAGCGCAAGTTCGTTCAGCAACTGGTCATTTGAAAAGGCGACACTGCTGGCATTGATCGGGCGATGACCCAGCGTTGATCTGCCAGCCAGAACCAGCAGGGCCAGCACCAGGGGATATGAGACCAGGCGGATAGGATAGGACCAACGACCCTGACTCTTCTGTAGTCGGGACAGTCCAAGACAGAGAGCAGCAACGCAACCGGCCGTGGCCGCAGTCACCAACAGGGACTCGATCAAGAACCCATTGACCATCATCAGGCCTACTTCCCTCGGGTAGCTCAGATACTCGAAGAAAATTCGACCCGGCCTTGAGTCAAAAAAACTGATATACACCGGCGTTGCAAACTCCATCAGCGCAAATAGCATCCCCCACACGGCCAGAAACAAACTGATTATCAGCCGGTATGAGGGGGATTCGATGATGAAACCGGGCAACAGCAAAGTTGCAGAAACCGGGAAAACCAGCACCATTGCCAGCAGTACGGCATCCATCCTGAGGCCCTGCACCAGAATGTGTATCAGGACATGCAATTCACCGACTCGCTCCCAGTGCATCCAGGCCAAGGACAGCCTGAACAAGCTCAGAAAGGTCAGTGATACCAGGAGAAAGCCAAGAAATGGCAACAGTGGGCCCAGCCGCCTGGTTAAGTTCAAAGTATTCATCTAATCTGCCTGCTGGCATCTTCTAACAACATGTAACTTGCATCCAATACTGATCCACTAAAATATCATAGAAGGGTCTGGTAGAGTTGATAAGAAGCATCTAATAGGCCAAAGTTAAGGCCTGTAGTGACGGGAGAGAACAATGCGGGTCAAAATCTTTCGACAACGTGTATCTCAGGTTCATGAAAGTGAGGTTGAAATCAACGAATGGTTGCAGGAAGTAAAGGGTAGCGTTGACATCCACTTTGTCGAGCAAGCTGCCTATCTAACCGATAACAGTGACAATGCCCAGCCTGGGTTTATCATTTCAGTCTGGTATACGGATTCCGCTTGAATTTAAACGGCTAACGCAGGCTTTCCCTGCTTATAAACCTGAACCGGCTTGACAAGTAACTCTAAATTTGACGTTGGATCTCCTTCGAACAAAACGAAATCTGCTGAGTAACCTTCGCTGATCTGCCCGCTGATTCCCCCAAGACCGATCGCCTCGGCACAGTCGCTGGTTGCCGAACGGAGCGTTTCAATCACCTTTAACCCAGCAATTTTTGCAAAGACGGGAAGTGCAGCCGGCAAATCGTGATGCAGTACGTTGGGAATCCCGGCATCCGTTGAGGCAATCAGCTTAACCCCACCTTCACGCATACGGGCATAGTTTTGGCCTAGCAGATCTGCATATTCATTGCTGCCCATGAAGCGTTTCCAGCCCGAATTGATCGTCGGCGACACCCAGATTCCCTGGCTGGTGATCGAGGCTAATACTTCCGGGTCAAACCCCTTTGCCCAGCCGTCCCTGCCAACCCACGAACAATGTTCAATTGTCGATATACCGGCCGCTGCCGCGTTGCTAATGCCAGCGGTACCATGACAATGGGCAGCGACCCTGAGGCCTTGTTTGTGTGCTTCACCTACAATTATGGAAAGTGTTTCCTGATCAAACTGAGCGTCAACTGGCTTGCTACCGGGCGTTATGTTCCCGCCAGTTGCCATGACCTTTATCAGATCAACCCCATGATCAAGCTGCCTCGTCAGCACCTTGATAGCGTCAGCACTATCACTTGCCTCACCACCCCAGAAGTGACAATGCCCACTGGGGGTCGTTATCGGTTGCCCAGCGCACAGCAGGCGTGGACCAACTAATTCGCCTCGCCTGATACGGTCACGAATCTTCAGCTCCAGCCAGCGACCGCCTCCAAGATCTCGCGCACTGGTAATGCCGGCCGCCAGCATCGCTCGTGCACGATCAGCTATTTTCTGGAACTGTTCCCCATCGGTCAACTTGCCCTGCTCCAGTGGGTTTTTAATGTGGGGATCAAGGCACAGGTGCACGTGCGCATCGATTAGCCCGGGAATCATGTACAGACCGCCCATGTCTCTTGCAACAGAAACAGATTCCTTTAATAGGTCTTCAGACGAACCAACAAATGTCAGGTCGCCATTTTCAAACATGACTGTATCAACACCGGAATCAATGGCATCATCGATTCCATTCCAGATTCGAAGATTCTTAAGGGCTACTTTGCTCTGGGAGGCCAACCTTTATCTCCAGTGATCAGTGGGCACGTTTTTCACTGTAAACAAAAAGTGTCGAGGCGGCAAAATTGAACAGGCTCGCTGCACCTATGCCGGCGACTAGCGCAATCAAACGATAGGTGTCAAAGAAAGCGACTTCAGTCGTCAACACAAAATATATGCCCCAGTTTACCGAGAAACCAACGAGGCTCGTCATCACGAATTCAATCCATTGCCTTGCCTTAGGTCTGCGTTCACGCTCACTAAAGGTGGCAATACGATTCAGGGCCCAATTCCAAATTACCGCTGGCCAGAAGGAGAGAGCCCTGGCAACCCGATGCTCCACCCCAAATAACTGCAGCAGATAGTAGAAGGCTATGTCGACAATGAATCCGCTTGCCCCGACTGCACCGTAGTGAACGAATTCAGCCCAGCCCTTGAAGCGATGCAGATAAAGACGCCGCAAGTGCCTCAGGTATTTCCACTGCTGAGCCAGGTTCATTTTGCTGGCGCCTATAGTTCGATCCTTAAACTCTATGGCTACCTCGACGACACTCGTTAACCTGCCTCTGACCATAAGCTCAAGGCCAATTTTATAGCCAATGGGTTTCAACTCATCCAAGTCAACGAAACCACGATTGAAAGCAACGAAGCCAGACATGGGGTCAGAGCACTCGGTCAGGGGTTTGGCTATTATCGTCGCAATATGGGAATTGAGAAACCGCCACAGACTCCACTCTCGATCAAAACTCCCACCTGCTGTGTACCGGCTACCCACGACAAACCTTGATCCGTCCTGCTCAATAGGTTTCACCAGTTCTGGAATCATTTCTGGAGGATGTGACAGGTCGGCATCCATTACAACAATCGTGTCAAACCTTGCATCCATTACACCATCTATGACAGCTAAAGAAAGATCTCTCTCTCGGCCAGTTGGCTGAATCAATCTGATTGGATATCTGTCAACGAGGCCCTGAACCAGTTCAACAATATCATCGGGGGAATTGTCATCCACGATCAACATTTCATACTCGAGTTGCTCGCCTTCCATCACCAGATCAACCGCAGCCACAAGTTTTGGCACATTCTCCGCTTCTCGGTAGGTTGGTACAACTATTGAGATCATCTGCAGTTTAGCCCCGGAAAATGCTGACCCAGTTTCTCGGCCCGGTCTGGCTCCATTTTCTTCTGGTAGAGGTCTAGCAGCGGGCAAATACTGGTATTCTCAGGAACCGGGTAAGTGTCTATCGATTGCTCAAAATACCTGATCGCCCTTTTGCTGTCCGCTGGCTCCATCATCATAATTCGCCCATAAAATTCATAGAAAACCGCAAGCGATTCAATGGTAGCAAACGCTGGAATCTGTGCCTCTGCTGCATGTGCAATTTCACTGAGGATAACTTTTCCATCTTTTTCTGGACCCTGACGAAGAAGTCTTTCCAATAGTACAAGCTTGTCGGGAAAAGTTGATTGCGATCTCGCCAGGCGTTCAAATTCTACCTTGCTAAGGTCCGTATGTGTGATCGCCAACTCGACGTACTGCCGGGCAAAACCCATGAGCTGATGATAGGCAAAATGATTCTCATAGGCATCTGTTATCAAACCTGTCGTATAGAGGTCAAGCAGGTGACCCAGCATCAGGTCCATTGACGGGTTTCGCTCAACAGAGGACGCGACTCCTGGAGTATATCTATAATAAGCGCCCTGATGTGCCACAGGCGCAAGCGGCACACTTGACCCAAACACCGGCCGCCTAACCCCCTGAAGAAATTCACTCCTCCTGGCTTGCTGGATATCATCGGAACTGAATGGTGAACTTAGCCGGTTGGAGAAAACAAGATTGTCCCAGCTGCGTAGTTCAATGTCGGGTCTCACCCCCATCACCAGATGCAGGAACCCGAAAATGCCTACTTCAAAATCACCGTTTGCAAAGAACACCGCATCCTTTGGCAATGATTCCAGCACACTTCTTCCATACTGCTCCACCCAAGTGGTGTTTCGCCTGTTGTTATCGTATAGGTTTGCAAGCAATACGCTCAAAACAACAATAGCAGTCGCAACCCACGGCATTAGCCGGGCAGACCTTGTACCTGTACCACTTAGCCAGTCAACGATAAGCCGAGTGCCCGACGCTAACCAGATAGACAGCGCCAGGTAGCTAACAACCGGATAAGGTTTGAATATCGCCTGCCAAAAGGCTTCGTACCTGAAATTCAGCAGGAAGTTGAGGAGATAAGTGCTTCCCACGTACATCAACACAAGGCTGATCGCGATAGAGGTTGGCAACTTCTTGAAGGAAACGGCAAAACCAATCACCATCAGGTGGAGTCCGACAGTACCAAATTGAGTAGCGCTCTCAACTAACAACCACAACATGTACCGCATGCGATCCACACTGCTGGCAACAACATGCTGATCACTGTAGGCGGAGCGCGAGACATAGCGACCCATCTCCGTAGCAGTGTCTACATCACCATAGACGGAAATCGCGGCATCCCTGGCCAAAAGAATTGTAATATATGGTGATAGGCCAACCAGCAAAGCAATGACTGACCGCAGCCAAAACCCCGGGGATTTCAAGGAGGACAGTATCGCATCGAGCCTCGGGAAAACCGTCACCAGCAACGCCGGTGTTGACAACACCATCAAGGGCCAATGATTCGCAACGCCGGCACCATAAACAACTATCGCCAGGTAAAGATATGGAATATTTCCCGTTTGAGTGAAGGAAAGTAACGATCGCCAGCACAGGAGGAACATCAGCACCGTGAGGCTATACACTTCTATAATGATTGCTTGTGACCAAAAAGTCGCAGAGAAGCCGTATGCGAGCGCTGCTACGCCGGCAATCAGTTCATCCTTAGTAATAGACAGACAACAGGAAAAAAGAACCGAACAACTGAGCGCTGCAAACAGCGCAGACAAAAAATTCCCCGCGAACACGTCCGTCGAAAAAATCGACAGCTGCACAAATGGCTGGCATAGATTCGTAAACAGAGGGTACCCAGGTGGATGCCCTATGCCATCCAGATGGCACACCATCTGAAACAGGCCGGCATCCTCAAACGTAATGGAGCGCGGCATAATCAATACATAAACCAGCAATGTAGCCGACAACACCAGGAGCGGGTGTACCGTCCCTCGAACATCAAAGTGGTATTTCATACAACTCAAGTGAGCACAAATCGGAATAATTATAGCAGCTTGCGTTTCACTGGCTGCCCGGCCACGGAACCATGGCACAAGCTATTTATTCGTTGCTCACCAAAATTGGTCGAACTAGTTTCACATCAAGGCTACCTAAGACTCCAGTACCCGTTTTTTGAGCAATTCAAATTCTTCAGTACTAACTGCACCCTCATCCAGTAACTTCTTAAGACGGGCAATCTCATCCACCGGGGAGTCTGCTGCTGACCCGTCAGTTTCAAGAGCGGGTATCACCTTGAAATCAACACCTCTGGATACAGGGCCGGGCGAGGAGACGTACGCTTTCCCCAGCGACAGATCTGGTGCCGAAGATTTGTCGACAAGTCCCAACATTTCACCGATTTTGCGAAACATAAACTTCACTGCCCACCATATTTTTGGTAACAGCCAAATCGCCAGCGCCAGGAATACGACCATCAATCCGACAAATATCCATGGATGCGCCAGCGCTGCCCAGAGCCCGGCTACCACTGCGATATCTTCCGTAATTGACAGGCCCCAGTTGGTAAAAGGCTCTGGTGACGCGTTCACCGCCAGACGCGTGCCCGCTTTTAGTTGCGTGGCTGGTCGCAGCCAGACCTCCACCCATGATGGCTGGTGAGAGTTCAAGCGCAGGCGTTGCGTCTCCGACGGTACTCATGGCCAACATGGCGCCTGCCGGAATGCGCACAAAAGTGTGCAGGGCATCCCAGGTGCTATCGACGCCCGGAATCTTGTCCGCAGCGAATTCGACGACATACATCAACCCGGCTGCGATGATTACTAGCGGGTTTTACAGCACTTCCAGGCCAGGCGGCAAATCAATACTGCCGGTCAACCCGGAAATCCCAAGCATGAGAATTGCTGTATAGAGGTTAATACCGCTTGCCCAGGAGACACCCATCGTCATTGAGATGATTCCGATCAGTTATTCATACTCGCCCATTAGCAGTTCCTTCTCTCATCGCATATTGTTCTTGAGGGTCTTGTCTCGGCCGACTGCCAAACATTCTACGCACCAATTGAAACTTTTGCCTCTTCAGCCATAGTAAGGAAGTTGAGAAACATGAATTGTGTATCCATACGGCCGTACTGTGTATGCTGGTTCAATGGGTACTGTCCTTATACGACTGACTTTCAACCATCTATCAATTGGAGAACGGAATGACGGATTACAAAACCATTAAGCTGGATAGGCAGGATGGAATTGCCACGCTCACCCTAAATCGGCCAGAGAGACTAAATGCCCTGACCGTCGAAATGGGCCAAGAATTGAACAAGGCCATCGAAGAGGTTAAGAGTGACCTGGGATCGAGGGTACTTGTACTGGCGGGTGCGGGTCGTGCTTTTTGTGCCGGCGAGGATGTAAAGGAGAGACCTGCAGATTCCAGCGGCACCAGGGAGCGGCAGACCCCCCTGTCAAAACTGGCCAGGGGCCCCGAAAGCCTGATGCGATTTGCCGACAATTTCCGCATCATGAACAAGCCTACCATCGCTTCAGTAAATGGATATGCAGTAGGTCAGGGACTTAGCATCGCGCTCGCCTGTGACATTCGAATCGCCTCGGAAGAAGCTGGATTTGGCGCCATCTGGACTCGCCGTGGGATCCCGCCTGAGTCGTCCGGAGCTTATCTCTTGACGCAGCTTGTAGGTCCGGCAAAGGCCTGTGAGCTGATTTTCATGGGCAAGCTGATCGAGGCAAAGGAAGCTGAAAAGATTGGCCTCATCAATCAGATGGTATCAAAGGAGCAACTCCCTGAAGCGACTCAGGAGATGGCCAGAAACCTTGCAGATGGTCCGCCTATCGCCATCGGAATATCCAAGATGATGATCTACCAAGCTTTGGAAACAAGTCTCGCAGTCCACAGCCGTCTTGAGTTTTTCGGGCAGGACTACAGCTTTAATACTGAAGACCGTGAGGAGGGAATTAAGTCTTTCCTGGAAAAAAGACCAGCAAATTTCCAAGGGAAATAGCAGCAAAATTGGTGCACTTATTCAGGGTCGCGGACCTCAGCCTGTTGGCAACAATTCGTATATATGCCTAAAGGCCTGCTAAGTTACCACCGGATCATTTGCGAGAACCTTGATATCAAAATGGAGCGTCATTCCAGCCAGGTCATGATTGAAGTCCAGCACCACCTTATCATCGCGAATCTCGACCACATCGACTTCCCGTTCGGTACCATCGGGGCCATTTGATACTACTCTTCGGCCAACCTGTCTGGCTTCAGGTGGGATAGCCTCCAATGGAAATTCCTTGAAAGCGGCTGGTGTATGATCACCATAGGCTCGTTCTGGAGGCAGAACCACCTTCTTCGTTTCATCGGGTTGCATGTCCTTAAGTTCTTCTTCCAGGGCCGGCAGCATCTCACCCGCCCCCACCTGAAATATCATTGGCTTACCACCAACATTGCTGTCCAACTCGCGCCCGCTCGGCAGACTCAAAGTAAACTCAAAGGCAATCAGGTTACCTTGCTCTTCTCCCAGCAGAGCTTCGATATCTTCGCGTTGTCGCTCTTCTTCCATCATCCCCATTGTCCTCTATTTGCTGCAGCACAAGCTCAACCATAAAGCCCATGGTGATACCGGTAGGACAGATTCTAGCTAATATTTCACAAAAATTGCACTGCTCACTATGCTGACACTATCACTAAGTTGCCTCAGCCACTATCTGGAGTTAGTAGAGACTGCTTGCCATCAGTGGAACTTCTTGGGTTCGATAGAAACTCCGGGGCATGCTAATCTTCAGTGAAACCAGAAACGCCGGCTGCACCGGCAATAGTTTCTGGCACACCACGGGGAAGCCGATCCATGCAACTTAATATCCAGCATGAAATGAAACCTGAAGCACATCAGCCAACATGCAAAAAGTAAAACTACCCAGTATTCCAGCCGGCCTGACGCCCGAATTTCTGACGCTGCTACTTGCCGAAAGTCTGCTCGCCGATGGCGGGCAGGTAACTGAAGTCGAGGCCAGCCCTATGGCAGAAGGCGCCGGCATGATGGCTGAGATCGCCAAGCTGCGTGTCACCTATGAGGATGCTCCAGCGAACCTGCCCTCTAGTATTGTTGCCAAGTTTGCTTCAAGCAATCCCACCAACCGAGAAATTGCCCTTTCCTACAACGTATATGAAAGGGAAGCCCGGTACTACGCTGAGATGGACCCGAGAACGGAGGCGGTTGGCCCCGAAATTTTTTTCTCACAGATAGATGGTGAAAACCTCCTGATACTGATGGAGGACCTCAGTGACTATGAAGTGGGCAGTCAGGTCATTGGAGCAACACTAGAGCAGACCGAGGTTGCCATCGATGAGTTGGCAAAGCTCCACGGCGCTTTCTGGGGAAGGGTGGAGACACTTGAGTGGGTTCCCGGCATAGCAGACAGTTACCACGCTGATACCATGCTGGACCTCGCCGTGTCGGGCTGGGATAAGATGGTAGATACATACGGCGACCTTTTATTAGAACCTACCAGGGGACAGAAGGATGCTTTTCTGTCAGCAATACCGAAACTCCAGCATGACAGGAACTCACAGCCAAGGACGCTTTGTCATGGTGACTTCAGGATGGAGAACCTGCTCTATGGTACAAGACCCGATCAACACCCCGTGGTCGTCATCGACTGGCAGGGCCCGCTTCGCTGCCGAGGCATGTTCGATGTCGCGCTATTCCTTTGCCAAAGTACCAAAACAGAGGTGAGACGCGAGCATGAATTGGTACTGCTCGAACGCTACACCCAGGGGCTTCTGAGGGCAGGTGTTAACCCACTCGAGCCTTCCGATGTATGGGAAGACTATCGACGAACAGTGCTATACAACTGGGTTTACACCTCGGTCGTGACCGGTTCGCTAGACGTTACCAACGAAGTAACTTCGGCCTGGATGGCAAAAATGGTTGCCCGGCAGTCCGCCGCCAGTGAGGATCTCACTGTATTTGAGCTCCTCCCCTAAGGTTCGGTGTCCAGTTCTGCTCCCTGCACTCAGAGCGAGTCAAAGGCTCAATAGGCAAATTCCCGTCGGGAAAGGACCAACCCCAATCGACCCTCCTACTTTCTCGAGAAGCTATAGGTCAAACCAGATGTGTAGTTAAAATTAGAGCTTTCGAGCCCGGCTTCCGGGTCCGAGTCTCGGTTGTACTCAGCTGAAAAACGAACCCCAAGGCGCTCTGTCAGCGCTGCTTTAAGTATTACCGTGCTGATGACCCTGACATCGGAAGTGTCCTCAAATGCGGGCTGGGCGTAGGCCGTCAGACTAATGCTGATGTTCGAAGTTAAGGGAGTTGCCCAGGATACGTACAAGTTTCCACGCCAGAGCTTCTGTTCCTCTTCAAGTCCCACATACCGCTCGTGCTCCCGCATAACGCCCAGGCCGATTACGCCACGCTCCGATGGCGTACCCTGCTTCCATTCAAACCGGTAGCCAACACCAGCTAGAGTTCTCCGGTCCAACTTGATGAATCTGTTTTGCCCATACTGCGTGAATACCTCAAAACCGTGAGGCTCCCTTAGTGGTCGAACATAACGCAAATGAATTGAGCCGTTATCGGAAGTATCTACTCCATTGGAATCACCCTGTGTGTAAGAGCCTATTGCCAGAATCGTGGACTTTTCACCCCGATGGATAGTGTGATTAGCGATTGAGACGGACTTACTCTCGTCGTTCCCACTGGACCCTTTGAAATCAAAGGAGAAGACACTGACCGTATCGGCGTCAAAATGGGTATAGTAATTGTCCTGGACATCGACAATGGCAAAGCATGCTGGTACTTCCACTGCAAAGCAGATGAGTATCAACTGATGAAACTTGTAATTCGGTCTGAGAATCCTTCCAAGAAACTGCATAATTCGTGCCCCGGCCTGAGCCTTATTCAAAGATAAACAAAAGCCCGCCCGCCGTTCAGCTCGCCTGTTAAATATCATCGTAGTCCTCGTACTTGGTTTTTGCTTTCGTTACCTTCTTGATATATCGGCGTGTTTCCTCATACGGCAATTTCTGCTCCAGGTGATCATAAACCTCCGATGGTGTCATGCCGTTGATAATTTCTACGGCAGCTCGCACGCTATTTGTGCCAACAAAGGACCTCGCTACATTTCCCGCGCCCGTATTGTAGGCGGCAATAGCGCAATACTCCCTGGTCAGAGGGTTCGAAATGCGCTTCAGGTAGCGGTTTTGAAGAACACTAAGGTAGGCGGCGCCCAATTCGACATTATTGTCCGCCTGGTACAGGTACTCTGGATCCAGCAATACCTTTTCACCGTGGACATATTCGTAAGCATCCATAGCGCCAGAACGTGGTACTAGCTGCATTAGGCCAAAAGCAGGAACTGCTGACCTGGCCCTTGGGTTGAAGTTGGATTCAGTCTCCATGACCGCAAACAATAATGAAGGTGGAAGGTTTTGAATTTCCGCCTCATGTGATATTTCCACAGCGTACTTGTTGGCCAAAACAGCATCGTAATTTTGTCGAAGTGGAATCTCTACCCTGACAACTTTCTTGCCATTGTCTATCTTTTTGACGCTGGCAGATATTTTCTTTTCGATAGGAACGGATTGTTCAGCCGGCTTCTTTTCTTCCGCTTCCTGGATTTCCGCCATGCCACTCTTGGCTACATCACTGTTTTCGCTAGCAGCGATAACCAGTGATTCCAATCGAGCAGAATCAAGCTTATAGCTGACCTCTCCCAAGATAGGAGCTGTGGACCCGACCGGCGCTTCCGACAACTCAATCCCATCCTCAGCTAGTGATTCGCGGGCATAGGACAGGGCGAGATCCTTCTCGCTCAAGTCCACCATGCTATCTGATGCAACGGACTTAGCGGCCTCATTGATATCATCGATTACCTTTATAATGGATTCGTCCTGGCTGACAAGTCGCTCCACTTTCACAATCCCTGCCTCAAAGTCGATCACTCGGCGGGTCTGGAAATCCTGTGAGTAATCGACCCACTGTTTCTTTGAGGGCAACTTTGTTTCATCCTGGCCCCAGAAAGAAATAATTTCCTCAGCCAGTCGCGCATTACCAGACTCCAGGGCATCATCAATAAGCTGGTACTGCTCTTCGAGCGATCTATCAATATCTTCAAAGTTACCTTCCAGCAGCTTATCCAGTGCTTCAAATGGATCTTCTTGCCCTGCGGCTGGCCAAGCAGCAATACCTAGAAAGAAAGCTAAGACTAGTATTTTCAATTTCTGCCCCGGCGGTATGCTAATTGACGACAAATATCACTTTGCCCTTCCGGAGGAAATCTCCCCCTTTCTCGTTTGCCGAATATACCTTCAGCGCATCCTCTTCAGACAGGATGATGTCCGAGTCATTTTTTGTTTGCGATGCGGTGACAAATAGCGGCTTATCTCCGGCTACAGTAGACTGCTTAGCAGCAACTAAAGTCTTTTCCCAATGCAGCCAGTCTAATCCGCTCCCTGAGTCAAAGTGTCCTGGGCCATAGACCTCCTTACCCTCCTGAGTAACGAGGCGCATCGACAACTGAGGTTCAACTTCGATATCTGAGAGATTGACTATCAGTCCTGAAAATCCTGATTCAATCCCCTCTAGCTTATCGTTGGGCTTAAAAATATCCTTCTCTGCAGTTTTGGGGAGCACGTCGTACACCACCTGAGCCAGATTTGGTCTGGCCGCACATTTCTGCACCGCCGCAGTGATACACATTCCGAGGGTTACTTCCGCAAGGTAAGTCCCCTCTTCCTTTGAAGTCCTTTCGCTAAGAATGAATGCCCCTTTTAGAAGTCCCTTCACCCGGTTGGCCACTATATCGCTTTCAATCTGGGCATCTTTAACGGTTGTTCCGGAGGTCACTCGAACACCTTCAACCATTTCCAGCAAGTTTCGCTGGGCGTCGACTATCGCAGCTCTTTTTGCCAGCAATTTTGCCTGTATCAGGTTTCGAGTCTTCGCAACATCGACCGTCCCCAGCCCATCAGCCTGAACCAGCCCTTGAGAAAGTGCATTGGGTTCAGCAAAACCTGGGCATGGCAGCAATACAATCGACAGAAGGGAATAGGTTAGACCGTTTCTTAACTTCATGGGCTTCTCTCGCAGATCAGGAGATCGATGCAGAGTATATAGAAAAATATCTGTGTATGGGACCGAATAGAGACCACAGCATTTGGCGAAGGCTACCAGCGCCTAAATCAACTCGAATAGACAGAAATCATCGCTGCAGAATCTTACGTGATGTCTGCGAGACCATTTCCACACCTGCCTCATCCGTTGGAAGATCTAATGGCTCAGGGATGGCAATACCACGCTGACAGGCTGGCCGCTCTTCCATATTCTGCATCCAGCGCTGTAAATGGCTGAGCCCCTCGATAGACACACCTGACCAGAAATACAATCTGACCCAACACCAGTTGACGATGTCTGCAATTGAATATTCAGCAGTGAGCCATTCTGAATTTGCAAGCTGGCCGTCCAGTACTTCAAACAGGCGTAGAGTTTCGTTTTGGTAACGTGATATAGCCGGTTCGATCTTTTCCTCCATGGCTCGGAAGAATACATTGGCTTGCCCCATCATAGGCCCGATACCAGCCATCTGAAACATTAACCACTGGATCACCTGGGAGCGCCCTTTTACATCTGCGGGCATCAGTCTGCCCGTTTTCTCGGCCAGGTAAATCAGAATCGCCCCCGATTCAAAGACTGCAAAGCCGTCGTCAACCAAAGCCGGTATGCGCCCGTTAGGGCAGATTCTCAGGAATTCGGGTGTCTTCTGATCACCATCAGCCAGGCTTATCGGATGCACAGTATAGGGCAGGCCAAGCTCCTCCAATGCCACCGATGCCTTCCAGCCATTCGGTGTGGACGCGGTATAGAGCTCAATCATCCCTCGATTATCCTAGGGCTGGTTCTGGATTGTATTTAGCATCTAACCCAAAATCACTTGGCTTTTTCTTCCAGGTCCGATTCAAATTCATCGACCAGGTAGGAGCGCATCTGGGAAAGATCAAACAGTTTCTCTTCATCTTCCGCTATCTCCCTTGCGATTTCCGGCTGACTCAACCTCTGTCCGCAGGCCTGAAAGGTTGCCTCGTCCGGGTACCAGATTTCCAGAATGACATCGTAGTCCGGATCGGTCAGGTTACCGGACCGGTCCGGTAGCGGGTTGAGGAAACGACGGAAATAGCGGGAAGCAAATCCAGCGAGATACTTTTCACCAATCACCCTATGGTGCGTTTCATAATATTCGCGAAACTCAGCCGTAGACATACCAGGCCGCTTCTTCATCGGCATCACCAGCTTAATCATCCCTCCTCCCTTTTCCCTCTATTCGGTAAATGCCTGCAACAGGTTACCGTCGGTTAGTGTTCGTACCTTTCACAGAACCCGAATAACCGGTGGAATTTACCTATGAGGCAAATGCCGCCAGGCGACCGGCAATCGTTGCTTCGGCTTCACCCATGATTCGATCGATCAATTCCTGGCAGGTCGGTATGTCATGAATAAGACCAGCAACCATACCGCAGCTCCAGGCGCCAGCATCCATGGTTCCTTCTTGCATAATTTTTGGATAAGCACCACCAACATGTTCAGCTATGTCTTCGATACCCATGGCATCGCCTTTTTCCTTCTCAATGGCGACAATCTGTTCGACCGCAGCATTGTTGAGCACTCGCTCCGTGTTTCTTAGTGGTCGCATGATCAGGCGCGTATCCAGTTCACTCGCAGCGATAATGGCGTCCTTAACATTCTGGTGTACCGGCGCTTCCTTCGTCGCGATAAACCGGGTACCCATATTGATACCCTCTGCACCCAATGCAAGTGCTGCTACCAATTGATTTGCGTTGCCCATGCCACCAGATGCAACAAATGGTACGGACAACTCTTCTGCAGCTCGCGGCAGCAGTATCATATTGGGTATGTCATCTTCCCCGGGATGGCCACCACATTCGAATCCATCGACGCTAACCGCATCACAGCCAATCCTTTCAGCCTTGAGCGAATGACGAACCGAAGTGCACTTGTGGATAACCTTAATGTCGTTTGCCTTGAGCTCATCCATATAGGCCTCTGGGCTCCGACCGGCTGTTTCGACAACCTTGACACCGCCTTCTGCGATAGCCTTGATATATCCGGGATAGTCAGGTGAGGCAAAACCCGGCAGGAAAGTCAGGTTGACACCAATGGGTTTATCAGTCATTTCATTACACCGGGCAATTTCCTTCGCTAGGCCATCGGGTGACGGCTGCGTTAACGCCGTGATAATGCCGAGGCCTCCCGCGTTTGAAACAGCGGCGGCCATTTCGGCGAGGCCGACAAAGTGCATGCCGCCCTGGATAATGGGGTGTTTGATACCGAAGAGTTCAGTAATTTGAGTTTTCATTGGAACTTCTCATACTAATTGGGAATTGGAAAGCCAACCGTACGCGCATCTGTAGCAACTGTAAAACTAATTGATTCATGGCTGTGTGTGGCGGTGCTTTTATGCCATATCTACCCTGTAGAGAACCGGATGCTGTATAACCGTCGATACTAGTCCAGGTAAAACCATGCCTGGGTGTCAAAATTATAGAACTGTCGACCAAATGGCGGGAAATGAACATAGAAAAACGTAATATGTTCATCAACATTCATGTAGATAAACTCACCAGAAACCATCGTATATTTAGCAGCGGGTATTGCCTCTATATAAGCGGGGACCAGGTCCTGCAGTGTCTCAGGATAGACCCCCTTGTCCACATGATATTGATTAATGCGGTCAACCAGAACCTCGGCACCTTGCCGCGCCATATTGTTGTTCATGATATTGGTTGAAAATACCAGGGCTGCCATGAGGCCGTAGATCCCGATCTTAAAGAGTGGCTCCCTCAGGCTCCTCTTCTTGAACAGCAAGAAAACTGATTTTGGCAGCCACCAGAAAGCCATGATGATCACAAGTATGAATGCAAGCGCACCCTGATTCATCATCACGGTGTCGATAAAGTACATCACCACCGCTGCAAAGAATGACTTGCCCGGGTGATAGACCTTGTCTTCTTCCTTGCCTTCGTTCTTCTTCATCGAATGCAAAACCAATATTCACACCGGGATTATCTGGGGCGATACGGCGCTACTGGCTCGATTTCTTAGGTGGCAGGGGAACAATCATTGAGACCTGGGACTTGTAGTCTTCGTATTCACTGCCAAAGGCAGAAACCAGATCCTTTTCCTCAAGAAAGATACCGATCAGGACATACCCCAGAGTGGCTACTGCGAACAACAGGTGCGCAGTCGTCATAACGGGCGTGGCAAAAAAGGCCACGGTGAAACCAGTGTAAATAGGGTGACGGACAAAGCCGTAAAATACTGGTTTCTTAAATTCGCTGTCAGGCTGCGCCTCACCCTTGAGGTTGAGATAAACCTGTCTCAATCCAAACAGCTCGAAATGATCGATCAAAAAGGTGCTAACAAGAACGAACAGCCAGCCAAGGAAAGATATGCCGATAAGCAGTGTACCCAAGCCGGACCCTGAAACATCCCAGACCACGCTACCCATGGGGCGCCACTGCCAGAAAAGAAGTATCAGCGCCAGGCTTGAAGCTAGCACATAAGTGCTTCTCTCGACGGGAGCAGAAATAATCTTCGTCCACTGCTTTTTGAAACCCTGCCGTGCCATCACGCTATGTTGAACAGCGAAAACGCCCAGCAACAAGATGTTAATTATTAAGGCTTCAACGAATGGTGTACCAGAACCCGTGTCCATAGACTTGGGAACGATGAAGTTACCAACAAAACCGATTGCGTAAAGGAAACTGCCCAGGAATACCAAGTAACAAACCACCCCATACAAAAAAATAGATATCGCATAAGCCCTGCCCCTACAAGTTATTGTCATTGTTATCAGGATGTCTCATTGAACATTGTCCACATATTTCGCCCAATTGCTGCCGGTAGGCTTTTTGTCGCAACATATCCAGCTATCTCGCGGCCAAAAAACCGGTATCAGGTGGAAGCTTAATGCTTCACTTATAGTTGATATTGCTCAAATTTCCCGCGGTCAATCTCTGGCAGAATTAGGGTCATAATTAGTATTCACCCGCTTTGGAGAACTTACTTGTTTAATCTCTCTCGATTAGGATTTCCTGGAACTCTACTCTTTTCTACCCTGCTCCTAACTTCCTGCCAGACTTTTGAGCCAGCTCAAACAGCGAAATCACCAAGAGAAATAGAAACCATCGCTGATGAATACCTGGCAGCAATGCTTGAACGCTATCCTGAGGTAGCGACCAGCTATTCAATAGAGGGTGCACGACATGATCGTCTTTTCGACAACTCACTTGATGCGCTAGCCGAGTGGCAAAAGCGCGAGGATGAGTGGCTTGCGGAACTTGGAGGAATCGGAGAGCCAGCGGTTATTGGCAGCAGGGATTGGGTGACCTACGGATTTCTCTTTGAAGAATTAGCTGCTGCACAAGCGAGCCGGATTTGCCACAAAGAGCTTTGGGAGACAAGTACAACAACCGCGTGGCATGTCGAACTACCATTTCTTTTCGATATTCAGTCACTTGAAACTGAGGATCTGAAGAATCAGTCCCTGGCAAGACTGAGTGAAGTTGATGGCTTCATTGATACTGAAATAGGCAATCTTCGAATGGGTCTTCAGCTCGGTTACAGTTCACCGCGCATAACGGTTGAGAAGGTCCCTGAGGAAGTACGCGCACTGCTGAAGGAGAACAATCCCTTTCTTGGCATGGGGAAACGTGCCAAAAATGACGCGTTTGACCAGGCAGTCGAGAAAATATTTGTCGAAGAAATTACGCCAGCGATAAAACGCTTCGCCAGTTTTATTGAGAATGAATACCTGAAGCAGGCACGGACAGAAATTGCCTTGAGCTACAACCCGAATGGTGCAGACTGCTACCCAACGCTCGTGCGTTCATTTGCAACCATTGATCCCAGCGCCGATGAGATCCACAAAATGGGTCTCACCCAGATCGCCAAAATCCGCGCCGAGATGCTACAAATTCTTGCAGAACACTATAATAATGAGAAAATTGAAACGTTCATACGTCGCGTGAACGTGGACAAGGAATTTACTTTCCGCTCTGAAGAAGCCGTACTGTCGTACTCGGTTGAATCCTTGGCCATTGCCAGAGAAAAGATGACTGCGATCTTCGGGCATTTACCAAAAGCTGATGTGATCATTAAACCCTACCCCGCATTCGCTGCAAGTGGCGTTGGCGAATATCACTCGTCCTCTGAAGATGGCACCAGACCCGGCATTTATTATATCGCTGTGCAAAAGCCTGAGAGCAGGACCCAGGCGACGCAGCAATCGACCTTGTATCATGAGACCTACCCTGGGCATCACTTGCAGGGCGCCATTGCCCTGGAACTTGGCGACAGGGTGCACCCGATTGCACGTTACATATGGAATTCAGGTTTTGGGGAAGGATGGGCACTTTACTCCGAACGTGTTGCGCAGGAACTCGACCTCTACAACGGACCACTCGATCTAATGGGACTCCTGTCCGATCAGGCAGCACGCGCGGCAAGGCTCGTTATTGACTCTGGCATCCATACAAAAGGCTGGACGCGCCAGCAGTCCGTTGACTACATGATGAACAATACAGCGTGGGCCGAAATTGATATCCAGAACGATATCAATCGATATATCTCCTGGCCTGGCCAGGCCAACTCCTACATGTTGGGAATGCTTGAAATCAGGCGTTTACGGAATCTTGCTGAAGAACAACTCGGTGAGCAATTCAATATCAAGCAGTTTCATAGCCGTATTCTGGAAAATGGCAGCCTGCCGTTACCGATGGTCGAAAAATCGGTTCTCGCCTGGATTGATGAAACGAAATCGCAGTGAGAATTCCTGGGAGGGATAGCCTACAATTTATTCGGCAACTACCATTTGAGCACTTTCTGCGCCGCAGGCCGCGCACGGAAACGCTCATCCCAGGCTCGTAATAGTGGCCGTTCACCAAAGAGATCTGCCTCAACGAAGCGCATGAACTGCAGGGAAGCCTCGAGTGTGCAATCCGCCATAGCAACCTTGTCTCCTGTTAGCAAAGGTCGACCATCACCAAGCAATGTCTCAAGATAGTCAAGTGGTGGCTGCAGGCCAGCCTCTATCTTGTCAGCCAGTTCCGGGTTTGGTGGCAAGCCGAGGGGTGAATTTTTTGCATGCCCATAGCCGCCCATGGGTATCGCAACTCGAATATCGACGACACGTTCTATATCGCGTGCCTTCCCTCTCTCTTCAGGGCTGTCACCCAGCAAAGTGTTCTCAGGGAATTTGTCCTCCAGGTACTCAACAATGGCCAGCGATTCAATGATATAGGTTCCGTCATCAAGCTCGAGCACCGGCAAAGTCCCAAATGGGTTTCTGGCCATATGCTCTGGCTCTTTGTGCCGCCCCTTAACGGTATTGACCATGACCTGTTCAATGTCCATCTCGACACCAAGCTCGGACCGCTCCGCGATATATAGCATAACTTTTGTTGGGTTGGGTGCCAGTGGCACCATATATAGTTTCATGAGAGTCCCTCCACGAGATCAGCAATATTCTCTAACAATTCCAGTCGTGGCGCGCCAGGCTGCACTCCGTCCAGACCGAGTTTAATAGTATTTATACCTGAATCCTGGTATGTCTGTAAGCGATCGCGCACCATGTCACGCGTACCAATGGCCTGGAACTGTGTAATCATGGTATCGGGAACCCGCTGTGCGGCTTCATCGCGCTTTCCCGCAACCCATAGGGACTGAATTGCTTTTGCATCGTCTTCAAAACCGGCACGCCTGAACGCATCGTTATAGAAATTTGTAGTAGCAGAACCCATACCACCCATATTGAATGCCACACCTTTCCTTCGGCGCTCAATCATCTCCTCCACATCTTCGCCAATCTCAACTCGCACGGATGCGCAGCGATCAATGTCTGTCATGGCACGGCCGGCCTTGTTGAGGCCCTCGTCAATGAAAGAAAAATGTGCGTCCGGGTGATTGGGGGAAAAGGATGTGCCCAGCCAGCCATCAGCAGCAGCGCCGGTATATTTCAGCGCTTTCGGCGCCAGGGTCGCGAGGTAGATGGGAATTTCCACAGGCTCATGGGCAACACGCAGCGCCTTACCTTCGCCGCCAGCCAGAGGTAACTGAAAGACCTTGCCATCATAGCGAACTCTTTCTCCAGCAAAGATCATCCGGCAAATTTCGATGGTCTCCCGCATGCGAGTCAGGGGCGCCTCATAGGCCACACCATGCAAACCTTCAACAACCTGTGGCCCACTTGCACCCAGGCCGAGAATAAAGCGACCGTCAGAAATGTCGTTCAATGACAGTGCCGTCATAGCTGTCATGGCAGGAACGCGGGTGGTTGTCTGCATGATGCCGGTACCAAGCCTGATACGCTCTGTCTTTCCGGCAAGATAGGCAAGCAGCGAAACTGCATCACCCCACCAGGCCTCTCCGCACCAGACCGATTCCACACCAAGGCGCTCTGCGCTTTGCACCCACTCGATTATCGCACCCAGATTGTTCTGCAGAGAACCACCAACTTCAATCGCCAGCTTCAGGCGGTTACCAGTCACTTTTCCTTCTCCATCACATATTATCGATCAATGATTGTATAGGATTCACGGCGAGCACGCAGAAGTGGCCTTGGGACCTGAGTAAAGTGCAGCGAGCGAGACTTCAGTCCGACTTCCACTACTGAATTTCCTGCATCTCACCGCGGTTCTAAATGGGGTCAACCCAAGGAACCAGGTACATGTGCGGTTCCTAGGGTTAAACTGCTAGCATCTGACAGTGCACGCTGCGCAGGTAAGAATTATTTTGATTTGCTTGGAATACATCTTGAGTGGTGGGCCCGGAAGGACTTGAACCTTCGACCAATGGATTATGAGTCCACTGCTACTAACCAACTGAGCTACAGGCCCTTTGTCACACTATTCTATCACTGAACGCCAGAGTTTCACTGGCATAATTTTCAAGCAGAGCAGCTAAATAAGCAGACAGAGAATCTTGCTTCAACAGCAAATTTTCAGCCCGCTCAATCAGCGCAGAGAGTTAATTCTGTCTTAAGATGTCTCGTCCAGAAAGCTCTTGAGATGATCAGAGCGAGTCGGATGTCGCAATTTACGCAGCGCCTTCGCTTCAATCTGGCGAATTCTTTCACGTGTGACATCAAACTGTTTGCCGACCTCCTCAAGGGTGTGGTCGGTATTCATTTCAATACCGAAACGCATACGCAAAACTTTTGCTTCCCTGGCGGTCAAACCAGACAGGACACCACGGGTTGCTTCGCGCAGTCCTTCATCTGTTGCGGACTCAACGGGAGAACCAACACTTGCACCCTCACCCAGGTTGGAGTCTGAATCAAGGAAATCACCGAGATGAGAATCTTCATCATCACCAATGGGAGTTTCCATGGAAATAGGCTCTTTCGCAATCTTCAGAACACGACGAACCTTGTCTTCCGGCATTTCCATTCTTTCACCAAGTTCTTCCGGCGTGGGCTCCCGACCCATCTCCTGGAGCATCTGCCTTGAGACCCTGGACAACTTGTTAATGGTTTCGATCATGTGCACAGGGATTCTAATGGTTCGAGCCTGGTCGGCAATCGAGCGAGTTATTGCCTGACGGATCCACCATGTCGCGTAGGTCGAAAACTTATAGCCGCGCCGATATTCAAACTTGTCTACCGCTTTCATCAATCCGATATTGCCTTCCTGAATCAGATCAAGAAACTGCAAGCCCCTGTTCGTATACTTCTTGGCAATCGAAATAACCAGCCGCAGGTTAGCTTCAACCATATCCTTTTTGGCTCGCCGTGCCTTTGCCTCACCTATCGACATACAGCGATTAATATCTCTGATCTCCGTAACACTCATACCAACTCGTTCGGATGCCTGCTTGATGCGTTTTTGTGCACGAACAATTTCTTCTTCAAATTTCTTCAGACCATCATGGCCAGCCTTTATCTGCCTGCCACACCATTTGAGATCAGCTTCTTTTCCCGGGAACTTCTGCATGAAGACTTTTCTGGACATCTTTGCACGGCGGATACACGTATTCATTATGTGCCGTTCCTGGCGCCTGATTTCCCCGTGTACTTCTCTTGGGATTACGACCATTCTGTCGTACTTTTTTGGCACAAATTTGAAGAACTGGAATGCATCACCCAGAGCGGCCAGATCCTTGTTGACTATATCTGAACCTCGACCGTGCTTTTTGATCGCACGTTCTGTCTTTCTGTACTGCCTTAGCAGCTTCTTGAACCGCTCAGCGGCCATTCCCGCATCGGGGCCCTTATCCTCTTCCTCATCATCATCCGTTTCTTTCTGCTGCCCTGGCACAACCTGTGCCGCAGGTGGAACATAATCAGCCGGATCGAGGAAACCAATAATGATGTCCAGGAGTTTGCCTTCTTCTTCCTGGCTTGCATCATATTCTTCAAGGGCAATTGGAACGACACCGGGGAACTGGGCTGAGGCATGCAGAACATCTCTGATCCCTTCTTCAATCCGTTTTGCTATAACAATTTCGCCTTCCCGCGTCAGCAGCTCAACCGTCCCCATTTCACGCATATACATACGCACGGGATCAGTGGTTCGACCAACTTCGCTTTCGACAGCGACCAGTACTGCAGCTGCTTCTTCCGCTGCTAATTCGTCAGTGGAATCAACCTCCTCCATAATGTCGTCGGTTTCGGGGGCGGTTTCATGTACCGTGATGCCCATGTCATTGATCATGCCAATGATATCTTCGATCTGCTCCGGATCAGATATGTCGTTCGGAAGGTGGTCATTAACCTCACCGTAAGTGAGATATCCCTGTTCTCTACCCTTGCTGATAAGATCTTTTAATCGTGATTGTTGTTGCGCTAATCCGCTCGACATGTAACCTCTTCGAATTAAATAAGTGAGAAAGAAGAACCGGTTATTATAGCGAGGGAAATGACAGGTTTCCACTCCAAGTTACTGTTTTGACTGGTTTTTCCCGTGCAGATATCATGGAGATATCTTCATGATTGGGATTTTGGGTGGGTATTGTCCTTGATGAGCTGGCGCTCATCAGGATTAAGTTCTGAAAATGGTTTATTGATCAATTGCTTTTTAAGTTCTTGTTTTAATTGAGTTTCAAATCTGTCCAGCAAGGTGCTGACGGTACCTTTAAACTCCTCCCGCAGTTCCGAAACATCCAGTAACTGCTCCTGATCCATGGCAGACCGGATAGCCTTAAATTCGGCTTTACCCTGAAAATGACCCAGTAACAATCCTGGTGATAGTAGCTCCTGCTGGCGAATAACCAGGGCAATTTCGCCAAAAAACTGAGCTTCAGGGTTCTGCCGCAACTGCTCATAGGAAGAATCCTCGAATTCCTGGGACAACTCCGGTTGCTTAACAAGCATCGACAGGGCTAACTCAGCCAGGCCTGGGCCTTCAGTGCGCCTTTTCTCATAGGCAGGAGCCCTCTGGGGCGGGCTCGAAGTTGGTGATATCGCAACTTTCTGTTCCTGCCCTGCTGCCTGAATCAGCCTGCCGGCTTCAAGGCCGGTCTTGGTCGCCAGGGCATCGATCATGAGTTGCTTAAAGACACCTTCAGGGATGCTGCTCAACAGCGGCATGGCCAGCTTGCTCAGGGTTGCCTTGCCCTCGATAGAATCTGGATCCAGGTCTGATTCAAGGTTCGAAAAAAAGAATGCATCAAGTGGGGCGGCTCTTTCCAGGCGCAACTCAAACTTGTCCTTTCCCTCTCTACGAATGAGGGTATCAGGGTCATCTCCATCGGGTAAAAAGAGAAATTTTGCGCTCCGCCCATCGGACATCGCCGCCAATGTCACCAGTAATGCTTTCCAGGCAGCGCTTCTACCCGCGCTGTCCCCGTCGAAACAAAAGACAATCTGGGGCACCAATCTATAAATACGCTCAATATGCTCTTTACTGGTTGCAGTTCCGAGCGTCGCCACCGAGTAGCCAATGCCAAATTGAGCCAGGGCAACGACGTCCATATAGCCTTCAACGACCAGCACCCTGGTCAGTTTGGCGTTTCTCTTTCTCGCTTCAAAAAGACCGTAAAGCTCGCGCCCCTTGTGAAACACCGGCGTCTCTGGCGAGTTCAGGTATTTCGGCTTGCCATCACCGATAATCCGCCCGCCAAAAGCGATGGTTCTACCGCGCAAATCCCGAATAGGGAACATAATCCGCTCTCGAAAACGATCGTAGGTTTTGTCTTCGTTCTCGATCACCATTCCCGATTCAATGAGCAGGTCCCGATCGAAGTTACTGTTGGCAAGCGTGTCATATAAATTGTTCCAGCCGGGCGGTGAATACCCCAGGGCGAAATCCCGCGCGATTTCCCCAGAGAGGCCGCGATTTTTCAGATATCCAACGGCTCGTTCCTTTGAGGGGTGCTCACGCAGTTGTTCACAATAGTAGGCAGATGCCTGGCCCAGAATCTCAAAAATAGTCTTACGGCGCCTGGTGGTCTCTGTTGAAGCCTGCTGGTCACTCTTCGGTACCTCGAGCCCAACCCGCTCCGCCAGCATTTCTACTGCTGGAATGAACTCCATCCGCTCAAACTCCATAAGGAATTTAAGTGCACTCCCTGACACCTGGCAACCAAAACAATAGTAGAACTGCTTTTCCTGGCTAACGGAAAAAGATGGCGTCTTTTCAGTATGAAACGGGCACAGGCCAGAATAGTTTTGGCCAGTCTTCTTTAAGGCCACGCGAGGTTCTATGATTTCCACGATGTCGACTCGCGACAACACTTCCTCAATGAATTCTGGCGAGATCACAGTGGCACCGAAAATGGGCTAATAAAAAAGAATGTCACTCAAGCAAGTTGAGTGCAAGCGATTGATCAAGGATCTGACGGGATGGGGTAAAGCCAGCTAGTTCCTGCCCGTAAATCGAGAAATTCAGCGAGTTATCGCAAGGTAATAGTAGCGCTGGGTGTAGAAAATAATCACTTGCGGAAGGAATAGCCCACGCAATATCAGAAAACGAAAAAGAGCTAGCTAAGCTTGGCTTTTACGAGGGCGCCTATTTCACCCATATCAGCGCGACCCTGGACCCTGGCTTTCAACGGGCCCATGACTTTCCCCATATCCTTTATAGAAGTAGCACCTGCCTCAGCAATGGTATCTTCGACTATTGAAGATACTTCCTGTGGCGAAAGCGGTTGCGGCATGAATTCTCTCAAAAGGTCCAGCTCAAAACTTTCCTGGTCTACCAGGTCATCCCTTCCGGCTGCCTCAAATTGGGTCAGTGAATCTTTCCTTTGCTTTGTCATCTTGTCGAGAATAGTCAGAACACGCGAATCATCTAATTCAATTCGCTCATCAACCTCGATTTTCTTGAACTCTGACATGACCAGACGCAATACACCAAGGCGTTGTTTATATCGAGCTCGCATCGCGGCCTTAACTTCAGCTTCAATCTGTAGCTTGATATCCGAGCTCATGGTAATCCCGCTTATAAGAAATCAGGGGATGGGACGCTAGTAGAGGCGCTCCATTCTGCGAGACTCTCGCTGTACCTTCTTAGCGTGTCTTTTGACGGCGGCGGCGGCTTTACGCTTTCGAACTGATGTTGGCTTCTCGTAATATTCACGACGGCGCACTTCAGCAAGGGTTCCAGCTTTCTCACAGGATCGCTTGAATCGTCGCAGCGCAACATCAAAGGGTTCGTTCTCTTTCACTTTTACGTAAGGCATTAATGGGTCCGTCTCGAAAGGGCGTGCATTCTAACGGCAAATCCGAAAAATTGCAAAGCAAAAGTCTCCTGCGGAAGGTCCTGTGGACGGGTCAAATAGGAGGATTAATCCTCTAAAAATCAGTAAGATACATAGCTTCTGACTGATCAGATAGTTATGAGAGTTCTAGGCATTGAGACATCCTGTGACGAAACCGGCGTCGCCATCTATGATGAGCAGCAGGGCTTGATTGCGGACCTCCTTTACAGTCAGGTTGACCTGCACAGGGAATACGGCGGCGTCGTACCAGAACTGGCCTCCAGGGATCATATTCGCAAGACATTGCCGATGATCGCGCAGGCGCTTGCCGATGCCGACAGCAGGCCGGAAGACATTGAAGGTATTGCCTACACAGCGGGCCCAGGGCTTGTCGGTGCTTTGCTGGTCGGCGCTAGTATTGCCAAATCACTTGCTCTCGCCTGGAATATCCCTTCCCTCGGTATTCACCATATGGAAGGCCACCTCCTTGCCGCAAGACTCACGGGAAACCCGCCCGACTATCCTTTTGTCGCCCTGCTAGTATCAGGCGGACATACGCAGTTGCTCGCCTGCGAAAAACAGGGGCAATACGAACTGCTGGGCGAATCCCAGGATGACGCGGCGGGGGAAGCCTTCGATAAAGTCGCCAAGATGCTCGGCCTGGGTTATCCCGGGGGTCCAGAAATCGCCAGCCTGGCACTGGAGGGGAACAAGGACAGGTTTCGATTCCCCAGGCCCATGACCAATCGTCCCGGTCTCGATTTTAGTTTCAGCGGATTGAAAACCTTCACCTTGAATACCCTAGCTGACCTGAACCAGATTACAGAACAGGACAAGGCAGATGTAGCGCATGCATTTCAGACTGCCGTGGTCGATACCTTTCGAATAAAGTGTGAAAGAGCACTGGAGCATACGGGACTGTCGAACCTGATCATTGCCGGCGGAGTCAGTGCAAACCTGGAGCTCAGAAGCACCATGGATACAATGGGAAAGGCGAGGAACTGCAACATCTTCTACCCTGAACCGGGCCTTTGCACTGACAATGGTGCCATGATCGCCTATGCCGGATTTGAGCGGTTCCGGCAGGGACAGAATGAAAACCTCGCCATTGATGTAAAACCAAGATGGCCAATGACCAGCCTGGCGGTAAACTGATCACCATGGATATAGTGTATATAAAGCAACTGGAGATAGAGACGATCATTGGTATCTATGATTGGGAACGAAAGGTTCGCCAGAAGGTCTGCATGGATCTCGAAATGGCTTTTGAGATCCGCAAGGCCGGCATTTCTGACAATATCGAGGACACGCTCAACTACAAGGCTGTGGCAAAGCGAATTATTCAGTTCGTGGAGGACAGCGAGTTCATGCTGATTGAGGCACTCGCGGAAAACATCGCTTCAATCATACGCGAAGAATTCCCGGTACCCTGGCTAAAACTGACATTGGGAAAGCCCGGGGCCGTCAACGGCTCAAGGGATGTGGGCGTTATTATTGAACGGGGCCATGTCAACTAGCAGCATGCATCGGGTTTTCCTCAGCATCGGAAGCAACATAGATGCTGAAACCAATATCAGGTCTGTATTGGCACGGCTCAGGGACCTGGACAGTGAAATGATTTTTTCCAGCATCTACCGGAGTGAAGCCATGGGCTTCAGCGGCCCCCCTTTTCTAAATCTTGTCACGGGAATCCGAACTGGCGAGAGTCTTAAGGACTTATCGTCACAGTTGAAGGCGATGGAAAGGGACCACGGGCGCGCTGAAGGTCTGCACAAATATTCGTCCAGGACGCTGGATATTGACATACTGCTCTATGATGATCTTGCTGGCCTGCAAAGTGGAATAGAACTTCCGAGGCCAGAAATCAGGCTAAATGCTTATGTCCTGCGTCCATTCGCGGAATTGAAACCAAAGCTGAAGCTCCCGGGTTCCGGGGATACGCTTGAAGCCCTGTGGGAATCATTTGACCAGGCCTCTCACCCGCTGGCCGAGGTATCTGTTGAGTAAATAGGGCTAACCAGGTCGGCTTAACTATTCATCAGCACCGACATCAGCACCTGATCCAGTCATCGACAATTTCAGAAAGGATGGTTCGAAATCGAAAGGTACCTGCTGGCTGTCGGCTAATTCTTTCTCACCTTCCTCTTCGGCCTTGTCCGCCAGACCATTTACAGTGGACTGCAGATCAAGGTCTATCCGGTATAGGGTGAATGTTTCCTTCTGGCCGGAATAACCATCGTTACTGAGAGAGACGATAAAGTAGATATTGCCATCATCGTCATAGGCGAAACTTTGATCCTCCGGCAGCAGAATACCCCGCAAATTCTCATCAAAGTTCTTGATATTCTGGAATGCCACCTCATCAACTTCGGCTACTTCTTCCTCATCATCTTGCTGGGATGCAGCGGTGGACCTTGAGTTTGAAGAAGCCGTTGTTTCACCAGCACTGGCTTCGGCGTTTGACGCGCCGCTCAGGTTTTCATTGAAGGCCGCTATATCAATCGAGGTAACAGGTGCACTGAGGTTCAAGGCTAGATTCGCAGAAGTGTCTCTTAGTAAACAGGGCCAGGTGGTGCCATATGGGTTGACGTCACACAGGCTTTTACCCAACAAGGGGTACGTCAACTATAATGCTGAGCCCCTAATTACACCGATAGAGAATCTCGGAAAGAAAGGTTTCCAAAGCAATGGAAAGTGAAGAACTCGAACAAATAAAAGAACTCATCCCTTTTAAGGAAATGAACAACAGTGAGTTCAAGGGAATTAAGGCGAAAGCCACGATTTCGAGTGCCCCCAAAGGCTCGATGATATTCAAGTGAGCTGATGAGTACACCAAGGTCTATTGGCTGATCTCCGGCAGTATTGATCTTCTGGACGAGAAGTTTGACGCCAAGAACTGCAAGGCAGGTGATAAGGCAGCCCAAAGTCCGATCGACGACAATTCACCCCACAGACTGACTGCCGTTTCAACGGAAGAATCAGGCATCCTGACTATCGAACATGCTGACCTAGGGTTTTTCGGGCGAAGTGATGGAGAAACGGCCACGGATGATGCGGTAGAGCCAAGCATCGATTGGATGTCGACTCTCCTCAGTTCACCCTTGTTCGAGTTCATTCCCCCATCAAATATCCAGACGCTGTTCGGAAAATTTGAAGGGATTCAACAGAGGAAAGGTGATGTCGTAATTGAGCAAGGTGGGCAGGGTGACTTTTTTTATGTCATCCAGGCAGGCCAGGCAAAGGTAGAAAGGACCACCGGCGAAAAAACCATCGTTCTTGCAGAATTTGAACCCGGAGATAATTTTGGTCAGGATGCGCTGGTAAATGACGTTCCAAGAAATGCCACGGTTACCATGCTCACTAACGGGACTTTGATGCGCCTTTCCGCACCAGCCTTTCAAAGCCTGCTCATGAGCCCTGTGATCGAAACCATCTCGCTGGAGGAAGCCAACGAAGCGGTGGAAGAGGGCGATCCAAAGACCTACATTATCGACGTCAGAAGCCCCAAGGAAGTGGAAGCTGACAAGATTGCCGGCAGCCTGAACGTGCCACTACTGCTGCTCAGGAAAAACTTGCCAAAACTGAAAATTGACAGTGTCTACGTGATGGCCGATGACGGTGGTAAGCGCGCGGAACCTGGCGCCTATATCTTGAACAAGAAAGGATATACTGCTTACGTTCTTAAGAGGGAATAGCACCTAATAAGTGCTACTGGAACCCCGTATGCCCGCCGATTGTCTTTTCTGCAAAATCATTAACAAGGAAATTCCTGCAAATATTGTCTACGAAGACGACAAAGTCCTCGCTTTTCGTGACATTAGCCCACAGGCTCCAATCCATAGCCTAATTATCCCGCACAAGCACATCAACACCATCAACGATGCAAGCACTGATGACCAGAGTCTCCTCGGTCATATGATCCTGGTTGCGGAAAAAATAGCCAAAGAGAATGGCGTGGAGGAATCCGGCTATCGGCTAGTGATGAATTGCAACGAGCATGGCGGGCAAACGGTATTCCACATCCATCTGCATATTCTGTCCGGCAGGCAGCTCACCCATCTTGGTTAGACTGACGCCGGCTCACTGTTCTTGAATTTCGTAACTGTGGGTTAAGTCCACACCACCTTTGCTAAGCATTATTGATGCGGAGCAATACTTTTCCGCAGACAGCTCAACAGCTCTACTGACCTGTTTTTCCTTTAGTCCTGTGCCGCTAACAACAAAATGAATGTTTATGCGGGTAAACACACTCGGCACCTCATCTGCCCGCTCTGCTTCCAGTTGAGCAACACAGCCAGTGACTTCCTGTCGCGCCTTTTTCAGGATGGTCACTACATCAAAGCTGCTGCAACCACCGACACCAAGAAGAATGAGCTCCATCGGCCGCATCCCACGGTTCCGGCCACCCTGCTCAGCTGGTCCCTCCAGCAGGAGTGAATGGCCGCTATCGGACTCGGCTTCAAACATCACATCCTCTACCCACTCAACACTGCCTTTCATATCACCACCCGTTAACTTTAGGGCATTATGGTATAGGGTTCATCTTCCGGCAGCCACCTCTCTGGGGATACGTTTCCCAGTATATCCTGGTCTGACTTTACACCAGAAAGCGCTCTGCAAGTCGATAACGGTTGTTTTCAGCAGAAGCTGGACGTAACCTAACAATCACCGATATATAAAAACTTTGTATGGTTAGCTTGACGTTTTCTACACCCGGTCTTGCCAATATGGAAGATTTCCTTACCTCTGCGCACAAGCGCAGGTACCCGCGTGGAGCAACGATTATTTATGCCGGGGAACAAAGTGATTCAATCTACTACATTACCAAAGGGTCAGTGACCGTACTGATTGAAGACGACAGCGGACACGAGATTATTCTTGCATACCTCAATGAGGGCGATTTCTTTGGCGAAATGGCTATGTTCGGAGAGGGCACGCGCACCGCCTGGGTGAAGGCAAAGGCGGAGTGTGAAGTGGCGGAACTGAGCTACCAGAAGTTTGCAGAACTGAGTCAGAAAGATAGCGGCATGCTCTATGAACTGGCAACTCAGCTGGCGGACCGCCTCGACAAGACGACTCAGAAAGTAGGTGACCTGGCATTCCTTGATGTTACCGGCCGGGTTGCACGTACCTTGCTTGACCTCTGCACTGAACCTGACGCAATAACTCACCCGGATGGGATGCAGATAAAAATAACGCGGCAGGAAATTGGCAGAATCGTTGGTTGTTCCCGTGAAATGGTAGGCAGGGTACTAAAGACGCTGGAAGATCAGGAGCTCGTATCTGTAAAGGGTAAGACAATGGTGGTGTTTGGAACTCGTTAGACCCTAGAACTGGACATTAGAGCTAGGCAAAAATTGATTGTAGTTTTTTCCCCGGATCAGCTTCTTTCATAAACGCTTCTCCCACCAGAAATCCAAAAACATTGTTCTCGATCATCAACTCGACATTTTCTCGTGTATGAATACCACTTTCCGTTACAACCAGCGTATCGTCTGGAATTTCTGCCAAGAGATTCAGTGTTGTTCGCAGGTCCACGTCGAAAGTCCTGAGGTTCCTGTTATTGATGCCTAGCAGTCGAGGAGATACGGCCAGCGCCATGGCCAACTCCGCTTCATTATGCACCTCAACGAGCACATCCATGCCGAGGGAAACAGCCAGGCGATAGAGCTGCTCCAGGCTGCCTGGTTCCAGTATGCTTGCAATCAGCAGAATACAGTCAGCACCGATCACACGAGACTCGTAAACCTGGTATGGATCGACAATAAAGTCCTTGCGCAGCACCGGTAGTGATACTGCCCCCCTCGCCTTCTTAAGGTATTGGTTCGCACCTTGGAAAAAGCTGACATCTGTTAACACCGAAAGACACGTCGCGCCGGCCGTTTCATAACTGCGTGCAATTAAGACAGGCTCAAAGTTGTTACGGATCACACCTTTGGAGGGAGAAGCCTTCTTAATTTCGGCGATTATTGCAGGCCTGCCGGAACTGGCTCTTGCCTCGATGGCAGCAGCAAACTGCCGGGTCTCTCCATCGCATTGGCTTTTCAGGGCGTCAACAGGTGTTTCCTTCCTGCTGACTTCGATCTCACGCCACTTCTGCTCGACAATTTTTTTTAAGATGTCTTCTACCATCGTTAGGTGGGTTCAGAGAGCTGTGAAGTGAAGTCGACAAACCTTTGCAGCGCCTCTTCAGCAAGACCTGAGTCAACCATCTCCCTCGCTTTGTTTATGCCCGCATCCATACTTTGCGCGATGCCAGAGACATAAATCGCCGCGCCTGCGTTGAGGGTGACTATATCGCTCGCACCCGCGTTAGACCCGCTAAGGGCATCCTTTAGCATATTCAGGCTTTCATTGCTGTCGTTAACCCTAAGGCTGTCCAGGGAAACCCTGGAGATATCATAGTCATCTGGTGAAATCTCATACTCTGAAATAACTCCATCCTTCAGTTCGGCGACCTGCGTAGCTGCTGACACACTAATTTCATCCAACCCGTCATCAGAATGTACAACCATCACATGCTGACTGCCCAATTCTTTAAGCACACTGGCAACAGGTACAACGAGCGCGGCATCGTAAACACCAAGCAGCTGTCTTTCCGCCTTTGCGGGATTAGTCAGCGGGCCTAACATATTGAATATGGTGCGAACAGTCATCTCCCTGCGTGGGCCAATTGCGTGCTTCATTGCTCCGTGATGGTTCAACGCAAACAGGAAGCCTACGCCAACGGTTTCTATACAACGCGCCACATCATCAGGATCCAAGTTTATGTTTGCACCAGCAGCTTCCAAGACATCTGCACTGCCGCTTTTCCCAGAGGCAGCCCGATTACCATGTTTCGCCACTCTGGCTCCGGCTGCCCCCGCAACAAACGCGCTGGCAGTCGAAACATTGAATTTGCTGGAGCCGCTGCCGCCCGTACCACAGGTATCTACAAGGTTGTCTTTGTCCACCGTAACCGGTGTCGCCAGTTTGCGCATAACGTTTGCGGCAGCCACTATTTCCTCAATGGTCTCACCCTTGACGCGAAGTCCCACGAGGAAGCCACCAATCTGCGCAGGTGTTGCCCCGCCCGTCATGATAAGCTCCATCACTGAAGTCATGTCCTGACGAGACAGGTCCTCCCCCGCTATCACCGTCGCTATAGCACCTGGCATATCCATTAACTGACTCCTTGCCCTAATTGTCTTGAACAGTTGCTTGCAGGAAGTTTCCCAGCAACTCATAACCGTATTGGGTGAGAATGGACTCAGGATGAAATTGCACACCTTCAAGTTCCATTTTTTTGTGACGTACTCCCATGATCTCATCAACTTGATCATTCTCGCCCAGCGTCCAGGCGGAGATAGCAAGGTCATTCGGCATGGTCGCAGGATCAATCACCAGCGAATGATACCGTGTCGCCGTAAAGGGGTTTTCCAGCCCGCTGAAGACGCCCTTGCCATCGTGATAAATGCTGGAAGTCTTGCCATGCATAACCTGCTTTGCTTTGACGACCTTGGCGCCGAATACCTGACCAAGGCTCTGATGCCCCAGACATATGCCGAGAATGGGAACCTTGCCGCCAAATCGTCTGATAACATCCATGGAAATACCAGCCTCGTTTGGTGTACAGGGTCCCGGTGAAATAACGATTCGTTCAGGGTTCAAATCCCTGATCTCGTCTAGGTTTATCTCATCATTGCGATATACCTGAACGTCTTCACCGAGCTCTGCAAGATACTGCACAACGTTATAGGTGAAGGAGTCGTAATTATCTATCATCAGCAGCATATCAATGCGCCTCCTGCTCTAGCCCGACCACACGACGGGATTCACCCTTATGAAATTCCCTCGGGTTCTCATCCTCGTCCATGCTTATATCCAACCCCGACTCTGCCATAGCGGCCGCCCGGAAGATTGACCTTGCCTTGTTCATGGTCTCTTTCCACTCGAGTTCCGGAATTGAATCAGCAACGATGCCGGCTCCCGCCTGGATATAGAGCTTAAAATCCTTAATAACTGCCGTACGAATGGCTATCGCTGTATCCATGTTGCCGTTCCAGGAAAGGTAACCCACGGCACCGCCAAAGATACCCCTTTTTTCCAGCTCCATTTCATCAATAACCTCAAGCGCCCTCACCTTCGGCGCGCCGCTCAAGGTACCGACGGGCAAAGTTGCGCGCAGCAAATCAAGGGCAGAATGGCGAGCAAGTAATTTTCCTGACACATTGGATGCTATATGCATCACATGAGCATAGCGCTCGATAATCATCATCTCTGTAACATTCACACTACCGGTCTCACAGACCTTTCCTACATCATTCCTACCGAGGTCAATCAACATCAGGTGTTCTGCAATTTCCTTGGGGTCTGCCAACAGTTCCTTCTCAAGGGCAACGTCTTCCTCCATATCCCGGCCACGACGACGGGTTCCTGCAAGTGGTCTGACCGTAACTTCACCATGGTCAAGCCGCGCCAGAATCTCCGGGGAAGAAGAGACTATATGCTCATCCTTCAAATTCATGTAGTACATATAGGGTGAAGGATTGAGCGCCCTCAGTGAACGGTATAGGCTTAAGGGGTCCGCTTCAAAACCGATGGACATCCGCTGTGATAGAACCACCTGCATTACATCGCCTTCTACAATGTATTTCTGTATTCTTTCGACGTCTTCCATGAATTTTTCCTCTCCATAGCTGGAGACAAAATCTGCTTCATGAACCGTTGGACCCCTGGCAGGTTTGCGAATATCCAGTGGTACGTTCTCATTCATCGCCAATACCATTTCATCCAACTTGGTCTGGGCAGCGTCGTAGGCACCTTCAACCCGAGGGTCAGCATGACTGATGAGGTGGATTTTTCCCTTAACACTGTCAAATACGATGACATCATTTGATACCATCAAAAGGATATCAGGTGACCCTATGGTGTCCCTCGGTGTACTTGACGCAAGGCGTTTCTCAACATACCGAACCATGTCATAACCAAAATAGCCAATCAGACCACCCGTATAGATAGGTAGCCCCTCTATATCCGGATAATTGAACTGGGAGCGGAAATTTTCGATATATTCGAGCGGGTCATCGCACTGAAATCTCTGTGTTTCTTCCCCGGCCACTTCAACGACCACTTCATTCCCGAAGACCTTGAGAACTTGTTTCGAGGGTAGCCCGACAATGGAGTAACGTGACCACTTTTCACCACCTTGATTGGCACTTTCCAATAGGTAACTGTAGGACCCACGGGCGACCTTGATGTAACAGGACAGGGGTGTGTCGAGGTCAGCGAATAGTTCCCTGGTGATAGGGATATGGTTGAAACCCTGGTTTGCGAGTTTTGAAAACTGATCAGGCGTCATTTTGGTACTCCGGTACAAAAAAGAAATAGGGCTATAAGCCCAGGGTGAGGTGTACTAAATCACCCTCGCCAGGATCGGAAAGCCCAGGAATGGGCTGAGATATCGTACCTGTTTGATCGTCTTAATCGTTTCATTTCTTTTGTACTATAGAGCCTTCAACGGCTCTTAAAAAGCGCCCTCAGCGGTTCTTGTAAAGAGCCCTCAGCGGTCTTCCAATTAAAAAGCCCGCCAAGCTTAATCAACTGAATTCGCTTTGACAACTCTATCCAGCGGCATCCAGCAGCGCCTTCCTCATGTCTGAAATAGTCGCGGCATAGTCATCGGTTCCAAATATTGCGGAACCAGCAACGAAGGTATCTACTCCTGAACGGGCAATATCCGCAATATTATCTACCTTCACACCCCCATCAATTTCCAGGCGAATGTCCCTGCCGGCACTGTCAATTATTTCTCTTACCTTTCTTATTTTCTGGTGAGTTGCCGGGATAAAGGATTGACCGGCAAAGCCCGGGTTAATTGACATGATCAGCACCATATCAATTTTGTCGAGTACATAGTCAAGGTAGCTGAGGGAGGTTGTGGGATTGAACACCAGCCCACATTTTACTCCAGCTGACTTGATGAGTTCAAGGGATCGATCAACATGCTCAGATGCCTCAGGATGGAAGGTGATATAGCTTGCCCCAGCATCAATGAAATCTCCGATAATTCGATCAACTGGCTTAACCATCAGGTGCACATCAATGGGAGCCACAACACCATATTCACGCAGTGCTTTGCAAACCATCGGACCAATAGTCAGGTTTGGGACATAGTGATTATCCATAACATCAAAGTGCACCATGTCAGCGCCGGCATTTAGCACGGAATCAACATCTTCACCTAAGCGCGCGAAATCAGCCGATAGTATTGATGGTGCAATTATGTTTTCCATTGTCCTACCTTAAAAGTTCTCCCAAAAAGTCCTACCTGAAAAATCGAATGAGCAAAGTGGCCCGGCAATTCAAGTCTACTAAATACTGAAGCCCGGGGATATATTTCCCTCTACAAAATTGTTAGCCCCGCTCGACCTTCAGCTCTTCATATCTTTGTAGCGTCCCGACGTCAGACCAGAATCCCTGGTAATGTTTCCCAGTTAACATGCCTGCTTCAGCACCTGGCAGCAGCAGGTCACGCAACGGGAATGGGGCTGATTCACAACCGGAAAAGAGGCTGAATGAAAGTACGCTAATCCCGGCATAGGTAAGGCAGGCGCCGGTCCTAGCCAGCAGACCGCCTTCCTCAATCGCGAAATCACCCTCTGGATGATGCGACGGATTGTCTACCAGGACCAGGTGACCCATTACGCCAGCAGGGAGTAAATTCAATAAGCCAAAGTCAAAATCCGTATAAATGTCTCCGTTAACCACAACAAAGTCATCTTGACCCAGCAGGCCGAGCGCAGCAGCAATACCACCGCCAGTTTCCATCAGCTGATCCTCTCTGGAATAGGTGATCTCAGCACCAAATTTATCGCCGGAACCTAGCACTCGCTCAATTTCCTGACCTAAATGGTACAAATTGACGATCACATTGCTGATTCCCGCTGCGACCAGACGTTCGATATGCCTTTCGATCAGACTCTTGCCACCCACCTGCAGCAGCGGTTTCGGTATTGAATGGGTGAGTGGTTGCAGGCGACGGCCTTCACCAGCCGCAAGAATGATCGCCTTCATCGCTGGAATCGCTCAGCGTTCAGTCTCTGCTCGACGACCTCTGACAACCAGTCCCCAAAAATGGCAAGGTCCTCGTAACAGGCGCAAACTTCTTTCATATATTCAAACACCAGGGGAATATCGCCAAGGTAGCCTGCCTTGCCATCGCGCAAATGCAGGCGGGAGAATATTCCAGCACACTTCAAGTGGCGCTGCAGACCCATCAGGTCGAACCAACGCATAAACGCATCCTCATCCACTTGCTCAATTAGATCTTTCTCGATTAGGCGGGCACGAAAATAGGCAACCCAATGCCTGACTTCATCTAAAGGTAATTTCAAATAGCAGTCACGCATCAACGAGACCAGATCGTAGGTTATCGGTCCCAGAGCCGCATCCTGGAAATCAATAATACCGGGGTTGTTGTCGGCAGTTACCATCAGATTTCTGCTGTGGTAATCGCGATGTACAAAGACCTGAGGCTGTTCCATGGCATTTTTAATCATCGCCGTGAATACAGCGTCAAGCATATTCTGCTCATCACCAGAACATTCGATCCCCAGTTCCTTTGCGAGAAACCATTGCGGGAAAAGATCCATTTCCTGCCGCAACAGCCTGCTGTTGTAGTCCGGCACCTCTGCGGCAATAGACTGCATAATGACCAGGGCATCAACAGCATCCCCGTATAGAACGTCTGAAACTGGCCTGCCGCCTGCTTCGATGGCGGGCAGATAGAGCTCCATGCCAAGGTCCGAGAGCATCATAAAGCCCTGATCGTGGTCAGCGGCATAGACCACGGGGGCGTTAAGGCCTGCATTCGTGAGGTTTTTGGCAATTGCTACAAAGGGCCTGCTGTCTTCCTTGTCTGGAGGCGCATCGACAAAAATAAAGGGATGAGGACTATCCTGGAAACGAAAGTAGCGCCTGAAGCTGGCATCATCGGAAGCCGAGACCAGTGGCTCAGCCCCCGGCATCACTATTGACCTGGTCTCCAATTGCTCATACGCCCACTGATCGAGCCGATTCTTTCGCGGATCTTCCGTCATACCAGAAATTTAACTGACCTCCACCACTGAATGTTCTATTATCCCGTATCTGATTCGACGCGAGCACATCTGCTTTTGCGAACGCTATGACCGCAACCGTTAAGACAGTAACTGGAACGGTTCTGGCCTTTTTCCTCGTCTCCATTCTGGCCTACGTACCACTATCAAGTGCAGAGCCTTATGTACAGGCTCATGTACAGAGTGCAGCCGAAGTGGATTGGGTTCCAGCGTCTGACCTTGATGAGAATCAGCAACAATTGCTCCCCTGGTATTGTGACGGGCTCTATATCCAGCCTGAAGCCTTCCGCGAACGTACTCATCAGTCAGATCACAAACGATCAAACCACAAGAAACCAAAAAACAGCCCTCCAAATGAAAATCAGCCGATACACGTTTCGGCCCGGGATGCCCTGCATGTTGCTGATCATTCAACCACATTCACTGGTGATGTTGAAATCCAGCAGGGCTCGCGGCGCATTAATTCAGAATTTGCATCCATGGATGCAGCTACAGATATAGCAACCCTGCAAGGCCCTGTCGCGATTCGGGAAACGGGTCTGCTGCTGCATGGCAGGCAAGCATCAGGAAACCTCTTTGCCGGCACCGGCGTTATTGACGGGGCAACCTTTCTTTTGCACCAGAGCCGCATGCAGGGAAGCGCAACCCAGATTCACAAAAAAGCGAACAACGAACTACTGATTGAGGATGGGGATTTCACGCGCTGCAACCCCGGGAAAAATACCTGGAGCATGCAGGGTAAAAACATCCGCCTGGTGACGGACGAGGGGTATGGTGTTGCCAGAGACCTAACGATACGAGTTAAAAATGTTCCCGTTGCCTACTTCCCATACTTTCGCTTCCCCATAAATGACGAAAGACAATCAGGCTTCCTGATGCCTGGTATTGGACAGGATAGTGATGGTGGAACCGAACTTGATATCCCTTACTACTTCAACCTGGCGCCACACCACGATGCAACTTACCGGTTTCGCAGCATGTGGAAACGTGGCCTGATTCATGAAGCCAAGTATCGCCGCCTCACCAAAAACACCAACAACCTAATAGATGGTGCCATCATCCTAAAGGATGACATTTATGACGACCGGACGGAACTTGACTTGAGGTCTGGTGCGATAACACCGGGGATCGAAAAGCGGGACCGCTGGCTGGTCCACGCAACGCACGACGGCGGCCGAAACCATCGCTGGAAATCATCAATCCGGTACAGCGCCGTCTCCGACAATGACTACCTGAGTGATATTGGCGGCAGCGTAGGTTCCGCATCGCCCCACCAGATGTCCCAGGTCAACGACAGAAACCTTGAAAATAGAACCACGCCAGCCCTGGACCGGATCGGGTCAATCTCATATCACGGCCATAAGTGGAAATCAAAAATCCAGGTTCAGGGCTTTCAAAGCCTTGACGACTTCGCCCTGGAGCAATATGAGAAGTTGCCGGAGCTGTCCGTTTCCTATCGGGACAAATACGATTTTCTAACGCTGGATACAAAGTTTCGCTACACCCATTTTGATCGTGACACCGACAACCTCAGAGGGGCACTCGCAATCACTGGGCAAAGGGGTGTTGTAGACGCCACGCTGGCGATGCCCGTACGCAGGGCCTGGGGGTTCGTGATTCCAGCGCTGAACCTCATCCACCGAAAATATAATCTCAGCAATACTGCCGCGACGGTGTCTAACAGCCCGTCGCTTACCACACCTTCCCTGTCACTGGATTCGGGACTGGTTTTTGACCGATTCTTCCGCTGGCGCAACAAGAAATTCCAGCAAACCCTGGAACCGCGACTGTTCTACCTGTATACGGAGTTCGATCGACAGGACGATCTGCCCCGGTTCGATGCTTCCGCCTCGACGCCGAGTTATTCTCAGATGTTTCGCAGGAATCGCTTTTCCGGATACGACCGAATTGCCGATACCCATCAGATGAGCATCGGCGTATCTACCAGCCTGCTTTCAGCGGACACGGGTGCGGAGTTTCTCAAGGCGAGTATTGGTCAGATTCAATACTTTAAAAACCGAGAGGTCGTTTTTCAGCCAAAAACTGGAGATGATCTGTCAGCCAACTCCTCTGCATTATTCACCGAGCTGAGACTAGCCCTGGGCGCCAATCTGAGCATGAACAGCTCCTTCGAGTGGGAACCCAGAAATGGCCGCTCAAATCGAGGCAAGTATTCTCTCAAGTATCGCCCGGATGAATACAAGATTGTAAATCTCTCGTACAGCTACACCAGTTCGGAAGTGCAGAGCGCTCGCCTCTTCCAAAGGCAGGAGGAATCCGATCTTTCTTTCATCTGGCGTATCGCCAGCAAATGGAGCGCAATCGGTCGATGGAACTTTGGCTGGGATGACGATCAAACCATAGAGTCATTGCTTGGGGTCGAATACAATGACTGTTGCTGGAAATTTCGAGTGGTCTTTCGACGCTTCATTGAGGATCCAAGGCTAATGACGATCACATTTGATGACCCTTCGTCACCGGCTGGACAATCCCAGTTCACAAGACTGGATCACAGGGCTGATTCTGGCATATTCTTGGAGTTTCAGTTAAAAGGACTGGCTGAGTTGGGTGGTCGATTAGATCGGCTGCTTGAAGATTCAATTCCCGGTTATCGGGCAAGAGAAAACCGAATAGGTATGTAATGAAACATATAGCACTAGTACTCTCCGGCATATTCCTGTTGAGCAGTTCAATTGCCTGTTACCCCGCACTGATCGTTTTGGACCGCATCGCCGTAATTGTCAATGACGACGTTATCATGCAGTCAGAACTCAAGGCACGCACTCAGGCCATTAAGACGCAGATATCAAACTCGCCAAATGGTACCGTTCCACCTGAAGATGCGCTCGTCGCACAAATTGTTGAAAGACTGATCGTTGAGAGCATTCAGATTCAAATGGCTGACAGCCGTGGCGTAAGAATCAGCGACGACGAGCTAAACGAGGCACTGCAGAGTATTTCTGCTCAGAATGGGCTCAGCCCGGACCAGTTCCAGAAAGCCATCGAACAGGATGGCATCAGCTACGTTGAAATGCGCGCCCAGATCCGCCGCGAACTAAAGATGAACCGCATTCAGCAGGGCGTGATGCGCAATCGAATTCGAATCTCAGAACAACAGATAAAGAATTTTCTCGATACTGAAGTAGGTGGCGTAATCACCGCTGATGAGTATCGCCTGGCACATATACTTCTTGCTAACCCGGCGGACGCCAGCGCCGAACAGATAAAAACGGTAAAACAACAGGCGGAGGCCCTCCGTGCTCGACTAGACGAAGGTGTGGATTTCCAGAGTCTGGCGATAGAAAAATCTGCTGGCAAGAATGCCCTTGATGGCGGAGACCTCGGATGGCGAAAGCCCGGGCAGCTACCAACCATGTTCTCAGATATCGCCCAGGAAATGGCAATAGGCGAAGTACGCGGCCCCATCAAGAGTGGCAGTGGCTACCACCTGATAACACTGGTCCAAAAACGCGGAGCAAAAGCAGAAGGCAATGTAGAACAGACACGGGTACGCCACGTGCTGGTTCGACCCTCCGAAATCAGGACAGGTGAAGAAGCTCGCGAGCTTGCAGAAAGCCTGCAGGAAGAAGTCCTCGGAGGGCGTGCATTTGATGAGATAGCCAAGCTCCACTCTGACGACCCTGGATCAGCCCTAAGCGGGGGTGATCTCGGTTGGAGCAGAGCGGGTGTATTCGTTCCCAAGTTTGAAGAAGTAATGAACTCTTTGGATCTCAACAAGGTTAGTCAGGTATTTCTCACTGAACATGGGTACCACTTCCTGGAAGTCACTGGAAGAAGGATTGAGGATTTCAGCGAGCGCTTCAAGCAAAGGCAGGCTGAGAATTATCTTCGCAACCAGATGTTTGATGAAGAGCTTGAAGCCTGGTTAAGGGAAATCAGGGAAGAGGCATTTGTCGAGATACGAAGCTAACCACCCCGTCCGGCTCGCCGTCACACCGGGGGAGCCGGCGGGTATTGGACCCGAACTATGCGTCCAGTCATATAACGAATTCTTTGGGGAAATCCAGCCTATATATTTTGCGGACCCGGACCTGCTCTGTGAGCGTGCCAGGTTACTGGGAATAGACATCACTTTGAATGACTGGTCCGCCAGCGAAGAGTTTGTCTCGGGTAAGCTCAACTTTTTCCCTATCCCACTGCGATCACCCTGTAAAGTAGCAAGGCTCGATGCAGCAAACGCGCCATATGTGATGGAGTCACTCAGATCAGCGCTTACGCACTGTGAGTCCGGAAAACTGCAGGCAATGGTCACAGGACCTGTTAACAAGGCGGTGATCAACGATGCCGGAACACCATTCAGCGGACATACCGAGTGGCTTGCAGAAGAAACGGGTACCCGCGATGTGGTGATGATGTTTGTCAGCGACAGCCTGAAAGTTGCCCTCGCCACCACCCACTTGCCGCTACGTGCTGTACCAGATGCTATCAATCAACAGAGCCTGACGCAGGCCATTCAAATTACAATAGAGGAACTTAAAACCAAGTTCGGGATTGATGAACCACGATTGCTGGTCTGTGGGTTAAACCCCCATGCGGGAGAAGGGGGCCACCTCGGCACAGAGGAAGATGAAGTCATCATTCCAGTTCTGACGAAGCTATCGAAAACAGGATTGCATATTGAAGGCCCGGTCCCTGCAGATACAGCTTTCACCAAGCACAGGCTCGGCACCACGGATGCAGTGCTGGTCATGTACCATGACCAGGGCTTAACTGTGGTAAAACACCAGGGCTTCGGTGAGGCAGTCAACGTCACCCTGGGGTTACCCATCATTAGGACTTCCGTTGATCACGGCACGGCACTTGACCTTGCAGGTTCTGGAAAAGGTGATAGCAAAAGCCTCAGGGGTGCGATCGAATGCGCCGCTAACCTTGCCAGGGTGTTTCATGGGGATAGAGAAATGTTTGTGCCGGAAGCGAGCTAAGAAAAAATGGCTATACGTGCACGGAAACATTTTTCCCAGAATTTCCTGACGAATACAAACGTTATTGAACAGATAGCAGCAGCCATTAATCCAGCACAAACGGATCACATCCTTGAAATCGGCCCCGGCCGAGGTGCGATTACTGATTTTCTCGTTGGATCAGGATGTCACCTTGATCTGGTTGAGATTGACAGGGATCTCGTCAATCGACTTGAAGCGCTATACCCAAATGTCATGATTTATTCTGAAGACATTCTGAAATTTGATCTGGCCAGGATAGATTCACCCACACCCATCAGGGTCGTCGGGAACCTGCCATACAATATATCAACGCCTTTACTGTTCAAGCTTTTTCAGCACAGTGAATGTATCAAAGACCTGACATTCATGCTGCAGTTGGAAGTCGTGAACAGAATTGTCGCCCAACCTTCCAGCAAGAGCTACGGCCGACTTTCGATCATGAGCCAGTACCACTGTGATGCGGAGAAACTGTTTCAGATCCCTTCAACTGCCTTTACACCGAAACCAAAGGTAGAGTCAGCTTTAATCAGGCTGACACCAAGACGAAACCCAAGCCTGGTCGCCAGCAATCTCGAACTCCTTGGGCAAATACTCATTTCTGCTTTCAGTAAAAGGAGGAAAACAGTAAGCAACGCCCTGGCATCCTATCTTTCTGCTGAAGATTTGCAGCACCTCAACATTGATACGGGCCTGCGACCGGAAAACCTCAGTCCGGATGACTATGTACGCTGTGCCAATTTTCTGAGCGACAGATGAGAACCTACGTTTTTGGAGATATCCAGGGCTGTTTCGATGAGCTCGATCGATTGCTTGATATGGTCAACTACGATGCTTCTGTAGATCGCCTCTGGTTTGTCGGCGACCTGATCAACCGTGGCCCTAAGAACCTTGAAACTCTTAACTTCATTATGTCGCAGCGGCAAGTGACCGTCGTTCTCGGAAACCATGACCTGCATTTCCTGGCCCTCGCATCAGATCACCGAGCCCCTCACCCGAGCGATACGGTCTCCGACCTGCTGACAAGTTCGAAGCGGACAGAAATTGTTGACTGGCTTCGCAACCAACCCCTGATACACAGCGACCAGGAATCAGGGACTGTCATGGTACATGCGGGTATCCCGCCCATGTGGAACCTTGATATATGCCTCGCGCGGGCAAGGGAAGTGGAGGCGGTATTGCAGAGTGATGACTACACAACCTTTCTGAAGGGGATGTATGGTAACGAACCAGAAGAGTGGCGGGATGACCTAAAGGGTCAGGGTCGGCTTCGCATAATAACCAACTACTTCACCAGGATGCGCTATGTCACCATGAACGGAAAGCTGGAACTCACGCACAAGGGCAGCGAGGTGCCTGCAGGTTTTTCTCCATGGTTCGATCTACTACAACCAGCCCAGGCAATGCCATGCATCCTGTTTGGTCATTGGGCTGCGTTAGAAGGGGTCACCAACAACAAATCCGCCATTGCCCTTGATACCGGCTGTGTCTGGGGTCGAAACCTGACTGCTTTTTGCATCGAGGACAAGCAGATTTTTTCAACTCCGGGTGACCCCATCAAATAATTTAGGAACTGCTCGCCAGCCCAGAAAACAATACACTCCTAATCGCTTCCTCGACCTCCACCGGATTTACTTGCCTATTAAGCTTTCCAGCGAGGTTCAACGACACCACACCATGAACAGCAGACCAGATCACATGCGTTTGAATATCCGCTGCAGGGTCATCCCGAAAAATCCCCTTATTGATGAGTTCTTCAACGGTTGTGTGCAATGGCTTCATCGAAGCGCTTTCGGCTTCCTGAAGTAGCGGGTAATCAATCGGATCCGGTTGGGCCAACTCAAACATCAGCCGATATTGATCAGGATTTTCATTTGCATAGCGAAAATAGGCCAAACCAAGCTCCACCAGCCTTTCCAGGGTATTGTCCGTAGAAAAGTATGCACGCTGTTGGGAGTCAGCGAAGGATTGATAGGCGGTCGCCCTGACCATCGCATAAATCTCATCCTTGTCCCCAAAGTACCTGTATGCCTTCATTGGGCTGCAGCCAAGATCCTTAGCAATGGCCCGCATGGTGACACCGGTGTAGCCGTTTTTTGCAAATAGGCGCGTGGCGGTCGAAGCAAGCTGCTGTTTGAACTCTGTGACCTGCTCCTGCGTTAACTTCAGTCGCGCCATTACTCACCCGCCATCAGGTTATCGCGATCTGACACCGATTCATCCGGAGCAATGTCGACAAGCGAACGACCCGCTGTTTCAGGGAAAAACAGATACAGCATTATCGGCACAACAAATCCAATTCCACACAGGATCATAATTGCATGCCAGATAGATCCGACGACCGCGAAAAGTCCGGACACGGCAGCCAAACCGATCGCGGCACCAATGGTATCCACAAACCCACGGATACCCGTAGCAGTCGACCTCGCTCGTGTGGGGAATAATTCACTGCCATACGATGAGATGGTCACGTCTGTTCCCATCAGGAAGAAAAGGAGAACGATCCACAAAAGGGGAACAAACATTCCAACTGACCCATAGAAAATGCAGGCAATAATCAAAAACCCAACCGAGAAACCTGAAGACACGGGCCTTCGACCCAACCGGTCACTCAACCACCCGGCAAGGGGGTTGCCTACAATGCCGAACGCTCCTCCCAGCGCCATCAGGATGGCCACACTCGCCGGGCTCCAGGCATGCACATCCTGTAAGTATTTGGGCGCAAAGAAGGCGGCGCTGCTTGAACCGATGGCGAAAAAGAAAGCGACACTACTGATGGCGAGTAACTTACCGGAAGAATGACTAATCAAATGTACGAAAGGCGCCCAAACTGACTCGTCTTTTCGCTCATGAACCTGGGCCGACTGCGTTGACTCGTACATAATGGTTTCGGGCATTGAGCGACGCCAGTAGGCCATCAAGGCCAGGGGAGCCAGCCCAACCAGATACAGGCTTCGCCACCCATAGGGCAGTATGTCCACTATGGAAAACAATACCGATGCCAAACCTGCCCCACATGCCTGTATCGCAGCCAGGGCGCCGATACCCCAGCCTCGCTTCCCAGGTGGAAATTCCTCCGCAATCACAACGATGGCAATCAAAACTTCGGCTGTAGCAAACGCCCTGGCAAAAAACTGTAGTACAACAAAGGCTTCAACACTCGGGGCGAACGCCGTTGCTCCTGTAAGGAGTGTGTAGGCCAAGACCGTGAACAGGAGCATTGGTTTTCGACCTAAACGATCAGCCGCCAATGTAATCAATACTGAAAGCAGTGACCCTGACCTGATAATGGACCCGAGAAATCCCAGGTCTCCTTCCGCTATAGCCAGTTCCTGCTGAATATGGGCCAGATTCAAAGAAAGAAGATAAAGGTCATACATTTCAAAAAAGGAAACACCCGCTACCAGCCCCAGCATGCGCCATTGACGATCGGTTAGATCAGGGGCGGGCCCAAGGAACCTTGCGTACCTATACCAGCCAGGAACCTTGCCTATTAACTCGGCATCGCCTTCAGGCATCCTCAAGAATCTCATTGGCAGTGTTAAAACCTGAAGCCATAGCGCCTTCGAATCCAGGTCCGGGGAAGGTCCAGGCACCAGCCAGATAGAGGCCGGAAACACTCGTTCGTGGCGCCGGCCGGTGAATCGTATGACTGCCTTTTTCTGAGGCATAGCCATAAATAGACCCCTGGGGATTGGCGGTATATCGAGCCATTGTATGGGGGGTACCAACCTCACAAACTTCTATTCTGTCCCTGACGTCAGGAATGGCATCGGCAAGGCGGTCAATGAGGAACTCCTGCAGTTCCCTTTTTCGTTCCCTGTAGACTTTCTTGTCCAGGTCCATCCAGAGCACGCCATTAGCCAGTTGTGCAACGTGCAGAATAGAACGACCCTTGGGGTGGTGCCCCGGATCTGCCAGATTGTGGTTGCCCAGCAGGCAATTCGTGTTTTTGAAATCACCCGCCTGGATCGCTTCCCACTGGGCATCGTAGCCATAGCTGCTTTCACAGAACCGCCCCCGATCATCGAGGCCGAGTTTACTCGCGTCACCCCGGATACCGATGTAGGCCTGACTAATTGAAACTGCAACCGGGAGCGTCTTATCAAGCGTACGTTCTGCATCACCCAGCGCCTGATTATCTAACAGCTTGTTGAAGGTCAAAGGGACCGACGCATTGCTGATGACCTGGGGTGCAAGGTAGGTCAGTCCTTTCTTTGTTTCAACGCCGGTAATGGCCCCATTACTGTTGGTCAGGATGTTTTTGACCTCATTCCTGCGTCTTACCTTGCCACCATTTTCTTCGATAATTTCAACGAAAGCGTCAGAAAGGGACTGACCACCACCTTTGAAGTAGAAACACCCCCCCAGGTGATAGGAGCACCACATCTGCGCGAACAGAAAGGCAGATATACGCGATGGAATGGAACCAAGATATCCCCACAGGGTACAGATAATGGCGATAACTCTTTCATCCTGGATATTGTGCTGATCAACAAGTTCGGCAACACTCAAATCCATGGATGCTATGGCTTCCGGCGATATTTCCTCACTGCTGGCCTCTATTCGACGGAATGTCTCAAACAGACCGGCAATCCCTTTAGCCTCATGGGGATAGCTGGCAATGAGCTTTTCCTGATAGTCAGCAGCTGCAGCAGGGACCTCGAAGTCATGATCAGGACCAATGGTACGGTAGGCTATGTCAAACTCTCTGAGTTCCAGCTTATCCAGCACGCCCAGTTCCTTAAATCGTTTGTAGGTGTTGCGACCTGGTTTCAGGTTGCCGGTTTGATGCAGTGCTACATCGAAGTCATACAGGATCCTGGTGCCGCGAACACGGCGAGGAAAGTGGTGCGCATATCCACCTGCAAACACATGCTTTTCCAGCACCAGTACCTTCTTTCCTGATGTGGCAAGTTGTGCTGCTGCGGAAAGTCCGCCCAACCCAGACCCTACGACGACGACGTCCCAGTTCTTATCGATACTTGGCATTTTTTTGCTCCCCCCTGGTAATCTTGGAAACGCAGCTTTCGCAGATTTATGTGTTCCTCATATATATTATACGACGTACATTATTAATAGCAATCATTGCCATTACTCTCGTTATATCTTTATATATCATATATATAATAAAGTGTATTTAATGTATGAAGTAATTTATTAGAGCCAAAGGTGAAATCGTGAAACTATTCTTCCCGTGCTCTCTCGGCCTTAAACCTAGCTTGGATCGCCCGGATTTGCAGCAATATGTCGCCGTCAATCTTCTCAGGCTGATACTTTTGCAGTAGTGCCTCAACATCACTTTCAATTCGATCAAGCAAAGGTTCGTCAGCAAGCGTACCGGAGGCTACCGGAAATTTCGCGCCATAGTAGCGGGCGTTCCAAAATTCTTCCCGACAATGGCTGGCAGTATGCGGGTGAGCCAGGTAGCTACCCCTGGCTCCCATTTCTCGGGTGAGATCTCGCGCCAGCATCTCATCATCAACCCGGATACCCTTGAACAGTTGTCGTATCAATCCTGCCTGCTCATCACAGAAAGCCAGCGTAGGCATTGAGTAGGTGAGACCCTCATCCAGCAGTCCGAGATAGTCACAGGTGGCTGGCCGCGCATAAAAAGGCTGCATCATGTTGCATGAAATCTCCCAAACCGCACCCTCATCAAAACGCCTAACGGAAGAACCGCCTGCAATACCGGTAGCCGAGCGTAAATCTAGCGATCACATAATCTGGCAAATAGCCAGGTCATCCAGATGCGACTGCGAAACCCCACCGACCCCACCGGTAGCGGCTTCCATAAAAGAGACATCGGAGCCCAACATACAAAATGAATCCGGACGCACCAGATGGCTCAGTACCAACCCCGCCAGGTCCGTAGCCAGTGCATGTACCAGGCATCCTGCAATAGTGATTGGCGCTGACGTACCGCCGATAGTTACCGTCCCTAGAACCAGCGGCAAACCATATTCCGCGGCCCGAATAATCTGGTCACTGTGTGTACCGGCGTAGTAGTGGCAGTGGTGTAACCATGTGAGCAAAATAGGGCTTTTCAACCAACGCCTCACGACCGCCACGAATAGTTTCTGCTATCTCGATGACAACGCCCAGGCTTTCGGCATATTCGCAAAGAAACTCCAGCGGCTTGGATGTATGCTCAGCGAGGACAACGAACCCTTCTATCTCACCATGAATATCTGACTGCTCTACGATCTTGCAGGTAACGCAGGTGCTATCAATATTCGGCAAGGCATCTACAAGCTGGGTAATTTTAACCAGATCTTCCCGGTTGCTGGCACGCGGCTCACCCGTCTGCTCATCGTAGACTTTGATGGCAGTCATACCCGCCAAAAACCAGGTGTGTTTCCGATCAACGGTTATGTATTCGGTGCAGGGTCTGTTCTAGATGCGGGTGGACCGAGCCGTGGACCGGATTGCATCGCGCACTAAATCGATGGGGAAGCGGACCACCCCTTCCGGGCTAACCTGGCAGCCACCTGCGGTGAAGATTGCCATTGTCTCGGCAAACTGGTTCAAAACCAACGCCGGTATCCCGCAAGAGTTCCAATGCAGCATCGACAACCTGCTGGACACTATCTTCGGCAAGCGGCTGATAGGGAGGCAACATCCCTTCTACCAGGCCAACGTCCTGCTTCTCACCAACCTGACGTGCGCTTCTTTTTCTTCGCATAGCTCTCCTGAATATAGCTCTCCTGCAAATGATTCTGCTTTACCCGACAAGGAGTCACGGGATTGAACCCTGCTGTTCTAATCTAGCTTGGAACCATCTTCCCAGCGACGTGGTGGATTTGTTTTGGGATCTGCCCAGCCCTGCTTCCATCCGGTATCGGCATCATTACATGACGGTATGCTTTTCTTGTCTGCCTGTTGTCGACACCACCATCGTTGCTCCTTTGTGAGCGTATTCCATTTCACCTTGTACCACTGAACACTGTGCCCGCCATACGGGCCTTCATCCGCCACACTGCTTACCTCTGCTTCAATATCAACCTCAGGAGCACAGGCAGATATACCTGTCATCGCCAGCATAGCGCCAAAAATAACAAGTGCCCGATACTTTCTAAACCGGCACCCGCAATGACTTCTCGTCCCCATAGCCCAACCCCACCTCCTACACGGCCTGTAATTGCTGTCGAGATAGCAGTGATGCTCGCCAGGCAGCCAGCCCTGCCAGGGCCATACCAATGTAAACGCAATAGAGTATTGCGTACAGTTCTATCCCCTTAACGATGTAAACGCCAGTGGCAATGATGTCCGCCAGCAACCAGATGTACCAGTTTTCAAGGAGCTTTCGTACCGCCATCCACATGGCAGCAAAACTCAGTACGGTGATCGTACTGTCAGCCTAGGCCATATCGGCGTCAGTGAACTGACGCATGAATTCGGCCAGGAGTGAAATACAGACAGCGACGATAACCAAATGCACCGCACCTGTTAATCGGTTTATACGTGCAACTATCAATGCAAGTGACGCGTCCTGGGGGTCAGAGCTGCTCCAATAGTACCAACCATAAGCATTCATGCCGGCATAGTAGATTTGCAGCACGAATTCAGAATAAAGTTTGGTCTGCATAAACACGGTAAGGAAAACCAGCGAGTACACCAGGCCAATTGGCCAGATCCAGATATTTTGTTTTATCAGCAGCCAGACACAGAGTAAACCGGACACCAGACCAGCCCATTCAAATAAATTGATGGCAGCCAGTTGCTCGTAGAAGGCATACAACATAAGAACGGAACCCTAGTGGAATACACTAGACTGCCCTGTTAGTTCACCTATTTCAATACGGAATGGATACAGCCAGCTATCAAAAGCTCATACTTCGTTTACTGCTTTTGAGCAATCTGTGCTATTAATATCCAATGACAGATGATCAGTACAAAGGGACCTTCCTGGTGGGTGGCGCAGTCCGTGACGAACTGCTAAACCTGACTGTCACGGAGCACGATTGGGTCGTCGTCGGCAGCAGTGTTGCTGAGATGGAGGCCGTCGGGTTCAGGCAGGTAGGCAAGGATTTCCCGGTATTTCTGCACCCGGATACCAACGAAGAATATGCACTGGCCCGCACCGAACGGAAAATTGAGCCCGGGCACACGGGCTTTAGCACTGATGCGAGCAGTGAAGTCACGCTTGAAGAAGACCTTGGACGACGAGATCTAACGATCAACGCAATTGCCCGAGATGGAGAGGGCAACCTGATTGACCCCTACCACGGATGCAAAGACATTGAGACCCGCACGATCCGTCATGTCTCCGATGCATTTGAAGAGGACCCACTCAGGGTTCTGAGAGTTGCGCGGTTTGCAGCGAAATTTTCATCACTTGGTTTTGAAGTAGCGAACGAAACAAAAAATTTATGTGCAGCAATGGTAAAACGCGGCGATCTTTCGCAACTGCCTTCCGAGCGCATATTCCAGGAAACCGACAAGTCGCTGGCACTAGATAATCCGGAAACCTTTTTCAGATTTCTTGCCGATATCTCTGCTGGAGTTCAGTTATGGCCGGAGCTAGATAAGGTCGCAATTGACCTGCTTGCCAGAACCACAGGTGGAACGTCAAGGCTCCAGCGCTTTGCAATCCTGTTCAGCCAAAGCACCACGGACAAAATCAAGTCTCGCTGCGAGCACCTTAAAACACCACGTCGCTATGAGGCCCTGGCGGTCAACTGTTGCCGGCATCTATCTACCTGGGAAGATGTTTCAGGCCTGGATGCCGAACAAATCGTTGCCTTCCTCTACGACCTGGATGCAATTCGAAAACCAAAACAGTTTGGGCAGTTTAGTGATACCTGCGAACATCTTGCCCGTGCCCGATCATCTGACCGCGACCAAGGAACAATTTGGGCGAATTACCATGGAATAATTTCTGATATCACTTCTACCAGCGTAGATGATAGTCTAAGAGGTCCAGCGGTTGGCCAGGCAATAAGAAAACTCCAGATAGGAGCAATCGAGTCACATCATGAAAACTAAAGTTGTTCTCGTGACAGGTGCGGCAAAAAGAATAGGAGCCCAAATTTCCAAGGCCTTTCATGCTGCGGGATACAACATCATCCTGCATTACAATCACTCTGCCGATAAGGCAGAAAAACTTCAGAATGAGCTGCTCTCCCAACGACCGGGATCTGTCTCACTACTGCACCTTGACCTCGTAGAAGATCAGAAGTGGAATGAACTTGAAAATCAGTGTCTTAAGAAGTGGGGCCGATTGGATATATTGGTTAACAATGCTTCAACTTTCTATCCCACGGTCATTGGTTCCGTCACAGACTCACAGTGGGACGACCTGATCGGCTCAAACCTCAAAGGCCCATACTTCTTAAGTCAGGCACTGGCTCCCTGCCTCAAGGAATTTGCGGGCAATATCATCAACATCTGTGATATTCACGGGGACAGACCGCTTAAAAATTACAGTGTCTACAGCATTGCCAAGGCTGGCCTTGCCATGATGACGCGGAGCCTGGCCAAGGAACTGGCACCGGAGGTCAGGGTTAATGGCATTGCACCTGGCACCATCCTCTGGCCGGAGCAACAGGCTGAAGTCAAGGATGCAACGAAGGCAACCATCATCCGACAGATACCCTTGAAGCGTCAGGGTGCGACGGAGGACGTTGCCAATACTGCCCTGTTCCTCGCTAAGGATGCTCCCTACATTAACGGTCAGATTTTGTCGGTTGATGGGGGCAGGTCGCTTAGTTAGCCATTGGCCGAATAGTACTTCGATCATTTATTTAGTTTGGGTTGGATAGTCTGGTACCTGATCTGACGTGGCTAGCGTCAGTGATGGGCGGGGTCGCCGAGACGCGGGACCAGGCCACGGATGACCGGTGCCACAGAAGATTACGTTCCAGACTATCCAATCCGATACAAATTTAATTCAGGCGTCACCTTTTTCTCTGGCTACTGCCCGATAACCAATATCGGACCTGCAGTACATGCCGTCAAAGGATATGTCGTTGACCAGATTATAGGCCTTTTCCTGTGCTTCCCCCACGGATTGACCCAATGCCGTTACGCCAAGCACCCTGCCACCACTGGTTTTAATTTCACCATCCTCTAATTTAGTGCCCGCATGGAATACCTTGCCGCCCTCAATTTTGCTCAACCCCTGAATCGCGCAGCCTTTGGCATAATCTCCCGGATAACCACCAGATACCACAACCACTGTCAGCGCAACCTGATCGTCAAATTCGATCTGCTCCCCCTCGAGGCGACCTTGAGTAGCCGCCAGGCACAACCGCACCAGATCGGTTTTCATTCTCATCATCACGGGTTGAGTTTCAGGGTCCCCAAAACGGCAATTAAATTCAATGACTCTTGGGTAGCCTTCCTCATCAATCATTAACCCGGCATACAGGAACCCGACATAGGGGTGCCCATCTTCTGCCATTCCCTCTATGGCTGGCTTGATGACCAGGTCCTCAATCCGCTGGTGTATTTCGGGTGTGACCACCGGCGCTGGCGAATAGGCGCCCATGCCACCCGTGTTCGGCCCCTTATCGCCATCAAAAGCTGCCTTGTGATCCTGGGAGGTGGCAAATGGCAGAAAGCTCTTTCCGTCTGCGATGACGATGAAACTGGCTTCTTCACCCACTAGGAACTCTTCGATAACAACACGGTAACCGGCTTCCCCAAAGGCATTGCCACTGAGCATATCCCGGATGGTCACTTCCGCTTCACTATGGGTCGGGGCAATTACCACACCCTTCCCGGCGGCAAGCCCATCAGCCTTTATTACAATGGGAGTCGACATGCCATTGGAAAATTCGATTGCCGGATCGACATTTTCAAAGCTGCCATAGCGGGCAGTAGGTATTCCATGCCGCTCAAGGAAATCCTTTGAAAAGCTCTTAGAACCCTCTAGGCGGGCCGCTTCTCTACCGGGCCCAAGGCAGGTCAGACCTGCTGCCTGAAATTGATCAGCCGCTCCAGCAACGAGCGGGACTTCAGGCCCAATAATGGTTAGCGCAATATCGTTTTGTTTCGCGAACGCTATCTGTGCATCAATATCCATTACATCAATATCGACATTTTCCATCTTGTCATCAATCGCTGTACCGGCATTTCCCGGGGCAACATAGACTCTCTCCACTTCAGCCGAACTAGCAACGCTCCACGCGAGACCATGCTCACGCCCGCCACTTCCTGTCACCAGTACCTTCATCCTCATATCCTTCTTGTGAGCCGTCCTGTGGGCCGCCCTAGTGGCGAAAGTGACGCATGCCCGTAAACATCATTGCGATATTTGCTTCGTTGGCAGCGACAATAACCTCCTCATCACGGATTGATCCTCCGGGCTGAATAATGGCAGCAATACCGGCCTCAGCGGCGGCATCGATACTATCTCGAAATGGGAAAAAGGCGTCCGATGCCATCACTGAACCCGCAACCTCCAGATCTTCATCTTCTGCCTTCAAACCCGCGATAATAGCGCTGTAAACACGGCTCATTTGTCCTGCCCCAACACCAATGGTCTGACCATCCTTTGCATAAACTATTGCGTTTGACTTCACATACTTTGCGACTTTCCATGCAAACAATAGGTCGCGCCTTTCTTCACCTGTTGGTTCACGTTCTGTCACTACCTTCAATGCTGCATCATCCAAAATTTCGGCATCCCTGCTCTGCACGAGTATCCCGCCACTGACACATTTAAAATCAAAACCCAGTGAGGCGTCCTCACCAGTGGAAGAGCAATCCAGGACACGAACGTTCTTTTTGGTCTTAAAAATCTCCAGCGCAGCGCCTTCTATTCCGGGGGCTACAACAACCTCTGAAAATTGGGTTTCAACTATTTCCCTGGCAAGGGGGGCATCGAGCTTTCGATTAAAGGCGATGATTCCGCCAAAAGCAGACTTGGTATCGGTTGCAAATGCCTGACGGTAGGCTTGGATCAAATCTTCATTTTCGGCAACCCCACAGGGGTTTGCGTGCTTGACGATGACACAGGCCGGCCCGGAGAAGGACTTCACACACTCGATAGCAGTGTCGGTATCAGCCACATTGTTATAGGATAGCTCCTTCCCCTGCATTTGCTTCGCAGTTGATACGCCGATGCCGCTGGCATCAGATTCAACATAAAACGCTGCACTCTGGTGAGGGTTTTCGCCATAGCGCATCTTCTGCTGCTGCTCAAATTGATAGGTCAAGGTACCAGGAAACTCAAGCGCCTCCGATGACCCTTCACTGTCATCGATAGCGCCAAGGTAATTTGAAATCGCTGCATCATACTTCGCGACGTGGGAAAACGCCTTGACCGCTAACCTGAATCTCGTGGAACGACTCAACATTCCCTGATTGTTGCTCATTTCCTCACTGACAAGGGCATAATCACTGACATCTACAACGACCGCGACGCTGTCAAAATTCTTTGCTGCAGACCGAAGCATTGCCGGCCCACCAATATCAATATTTTCGATTGCCGTGGCAAAATCGCAATCAGGATTTGCTATGGTCTCTTCAAAGGGGTAAAGGTTTACAACGAGCAAGTCGATTGCATCAATCCCGTGCTCCTGCATTACAGACACATCGGTGCCCGTGCCATCTGCATTGCGCCTGCCAAGCAAGCCGCCATGTATTTTCGGATGCAAAGTCTTAACCCGGCCATCCATTATCTCAGGAAAGTGGGTGTAGTCAGAAACTTCCCTGACCGGAATGTCGTTTTGCTGCAGGAGCCCGCGGGTTCCGCCGGTTGATAATAAAACAACATCGGAACCTGCCAGCGCTTTCGCGAACCCAATCAGGTCAGATTTATCAGAAACACTAATCAGTGCAGTTTGCACCCGTACATTTGACATATTAAATTCCTAAAGCAACCCATACTTGTGAAGTTTTTTTCGCAATGTACCCCTGTTTAACCCAAGAATACTGGCAGTTTGGCTCTGGTTGTTACCAGTAAATTCCAACACACTTTCAATCAAAGGTGCTTCAACTTCGGTAAGCACCAACTCGTACAAATCGGTTTCCTGCTGATCATCCATCATATGCAGATACTCTTTAACGGCCGCCTTGACGGATCTCGCCACTGAATTTTCGGTCCTTGATTTCATGTGCTCGGTTTCATATTCTTACGCCGCGATACCAGTTTGAGAAAATATCCGATCAATCAGCGCAACTTGATCCCTGCTGGCCTCAAGCTGGTTAAATTGACGCTTTAAGACCCTAGCGCGATCCCCCAAAAGGGCATCCAGGTATGAGCCCACGTGTTTTCGTGCGACCCTGACACCCCGTGACTCTCCATAGAAGTCTGACAGGGCCTCAAGATGCCCTTTCATTGTTGCCCGGATGATTTCCATGCTGGGTTCGCTAACCAGCTCTCCGCTCTGAAGATACTGGTCAACGATAGCTGGCAACCAGGGTCTCCCCTGAACAGCTCGACCAATCATTACCCCATCCGCCCCCGTAATATCCAAAACCTTCTGCGCCTGAATGGGACCTGTAATATCACCATTTGCGATCACCGGTATGGATACAGATTTTTTCACCCTGGCGATGGCTTCATAGTCAACTTTTCCTGCAAATCTGCACTGCCGGGTTCTCCCATGAACGGTCAGCAACTGTATACCGCTCTCCTCTGCAATGCGGGCAACCCTTGTAGCGTTCATCTCCGTGCGCGACCAGCCGAGGCGAATCTTCAAAGTCACTGGTACATCAACGGCCTCAGCCACCGCTTCCAAAATGGAACCTACCAGCACTTCGTCACGAAGTAGTGCGGAACCTGCTGCTTTATTACATACCTTTTTCGCCGGGCACCCCATGTTGATATCAATAATCTGCGCACCCAGATCAGCATTCATTCTTGCAGCACTGGCCATCTCAGTTGGTTCAGCCCCGGCAATCTGAATCCACCTGGGTTCAACCTCATCCTGAAAGCGAAGCCGTTGTGTAGATTTTGCGGTCTTCCACAACCTGCTGTTACTTATCACCATCTCCGAGACAACCCATTGGGCGCCAAATTGGCGGCAGCAGTTTCTGAAAGGTTGATCAGTAATTCCCGCCATGGGAGCGACTATGACCCCGCTGGAGCGAACAAAGGACCCAATTTTTAGCATGCTGAAGGAACTGAGAAACACCGAGCGCAGATAATAACAGCAACAATTTCAATCACCAACGAACTCGTGAACAAGGTAACCCCCCAACAGGCTGCCAAAAAGCAGATTGCTAGGGAAGGTTCTGAATGACTTCCAGCGTATAACCGAGGGCCATATTGCCCGGATCGGCAATCTCCAGGGAAAAGCGCACCTCCGTATCCCTTGGTATAAAACGCGAACCTCTTAGCTCCCCGGCCAGGTAGTCTGCAGGAGCAAACTGCCTTTGCGCGACAGGCCTATTTTCGATATCACGAAACTGTAACAGCAAGAAGGGGAAGCGCTGGCGATAGTTCGATGAATTACGAACGATTGCATCAACAATCAGAGCGCCGCTGGCATCGGGGTGTGATCGAACTATTAGGTTCGATGTGGTGAGGTCTGACAGGTTTGTGTACTCAGCTAACTCGCAACCGAACAAGCTACAGGCGCCAAGGTACCAGGGTCGATATTCAGCCTTCTGTGAATAGATATCATGATTGAACCAGACGAACTGCAGGAAACCCGATAGAACGAGCACCAGCACAGCCGCATACCAGACGGGGTGTATGCCAGGCGAAACATGACCAGCAACAAGGCTCTCTGGATCAACTTGCAGATCGAGTTTTGATACCAACGTCTGCAACTCATGGTGCTCCGCATCCTGCGTTGCTTCAGGAACCTCGTGTGAGCTCTCCTCAACCGAATCAGCGACATCCTGATCTATGGCACCGGTACCTGGATCGTAGATCTGCACTTGTTCTGCCGGGGCAACCTCCCGGGGAACATGAAGCTGGCTGAAGGCTTCATCGACATAGAGGTCCCACTCAGACCAGTACCAGGATTCAATTTCGTCCGAATCTGACGGCTCTGACGGCTCTGAGAATGTGGAGACTGCCTCAATTTCTTCCTGCTCTTCGACAATCTGGCCAATCGCCTGGAAAACCCGCAGGCAGGCTCCACAGCGAACGGCTCCTGATGCGATTTCCATCAGTTCCTGAGTCACCCTAAAGGAGGTGTGACATGCCGGGCAGCAGGTTATGAAGTCCTGGTTTTCGCTCATTTCCTCGCCTGCAGACAAGCCCAGCCATCATCATTTCTCCGCTCAACAAAACGCACCTGCTGGACATAGGCGGACTCGACCCAGGATTGTTGTGAGACTAGGATACCGGACACGAGCAGATCCCCATTTTTTTTCAACAGTGACACCAGCAGGCCTGCCATTTCAATCAGCGGTTGTGCGAGGATATTAGCGATCACAATATCTGCTTCATTGATATCGAGCGCATCCGGTAAACAGACCCGCAACCTTTTCTCCACGCCATTTTTCATCGCATTACTTCGTGTTGAGACCAGGGCCTGAGGATCATTGTCGACCGCCCATACTTCATCAGCCCCAAGTCGCAAGGCCGCAATACCCAGAATCCCTGACCCACTGCCAAAATCAATCACTCGCTTGCCACCGAGCTCCTGTGAATCAAGCCATTCAAGACACAGCCTGGTCGTGGCATGTGTTCCCGTGCCGAATGCAAGCCCAGGATCTAGGTCAACTACGATTGCCTCCGGGTCTTCGACCGCAAGACCATCAGGCACGACCCAAAGGCGACGACCAAACTGCATCGGACCAAATTGAGATAACCACTCTCGCTCCCATGGTCGATCGCCCAGGTCTTCGCTGTAGCGTACCCTGAACCCCGATTCCTTTATCCGCCGCTCCAACTTTTCATAATTCTGGTCCTGCTCAAACAGGCCGCTAACATCGATGGCAGGCCAGAGAGGGGTTTCCCCCGGCGGCGGTTCAAATATTGGGTTGTCGGAAGCATCAGTAACCGTCACTGAGACTGCCCCGAGATCCCAAAGAAGGATTTCCAGCGCATCATAGCTGTCCTTCGTCGCTTCAACGGTGATCTTTTTCCAATGCACCAAGTCTCCTCGCTCCATGCCTCTATTAGGTTGCTGATAAAGTGCTTTTCAGCAACCTGCTAGTTTAGATGATTTCCCTTTGCAGAAAATTGGTATCAATACGGGCATCCCTAAAAGTCTCATGGTCCAAAATCCGCTTGTGCAGTTCCGCATTAGAAGCTACCCCTTTCATAATAAATTCATCCAACGCTCTCCTCATTCTGACAATTGCACCGTGCCGCGCCGAGTTGAAGGTTACTATCTTTACCACAAGAGAGTCATATTGATGCGGAATTCTGTAGCCACTGTATAGATTTGAATCAACACGAACTCCCGGTCCTCCCGGCATCTCAAGGTCACTGACCAGCCCTGGGCTCGGCCTGAAGTCACTATCTTCAGCATTTATTCTGCACTCAATTGCATGGCCTTCCTGGGAAATATCATCCTGGGACAGATGCAACTCCCCAGATGACGCCACTTCAAACTGAAGCCTGACCAGGTCAACCCCTGTGATGCATTCGGTTACCGGATGCTCGACCTGAAGCCTGGTATTCATTTCAATAAAATAGAATTCGCCATCCTGGTATAGGAACTCCAGGGTTCCCGCATTTCTGTATTCAATGCCTGAGACCATTTCCACCGATAAAGCCAGCAGCGCTTGCAGCTCATCCATCGGGATATTGGCTGCCGGCGCTTCTTCAATAAGCTTCTGGTGTTTACGTTGAATAGAACATTCTCTTGATCCAAGCTGAATAGCGCGGCCGGCGCCATCCCCCATCACCTGCACCTCTATGTGACGTGCGCGCTCAAGAAATTTCTCCAGGTACATCTTCCCATCAGAAAAAAGCGCGAGTGACTCCGCCTGCGCCTCGGTGAACGCACGTTCAAACTCTGCACTTTCCCGCACCAGCCTGATGCCACTGCCACCACCACCATGGGCCGCCTTCACCATCAGTGGGTAACCAATATCATCTGCCAGTTGCTTTGCTGGGGCCAACTCCTCGACCGTCCCGACTGAGCCGGGAACCGGATTTAGGCCAAAGGACTGGGCGATTTTCCTTGCACTGGATTTATCACCCAACAAAGAAATTGTTTCCGCCGTAGGGCCGACAAACGCAATTCCTTCTCCTTCAACCAACCCTGCAAAATCGGCATTTTCAGCAAGGAAACCATAGCCGGGATGGATAGCCTCACAATCAGTGTTTTTTGCTGCTACTACCATGGAATTTGCATCTAGGTAGCTCGTCTCGCTAATGCAAACCACCTCATCGGAAAACCTGAGGTGCAGTGAGTCAGCGTCGGCACGGCTATAAACAGCTACCGTCTGGATTCCTAATTCACGACAGGTGCGAAGGATACGCAGCGCTATCTCGCCGCGATTAGCTATCAGCACTCGTCGAAACATCAGTATTTCCCTGGTGAAGAAAGCTCAGGTTATCGTAAAAAGTGGCTGATCAAATTCCACGGTCTGTTCGTTGTCGAGGAGGATCGCCTCGATGGCACCTGCCTTGTCAGCCTTTATCTGGTTCATCATCTTCATCGACTCAATGATACAGAGCGTGTCCCCTTCCTTGACTCTTGCTCCGATATCAACAAACGCGGGCGAACCAGGAGATGGTGCACGATAAAAAGTCCCTACCATCGGTGCACGAACAATATGGCCTTGAAAAGGCTTTGAAGGCAGAACAACTGCCGAGGGTTGAACATGCCTGGGGGCATCCTTAGGCATAACCTCTGCTCGGTGGCGCGCGATTCGAACCGCCTCCTCACCTTCCGTAATCTCTATTTCACTGATATCTGATTCTTCCATCAGTTGGATCAGTTTCTTTACCTTCCTAATATCCATCCTCAGATATTGTCCAGCGCTGAATCAATTGCCATTTCATAACCCTGGGAGCCCAGCCCGGAAATAACCCCAAGTGCGATATCGGAGAGGTAGGAATGTTGCCGGAAATCTTCACGTTCATGAACGTTTGACAGGTGGACCTCGATAAAAGGAATGCTTACACCCAGGAATGCGTCGCGAAGTGCGATACTGGTGTGGGTGAAGGCTCCTGGATTGATCACAACAAATGATACAGAGCCTTTAGCCTCATGGATCTTATCAATGAGCTCATGCTCCGCGTTGGACTGGAAAGCCTCAAACTCGTGACTAGCTGCTTCAACCTTATGCCGCAGGTGGCTGTTGATATTTTCCAGGGTATCCGTTCCATAGACCTCCGGCTCACGGGTGCCCAGCAGATTCAGGTTTGGCCCATGCAGCACCAATATTTTCGCCATCAGTCACATTCCAAGTAGAAAGCGTTAATATAGGCTATTTTTATGGAAATTTGTAGCATTATTTAGACATCACTAGAGTAGATTCAGGTCATGTTACCAGCAGATACATTCCAGAACATATTATTTTTTCTCTTTTATGGGTTTTACCTGCATTGTTTTCAAATCAATTTCTCTTTTCTGAGGTGGATAACATAAACCAGCTTCTGCACAACCTTGATAAATTATGTTAATTTTGTGTCTATTCTGCTGGTATCTACCATAATCTTGCACATTTACTATCAATTCATCATAATAAACTTCGACATCTCCAAAAATCTCATCAAATTTCTGTTTCCCAGAAGGTAGCTCCGGCATCTTCTTGATCCCTGGGAATATCAGGTGATCTCTGTAAAGGTAATAACCTGGTTTCACGAGCCAGTGAAGCCGGATACTCTCATTCTGCTTGCTCGCGGTCAGCCTGAAGGCTTCGTCCACTGGCAGGTACTGAGGTTTCTCAAAGGCCTTTCCGGTCGGGCTGAAATTTTCGCCCTCCTCGGCAAAGACCGGCAGGGGAATCAGGAGAACAAGGAGAAAAAGTCGCAACATCATCAAATCCTTGCCAAAATTATTTGTAGACAACATCTTTTCATTCACCTCAGACTGACAGTACCATCAGCTCACGAACCATAACGTTAGCCTGCTCATGGAGCCAGTTCCACAAAAACAACTCATCATACCGATAGTCATCGCAGTGATGAGCCTCGTGGGCTGCCAGCTGGAGACCACAAAACCAGCCCCGCCAAGCGAGCCAGTTGTACCTATAGCAATAGACCCGAGAATTTCACCCTTGCTTGCGAAGGCGGAGCAGGCATTTAGCAACAACAGGCTAACCACTCCGCTAGATGACAATGCTTACCTGCGCTACCTCCAGGTTCTCTCCATCGACCCTGATAACGAGACAGCAGATCAGGGCATAGCTGCCATCGTGGAGACCTACCTCGCCTGGTCAATAGAAAACGTTTACCAGGCCCGATACAGGCGAGCCAGGGACTTCCTTAACAAGGCCAGGTCCGTTGATGAAACGCATCCCAATATTCCAGCAATTGAAAAGATGGTTAACAGCTACGCGAGTGGCAGGTCTAAGACCTATGAGCTTTCCAGAAAATCAACCCAACAGAGGGATAGTCAGGCCGTATCAAAACTCCAGCTGATTGCCGCCGAAATATCCAAGCACCAGGCTACTGCTACGATCGCTATTGAGGCTCCCTCCGACTCCATCGGTCGCTGGATGTACCAACAATTGAATGAGGCAACAGAAGAGCGAGTGCGTGCTCGTTTCGAAATAACCAGCAGGGTTCGCGTACACCTCTTCTACTGACCTTTCTTGCTAGCAAGAGCCCTGCCTCCAGAACGAAGCTGAAATACCGGTCAGATTTCACATTTTTGTCTCGAGGCAAAGCGGGTTAACATAAGCTCTAGCAAATTCTACCGGGACGTAAACCCTTGGCTGCACTAGATAACCTCAAGAGCACACTTTCAGACACGCAGGAGATGCTTGCTGCTACAAGCTATATTGGCAAGGGTCTGAGCACCGCTGCCCTGGCAATTTTTTTGCTCATAGGTGTTACCGGCTATATCTGGGACCATGAGCCCGGCACCTTCAACGTTGCAGAATCGACGGAAGCTTTGACAAGCCAGAGCCAGGTAGCGCAGGTCACTGGTAGCGCAACCATCGCAACAATGATTCAGCTGGCGGATACACTTTTACACAAACGCGGGGGCTACCTCACGAACGATATCATGCCGCCTTCAATCTGGATGGACAACTTACCGAACTGGGAATTCGGTGTTATCGTTCAACTCAGGGATATGGCAAGAACCCTGCGCAACAATATGAGCCGGTCACAATCCCAATCAACGGAAGATGAAGGGCTTGTGACTACAGAGAACCAATTTTATTTCGACAATGACACCTGGCTTCTTCCCGAGACCGAGGCGGAATATGAAAAGGGGATAGCATCCCTGGAGGACTATCTGATCCGGCTGGGCGATCCAAATCAAAGGTCGGCACAATTTTATGCTCGCGCAGATAACCTGCGGATCTGGCTCGGCGAAGTTGAGACGCGACTCGGCAGCCTGTCGCAGCGCTTGAGTGCGAGCGTCGGTAAAAGGCAACTTGACACCTCACTCGCGGGCGAAACCGCAGCGCGCCAGTCGACAGAGACCCGCGCTGACATTGAGGTAAAGACAGCCTGGACCGAACTGGACGATGTTTTCTATCAGGCGCGCGGGACGACTTGGGCACTGATCCACCTACTCCAGGCTGTGGAAATCGACTTTCACGATGTACTACAGAAGAAAAATGCACTCATCAGCCTGCAGCAGATTATTCGTGAACTGGAGCCAACTCAGGACACGCTCTGGAGTCCCGTAATCCTTAATGGAAGTGGCCTGGGCGTGGTCGCTAATCATTCCCTGATCATGGCTTCTCACATTTCACGCGCCAATGCCGCGATTATTGATCTAAGAAGGCTTTTGGAGGAAGGATAAAAATCTGCTCTCCTGGTTTTCTAATGGCGCACATTTTTGTACCATATGCGCCTTCACAAATTCGGATTCAGAATAAAGACCTGATCGAAGCCAAAACCGGCTCAATTTTTGTCGACAGAAGTTTCGGTCCAACCCCGGATTAATTTGACACATTGTAGAAATCAACAATCCAATCGGAATCGCTTATGAGTAGTTTCACGTTAGTGCCACCAGTCTTTGGTGTGCTTGGACTGGTTTGCGCCTTCATTATTTATGTCCTGATGACCCGGTATCCGGGAGGGGAAGACAAAATCCAGAAGATCGCTGACGCGATCCACGAAGGTGCCATGGTTTTCATGCACCGCGAATATTCTATGCTGTTATTGTTCGCAGCCCCTTTATTCCTAATCATCTTGATCTCAGATCTCGGCTGGAACACCGCCCTGTCATTCGCTGTTGGCGCGATTTCTTCTGCCGCCGCTGGCTACCTTGGCATGTTCTCTGCGACCAAGGCTAATGTCAGAACTACAACAGCAGCTCAACAGACAGGCGCTGCCGGCGCACTGACAGTTGCGTTCTATGGTGGCTCCATCATGGGTTTGTGCGTTGCATCGCTCGGCCTGATTGGACTCGGATCCCTCTATTGGTACTTCGGTGGTGATCCCCATACGGCCCACGCCATCCATGGCTTTGGCATGGGTGCTTCAAGTGTCGCGCTCTTCTCCCGTGTGGGTGGCGGTATTTTCACCAAGAGTGCTGATGTCGGTGCTGACTTGGTTGGTAAAGTTGAAGCCGGCATCCCTGAGGATGATCCGCGAAACCCCGGCGTTATTGCCGACAATGTCGGTGACAATGTGGGTGATGTGGCGGGCATGGGGTCAGATATTTTTGAGTCATACTGCGGCTCTATGATCGCGACCATCGCCATTGCCTCAACCCTGGCCATTGACGCGGAATTCGGTATTGAGGCGCTGGCGCCTGGATCCGGTCAACATGCGTTAATGTTTTTGCCGCTGGCGCTGGCGTCAGCCGGCCTGATCTGCTCCATCTTGGGTATCGCTATTGTACGCAGCATGTCTAACAGCACGCCGGAAACCGCCTTAAGAATGGGACATCAGTTATCCGCCGTTGCACTGATCGTTGCTGGCTATTTCCTCGTGGATGCTACTGGTATCAGTAACAATGTCTGGTGGGCAGTGGTCGCTGGTACTGCGGGCGGAATCGCGATCGGACTTATCACCGAGTACTACACGGCAAAAGGACCAGTAATAAAGATTGCGGAAGCCGGCAAAACCGGAACAGCAACCGTTATGATTACCGGCCTTGCAGTCGGTATGCAGTCCGTCGTCGTACCTATCCTTGTCATAGCCGGTATCATTTATGCATCAACAGAACTTGCTGGCCTTTATGGTGTTGGTATCGCCGCGGTGGGGATGCTCTCAACCGTCGGTATGACAATGGCACTGGATGCATATGGCCCAGTAGCTGATAACGCGGGCGGCATCGCTGAGATGGGTGGACTTGGTGAAGAAGTGCGTAATATCACCGATGGCCTGGACGAAGTTGGCAACACCACTGCTGCAATTGGTAAGGGCTTTGCGATCGGTGCGGCAGCACTCGCAGCCCTAGCCATTATTGCTGCGTTCGTGGAAACCATGTCGGTAAACAATCCGGGATTTTCTCTGGAGCTTTCTGATCCGAAGGTACTCGAAGGACTCTTTATCGGTGGCATGCTGCCATTCCTGATCGCATCCATCACCATGACCGCTGTTGGTGATGCTGCCATGGAAATGATTGAAGAGATTCGTCGCCAGTTCCGCGAGATAGAAGGTCTTATGGAAGGAAAGGTAGACCCTGACCACACCAAATGTGTCGATATTGCGACCAGGGCAGCACTCAAGAAAATGATTCTTCCAGGTGTGATCGCTGTATCCATGCCGGCAGTCGTTGGTTTTGGTCTGGGGGCTGAAAGCCTCGGAGGCATGTTGGCCGGCGCACTTCTAGGCTGCGTGTTACTGGCCCTGATGATGGCAAACGCCGGTGGCGCCTGGGACAATGCAAAGAAGTACATTGAAAAGGGAAACCTTGGCGGCAAGGGCTCGGATGTTCACGCTGCAGCAGTTGTCGGCGACACGGTAGGTGACCCCTTCAAGGATACCTCCGGCCCTTCAATGAATATTCTTATCAATGTGATGGCAATTGTCAGCCTCGTTATTGCACCACTGCTGTAAGTTATTCCCAACAGGGTAATATGAAAAAGGCGGACCCGGTGTCCGCCAGATACTAGTCTCAGACAATCCCAAGACATCCCAGATATTCTCTAAGAGCTTTATTTTTACTGCCTTTCCGGTAAAATAGTGTCCCAGATGATTCTAGAAATTTTCACTACTGTCCAGTTTTTATAGGGGGTAGGTTAGGGGGTAGGGTTTTGCCAAAATTAGCGAGGCAACTGACGGACAAGGAAGTAAGGAGCATAGATGTTCCCGGCCTACACTGTACGTCGTCAGCCCATATGGGACCACTGGCACTAAATTCTAAGAGACACTTTTCTGCATATGGTTA
>PVBE010361601.1_pt1 | contig 119433 bp, 137 predicted proteins | sample 1631181 | NCBI WGS metagenome assembly PVBE01 (sample SAMN08397723, study PRJNA350692) | Marine metagenome, whole genome shotgun sequencing project. | isolation source: water | place: Pacific Ocean | collected 2012-04 | reverse complement strand
CAAATTAGGGGTTGACAAACCAATCCCTATATGCTATTATAATATAATAATAAGGAGGGCAACTTGAAACAAGTAATTCAAATTTTAGGATATTTTTTAATCGCACTAGGCTTGATGGCAGTAGCAGGATCAGGCGGAGACTGTGATGGAAGATGTGGCCCAGGGAATTCAATCATCGAGATGATGCAGATCGCAGGTATCGGTCTAGCTATGATGATCACAGGGTTCTACTGTGCTATGCAGAAAAGTTAAATTAGGGGTTGACTTCTAGATACTCAGAAGTTATACTGTAAGAACAATAAGGCAATAACAACATTTAAAAGCGAGGGCTAAATGACACAACAAATAAAAATCAAATCAGGCAGTTACAAGATTAGAGGCAAGGACGTCGAACTTGCTGGCATGGTCTTTCCAATGGTAGAAGAGTTCAAAGTAGGAGCTCAAGGTGGTTACGTAACTGTTGACGGAAAGGCTATTGCAGGCTTTCCAGATCGTAACATTAAGATCAAAGTTGACTCAGCAGATGACTACGAGTTAACACGTGCCAAAACAACTGTTAGAGAAGAAACAGACGAAGAGACAATCGAACGTTTACGTGAACGATTCCAAATCCTAGAAGATATGACAAGAGCTTGTAAGAAAGGCGATGTACGTGCCATGATAGTTACAGGCCCTCCAGGAGTTGGTAAGTCATTCGGTGTAGAGAAAGTACTTGGTAAGCATGAGCTGATCGCTGAGTTAGGTGACAGACCTGCGAAGTATCAAGTTGTTAAGGGTGCGATGAGTGCCATAGGTTTATACTGTAAACTGTACAACTACGCCGACAAAGACAATGTACTAGTTTTTGATGACTGTGATAGTATACTACAAGAAGACTTGAGCTTGAACATTTTGAAAGCGGCTCTAGACTCTAAGAAGACTAGACGTATACATTGGAACACAGATTCCTTCAAGTTACGTAACGAAGGTGTTCCGGACAGTTTCGAGTTCAAAGGTAGTGCAATCTTTATCACGAACATCAAGTTCGATAACGTTAAGTCTAAGAAGATGAGAGATCACTTAGAAGCTATTGAGAGTAGATGTCACTACATAGACTTGACGATTGATACTGAACGTGAGAAGATGTTACGTATCAAGCAGATCGTTACTGATGGTATGCTGAATGAGTATGCATTGGGTGAAGAACAAGTCGAGAGAGTAATGGACTTTGTCGACATTAATAAAAAGAACTTAAGAGAGCTGTCATTAAGAACAGTACTTAAGATTGCGGACTTGGCTAAAGCATTTCCAAACAATTGGGAAGCTATGGCGGAGAATACAGTACTACGTAGAGCCTAGCCCTCAACTTGCTCCGTGTACTGTACGCCCCTGGTAGAGTTGTGCCCTCGGCTCTCCAGGGGCACTTTTATGGCTAAAACCTCGCACAAATACACACAAAAAAGATTGAAAAATACCACACATTTTGGTTGACCTTTGCTCTAGTAGACTGTATACTGTAAGTATAATTAATTAAAGAGGGCTACACAATATGAACTATAAACTATACCAAATACACTTAACAGACGCAGAGGTTGATCTTATTAATAGCAAGGGTCACAATGCAGTAGAGTCGCATAAGATGAAGCTTGATATGAGCTTTGATAAGGCTCCACATAAGCTGGCTAAAGCGGCTATGGATAAGGGCTACTATACACACGTAGCCAACATAGAAGCAGAGGGCTTAGAGGGTGTGTTCGAAGTAGGGAACATAGGCCCAGAGGCTAACATACAGAGGCTGGCTCCTATGCACTCTGTTAGTGTTGCGGACGTAGTAGAGACTCCAGAGGGTGTGCGTCACGTTGTAGCTAGTGTAGGGTTCAAAGAACTAGCTTAAGACTTTCTTATAATAGAAATAAAATTAGGTCCTTCGGGGCCTTTTTTTATGAAAAAAATTTCTGAGGGGCGAGGGGCATAGTATATTATTTTACGAGTACAGTTTAGCAGTGAGCAGGGGTAAAATCACCACCTCAAAAGCAAAAGTACTTCTATTAAAAAAACTGTAATCCAAATTTTTTGGCTTAAAGACCCTTTTCGTGTACTGCCCAAACTATAAGCATTAATAGTACTAACAGTATCACATAGGGTAGGAAAGTGTAATACTTGTAGCTTATAATGGTTAATTGCTCAATATACGTATGCATACTAGTATTTAAACTTGACTTTTATCCACTTATATAGTAGTATAAGTACAGTATGAAAGCAATACGTGTATTAGTATTATTATCTGTGTGTTTGAGCTCTTCTGCTTGTAGTAGCAGTTTAGTATTAAGCTCATTAGGGCTTGGAATGGGTGTTGCCCAGAAGTCCGTTGCTAGTACAGTATATTCGGGTGTTGATGTAGGGGTTAGTGCAACCACTGGTAAGTCAATACGTGAACACGTACTAGAACCAGCAGAAGAAGAAAACAAAACATTACAACCCAACAATAATAGACATATAGAATGGGTCACGCCGAAATAGATTTCTAGGTCTAAATTTTTTTGCGATCATTTTTTCTGCTCATAATAACCTTTTTGTGTAAGTCCAAATAAATACAAGTGACGACCAATAGAGGAGAAACATTATGGATCAAAACTCCAATAACAAAATTGATGAACTACTAGCTATCATGGACGAGGTTAGAGCAAAGCTCGATCATGTTGAAAGTGTTTTATTACCTACTATGGAGTCAGACTACGACCCGGCTATGGCAGATGCAGAAGATACTATGATGGATCCTATGCATGACGACACAGCAGACGATAGCGACGCAGAACTATTTCACCCAGCAGACCCAGTACCACCTATGCATACAGAGACTATGCCAGAGATGCCTACTGATATGCCATTGTTTGATGATACAGTAACTGAAGAGCCAACGCCTGCTAACGATGATATGCACACTCACGAAGATGGTACTACCCACGAACACGAAGGTGGCGATGTACCGCATACACACGATGAGCCAATGCCAGCAGTAGCACCTGACCCAAATATGCCAGCTCCAATGCCTGATGAAGTAGCGATGCCTCAAACAGAAGCAGAAGAGATAGCAGACCAAACTATGTACGACTCATTACCAAGTGATACTGAGCCTACAAAAGAATCAGAGTAACACCTCTGTATAGGACTTTGTAACCGACGACCGCACTAGAGCGGGGAAGAAGCGAGAGTAGAGATCCCCGCAAGTCCTTTTAAACTAATACTTAATTCCTTACATACGAACTTAAATAATGTTGCACAATATTTGTGCAACTTATGAACTTTAAAAACTTAATAACCTGGTTACCTATAATGGCCGCTTTAATCGGTTCGCTATACACGGGTATCAACGTTGTGTCAAAAATGAATAATACGTTGGAGGCACACACAATAGCTATTTCAGAAATGACGTCAACACTTAAAAGTATTGATGAGAAGTATGAAATAGAAATTAAAAATCTAACACAAAAGTACACAGAAGCAAGAGAAGAACTATTCCAAGAGATGACTAGAGTTTGGACTGACGTTAATAGAAATGACGCTAATCTAGATGCTATGAATCAATCATACTACAAGTTAGACGATGCAATACGCCAATTCGGATATGACCTTAAAGATCTGAAACGTGAGCTAGAAGGTGGATATTAAGTGAATGAGTTTTTTAATTCTTGGAAGTTTGCTTTAATAATAGGCATACTCCTTGCACTACTGGCAGTATTTGGAGGACCTAATGGATAGAAATGTATTCACAGGTGTACTAATTCTTATTATAGTACTAGTGGCTTTCTTCGTTAAGCCTGCAAATGCACGTAATGAATACTTGCAGTACGATAGTCATTGTGACGGACCAACACTTGAACCATATGTAGAGTACAGTCAAAGTGAAAGTACGTCAACAGGTTCTAGTACATACGGATCTAATGATGACAGAGGTACTATAGGTTTAAGATTACGTATACCATTAAGCTCAACTTGTAGTAAAACATACAAGAAAACAATGGAAGAGAATGCATTACTAAGACAACAATTAGAAATGCTTAAGATGTGCGGTCGTTACAAAGATCTAGAGCTTGGTGAAGAATTTGCTATGGTACGTGAAAAGTGCAAGGGTGTTAAACGTAAAGCAGGTACTGAAGACGAGGAACGTGAAATTCCTGAAACTCTACTTACTCCTTTAAAAGATTAATTATTCAAAAAACTTGCGAGACCAAATAAGTCCGCCAACACTAGTAACCATTATAATAATGCCTGTTAGGAATGGAGCATAAAGTCCACCTAGCATTAATAATAATCCTAATATGATAATAGGCACGATGATCTTCATGCCTTGTAGTAATAATATTATTTCGTCCACTATATTATTTTAAGCTAACAGTTCCGCCAGCTTCTTCTAGTTTCTTTTTAACTTCTTCTGCTTTTTCTTTATCAGCGTCTTCAACTACTGGCTTAGGTAATGCTTCAACAAAAGTCTTTGCCTCCATTAAACCTAATCCCATTATTTCTTTAACTGCTTTAAGCACGTTAATCTTCTTTTCGCCAAAGCCTTCAAGCACAACTGTTGCTGTTGCTTTTTCTTCTGCTACTGCACCTGCTACTGCTGGTGCTCCTGCAACCATGTTGTCCAAGTCTATGTTCCACTCTTTAGCTAATCTTTTTGATAGCTCTAAGGCTTCCATTACGTTTAGTTGACCTAAGTCTTTAACTAATGATTCTAATTTTTCCATGTTTCCTATTCTGAAAGGATAAGTTTTTTAATCGTAATCGAACCGTCTATGTTCTTTTCCAACTCAGCCTTAGATTTGATACACTGATACTTAATGCCTTCTGAGTATTGTCTTTCAGCTGTACGTTTGCCTCTTAAACAAGCACCCATGCTATCTTGTATACGGTGTTCTTTGATTTCATTGTTCATGAACATCAATAATGCTACTACCACGTCAATCATCATCAACCCTTTCTATATTCTTAACAATTTTTCTAACCAAGTCTTAGGTTCTACGTCACCTGTTCTAAAGCAACCCCATTCAAAAATATCAATAGCTACGTAGTAGCCCATATAGAAAGCAATCACTAATAGTGTTGCAAAGAATAATCCTAGTAGCATAGCTTTAAACATTAGTGGTCTCCGTTACCATTCTTGTAGTGCATATCTCTACTTGCGTCTTTTAGTTTCTCTATATCGCTTGACATCTTCTCTACTTGTTTTGAAAGGAAGTCGATATTAACTTTGTTAGTCATATTAGATTCAAGAACCTTTTCCATCTTCTCTACTGCTTTGTAAAGTTCCTCAATTAACATAAATTGTTCTAGGTCGTTTTGGGATTGGCCTAATTCGCCACGTGGGTACTTGATTCTAAATTCTGTATTTGCTTCAAGGTCTTTTTGCATTAATGTTAATGTATTGCTATGTTGGTTTAACTTTTCAGTTATTCCAAAGTATGCCCAAACACCCATACATATAGCACCAATGATTGCGATCATGTTTCTGATCGGCATACTAATATTTGTGTTATCGTTTAGTTTAACATCTTTACTCATAAACCCTTTTTAATGAGTATTTATCGATCTTTGTTAAACAACTCGAATAATGTACGTACTTTTTCTTGTAGCACCTCTATTGCAGTATGCATTTTAGCTAATACTATTACTAGTGAGATAAAGCCCAAAGCAATAGGCCATAGCTGAGAGATTTCGTTAAGATTCATTTGATCGCCCTCCAGGAGTCGGTAGCAACTGTATTTATTACGTTAAATACAGATATGAAGACCAAGTACAAAACAAGTGCCATACAAGCATTAATAGTATTAGTTCCAACATATCTAGTAGCCTTTGCAACAGAAAAAATGGTCTATACTATACCTATGTTAGCGGCCGCAAGTTTTGTAGCCGCGGCGTTTAGTAAAGACGATATACCAAATCGTTTAGATGATATATCTAAAGACTCACGTGAAGACGGCGGAAGTTAATTACACTCGGATTATACAATGAAGCAACAAGCACTAACGTGGTTCCATAAGTTGCAAGATGATATTTGGAATGTTTGGAAACAAACAGACGGAAGCGGAAAAGTAAACGAATGGGGCTCAGGTGAATATAGAATTTGGACAGGTGACGTGTATGAAAAGGCCGGTGTCGCATTTAGTAACGTAAAGAATACCTTGCCAGCCCAGCTAGGTGATTTGGCAGGACAACCATTTGAATCATTTGGTGTGTCCGTTGTAGTTCACACAGGCAATCCAAATACTCCAGGACTTCATTTCAATACAAGATATATTACTACACCTAACAAGGCTTGGTTTGGTGGCGGAATGGATATAACACCTTACGTAGACAACCACCCATTAATAAATTGGTATCATAATAAACTGATGACTATGTGCGACAAGCATAACGAAAACTATTACGAAAAGTTTAGCAAAGACTGTGACGACTATTTCTATTTGCCACATAGAGAAGAACATCGCGGAGCAGGTGGAATATTTTTTGATTACCTTCCAGCACCAATAGGTGATACACAAGGTTGGCCACAAACACAAGAGAATTGGAAATTTGTACAAGACGTTGGCACAACGTTTATAGAAGTTATGCAGTATGTTGTTGACAACACAGCTAATATAAAATTTACACACGAAGATAAAAACAAACAATTAATTAAACGTGGACGATATGTAGAATTTAATTTGTTATACGATAAAGGCACACGTTTCGGTTTAGAAGCCGGCGGCCATACAGAAGCAATATTAATGAGTATGCCTCCTAATGCGAGATGGACATGAGATTAATCCAGCCTATATTTTTAACACAAGGTAACACTTATCCTCTAGATGGTATGGGTGAAGAAAACAAAGCCTACGCACTTATAGATGTACACGAACGTATAATAAGAGATATAGCAGATGGCGTTACTGACTTTCTTATATTCCCCGTCCCCCTAGCTAAAGAAGTAGATCCTAATTGGGGTTGGCAGGGCGATGCTATTAACGAAATAAAAAATCGTTATGCATACGACAGCAATTTAATAGTTGACGTATGCTTATGTAGTACAATGCCAGATGGCCATTGTAAAGTTACAGGTGACGAAGAAGCAACACGTGAGCTACTATTACAACAAGCACTTATATTAGATAAAGCAGGTGCAGATGTTTTAGCACCAAGCGATTGCCAAGAGCATACAGTAAAAGATATACGAGCAAACCTGCTAGGTAAAAAAATAATGAGTTACAGTACAAAGTTTAGAAGCACGTTTTACAGCGGCTACCGTAAAGCAGTTAAAGTAGAAAAGGGTATACATAGAGATTACCAATTAGAAGTTAGCGATCGCCAAGGTGCAATAGAACGTAGTATAAAGTATGCTAAAGATGGAGCGGACTACTTAATGGTTAAGCCCGGCATGACTAGTATAGATTTAATACACGACATTAAAAAGTCTGTGAGAGATGCAACACATGGAATAGAACTTCCTGTGGGCGTGTTCCAGACGTCAGGCGAGTGGTCTGCACTAGAAAGCACAGAACAATTAAAAGAAACTTATAACATCTTTAAACGTGCTGGTGCTGACTATATGATTAGTTATGGTGCTAGATTACTTTAGTTTAGCTACTTGCTTTACTATTTTAGCTTTGGTTTCACGACGATCAACTTCAAATCCAAACTTACGACCGTAAGCTTCAAGTTCCGTTTTAGTCATTTTGTCTAGCTTTGCTTTAGATAGCTTTTTAGACTTAACTTCATCTTTAAGTATCAAAGGCTTTAGCTTCTTAGACTTAACTTCGCTTATACCAAAAACGTTCTTTTTAATCCAATTAAACATTGTATATTCTCCAACTGTATTTATCTACGCAGTTAACCAATTCTCGGGCGTGTTATGGAATGTGTGCAACGGAGTTTACACACGGGTTAAACTACGTATATAAGGTGTCTTAAACGCACACAGACGTCATTATAGCAACGATTAGTACCTAACTAGTGTCAAAGTACTTAAAGGCGAAATAAGAGCCATTTAGACGGTAAAAACCATTGTTTTAGGTGTCTACAAGCACTATGGTTAAAAGAGGGTGTAGCTCGTATAAAGAACCAAATTGCTAGTATGGTGTATACAAAATTTACAAAACGAAGGTATAAATTTACAAACTTTACATTGTTTACACTCGGCGTAGAGAGCCAAAAACCTCGCTACTTTTTTGCTTACCGCTAGTCGCTCTGCGACTTGAAAAATTTCCGCTACCGATTGCTCTAAATGGCTTTACCGCTCCGCGGTCGCTCCGCTCTCTTAATTCTCGCATATCTGACCTGCGAATATAAATACCTCTGAATTGACCTAAATGGCCCTCGTACATAAACACGTGATTATAAGAGCGGAAGTACTTAATCCGCCACAAGATGAAAACAAAGCAAGTAACCAAGTAAAAGATCTCATTAATAAAATAGGTATGAAAATACTTATGGGTCCTTACGCAAAGTATTGTACTATGGTAGGGAACAGAGGATTAACAGTTGCCGCTATTATAGAAACAAGTCATGTTGTAATGCATAGTTGGGACGAGAACGCACCAGCACTAGTTCAATTAGATGTATATACTTGCGGACCATTTGACAAGAGTATAGTGTTTAAATGGTTAGAGCAATTTGAACCTACCGATATAAAATTCAAATACTTGGATCGTGAATATGGTCTGAGAACTCTGAGTACCAGTCGCAATAAATATACTATATGAAAGCAACGTTTAAAAAGTTTTGTAAGTGGCAAGAGGATCACTGTGAACGTATGAGAAAGCTAACAGGCATAACTCATATGCAAATGGCGTGGATCAGTTTCACTAAAGGTTTACTACTAGGTATGCTTTTAATGTTACTAGTGTCTTGTGCAAATACAAAATCAGCTGACGTTGGTTATGAAGAACAACCAAGAAACCTTCCAACACTATTCAAACTTGATGCTATGTCAAAAGTTTTAACTTGTATGTTTGCACCTGAAACAGAGGAATGCAAAAAGTTAAGAGAAGAAACTAAGAACATGGACAAAGAGTGGGACGAACAAGAAGAAACTCAATACGATAATAAAGCAAAGTAATCTTGTTGACAAGATGTTTTTTTGAGGTATAAAAATAAAACATCTCGATAAATACTATTGTAGATGAAAGCAAGTTGAGGGCTTTCAAATAGTAACATAGATGGAGAGGGTAATAGTAGATCCATTTACTGCAATAGCCGCCGCGACAACGGCATTCAACACAGTCAAGAAATTTGTTCAAGCTGGCCAAGACTTCGAAAACACAGTCGGGCAGATGGGCAAGTGGTACACAGCAATATCAGATTTCCGCAAAGGACAACAGATGCAAAAGAAGCCTCCGTTGTTCAAAAAACTTTTCAATGCAGGGTCAGTAGAAGAAGAAGCACTAGCATTGTTAATGCACGAAAAGAAAATCCTAGAACAAGAAAAAGAATTACAAGCACTATTAAACTTTCGTTATGGTTATGGTACTTGGGACGAGCTTAAAGAGATGCGTCGTAAGATTAAAGACCAAAGAGAGAAAGCAGTTTATAAACAAGCACAAATGAGAGCAGACTTCATAGAGACTGCACAAATTGGTACAGCAGTTTTAGTACTGTTAGCAATAGTAGGTGGATTTCTTTATTGGATATTCAAATCAAAAGGAATTATATGATCTATGCCGCGACACTTCTTGGATTTATGGTTACTGCTTTACTACCTACAACTAGTGTTCTTGCCAAGGGTGCCAAAACCTATGGCGGCACTAAACCTTATACTTATGAGCAACAAATAAGAAGAGGTGAAAGAGTACAACCCAAATTAGTTACAGCACGTAGAGTTTATATGGGCTTTATTGGAGACAGTTTAGTATGCGTATACGTTGGTGCCAAAAACTCAAATGAAGTTATTGTAACTGGACGAGACGATAGATGTATGGGTAGTATGCAAGTACCTTATGCACCAGATCCTGACTTTAATTGGCGTAAAACCATTGAAGTAATGAAAAAGGATATGGATTAGTTCTATCTTGTCGAGACTGCTCGAATACGTTCTTTTCCGTCTATCTTCTTTGGAAAAATTCTACTGTATTAGTTAGCGATTTAATTTGAGTTTCTAGAAAATGGATTCTCTTTTCTGCTTGTTTAATTACATCAACAGTTTTGAATCTACCTTTACCATCACGTTTACAAGTTTCTTCTAACAACTTCCTAAACTCACTTTTGAATTTAGTCATTATAGGCCTCCTCCACATTTTAGTAGGTGCAAAGTATTGGCATCATATAGTCATAGACCATAACTAATGCGTGTGATAAAAACCATATTCCGATACTAACTAAAACAAATGTTACTGCCCAGTTTGGTATATGTTCTTCTATCATGTTAAATCTCCTTTAACTTTTTCCATGTATCTTTGTAATTACTAACACTATAACAAAAACCCAAGTCATTGTCAAGTATCTTTTTGCTTAATGGATAATCGTTTCCTGCTTCATCCATTCTGTCTCCGTAAAAATGTAACACGTCAGTTGCCTTAAAGTCTTTTGTTATTTGACCTTTATCGTTGCCTCTAGGAAAAATATCTATTCCTGTTTCTCCTCCTACTACTGCTTGTATTGTAGGAAACAACATTTGAAATTCTTTTGCTATTCTATTTCTTTCATTCTCAGCTCTATCAAACTCAACGTACATTTTTCTTTCGCCTAGTGTTGCGTTACGTCCGACCACACTAAAGTTAACCATGCCAGGGCGTTCTTCAATATGTAAACCTGTGCGTAAAGGAAACTCACTAATGCGACACTCTGATATTAACCAACGTTCAGCTTCGTTGGGTAATTTCCATTCGCTTGTATGTAAATGCGTACTGCCTTCCCAAACATCAGCACCACTACAATTATAAACACGTTGAGCTAAACTATAAATCTCTTCGCCTATTTGTTCTATAGTTTTTTCTCTATCACTACCTGTTATAAGATATACATCTTGTTCTGCACAAAACGTTGAAAAGAAAACTGCAAAGTCTGTGTTTATCTCACGTCGACTTGGCGTTAGTGTTCCGTCTACATCAAAAATATATTTGTTTAACCTAGCCAATGCTTTACACCTTTGGGAGAGTCTTTGTAAAGTTCATTGCTGGTCTCAACTAATTTTGGACCAATTTGTTTATGCGTAAGTCTTTCATTACCTTTAAGTATGTGTCTACTAAATCCTGTTGTTAGATCTAATGTGTTACCTGTTAGCACACTATTAACACACTTGGTTGCCATAACTTCATGATTGTCTTTTATCATATGATTATAGCGAGTATCTATTCCATCACTATACCATTGCTCATCATCTTTCTCACTAACAAACTCTGCGTTGCTAACACTACCAGTCATATCTCCATACACTTTTATAATGTCTGTGTAATCAATATCAACTGTAAAGCCTGGTATTAATAGTAAAGTAAATCCTATATTTCTTTTTAATTCTTTAAGCCAAGCTACCTGTTGCTCCACTCTAAATGAGTCTAGTTCGTCTCTTTGTAAGTAATTCACGTAACCCATAACAGCATCAACATGACCTTTTTCGTTCTCTGAGGCGAAGTTATTCCAGTTTGCAATACGATAATTGGATAGTTCAGGCTTGTCTTTAAAGAACCAATACCTATATGGACTTGTTAATACTACAACAACTATATCATCTTTAGTAAGTTTTTCACGTTGCTCTTTAACTTTAGTTAGTATCCATTCGTTGCTACAACCAATGATACTGTCGTTAAGCATAGCATCTACTCGTAGCTTACTTGCTAACTGTCTTGTCCAAGTCCAGTCTGTTTTATAGTCTACTGTAAATGAATCTCCAAATATATAAAGTGTTCTCATTACCACCAACCTATTGCTTTTGCGTTACCTAATATAATCATTAAGCACGTTAGTATGTGTAGTACAATCCAAAACGTTCTGGCCGCTAAAGCCTTCTTTACGTCTTTCATTGATATTGGTAGGAACTCTGGTTTATCTTCATCGTTGATGCCTATTGGCATACCAACTGTTCTAGCCCACGTTTTTAGAAAACGCCTTTGTCCGCTCATTACTCGTCCTCGTCATTGCCTAAGTTTTGTAAAAATGATCTTAACTTTGTGCTATCTGTTTCTGCTTGTATAGGTTTAACTGCTGAACCTATTCCAGGTTCTTTAGGTGTGTCTGGTTCTTTATCTTGTGTTACATTACTAGATCTTTTTAGTCCTGCTATAACACTTGAACCTGTTGATTGACTATAACTGTTATCTTCATCTTCTGCTAAATCTGTAATACGTAAACAGTCTATATCAAACTCTAAATCTATCTTTGCACCAACACCAGAACTACTTCTAGTTTTCATAAGTTGTATTTGATATCTACCACGTTCACGCATAGCTCTACTTGTAAAGATACCTATAACATTATCAGCAGTTTGTATTTTACTTAAACCACCTGCTATATGACTGTGATCAAATTCTATTTCTTCTACACTAGCTCTGTTTAACTGTGAAGCAGTTACAAATATACATTGTAGTTCCATTGCCAAGTTACGTAGTTCTTCTGATACAAACTTATCTTTAACAAACAAATCACTTGGACTTACTTTTTTACTTAATGGCATCATTAAGTCTAAATAATCTATTAACAATACATCAATCTTTTTATTGTTTTTAACTTCATACTCTTTAACAAAACTTCTAATATCGTTTGCAGTCTTACCACTTGGCATATATTTTATCTGCATACCACCTGCTTTTTTACCTACAAGTTTAACTTTCATTTCAACTGTATCTAAATCTCTAAATATTTCTCTACTTGGTATATCAGTCATCATACTATCTATACGCATAGCTACCAAGTTCTCACTTAATTCAAATGTTAGATATACAACGTTCATTCCGTTCAATGCCCAGTTGCAACCTAAGTTTGCTAAAAATAAACTCTTACCTGCACCACTACCACCTGCAAATATATTAAGTTCACCTTTGTTAAATCCACCAAACAGTTTCTTATCTAAACTTTCCCAACCTGTACTTACTTGTCCATTGTTATCTTTCAAACCCATAAGTCTACCTTTTGGATCTGCAAAGTAATCTATACCTAAGTCTTTTTGTAAACCTATTTGTACTGCTTCTTTAATTTTAGTTTCAACTGGACCATACTCACCTTTTTCAAGTAAGTCTGCACTTTCTAATATTGCACGTTCTAATGCTTTATGTCTACTAAATGTTTCAAAGTCGCTTAACAACCAATCATAATGTTGTTCATTAAGTCCTTGTGGTACTTCTAATTTAACTTGAGTACAAGCACTATTAACAATCTTTTGTGTAGGTAATGTATTGTGTTCTTCAACAAAGTTTTTAATAAACTCCGCCGATGGTGCTAGTTTACGATCAAAATTCTGCGGATCAAAGACAGCTTGGCAACGCACAAAAGTTTGTGCATCACTTAACATTATTTCCAAATAAGTTTTTTGGATATCGAATCCGTAATCAGTATTTTGCTTCATGATTTATTATACCATATTTTTTCATTAAAGTCAATATGTTTTTCTTTCAAAGCCAAAACAGCCCCAACACAACTTCCAGGATCACCTGGGTTCTTAGGAACATATATGTTGTTCCAATTTCTTTTAATTTGATTTACTGCTACACTATTTAAAGCACAACCTCCTGTTAGTATTAAGTTACGACTTGGTAAGTTATTCAAGCACCATTTACTATTTGATTTAAGTATTATTTCAAATACAAATTGAGTAGCATTTGCTAATCTTTTCATATCACCTTCTGTACTTAATTCAGGCTTATACCAATTTGCGCCTTTATGTAAATTGTGTTTAAACTTAACTCCAGGTTTAGTTCCATTTACAGGACCTTTAAGAAACGTTGCAACCATATCATTAATTAGATGTAAGTTTTCTGCTGACTCAATATCTCTACCACCTGGTTCAACTTGATACTCATCTCTGTTTGCTTTTAGTCCCATACGTTGCGTCATAGCACTATAAAATAATCCAACACTATGCGGATAACCTTGTGAGTATATTTTCTTTAGCTTGTCGCCTTTACCTTGCCATATAGTAAACGTTTCGTATTCGCCAATTGAGTCTAAACACATTATAGTTGCATTACGAAATCCACTTGTATAGTAACCATAGGCGGCGTGTGATTTATGATGCTTTACATACTTAATAGGTTGTTTGAATCCCCATTTAGCTAGATACTCTTTAATATTATTTTCTTTAAACAACCAACCTTGTCCTGCTTGTAGTTGTCTTAAACTTTTCAAGAAAGGTTTTTCGTACCAAACAATTTCATCTGGGTAAGGGCAATTTGCTTCTATAAATTTAAGCATTGGTTTGTTCAAATGTGCATCGTTCTCAATGCCACTAAAGTCCTTAGACATTCCTGCCCAATCACACGTTAGCTTACCGTATCTGTCTTCTTCAAATACTGCCACACTTGCATCATGACTGTTACCTACTATACCCCAAGTTATCACTATCGTTTCTCCTCGATGCTATCTATAAGGCCAAACTCCTTTGCATCTTCTGGGTTCATAAAGTTATCACGTTCCATTGCATCACAAATCTCTTCATAAGATTTACCTGTATGCTTTGCGTATATTTCGTTTAAACGTTTCTTTGTATCTATAATATCTTGTGCGTGTATTTCAATGTCAGTTGCTTGTCCACTAAATCCTGCACTAGGTTGGTGTATCATTATTTTACTATTAGGTAAACTAATACGTTTGTTACCTGCCATTAGTAATAACGATCCTGCACTTGCGGCCAATCCTATACAAACAGTTGTTACATCACATTTAATATATTGCATAGTATCATACATTGCCAAGCCTGCACTTACTAAACCACCTGGAGAATTAATATACATTGATATAGGTTTCTCTGGTGCTTCACTTTCTAAAAATAACAGTTGGGCACATACAGTACTAGCCATTGTCATATCAATTGGACCTGTTACAAAAACAATCCTATCTTTTAACAAACGACTATAAATGTCGTATGCTCTTTCTCCTTTGTTGGTAGACTCTACTACCATCGGTATTAAGTTGCTCATTATCTCTCCTTAAATTTTTTCCAGCTACTATGTAATACGTAAAACCAAACTCCATTTATCATCGGTTCTACCAACGCATCAATGGCCGCTAACTCTATACTTGCTCCTGTAATCATTGTTACACAGGCAATAGCAATTATAAAATGTCCTATTGTATACACAATGGCTAGAGATAAAGAAGAACTATATAGAATACTTTTTGTGGAATTATAAATTCCTCTAGTTAGTTCTGTCATTGTACTGCTCCTTCCATTTGCATACCCATTACATTAAAGCTCATACTAATTCTTGTTGTATCACTTTTGAAAGGATATACTGTGTGTTTAAGTCCGGCTTGAAACAATAAGAAGTCACCAGTCTTTGGTATTATCTTATGTGTTCCGTTAGCCCCTACGACATCTGGTCCATACATAAATTCGATCTGTCCAGGACAGTTCATATTAGTATCTTTAGTATGTTCCTCGTTAGCTATAACTTCAGGAACGTCTATGTATACAACTGCACTCAACATTCCTGAATGACTGTGTATAGGATTAAATTCATGCTTTGTTTGAAAGTTAATCCACGGTCCTGTACCTAAGTTAAAATTAACGTGGTCGTAATTTTTTTCAGCCATTGGAGTAATTAGATGACTGTTAAACCTTTCGTCTTCGAATTTCATAAAGTTTACAATATGTGGCGTTACCATTTCCATAAACCATTTTTGATCTTTTACTACTATGCCTAATTGTTCTTTTATATTACCTGCCAAATCGTACCCAACATTGTTACGTGCTATTCTTGTTTCTTCAGCAATCTCTTTCATAGACTTTATTTCGTCGTCTGACAGTCTACCATGATATATTGTTGGGCCGAATGGTCTTATGAATTTCATTAGTGCTTCGTAGGTCCTTTTAATTGTGTCTCGTTTCTAGACATAAAAATTGCATCCATGATGTCATCAAAGTCATCTGGACGTAAAGTTGCTTTATAAATTTTAATTGCCTGAGCACACATTACTCCTGCAATCTCTAAAGGATCATACATACCTTCTTTGTCTGTTAACAACTCGTTAACTTTAGACTCGATAATTCTGTATGCTTCTTCAGTTCTATCTTTGTGTTCATCCATATTATATCCTATTTGTAAATAAATGGGTCCTTCTTTTGTAACTCTTTGATTCTCTTTTTGAACTTTCTACGTTCCTTCCAATTCTCAAAGAAGCCAATAAAATTACGCCATAGTTTTTTTAACCAAACCATTTTTTGCTCCTTAACTTAATTTTTAATTCTGTATCTTCTGTACTTGAAACTATTGTGTGAAGTGTGTACATTCTGCCATACTTGATTACTGCGTCATTAACATCTTTAACGTCTTCGTCCCAATCTGGCATACTTACTGACCAACCTAATTCTATTGCTTGTTCCATTAGTTTATGTCCGTTATCATCACGATCCGGAACTAGTATTACTTTCTTATTTAACGCATTGATGGCCAGGGCCTGTTGATCTTTGACTTCGCTACCTAATAGTGCAACACCGTCTACACCAATAGCATCAAATGGACCTTCTACAACAATAGTAAACACTCTATTATAACTTTGTGAATCCATATTAAACACATAGCCAACTTGTTGTTCACTCATATACTTTGGACTACCTTGTCCTATTTTACGTGCGGTCCAACCTACAATTCTAGTTGTAGGATTATCCCAGTCCCTATGATAAAACGGAACAATCAATCTATCTTTATAACCTAGTTTAGGTGTCCAATGAAAATTATAATCGTCTATGAATAGCTGTCTAGTTTTCATATACTCTAATATTTTAATTAGATTATCATCTATCATACCAGGCATTATTTGAGTAATTGGAACTGCACCTTCTGGTAGTTCTTTGTCGACGAACTTTGGCAACTCTACTATTGTTTGTTTGAAACCTTGAGTTTCATTAAACTGTAAAACTGCCAAAGCCAATTTAGTAATTGTATCGTCTGAAGCACCTAGCCATTGTAACAGTCTTTTCATCTTGCCAGATAGCTTACGGCCACTCTGCCAAGATGCCTTGAACCCGCAATTAAAACAATGATAGCTTACACCATCGTTCATGTTGTTCTTTATTAATCCGCCACGTTGTCTTGAGTCTTGAGTAGTCCCATTATGGTGACAACACGGAGCATTAAACGAAGTCCAACCTGATGGCGTTGTTTTCCGTTTGCTGGGAAGATGTGAAAATACTGTATCAAAAACTAGACTACTCATAATACTATTATAGTATATTATGAGATAAAAGTCAACTAGTTTCTTACCAGAACTTTATCTATTGTACCGTTTTTCTTTTCGTATTGGACACGTAAATGGTTATAAACACCGTTGAAGTTTATATACATTGGAGTACTAGGATCGGACAAAGTTAGTGTTCCAATGTTGCCCCAATATGTACTTCCTGTTACTGCATTATCCAAAGTAGCTTGTATATGAACATCGCCAGTGAAGTCTGTTGAATATACTGCCGCAGTATGTAATGCTTCGTTACCATTTTTAGCCGGTTCGGCTGTGATTGTTTCACTTACATAGATATCTGTATCAATACCTGTTTCAGTAAATGTTTTAATGTTGTATGTTTCAGCTGGACCAGGAAAAGCTTCACCTTCAACTTTAATAACACCTTTAGCACCGTAATGAGAATTTGCGTATGTTAAAGTCTTGTCACCACTCGTCGCAACCAAGTAAACGTTGTAGCTACAAAATTGTTCTTTAATGTTTAAAAGATCGTTTTCAGTTACGTTAACTGTAAACTGTCCTTTATAACTAGGTGTTGATGTTTCTTTAATAGTTCCGTCACGTTCTACGATTAAGTTATTGTTTTCGTCGAACATAACAAACTTAGGCGTATAAGTGTTTAATATACTTATAGGCTTCTGGTCTGGGTTTTTAATCTCAAAGGTTAGAGTATTATCTATGCCTCTGTAGACTGTCATATTTCTTGTGTACACTGGTCTATACTCCGTTATGTTATTAGTCAGATCTGCTATCAGTACTGACTTATTGGTTGCTAAATATCGATATGTTAACTGCATATACATATTTATCGAGAGAAACGTGAGATGTTACTTAAAGACATAGAAACAAATTTCCCCTTCTTAAGCATTGTACAATACGGTGGGAACGAGTATGTAGGCATCATAAACAACCAGGATAATCACGTTACTAGTATGTACGTTTATACCATGCTACGTAGCGATGAAGAGAAGAAGCACTTTATAAGCATGGGCGAAGTATGGTGGTTTGAAAGCAACCGCACTTTACCTATTAGCATATTCCTTCCACGTGAGTTCGATATGTTTAGGCATTGTCTTATGACAATGAATAGTAAAGATGTAAAAGTTACAAGTGGACCAGTAGTCAACATAGGCAATCTTGCAATTAAACGTGTTAAAAGAAAAAGTGTTCAATTGATGAGAAAGCCCAAAGAAAAATGAAACTAGTAGTAGCAGGTTGTAGTTTTTCAGACTACATGGAAAAGAACAGTAGTGTATACGGAGAGCAGTTGGCCGCTTTTATAGGAGCAACTTATATACACGAAGGTGCAGGCTCTGGTTCTAATTGGCGTGTATGGCGTACAGTTGGAAACATGATACGTAAAGAAACAATTACTAGAGATGATATTGTAGTTGTACAATACAGTAACAATGAACGTAATGAATTTTGGACAGCTAATCCACCCGACAAGCAAAGAATAATTAATGGCGTAGCACGTAATGATTTACGTGAACCTAGTCATGATGATGGTGCTTTGTTAAGATGGAAATTTGATTGTCATACTTGGATGGGACATCCTTATCCTAAAGAAGCCAAGTTTGCAAAAATGTATGAACAAAATCACGTGTCAGTTAAATTTGCACAAGAACAATTTGACGCACATAACATTATGTTTCAAGCATTGTTAAGACAACACAAAATAAGATGTGTGTTCTTACGTTCTCGTATTAATCAAAACTTTGAATTAGATGAGGACTTTGAAGCAACTTCATATACAGAAGAAAAAGAAGATCAACTAGATGAATCTTTTAGATACGAACCTAAAGATGTTAGTCATCTAAATGACAAAGGTCATTATACCCTTGCAAGAAAACTTAATACACATATTAAAAGTTTAGGTTGGAAATAATTACTTACGTAGTTTTTTGATTAACAAAGGTAAGTAAACGCCTACTGCAACAACTCCCCAAAAGATTCCTAGTGCTGAAGCATATATTTTCCAATTAGATAAATCTAAAAGTATACCTCCAACAACTCCACCTATCCATACATAGTCAAGTGTAGCATGAAACTTTTTCCACTTGTTGCCATAAGTTAAAATCAATTGATTTCTTTTACCGGCAAACCAAGGGTGTACGTGTCGCATTATTACGAAGCCTTCATTCAATACCATTACTGTAAATCCTATCCAGAATAATATCATTTGATCCTCCATCTTGATCCTCGTCTTACAATGTAACCACAGCACTTATCTGAATTACATTTACAAGGAAATTGTTTATAGTCTTGATCGAAACTAAAACCGTAGTCGGCTGTTAGTTCCTCGCCCTTCTTAATATCTTTATATGCAGTTACCCATATCTTTAATCCCTTGCCATCATATTCACAATTCTCATCACATGAATGATTTATTAACCTTGCAGTATTATATGCAAAGTCTCCATCTAGGTCGTAACGTTTATTGATTGTAAACAAGTAGATTGGCTTTGAGTTATCGTACTTGGGGTTAGTATCAGTTTCCCTCTTTGTAATATACTTACCTTTATAATCTAGTATCTTTGTGCCTTTCTTAATATCTTTTGAAGCGAAGAGCCCACGGCCCTTGTGCTTTGTTGTTCCAACTTTGTACAGCTTCATTATTTGTATCGTTTAGGACTTAACTTAGGTCTATAGTGTTGTGCTTTAAACAAACTATTATGTATGAACTGTGTAACTTTGTTGTGCATACTTCTATGGTCACCTGTTAGTACTTCCATTTCATAATCTTCTCTTTTGAAAGGAATAACTTGACATATAGGCATACCATAATCAAATGTAATTTCTTCACCCATTGGTGCAGTAAAAAAACTATTAATATGTGCTTCATGATATAAGTCTGTATCTATTATACCATTCATTATTTCTAAATTCTTATGCTTGTTATAATAAGGTGCAACAAACATACAACTATATCCTGGAGGTGTTTTTACATACCAAGGGTTCATAAACTTAAAGCTACCATGAAACGTATCAGCTTCAAAAGGATAAGCATCCATCTGTTCCATAGGGTGTGTACTAGCACCAAACATACTTTGTTGTCCACCTGGCAATCTCCATCTTATGCCTTGTGGTTGATCTGGTGTTTCAGGTACACGTACTACTTTGTAGTCACTCCATAAAGGAATAATGTAACCTTGATTAAGAACATCTAATATACCTGGGCAACTTTTTACAGTCTTAGGTCCACCTCTATCTTCTAGCTCTTGCGACATTTGTACTTCAGGAGTCTTTTGTTTCTTGAACCATTCAGGCCAAAACTTACTTGCTGGTACGGGTGGCAAACTTTCTTTAAGTTCTTCGTAGTTTGTAAAAAATGTTACTTTAGTTGATTTCATAATAAAAAATTATTAATAGTTCCGTAAATTAAAAACCCCCAGACAAGACTAATGCAAATCCAAAATCCTATCTTAGTTTTGTTGTTCATTAAGCCTTTCGCATATTAAATTCATTTGTACTACTATTGCGTGTGCGTATGCAACTGCGTGTGCTTTTTTAAAGTAATAAGATCCATCAGTCGGTTTTGTCCACACGTCTTGCATTATACTCTGCCATGACTTCCCCATAAGTTTTCTCTTTGCGGGTCTTATTATCGCCAGTACCGCCGCTAGTTTCTCTATGCTGTCCGGCTTCAGTTCTTTTAGTATCGTACTGTGTTCTCCTACGTGAAATAATTTGGTTACGAATTCGTCGTGCGTGAGTAGATCCCATAATGGCTCCTTTTTCATTAATGCGTTTAAGTGTGCTTCGTCTTTAATGTCCTTATACATACTTACATTTAAAAAGTCTAGCTTAAAGTAGCCTCGCTCCTCTGCTGTTTCATAATCAATAGTAGACATTTTATCAACAGGATTATGTGGAACTTCAGTTACATATACTCCCGTGTTATGTTTCTTTTTGTCGTCTAACCTTGCAACTCTATGTTTTAGCTTATCTAAAACAACTTCTCTGTCAGCAAAGTCTATGTCTATATCTGGCATCCGTCTTCTCTATCTAATAGCTTATCTAGTTTATCTTCTATTCTAGTTAGCCTTTTGTTAAGTTTCTCCATCTCCTTTAGAAATATTTCTTTGTTCTCATCACCATATGCTTTCCATAAGGAATAATTCTTTTCATCTTTTGGACTAATACTGTTCGTCATTTATTATCTCCGTTTTAAATGCTAAAGTTATTCGCGGTTTATCAGCATCAATTGGTGCGTGTCCTTTGTGCAATTTTTTTGCATCAAAGCAAACTAATGTATTTTGGACAAAAGGAAACTTTGCTTCGTCCATAATTTCAAATGCACCACTGTCTTTAAGTGTTCCGCTTAACATATAAAGACAAGTTAAATCTCCATCATCAGCATGAAAGTCACTAACCATGCCATTGTGTTGTACATTAATATACATTCTTATTAAACGTAATTGCTTGTTTAATGTCTTTTGTAACTTGTGAAACAAATATCTATTTAAAGCATCGTCTATACGTAATTCACTAATGTAAAATTCTTTTGAACCTTCTACAGATTTTTGACCAAAGTAGTGTGGATAGTTATATGTAAAGTAATCATCTAGATACTCTACCATATCCGCATTAAGCCAATTATCTACTTTTTTTATCATCTTTATTTTTTCTTCTTTCATAAGGTTCGTCCCACGGTACTGCTCCACGTGGCTTATCTTCTTTGCGTCTATCCTTTTTAAATATGTCATCAAAGTTGTTACGATACTTGTCAGTTGATGGTCTACTTCTTCCGTCCCATTTACCTGGCATTATAGTCCCGCCTCCTTAACAATTTCTTTAACTAGTTCAACATCTGCTACGCCTCTTTTAAAACGCATAGCCCAATGATTAGGTTGCATAACATGATATACAATTTGTAGTTGTTCATCATTCATTTTACCTAACATTTCTTTTCCACTTTTACAATTTAATATTAACCATGGACTTACTTTTCCATCTTTAATGTCTTGACAAACACGATTTAAACTAGCATAGTTAAAGTAATCTTGCCAACGTGCTTCTTTGTCATCACCCCAATCCATCATATGTTTTACACTACGTTCTAATGCAGTTTCAACATTTTCTTTTAATATTAACTCTAGTGCATAACGTTCATACATTTCTTCTCTGCACCAATGATCTAATTTTACTCCACTTGTAACAACATAGTCAACATACTTTTCTGGATACAATGGTCGTACATTGTTTACAAATGATCCAAACTTTACAAATGCATTGTAGTATGGACTATCACAAAATTGTTCATATGTTTTGTTTTCTTTTGCTTTTTGACATAGCTTATAAAATCTATTAAATGTCAAGTAACCTAGTTGTACACGTTTCTCATCTTTTTGAAAGTGTCTACGTTTCTTTTCGCACATATGAACTGCTAGAGTTTTCTCTCTTGTAAAACTAGCATTACAATAAGGACAAGTAAATGGTTTAGAGTTTGACATCTTTCTTATCCATCCCGAGGTCCTCTGCGTATTGTTTAAGTTCTTTTGTTGTAGATAATTTAGCAAGTAAGTCTACCTCATCTTCTTTCATGTTAGGAAACATATCTTTTAAAAATTTAATTGTTTTAGCATCACCTGACTTTTGTTTTAGCCCTTGCCAAACGTGTTGTCTAGGTTTACTAGAAGCATTGTGCGTAGCACAAAGTAATTGCCATTGTAGTTTTGGATGTCTTGTACCTAGTACATTCCAATTCTTATTATAATGTTCGTTAGTAGATACTACTGCCCATTCCTTTGCATCGCGATTGCCACTTACGGAACTTGCGTATCTGTTAAGTAACCAAAAGTTTAATTCTTTACGTTCTTCTTCTGTCCATTCATCAAATGCACCTTTGGCATTCATGTCCATGGCCATAAAGATCTCATTCAGCGGTAATTTTCTTTTCTGCTTCATCTTTAATAGTATACCATATTGTACATAATTTGTCAAGTGATTTTTTAAGGGTTGGATAATGTTTTGAAGCTTTTACCATATCATTGAAGTCATGATGATCAAATAATTCCATTTGCTTTGGTGATCCACCAACTTCCCATCTTGGTATTTTATTATGTGGTGCGTCTCTGTATCTTGCGTAAACCGTTTCGTCTACTCTTTCGTAAATTAATTTTGCTCCGGGGATTAGTTTGCCCATTTGTTTCTCCAAAAAAAGGAAGGCCCCGAAGGGCCTATCCTATTAGTTATTATTTTTTAATCCTGTTCTTTAAGTAAGATAACAAGATACCATATGCTGGTAGGAATACAATTAGTCCTACTGCAATTTTGGTTAGTGTATTATTTTGTGCAACAATGTGCCAGTTTTCACCGATCCATGTTAAGTTGCCTTCCGCATCTGTTGAACCAGCGAATGCTGTAAAAAAGAAAGCATAAGTGTCGATGACGTTAGCCGCGATAGTTGATATCGCCGGTGCCGCCCACCACATATCTGTATACTTCTCTCTTATATGTTGGAAAACATATACGTCTAGCATAGTACCAATTGCGTAAGCAGTACCAGATGCAAGACCAACTCTGTATGCGTGTTCATCTCCTAGTGCAAGTAATACTAACACCGAGGCTATGATTGCCGGAATAATAGCCATTGCAACAACGGCCCTTCCAGCTTCTTTACCAACTAACCTTACAGTTAAGTCAGTTGCAACAACTACGATCGGAAACGTAAACGCCGCCGCCGCTAAAGGAAATGATCCAAACAATGGTAAATCTGCACCAGGGAATAAATCGAACCTAATTGTTACCAAGTAATTTGATACAGCAATAGTCAATGTATGCAATATTACAAGTTTTGTGACTAGTGCTTTATCAACACCGTCTAGTAGTTTTGAGAACATAATGTTCCTCCTTCTATTCTAGTTACTTTACTTTTGTACCGACTGTTCTTCTCACAATGTCATTGTGATTAAACTCAGCCCAATACAACTCAAAGGCAACTCCGTCTTCGACGCCTTCGAACTGATGCACTTTACCTGGTTTCACTTGAGTAAAGTCACCTGCGTGTAGAACAGTCTCGTCAACGAGACCATCCTGGTCATCTTGCCAAACTCTAACAATCATCTTGCCAGACTCGACAAAGAATCCGTTCCATTTGAATTCGTGTTGGTGCTCAGAGCACTTGAAACCTTTCTTGAATTCGATTCTATGGAATTCTAATACACCGTTTGCGTGTATAAGTTCTGTTTGTCCCCAAATTTTTCCTGCTTTCATCATTATCTCCTAATCTTGAAATGCAAACAACTTCTCAACAATATGTCCATCAATATTAACATAACGTCTTATATGTGTTGGGTCTTTTCTTGGTGTAACACCATGTAAGCTATCTACTGAATTTAAAAAGCAAACCATTGTGTTACGTTTATATGGTACGTGATCAACAGCTTTTATATCTTCTGGTAGTGCTTCACGTCCCGTAATTCTACGCCATTGTTTTCCTGCTGTGTTTCTATAAATGTTTAGTCCACCATCTTCACCTTTGTCTTCTGGCTTCTTAAAATAAAACAAACAAGCAAATAATTCTTTTGATTGATCAACGTGTGGTGTACGTATTTGTTTGTGGTCTATTGCATTCATTACAAATTGCAATTCCATTCTTACTGTACTTCCTACAGGTTGTTTTCTAGGACTTACTTCTGATCTAATATACTTTGTATATAGGTCTTCTGCAAATCTACCCTTAGGATATAAGTCAGTCATTGGTACTCTAAATGCACGTAACAGTTCGTCTTTATATTGTTTGCTAGTATGATATGCGGCAAAGTCACGCCATAAAGGTGTTACTACGTTTTCGTAATCAAACTCGTGTTGTTGATAACGCATTGTGCCAAAGCCTGTATCTTTTCCTTTTGTACAATGTTGTTCTGGGTATTCTGCTTCTAACTTTTCGTATAAGTCCCAAGGTAATACCTCAGGTATGTATATGTAAGGAAAAGGGTTTGTCTTCAACATAGAGGGTTTGAAGTTTTGTAATACACTTAGGTTCATTTATATCTTTCACTTATCTCATCGCTTGTGATGTTTTCTCCCGCATACAACTCCTGTTGTGGGATCTCAAATTTGTTGTTATTTTTCTTCTTCATAATAGCAACAACCATAGGGTCACGTTCCCAAGTATCTAATTGGAAGTCGTGTCTATAACCTTTATATCTTCTTAATGCAGTAACCTTACACTTCTCTATCTTTTGTCCATCACTAGTTCCTATCCATAGTCCTAGTAAATCATAATCATTTTGATTTGCTAAACAAGGATATAAGTTAGGTTGTGTATTAAAGAAACCATGATCAACCCAACGATAAAAAGGAAGTACATGAATCATATACCCTCCTACTTTTGTTAAGTCGTGCATATTTTTATATACTGTGTATTGATTGAATACGTGTTCGCCTGTGCCGTTATTAGTAACTAAATCAAACTGTTTAGTGTAGTTGTATTGTTTACTAATATCAGTATTAAGATCCATTGCTATTGCATCTTTTTCTGTGTTAACATCAATAGCAACATATTCTTTAAATCCTAATGCAAGGAAAAAGTCTTTTGTAGATGTAATTGTTTGATTGTGAATGTTTAACCTATTAAACATAACAGCTCTAGCTTTATTATTTTTAATACGTTGATTGCCTAATTCACATACGGAAGGATCGCCTTTAGCACGTAAGTCGTCTACGACTGTATCGATAGCTGTGGTGATTAAATTAGTAAATGACACTTACTTACTTTCCTAGTACTACAATATATTTATTGTTCGGGTGAACTTTACCTTGTTTGTCTGTTCTAGTTTTTTCAACAAACTCATGATGTACGATTTTTATACCTGGCATATTCTTTTCAATTTTATCTTTCCACCAACCAGGTGTTTCAACTATTAGGTGTGCGTTACGTCCATCTGGTAAAAACTTTTTAGCAGGACTTGTAGCAATAATAAGAAAAGCATTTTTATCAAATGTAGAATGAATATCTTGTAAAACGTTGTCTAGGAATACGGGTTCAATGTGTTCTAGTACATCAGTACTAATAAGCATATCGAAAGTGCCTTCTGGTCTAGCTTGGAAACTTGGATGTCCAGGATCCCAACCTACTGCATTAATGGCTTTGTAATTTTCTTTTAATGCTTGGACTACTCCTCCTTTGCCACAACCATAATCAAATATTGATTGCGGATCAAATTCTTTAATCCATTTCTCTATTGCTTTTAACCCTTTAGCATCTCCAAAAGATGCTTTCTCATCATGCAGTTGTGCTAACTGATGAACGTATTCTTCACTAATCGTCTTCATTCAATCTACCTTCCTGTCGTTGTTTATTTTTAATCGACTTCATATAACTACCAACGGCAGATATGTTTGTTGTATTTAATCTATTCATTTCTTCGTTACTAACAAGCTGGCATTTAACTTCAATTGGCTTTTCAGACATTGGAATTAATTGCAACCAAGGATCTCCTGTATTGATTTTACAACTTGTACCATGCTTAATCATTACGTTATTAAGTACTGCGTGTTGATGTTTGTACTCAATTATTCCAGGTACTCCCCAATATGCATTTGGATCTTTTTGATGCCAATCAGGTTTTATCCACAGCCATTTAACTCCTGTGGATTCTTTTATTAGCCAAGGACTACCTACTTTGACGTGTGCGTAATTTGGTTTATGGAAATTCCAATCTTGTTCATCGTGTGGTAGTAATGCAGTATGCTCTGGAAATACTCTTTGGTCTAAATGACCGTTATCATCACAGTTTAAATGTAGTTCACACCAACTAGGAAATATAACACCTTGCTTTAATATTTCATTAATAGCAGGACATTGTTTCATACTGCTTATTGGTATAGGACTTCCTCCTGTATGTAAATTAGTATGTTCAGTTCTACTAGCCGGTAATGTTCTCCACCATTCAGGTATAAAGTTCTTTGCCAACGTAGGTTGACATTGATCCATTACATATTGTTGGTTAGTAAATACTTCTAATACTATTTTGTCCATACTAAATTAATAAGCCGTAATCTATTGTTTCACTTTGTCTCGATATATCTTTTATAAACCAAGCACATAGTGGCTTCTCGCCTTCTGTTATTGGTACTCCTAGTAACTGTCCATTTTTAGTTTTTGGAAAGTACCATTTCATATCATTGTAAAAGTTTACTATTTTTACTTGTCCCCAGTTCATTGTATAGCTTGACAAAGGGTTAAAAAGAAATGCTTCAAAGCCTCTATCATTTAAACTTGTTAATGGTAGAACTTCTATATCACCTCCGCCTTCATGGTCGCCTACTGCTAGACTCCAATCAACTGGCATAGTAATTTCGTGTCCATTTATTTCTAGTACGACAGCAGGGCTGTTAAAACTTTCTAGAAATATCAAGGGTATAAAATAAAAGTCTGGTTCTTTTGGGTTACTATTATCTAATACACTAAAGCGGACATCTTCTTTTAATTCTTCAGGCAAATTATTCAATAGGAACGTTTCGTTGTCTAATGTTAATATTCTCATTCTTTTTTCATTCTCATTATCTGTTTGGGAGTTAGTTTACCTGTGTCAGGGTCTAGCTTTGATAACCGACAACTAAACAAATTCTTAGGTCCTTTACTCGTTGTTATTACGGGTTGACCTTTGTTGTCGAGACTAATGTCTTTAATTTTAGTTGTTACGTTTCTAAACTTACCAACCATAACTTCGTCTCCAACATTAATTTCGACAACAAATTTCTTCATGACCAATCAACCTTTTCTATTGTAAAAGGATATTGTGCTTCTTTATAAAACTTTTTGCGAGATGTTAAATGTCTCTTTGCATATTTGCATGAGCTAGTTAAATCCCATATCTGCACAAAATCTTTATCTTCGGCCTTTCTTATGCCTCTGCCTATACTTTGTATAACTCTTACGAAAGACTTCCCAGGCTCAATAAGAACCAGATTAAAAATACGAGGAATATTGATGCCAACACTTGCAACACCGTACGTCGCAATGAGGACTTTGTTTGTCGCTTCTTTGACTTCATCATACTGCTCCTTTCTATCTTTAAGTTTTACATCACCTTTAATAAAAACTGAGTCAGGAATAGCCGCTTGTAATTGTTCACCAGCACTAATCCTATCTACTAGAATTAATGTGTTACCACTATCTTTAATACCACTACACATCTTTGCCAAATACTTTACTCTATCTTTGTTTGTAACAAGATATTTTAGTTCTTCTTGATATGAGTTATAAACAGTTGTGTCTAACAGTTGTACAACGTTTACGTGACACTTGGATAACACACCTTTGTCTTGTAATTCTTTTGCACTAATCTGATTTATTACAGGTCCTATACTTGCTAGAATACTTTGAAATTCAAATTGTTCTTTAGGTATAGTTCCAGTTAATCCCCAACGTATTGGAGCATTTCTTAAGTTTTGAGTTAATAATTTTTTTAATACATCTGCCTTTGCTTGGTGTACTTCATCTATAATAATTGTTTCTACGCCTTCTAAAAATTCTGCTAGTGTTAGTTTAGCCTCGCCGTCTTTTGTTTTCTTATCAAGTATGTTTAAACTTTGCCAAGTACAGATTGTATGTGTTTTGCCTAGTTCTTTTCTATCGCCAAAATAAACGCCGACATCTAATCCGACGTTAATGTAATCTTCTTCTGTTTGTGTTACAAGTGATTTGTTTGGTACAATAACTAATGTTCTACCTATCTTCTCGCATATATGCGATAGTGTAGCAGTAATAATAGTTTTACCTGCACCAGTGGCAACCTCTTGTAAGCATTGTGGGGTTTCCACAAATTTATTAATTGTTTCGACTTGGTAGTCACGAAGTATAATTTGTTCGCCTTCTGCTGGATGACCTTTTGGCCAAGTCTTATGTGACCAATAGTTTTCATCAATAGCTTCAAATGATAGTTCGTGCTTTACTCGGTTATCTTTTATCTCTGCAATTTCAACACCTGCGTCAACAAGTGTGTTTACAATGATATCAAGATGATTAACATAACCAGTACCGCCAATTCCGAAAAAAGCCACAGTTCCATCCCATCTCCCTAATTTGTATTGTGGAAGATAACGTGCATAAGGTACTTGGAACTTTAGCTTGTTAGCTATTTTCCGTCTATACTCAACGGGCAGATTCTCTACCTTCACATTAACTTCGTCTTGGATTATTATTCTACAACTTACCATATTATATTATTTCTGCTTTTACTGTTCCATAACTATAATGCGGACTTGCGTCTGCGTCATATTGTATAATAAGATTCTGTGAGCTGACAAAACTCTCAATGTTATGAGAGAATTTATTACTGCCTAGTGTGAAAATGCCTTTTGGTTTCCAGCCTTGTATTTTTAATATAGGCTTCGGAATCTTATTATTACTAATATACACTACTTTTGTATTTTTGTCAACACTATTATTTAATCCCTGAGCCTTGACATATTGGTTAAATTGTATAGCATCATTACCTATCTTACTGTCCAATCTAAACAAAACGGCCATTTGTTTAGTATCAATAAAGTTTCTTAACAAGTTATGCATCTTTGTTACTTCGCCATAACTGTCTTTTGGACTAACCATTATCATTAATGGATACCTATTCATTTCATCAATACTTTTAACTAACTCTTCCAATGGCCAAGTAGTACTATTAACACAAACAAGACTACTTGCTCTATTAACAATTTTTTTAGTTAGTTCGGATTTATCTTTTATACTTTCTGCTACTGCATCTAAGTCAAAATGATTTATTCCGTAGTAATGTCTTCTATCATAGTATTGAAATATATTTTTATAGTTAGGTTGTCCTAGTTCATCTAAACAAATATCAATACCTGATTGTGGATAGTTTTGAAAGTTAAATTTATAAATGCCCGGTACATAGTCTTGTGGATTGTCGTCAAAAACTTTTAACTGTTTGTGTATATCTAATATTGATTCGTCAATATCAAACTGCTTATCAAACTTACTTGCAACTTCAACTAACTTCCAAATGTACTTTTCTTTTAACGGAAAGTAATGTGTATGCTTGTCGTAAAAGTAATCTTTGTCAGTTTTATTTTTTAGTTCTTCAATATACTTGATTACTTTTTTATTAAACGGAAAACGGATAGCAATCATTTTCTCGCCTTTGTATTCTACAAACTTGATCCAATGACTACTATCTATTTCCCGCAGTGGAAATCTTAATTTTTCCACGGCTTCATGTAGGTCAATTTCATGGGCACTGAATTGATCTACATAGTATTCAGTTAATAACTTTTTAACTAATGAATACTGTTTAGCAGTAAGAGCCGTGCCTCGAAATACTTGTTTAGCGATACTAAACATTATATTTGCATTGTCTTCATGCAAGTGGAAGTTCTGTAGTTTGGATAACTCAGGATCAGGTGAATATTTTAATTCACTTATCCCAGCGGCCAATTCTAAACAGTCTTCTGTATTGAGGGCTTTTTTGGTGATAGTTCTCTTATGCATAACTAGTATTATACTAGATTATAGATAAGAAGTCAAGCGATTTAGCGGTAATCCTGCAGATATTTCTTCCAATGTCCACTCTGTATAAGCAATATCATTAAGCCATTGAGTTCTATCAGGACGTTTTGGCATTCCTATTGTATTTAAATTTAAGTTTCCTACATCATATGCTAAACTATCTGGTCCAACAAATACAGGAACTCCATTCATTACTGCTTCTGTGGCAGGGTTACTAGACCAGTTTACAACTGCATAAGCACCTGTACAACTAAAGTCAAAGTCGTCATATGTGTCTTTAACTTGTGATGGTGTTTGTCTTTCTACTCTTTTGTGATCGTGTTCTATCATAGGAACAGGACATCTTGGGTGAGGTCTCCATACTATTGGCATATCAGTATATTCTCTAATTGTATTGATTGTATTTCCTAACCAAGCAGTCATGTTAGGAAGGTTCCTCCACTGGTGACTTTTGTCGTGTTGTCCACAAATAATTATTCTATCGCCGCCTAGTGACCAAGGCTTTAATTGTAAGCCTAATTTATTTGCACGTTCAGGTCCATTACCTTTTGGACCAAAGATAGCTTCTCTATTAATTCCGCCGATAGCTACTTTCCAAGTAGTTCCTCGCTTTAGTCCTCCGACTTCAAGGACGATAACTTTCTTGCCGAGGGCGTGTAAGTCGTCCCAGACTTTTTTGTTTCCAGCCATTCTACCGTGCCAAAGCACAGACCAAATAACGCCAACATCGCAATCGTAAGTATTATCAATAACGGTATGCCCAGCACTAGTAAGACTGTTTGCAAAAGCATCAAACACTGGTTCTGAATTTTGTGCACCATAGGCTCTAAATAAACTAAACTTCATTCCAATACGTTTCGCTACGAGGTTGTAGTAGGTCTCTTTTTCTACTACGTCCTTCTGATTTACGAACTCCTTTCAAGTGGTCAAAGTACTTACCGAGTTCACAGTTGATAAGTGGGTGTCCTTCGCCATTTACTAAATGTCCGCTAAAGTCTTTTACGTTACCATGTGTCGGTGTGATCTTCTTTAAGACTTCCCAGAATACATAACTATCGTGCCATTCTTCCATTAAAAATATTCCTTGTTCTGCCTCATCGTATACACGTTGAAACTCTTTAAGGAAAGCATCGCAACCTGGACTACGTAATGTAAGACCATAAAAGCCACACTCAGGCCATTTTTTATTTCTACCTAAATAGTGTAGCCATGCAGTTGCAGGTACTAACAATCTAAACTCACCATATGTAATAGGACTATGTACGTAAGTATCTGCGTCCATCCATACTAGTATGTCTGTGTCGTCTTTCTTTGCTTCATGGAATACAGCATAAACTTTGTTAGCAAATCTAACTGCGTCCCATTTAAATTCTTTATGATTATCTCTTGGTCTTCTTTCAGGCCAAGGACATTTGCCATTAGCTTTAGGAACTTGTCCCCATTCGTTTTTAAATTTTTGTAAGTCAGGTAATGTTGCATCAGCATCATATATTGTTACTCTGCTTTCGTCTGGATTAACAGGAATACATTTCTCTGCATATACATTTAGTTTAATTCTTGGATCAACTTTTTCACAAAATGAATCAATAAAACGTTGACCATATTGTTCTAGTCCTGGTTGATGAAACGTTGTTACAACTGTTATGTTCATATCTTTAAATACCTTTTCATATGTTGCCAACATTCGCCACTACGTAAATCTGCAAAACTCCAATGGCATTGTGCAATCTTTCTTATCCAACTTTCTCTGTCTATTGGACCTAGCTTACTAATTTCTGATAAACTTTTATGTGCTACATCTCCTACTTGGCTACCTTGTGCATCTTCAACAATAATTGGAACACCTTCTATAACACTTGCTACTAATGGGCTACTATTAAATCCAATAGTTACCATACTCTTTGCAAGGTCGTGTTCTATCATTGGTTCAAAACTAACTCTAACATTTTCACCTGATATCTTTTTAATATACTCTGGTGCTTTTTTATCTCCAGGGTGTGGTCTTACAATAATAGGTCTTGTAGTATACTTTCTTATTTCAGCAATTTTATGATTAGCCCAAACAACAACGTCTTTACCTTTCATACTCCAGCCGCCATTACGTTGTAAGCAAAGTAGTACGTGTTCTCTTTCATTAATGCTCCAAGGCTTTAATTCAACACCTAAATCTCTTTTAATTTTATTCCATTGTTGATCAGTAGGAGCATCATTACAATACTCTCCTGTATCATTAAACACACCATTAATACTATAACGTAAGTAATGATGTGGTTCGTTTTGTCTTGCTTTGTATAAAAATAAATTACTGTCTGCTGTAATAAATGCTTTATTACGTGTGTTCATTGTAATATTTCTACGTAAATTAATATGTGGAACGTGGGCACTATTGTCGTGTAAAAAGCCTTGCATAATTGCAACATCACAATCCATCATTTCAAAACCATCGTATAGTAAACCATTGTCGCCAGCCATGCGAACCCCATCAACATAATTTTTTAATATGTCATACTTGTGATTAGACTTACCAGGCTTTAATGATTTTCCAGGTGGAATAACTTTTGTATATGCTATTACTCGCATTGTAACGTCCTCCAAGCATGACCACTTATCATTTCTTCATAAGTAAATTGGTTATTGCTGAGGTATCTACAAAGCCACGTTAATGCTTTTCTACCAGGGTGTTTAATAAATTCTATTCTTTCAATTTTAGTTTCGCAAATGTCTTGAGCACAGTTTGGTCCTAATACTATTGCAGGTTTACCATATACCATTGCTTCTAAGGCCGCGATACTATTATAAGTTACCATACAATGTACGTCCTCTTCTAATGCTTGTTCCATTGTGCTACTACTAACACGAGCTTCTCTACTTGGCTTCTTACGTACTTCAACTGGTCTTGAAGTATGTTTCTTAATAGTTATAATTGTATTCTGAATCCATTGATCCAAGTCTTCTTCAAAGTATTTCATTACTTTTTCACTTGGTGGAACAATTAAAACTTTACGTCCTGGTGTATGATCTTTAAATTGTATTCCTAATTGTTTAAAACGTTCACCACCGAACTGTTGTGGCCATAATTCTCTATCTGGCATATGAAGATTTTGTAATGCATTTTTTACAATTCTATGATAAGTCTTTTTACCGTTAGGGTTTCTTGGACTAGGATTGTTACCTAAGTAACCTGTATCCATAAAGTAAAAGTCTTTTTTACGTGCAATACATTCTTTAATAATCTTTTGTTTACCTAACCCTCTAACTAAAAAAGGAGCAGGATGATCCCAATAATCATTTACGTCATCTGCTCTAATATATTTTCCGCCACTACCTAGTGCCATACTCATAATAAAGGAGTCAACAATTCCAAATGAACCTTTGACTTTCTTTTCTACTTTTTTAATACCGCTATCTATACAAATAACTTTAGGATTCTTTACGTCTTCGAATACTTTATTAATTGCTTCAATGGCGTGTCTATTGTCACCAATAGCTACTCCGTATAATATTTCGTTAATTACTTCTTTCATCTCAGGTGTTAAATGCCTCGGATCCCATTCGCCATTACTCATTTTTTATTCCCCATCATATCAGAAAGTACATCTTTCCAAGTTTGATGGAATTCGCAATTTCTGTAATTTTTAAACCATGGTCCGCCTTCTGTATAGTGTAAAGCTCTAGGAGTTCCATCATTCTTTTCTACAACATCAGTAATGCCATCAGGCTCATACCAACCAACTAGAAAGTTCCAATCAGTTGGCAGAGCTCCTACTTCACTATCGTCTAACCAACTAAATCTATGAAAGTATTTTCCATCATAGTTAGGATTGTTAACCATATCTACTGTAATTTTTTGATTGCTAGGATGTCCACAGTTCCATAGTACTACACTTGACCAATTCTTTCTAGGATATTGTGTTTGTACTTGTCCGTCCATCTTTGTTCCTGGTTTAGGTGTGTAGTCATGTTGTACACACATAACAGCATACTTGTCATCTGCTAGTGCAAATAAATTATCTACATCTTCTAAGAATACTATATCACTATCACAAAATAATGCCCAACCTTCGTAATTCATTAAGTGTGGAATTAAGAAACGTGTAAAAGTAAACTCTGTACTAGCAAGTTTATCTTCACCTCTCCAATATAATTTATTATCTCTTAATTCTTTTTGCTTTAATGGAATAACTTCTATGTCTTTGTTATGTTGCCATATGCTATGCTCACAAACTTGATATGCAATATCTTCTCTTGTGTCATACCCTACAAATACTCTGTTGCTCATGCTACTTCTTTCTTTACGTATATTGCCTTACCATCAATATTATATATCTCTAGCTTATTTCCAAACACCTCATGAAAGGCTTTTTTACTACCTTGCCAACTTCCATAATCGTCCATTACCATATATCCGCCTACAACCAATTTAGGCCAAAGTACTTGTAATTCCTTTAATGTTGACTCATACCAATCTGTATCTAGTCTTAATAGTGCAATTTTATCTGGAATATTTTTTGGATCGTTTAATGTTTGTACAATGTCGCCTTTAACAAATGTTGTTTGTTCCATAGGCATATTAAATTTTGATAAGTTTTCTTTTACTTCTTGTATTTCTGATCTGCACCATTGATCGAAACCACGTTTTGCTTTACCACTATCTTTAGCATAACCTCTAGTAACTCCGTCAGCTTGTAATCTAAAATCATTATCAGTTGGTGTAGTCATTCCTTCAAACGTATCAAATAACCAAAACTTTCTTTTACTATTTGTGTTTGCTAACCAGGCAGATATAATTTGTCCGCCTTTCCATACACCGCACTCTACTATGTCACCTTCTATCTTATTGGCGTCTAGCTGTTGCACAGCAACGTATGTATGCGCCAAACGTCTGCCACTAGTCATACTGTAATCAGCTGACTTTAAAACAGCTTCTTTAACTTCTTCTGTAGGATTTTTATAAAGACTATAATCTATCATCTAGTAAATTCCTTTCTTTCAATGTCTGCTTCAACGCATTCATCTCCATATTGTACTTCTAATATATGGCAAGGAACATCTTTTTCATTAATACCTTTATGCCAAACTTCTTTACCTATTTGGTATCCTGTGTCAGTTGCTGGTAGTGTTACTTCTTGTATACCTGCAGGACCGTCTGTAACAACTATACACTCACCTTTTAATACGTACCAATGTTCTGCACGTTTAAAATGTCTTTGCATACTTAAACTACTTTTAGGATCTATCACAAGTTCTTTTACTTTATAACCAGGTTGATTATCTAATACTCTATACCAACCCCAATTACGTTTTGTTTTAGGGTATTTATACTCTTCTAAAATCCAACTACTAGAGTTCTTTTTATCAGTACCGCCAACACCAAATACAAATGAAATTTCTCCATTGTCTTTGTAAACTTCCATTTCAGGAATGTTCTTTTCTGTTCGATCGCCACCATTACAAAATATAATTTGGTTACCACTTTTACGTAATTTTAATTTGAAGATTGCACCGCAGGCAGTATTATCAGAGTCGTCCCAAGTTATTACTTCGTCGACCATTTTTAAATTTTGTATAATTGTTTTCCGTTCTTTGAGAGGCATAAACGGTAAACCTTTTTTACGAGTTAACCACTCGTCACTATTAAGCCCGACGACTAATTTGTCGCCGAGCTTTTTAGCTTCTTCGAAATAAGATATATGTCCAGAATGTAGTGGATCAAAGCCACCTGTTACTAATACAACCTTCATAGTTGTATTTAAATTTTATCTGGCTTCTGCTTCTACGAATTGAATCATTGTTTCTGGATCAGTACAAGTGTAAGGATCATCGTCCTCACCTTTGTGGTTAAATCCGGGCTCTACAAATGCTTCTTTAACTAAACCGTTCTCAGCATAAAGTGAATATCTCCAGCTACGGTTAGCAAATCCTTTGTCTCTTTTAGTACATAACATACCCATTGAGTCTGTAAAGTCTCCGTTACCATCTGCTAATAATTTTACTTTTTCTATGCCAAGTTCTTTAGCCCAAGCATTCATTACAAAGCCGTCATTTACTGATACACAATACACTTCATCTATTCCAGCCGCCTTAAACCTATCATACATTTCTTCGTATGCTGGTAATTGCTTTGTGGAACAAGTTGGTGTAAATGCACCTGGTAAACTAAACAAAACGATCTTCTTATTTGCAAATAAATCTGCTGACTGTTGATTAAAAAACTCTCCAGCAACTCTTTGTACAAAACATTCATTTGGAATAGTATCCCATTTTTGAATAGATTGTCTTGAGCCTGGTAAGTCAGTTCTCTCAGCATGATTTATTTTAGGTCTTGTGTTGCCGCCATATTGTTTAGCAACTTGACCTGGTTGAGTCTCGCTCATTTTCATAATGTTTTCCTTTTAATCCTAAAGACTTGCGTCTTCCATTCCTGCAACTCGTAACTTAACTATGTTAGTAAGTTGCCATTGTTTTTGGTCTAATGCCTTTGTTACGCCTAACCATTTATTACGCATTAATGCAAACTCGTTAATTATTTTTTCATAATCAACAACGTCAGCTTCGCCGTCTACATATTTTTCAACGTCTCTGCTTGATAATGCTCGTGCATAATTCTCTAAATACTTTTTAAAAAAACTACTTCTTAAACGTCTTAATTCGATGTTTAGGTATTCTAGTATTGCTTCTAACTCTTGCAACTGATTAAATCGTTGCTCAACTATACCAGGCATCTCTGCCGCGGCCTTTTCTACATTACCTTTAATACGAATTTGTTTTTTAGCTTCGTCTAATTCGTCTTCAAAGTACTGTATAGCCTTAGGTATATTGTTAATATCTTTAGCAATATCAGAATACCAACCCATTAATAATCCTCGTCATCAATTTCGTCATCGTAGTCAACGTCTTCTTCCAAATAATAACCAATGGCTTTGTCAAGTTCATGATCAGAACCTAAAGCATCTCTAAATGCTTCGTCTTCGGTTCCGAAATCAGCACATAAATCAACATACTTTTCAGCAACTGTTTCAATATGTTTCTTGTCAATGTATTCTTTGAATACTTGCCACGTTTCTACTATCTGCGTACCGTCCATAAGTCTTACTCCTCAGTGGTTGTTTCATCAACTTCCTGCACAGGTTCTTCTGTGGATAACTTCTCGAAGTCACTCATAATTATGTCTAGTTTCTCACCAGACCAGTCTTTTCGATATTCAAGTGTTTCCTTGCCCGTGCTATCAACGTATTTAAGTCTATTGCCTTGTTGATTTAACAGGCCTTTTTTCTCAAATAGGTCAACTAGACCACTATATGGATTCATTCCAGTTTCATATGGAATTTTAACTTGTACGCCTTCAAACGGTTTTGCATATCTAGTTTTCATAACTTTACAACCCGCTCTAATACCACGTACATCGGTAACTTTCTTACCATCTTCGTCCTCTTTTAGTTTCAATTTCTTCATTGCTACTACAATAGAACTTGCATAGATAAATCCTTGTCCACCTGATATTTTATCATCTGGATCAAACATATCTTGTGATGCGTAAGTGTGATTAGTACATACTAATCCAACGTTGTGTGAACCAATCATGTTAACTGTATTTCTAACAAGTGATGTAAGTGCTTTAGGTTTTCTACCCATATCACCCTTCATATCACCTTTATTAAACTGATCAACATCTGTTGGTGTAAGTAACATACCCAAACTATCAATAACAAATAACACTTTAGGTCTTTCTTCCTCAGGTGTTTCTCTGTAGTCATTCATAAATGTTGATATAGTTTTTGCTACATCATCAATCATTGACATATTAAGTTTAAGTAGTTTTTCATCACTAGTGTCAACGTTTAATGCTTGTAACCAAGTTTCATCTAAAGCATTCTCTGAGTCAATCAAAACAACAAATATGCCTTGCTCTTGTGCCGCCTTTACAATGTTACCTGCACAAATATATGATTTACCTGCACCAGATTCACCTGCAAAAACAGTTACCTTACCCATTGGAACGCCTTTATTAAAGTCGCCACTAATTAAATAATTGAGTGCATAATTACCTGTACTAATCCAATCAGTTGGATCATGAAATCCAGCACTCATTCCTGTAATAGATTTAGTTAAGTTTTTACGAAACTTAGAAACGTCAAATGCCTTGTTAGCCATTATTACTCCTTAATCCTATGTACTTGGGGTTGCCGTGCAGACAACCCCTTATACAATATTAGTTTACGACTGTCTGTTACGGATCATCGCTAGGATGTCTTCCGCTTTATTATTGTCAGCCGGTGCTTCAGTTGTTGCTGGAGCATCAGTTGTAGTAGGTTGTGCTACTGCCTCTGCTACTTTTGGTGCTTCTGGAGCCGCCGCTGGAGCAGGTGTTGGTGTAGTAGCTTTTACAGGATCACCTGTTTGTGCTTTTACACCAGCTGGTCTAAAGTATTGACCAAACTGTTCCAAATCGTATGCTTCACCATCAACAGATGCTTCAAACATCTTCTTGATGACACCAACTTCAACCTCACTTGGTTTCTTAGGTAAGTAATCACCTAAATTAAACAAGCCATGGTCTTCAATAGCTTTATACTCTTCTTCACTTAATGGTCTCTCTTTACGAGCCCAGTTTGAAGTTGAGTAGTCGGCATATCCACCTTTAGAAGTTTTCGCAATTCTAAAGTCTACACCTGATGTATAATCAGTTGGTAACTCATTCATATCAGGATCCATTAATGCTCCCTTAATAATTTGGAAGATTTGTGGTCCAATAATCATTCGTCTAATTGGATTTGCTGGAGTTGAATCCTCTTTTAAAGGATTGTCTGTAACAAAGCCTTGGAAAACATATGAACGTTTTTTCCAATATTTACGTCCCATATCTTCTAAGTTTTTGTCTTTAAACCATCCACGTACTTCTGAAAGTACTGGACAAGTTTCACTATACATTTCCATACAAGGTACTTGCACTTGTACTGGACGAGAGTCTGTCTCGCCTTTAATACCAGCAAAAGGTAGTTTGATCATCAAACGTTCTTGCCAGAAAAATGTATTGTTTTCGTCGCCATCTGGAAGGAAACGGACAGTTGATGTCTCGCCTTCTTTTAAGTTCCAAAATGGGTAAATGGCGTTGTCGCCGCCTGTGGAAGATCCCGATGAGCGGGTTTCCTGTTCTTTAAGTTTTGCACGAATTTCTGCTAATGTAGCCATAATATAAGCCTCCTATAATTGTTAAGCCTTCGTTGCTTGTGCCTGTTAATAGTGTAGCACAGTTTATATACTACACTAATATACTTATAAAGTCAACCTTCATGTTGCCAAAAAAGTGACTTTATAAATTCTTATACACCTGCTAGGTGTTTAATTCTTTCCATCTCGCGATCTTTACCTTGCTTTAGTCTAGCAATCATTTTTTCTGCAAATGGTATTGCTTTGTCGCCAAACTCTTTTTCACAAGCTGTAACTATCGCTGTTTCGCCTTTTGGAAATGAGTTAGAAGTGTAGTCGTAATGTGATTTAACCAATTCTTCTAATCTTTCGCTAGGTTTTCTTTTGTCTTCTTTTGCCTTTTCAATACTTCCGTCTGGATTCATTTTAACAGCAATATCATCTTCGCCTTCTTTGTATCCTTTTTCTTTTGCTTCTGAATCCAATTCTGCTTTACGTCTCATAATTTCTTTTTTAAGTTTCTCATCTTTATGAGTGTTTGGATCCATTTGGATATCTTGGATAGCTTTTTTCTTTGCTTGATAATCTTCTTTATCTTTGATTCCAGTATTTCTATCTTCTGTAGCCATATCACCTGTATCAATTTTTGATAAAATACTTGGTGCTTTAGCTTTAATATATTTCATTACTAAAGGTCGTACATCTGTGCTCGATTCTTTCTGTCCTACTTGTTTGAACATATCTAATAGTAATGGGTCGTCTATGACTCCCTTTAAACTCATAACAGCATTGTTACCGTTAACACCTGCTTGAAATTCGCTAGCCATTAAGCCATTTAGTTTTTTAATCGCGGCTTGTTGGTCAGCTCCTTGTCCATCGATTAAAGCATCTTCAGTTTCTCCCACTATGTTTGAAAGTTCACTTTCAAATTCATCTTCTGGTGATAAAGTTTCGTTAGCTTGATATCCTGCTTTGTCCAATGCATCAATAACTGCATCTCTTGGACTCATAGTATGTACAATAACTCCACCTTGTCGCATTTCATCTGGCTCACAAGTAGCTTTGATACCAGACTTCGAAAGTTCGTATTGCATTTCTTCGCAATCTTTTTCGCTTATGCCTCTGTCCTCATCATAGTCTCCGTCAATGTCTATTGCGTGTGCGTGTGCTTCGTCACCGCCTTCATATCCACTAGCTTCGTCTTTAATAAGTTCTTGTTGATGTGCTTCTAGTTCCTCTATTGAATCAAAAGGTCCACCTGTCATCTTACCATCTTTGTAAGAATAAAATTTTCCTTTTTCGTGTTTAGCCGCAAGTCCGTATTTGTTCATTCCCATATCGGAAACTTCACCTAATAAATCTTCTGGGCTAACTTCTTCAACTTGTTTCTTTTCTTTTACTAAATTATAAATGTATGGAAAAACGTTTTTCAGTTCTTCGTTGAAAGTTCTAATTGTTAATTCATCAATCCAACTGTTTTGTAGTTCTTCTGGAACTTCTTCGTTAACAACTGGAGTAAAGTTTTTAAATGCTTCTGCGTAATGAGTTGGTCTTTGTAATTTCATTACTTCCATTTTAATACTGTCAAGTCTTTCATTAACAATATCCATGTAACCTTTTAAGCCTTCTGCCATTACTGCTGAACGGTTCATGTATGTTTTAAACTGACGTAGCTTTGATAATTCTTCGCTGAGTGAAACGATATGTTTACCAAAGTCATCGTATAAGTTTCCGCCTTCGCTTACGTGTCTTGCTAAAGCTCTTGCTCCGTTTAAATGTCTAAATGGATACTTAAATCTTTCTCCATTTTCTGATTCTATATAAAGGCTGTGTACGTGTTGTGTTCTTGCTCCAGGAACTTCTTGGTTCACTGGTTGCGTATGTTTAAGTACTAGCCTAGCTTTGTCAACATCTTCGTAACTTGTTCTACTAGTGCCGTACATTTTAGATTCACTCATTGTTTTCTCTCCGGCAGTTTTAGTTAAGTGTGCGTAATCTCTTTTATCAAGATTAGATTTAGTTATATCACGTGTATCAAAGTTAAGCATATTTCTTTTTGAAAAAGTACGTAGTTCTTTTAAGAAGTCGAACCAACTACTTCTGATACTGTCTGGCTGTTCGCTAATAAATGATGTATTGTAAGTAACTGCAACTTCTTTTTCACTTAAAGATATGCTTACTTTACCTAAATTATCTTCACCAACTTTGTAATCAAAGTCAAAGTAACGTGCAAGTTTAGGCTCGTCAGTTACAACACCTTCGGCATCGCCGAGTGTTACTGATGGGAATCTACCCCTAATTTTAGCAAATAGCTGATCTGATATATATTCCATATTGCTCATATATGTATTTACCTTATATTGGTTGAAATGAATATAGGCATTGGCGGTGTAGTATCGTCGCCTGTATCAGCCTGATTAAACGTTTCATATACCCTAGGATCCCAGTCTTTTAGTACTGCCATTATACGCATACTCAACAAACTAGCACTAACTAGATCGTCATTTTCACCTGGTTTAGCTTTATAACTAGTACCACTAGCAACAAAAGCCTTAAGTTCGCTTACTAATATTTTACTGTTTATTGTTAGCTTGTCGTTTTCAACCATATTCTTTAATCTAGTACAAGCACTAATTTTAGTACTGTGAGTTGTATTAAATCCTTTTCTAAACTTACGTACATGGCCTTTTCTAATAGGTTCTGATACACACATACCTGGTATATTCTCTTCTCCTAAATCTCTAATAACAATTAGAGCACCTTCACCTATTGAATTATTTTCTACACTCCAATAAATGTTTTGTCCTTGATTATGACAACAATCTTTTATGTAGTTACAAATATCTTTTAATATTCTTATTTGTGCAGGTATAGGAGTTTGATTATGCCTCCACTCTGCAATTTGTTTATAGCTTGGTAATTCAAATACTTGTATCGCGGCATAGTCACCACCTGTTCCCATAGCAGGATCTAATGCAACAACATAAGTGCTAGTACCTTCTGGCTTTCCATACCAACGTGTTTGCCCCATATTCATAACAGGATCAATACCTTCTAAACTTGATAACTTAATACTGTTAATAAGTGTTTCATCGTAAACTAAAAACTCACAACCATACTCACGTCTAAATCTTTCTTCACCAATACGACCTACTTCTACTTTAGCCCACTCTTCATCTCTGTCTGGGTGTTCGTCCCATTTAGCAGTAAAGCCATGAAAACCATTTTGACCTACTTCAGCTTCATTACCATCTTCGTCAAATTTGTTTTGTGATTCTTTCCATATAATAGCAAACGTATCTTCATCTGAGTTAGGAGTACTTGTAATAATTGCACGACCACCTGTTGCTAGTGTTGGAGATATCGAAGTCCAAAATTCATCTGCAATACTTGGATTAACAAATGCAAACTCATCACAGTATAATAAAGATATTGACATACCTCTTCCTGTGTTTCCTGTTGTAGTAGCACTAACTATTCTACTACCATTTTCAAATTCCATTGACCCTTTGTTATAGTTTGTAACACCTGCTCTGATACTGTCTGGACATAATTCATATCCGTATCTTATACGTTGCATAATTTCTTGAGCACCTGTATATTTGTGTGCGGCAATTAGTATTGTTTGATCAGGGTGGAACATAGCATACCATAACAAGTAACCCGCGGCAGTTGTTGTCTTACCACTTTGTCTAGGTAGCATATTAATATTAAATCTGTGATTGTGATAACTTTCTAATAAACGTTCTTGATATTTAAAAGGTTCAAATAAAGTTTTACCTTGTACAGGGTGTTGTATATTAAAAAACTTTTGGCAAAAGTATAGGTATCCGCTATCGGGATCCACACACTTCTTAAGCATCTCGATATTTTCTTCATCAAACTTTTCACGTAGGTGTGCTTTTTTGGTTAAGACACCGTCTAAACTTTTTGTTGCCATACTACTATTTATAGGTGAAAATAGGGCCCGAAAGCCCTATTTGGTTTTACTAATTGGGAGGAAATTAGTTAAATTATCCTGTTATTGCTATTGCAGTTGCTTCAGCACAATCAGAACCTGTAACATCAATGTTGTTAGGTCCTACTGCTGTTCCTAAATTTCTGATTCTTTGTTGGATGTCTGCCGCTGATGAATTTATGTCCATAATAATATGAATTGTACCTGCGTTTGAGTCAGTAACAGAAAACATTAAAGGATTAATTTCTTTTAAAACCATCTCTACAGCTTCGTCAACTGCATCATCTTCTGCTCTAAGATCGATATTGGCATTAGATGCATTTTGTATAGTAACTAGAAATGCCTTACAGCTTTCTGAATGTATCGTTCCAGCTGTTGCGTTTAATCCATTTACTCTTGTAAATCCTGCCATCTTATTCCCCTTTTAACTTTTCTGCTAACTTCGCCGCTAGTTCACTTTTAATTTCATCTTCAAGTGCCATTGGATTATCTCCGCCTGCTACTTTTGGATATGATTTTTTCTGTCTGTTTAAGCCACCTGCTAAATCGTTTTGCATATAAGCTGTGTCTTGATATTTTTCATCTGGTGAATTATCCCACTCGCCTTCTGTTGCTTCAGAGTCTTTATTGTCTGCCGCACAAAGTGATTTAGTTATTTCTGTTTCGTGTGTCTTACCACAAATTCCACAAGGCTCATCTTTGCCGTCTTTATCAGCATCAGCATCCATCGCCATTGGTGGAAGTTTCATGTCTGGCTCTTTAGGTCCTTCTGGCTTATCTAAAATTGCTATTGATTTCTCTATGTCATCTCTTGGAGATAACTTAGGCATTGGTTCTATAACTTCTGGCTTACCGCCTGCGTCTTTAACCATCTTCATTAATGTAGCTACATCGTCAGCAGTTTCACCTGACATTGATATAGACATATTAACTGATTCATTTAAAGTATCTATTTTTTTATAAATGTCTTTTAAGTTCATTATTTGCTCCCTACTGGACTAGTTTTTCCTGTTTCACCCATGTCATGTTTTTGCTCTGTGTCTGGCTTTGAACTTGCTCCAGGATCGTTATCACGTTCCTTACGAACACCTTCTAGCTCTTTAAGTAAATCCATTACACGGTTGTCTCCAACTTTCTTTTGTGCATCCGGGTCTGCTGATTCCATCTCTGTGCCTAATTTAGGCTCATATACTTTTACGTATTCTTTGTCTTGATATTCTTCTTGAGGTGCTTCTGCATCTCTAAGACAAATATAAGCTGGATCAATTCCATTAACTTGTGAAATGTACTCGCCTAATACCTGTGCAGTAGTAGGGTATGAAAGTTCTGCTTCGAAATATGTAGTTTCCATATTTTGTAATTTAGGGAAGTCTAATGGACGTTCTTGAATAGGCGTTTTTTTGCCTGGAGTTAAATTAACTAATCCAAACTTTTGTAAACAGCTTTCGCAACTGTCTGTAAATCCTTCTGGTAATTCACCAGCAATACCAAACTTAAACTTATAAGTCTTTTTTGCTTCTGTTAGATACTGTTCAAATGTCTTCATTGTTCTTCCTTATATGTTTATTTATCCATGTTTTTCAATTTATTAAGCAGTGAGTTACGGTCTGTTACTACATATCCTTCACCGTTTACTATGTCAGATCCACCATCTCCACCGTCTTTATCCTGCTTTTCTTTGCGTAATTGCAGTTCAACCATCTTTAACTTGTTCTGTAGTTTAGCTGTTTTGGCATCTAAATTGGTTTTAAGCATTTGTCCTGCTACTTCAAAAACACGACCGCTATAACGTGATTCAACATTCATACCAAGATCCATTAAGTCTTCATATGCCTGCATGGCCTTATCTGCTACTTCGCCAAGCTCTGCATCTGCTTTCTCACCCAAGCCTTTAACTTGCGGTAGTGCCGCTGTAATTTTATCCAATTCTGCTATATCGCGGAAGTCTTCTTTTTGCGTTACTACTGCTTTTTCTTTAGTTTCAGCTTTTTCTTTTTCTGCCTCAATAATCTCTTGTGAGTCAGGTAAATTAAGTAATTCTTCTAATTTTTTGGTCATATTTGCTGTCCATTATATACTACTATATTTATATGAGTGTTTCGTATTTGATACCCAGATAGATTGAAATGATAATAGCAGTTACGAATATACCAATTAAAATATAAACTATATCGCTCATTTTCTATTGCCTTGATGGAATATATCCTTTTCAGTAATAACTCTAAAAAATATTTTCTTACGTTTACACCAATGTCTGGCGGCTTCCCACTTTGCCATATTCTGTACGTACTGTGCTTGTTTACCTCTGTCTCGACTTTTCTTTACTTCTTGTAAGTCGGCTTGGTTACCGGGTTTAACTTCTATTAACTCTACGTGTGGCTTTCCTTTAGCATCTGTATATTGTATCATAAAGTCAGGAACATAAATTGTCATCTGTCCTGTTAAAGGATTTCTATATGGAATCTTAACTGACTCACTTGCCCACTTACTTACGGAAGGAGATTCATCACAGAATTTCATAAATGCAAATTCCCAAGATGATCTATATAAGGGATCTTTAAGTCCTGCGTACTTGCTGGGATTTTTTAATGCAAATCTGCCTTGTGCAAACTTTGGCATAGGCTTACACCAATATGTTTCGTGATTCTAATTTACTAGATGATTGGTCTACTTTATAACCTAATGAACTCATCTTTTGTCTATTGTAATTTAAAACTTCTGTTACTACATTAGAAAGTTGAACTTCATCAAAGCCTTTAAGTGTGTCTAATAATTCAAATACTTTTACTTCATCAATCTTTGCCTGTCTCATTAATACACCAGCAACTGTTCCAGCTGATGTTTTATCAAAGCCTCTTTTTTCAAAGTATCCTAATACTGCGTCTACTTCGTTTGAAGGAAACTCTAAAGGTGCAGAATAATATTCATCGAAAAAAGTTTTAACTTTTTGTTGTGTATTATTTGTTGTTACAGGTAAGTTGCTCATTTTAAGTACTTATCGTTACGTTACCACTATTACCGTGGGTTTGGGCGTTATCTTTTGTATCAGATTTAAATGCATCTTTGGCCGCACTAGTCATTTTATTCCATGCACTATTAATAGAATCTACGTTTGCAGAACCTCCGTTAGCTAAATGACTTTTCTTAAATGTTGTTGCTTTAGCTAATTGATCTAATGATCCTGGATTATTATCTAAGAAAGAAGTTACTGACGATGCAGAGTTTCCACTAATTGCTTTTATTACTGCCGAACCTGCCGCCACTCCTGCTATTGCAGTTGTAATATTATTAAGTCCACTTGCATTTAAACTTTTAGGAAATGCTGTATTGGCTACGCCACTAACATCAATCCCTGCCGCTTTTCCTATTTGATCTTTTAATATGCCAAAACCTTCTTGTCTTAATCCACCTTTAGATAATGACTTTGCATTACCCAGGACACTCGTTGTTTTTAAAACTGTTCCCAAAAAGTTGGCTGGAGAACTAAATGCTTGACCACTTGTAATATCTCCAAACACATCGGCGGCTCCTGCCGCTACACCACCTTGACCAAATAAGTTTGTTGCACCACCACCTGCTAATGAATTAGGTGAAGGTGTTTTATCGTAGTGTCCACTTGCCGCACCAAACATTTTAGGTGAAGCACCTTCTGTAATTCCACCTCTTGAATACCATACAGTTTCATATTGAATTTGCATTGTATTTTGTACAGCATCACTTGTACTATTTTCTAAAGTATCATGACCCCATTCACTAATGATAGGATTAACTAAAGTGAAACAAGTATATCTATGTCTAGACATTTGATAAATTTGTATACTTCTAAAGAAGTGTGAATGACTATCATTATCAAAACCATATCTGTATTTGTTAACAGCATCACCTAAGTAAGTGTTGTGTCTTGCGTAAGCTGGATTAGTTTCGTTAGGATCTGAACTTCCATTTAACGAAGCATAGTTACCATCTTTATAATAATAACGATAGTAGGCTTCCCATAATGCAGTTGTTTGTCCGTAGTTGTCATCATGGAATACTATATTGATTGGATCGTAATCTAATCTTGTTTGTAAGTTTGCTTTTTTATTGTATTGATGTTTTAGTGTTGTACTAATAGAATATTTAGGTAAGTCAACACTTTTAACTAACATATTAATTTCTTCAGTTTTTATCTGAGGAATAACTGCAACCGCTTCTGGGTTTAAGTTAAAACTTACGTGGTATAAAAATTTATGTTTAGGGGATAACCTATGTGCATCATCTACATAGAGTCTAGCCGCGTGTGACCAATCACCAAGGTTACCTTTTGGGCTTAAAGCACCGCTAACTACATTATCCAAAAATCCGTTTAGTTTGTTTGCCATACTAATATTTATCTAGATTATAAAGTACGCACATAATAAAAAAGGGTGCCTATAAAGACACCCTTTTTAGTTTTTCAGGAAATATTATGTATTTTAATCTTATGTAGATCCGCCACCTGTTATTAAAGTGTTAACAGTTCTACCAACTGCTGTACCAACTCCTGTACCTTGTGGAGTTTGTATTGCGTTGTCGTATCTAATAGCTAAAGCTACTGTTACTGGATCGTTAGTTGCGTATGCTAAAGTATTGTAGTTAGCACTTTGTAAGTAACAACCATATAACTCAAATGTTTCTAAAACGTTTGCAGTATTGATTCCGTTACCACCGTCAAGTACTTCAATTCTAGTAACGAATTTGTAATCGCTACCTGAAGCCGCACTTGATTGTTCAAAGAAATCAAATTGTTTCTGTAGTTGTTCACCAACTAGTTTCTGTACGTTGTTTGATACATCTTCTCTTAAGTTTAATGTAATTGGTTCCCAAGTATGTTTTCCTGCTAGGAATACACGTGAGTTGTATACATCAACTTGGATGTCTTCAAAACTTACGTTAGGTCTAGTTACGTCTACAACCTGTTTTGTTAGTTCTGTTGTCGGTGTTGATACTCCGAAGTTCTCCAAGCTCACTCTAAAGCGATACTGGAGTTTCGGCATCAACAAGCCCTGATTAGAACTAGACGAACTAGAATCTAATGGGACTGTAATTTTTGATAGTGTTGAAATTGCCATTGTTAATATCTCCTGTTAAATATATTTATCTCTATTAAAGTTTCGCTATTTCACCTGTATTTTTAAGTCTTAACGGTATGTAAATAAACTCAACTGCTTTAACCGGTTCAATCGCTATATCTAAATAAAGCTCATTTCTATCAATTCTAGTTGGTGTGTTGTTACTTTCATCACAAACAACTAAGAAGTCATATAATGCTCTTTGTCCAACTAACTCTAACATTAATGAATCTGCTTGAGCTTTGATTTCATCTCTTGTTATTTTGTCATTTGGTTCAAAGATATAAGGTTTAGCAAGTTTGTCTAACTGTCCTCTTAGGTAAACAACTAGTCTAGCAACGTTAATTCTGTCTAACGCACTAGCATTTTTGGCTCTAGTTTTTTGACCGTAGTTAACAAGTCCTGCACCTGTTAAGAATGTAATTGGGTTAATTTTATTGCTGTACAATGTATCACGTTGACCTGTGTTCAATGCTACTGCTTTAAATTCACCTTCTGCATCAATGTATCCTGCACTTGAGGCGTTACTAATTCCACCACGTCTTGTTCCTGCTGGAGCAAACCATGGAAACGAAACACTATCACTTAAAGCAATAGTTCTTAGTATACCATGTGACGCTGGAACAACAATGTTTTTTCCTGCATTATCACTTGTGAATAAACTTGGATAAAAAGTACCCATGTATTCATCACTAGTTACAAGTCCGTCATCGTTGTCTTCAACTGCTAAATTAACGTTTGTTGCGTAGTTGTTAATAGTAGTTGCATCACTTGATAATCTAAATGGTAAGTCACCAACAACAAATGCTGTTAAGCCTCTGTCTGTGTTTAGTGTAACCATTTCGCCAATTAGCTCTGAGTAACCTGGACAAGCCATCAAGTTAAATATTCTTGATTGATCGTCTCTAATATCTTGGTTACTGTTAACCATTGATTGTAATGCTTGTACAACAACTTTTCTTTGAGCTTTTCTACCAAATGAACCTGCACCGTTTGCCTGGTTAGCTGATTCAGTTACCCATCTGTGTGCGTAGTATGAAGCCATTGATTCGTTGTTGTTAAATCTTCCATTGTTACCTGCTGTATCAACAGAGTTTCTAACAAATTTCTTAACGTTAAATCCAGAACGTCTTAAGTTCCAAAGCAACATACCTTTTGGATATAGTGCTGGATCTGGAGCATCTGGGTCTAAGAAATTGTTACTTAATAGTGCTTCAATAGTTCCTGCTGTTGCACTATTGGCTCCGTTTGTATTGTATCTTGCATCAGCAAATAAAATACCATCTTCAGTAGTTTGATCTGAATTATCAACTAGTACCCAAGTTAACGTTGAACCGTTGTACTTGTATACTTTAGGATAGTTTTCTAAATCTGCTGTTGAAATCCATAAGTCACCATTTTTAAGTGCAGTACTGTCTGACTGTAAAGTAGGTTCAGTAGCTGAAACAATTGGTCCTTTTGGATCTGTTTTATCACTTGCAGAAGCTTGATAATATGGAGCAGTTGAGTCTTGGTAACCAACCCAAGTAGTTCCATTGTGTATCATCATATCAACTTCATCTACAACTGAACTGTACCATAAAGTTTTGTCAGTTGTTAAAGCCGTTACTGCTGTTGCACTTGCAGTATAAGTTAATACCTGCCAGTTACTTGCAACAAAGTCCATTGCACTATCACCTGTTGGTGCTGTGTATAAGTTTGGAGTTCCTGAATTAGCATCTACGTATGCAGAGTATCCAGCTAGTCCTAAAATACCACCTGTGTCTTTAATTCTAAAGTCACCACCGTCATTGTGTGAAATAACTATTCTGTTACTTGCGTCTACTTCTGCAACTATGTTAGTAAAGCCTGCACTATTAATAGCACCTGCAATTACATCAGCATCACTTGATGCCGCAGTAGTTGTTACACTTATTGTTTTTGCTGAGCTTAATGTAGCTGAGTTAACAATAGTTTCTTGCATATTAAACGCATAAGTTCCTGCTGTACATTGTGCCGCAATAATGCTTGAAGTAATTGAAGTATTACCTGTTGCTACACGTCTGTGAATTTTAAAGTCACCTACGATAGTATCTTCTGCGTTATTGTAGTTAATGTATAATGCACCTACTGCCAAGTTTGCACCACCGCCTGTTTTATCTAGACCGTATAATGCCGCTTGGTTAGTTTCGTAAATTGGTGCTGTTACAGTTTCCCATAATTTAGTAGTTGCGTTCCACTTTTTAACTTTCCAGTTAGCACCTAAGTTTGGAGTTGTAGTTTTAACCCAAAGTGAACCAGTTGGTTTTGGTGCTGTGTCAGTTGACTTGTATTCTGGAACTGATGTGTGTGGAGCAATAGTTAAAGCTGGTGCTTTGTAAGTACCTGCTGTTAAACCTATTTCTGTTAATAGTGTAGAACCGTTAAGTGCTAACACTACATCTGCGCCTGTTGAATAAATTTCTAATTTACCATCAACAACTGCTGAAGTAATACCGGCAATACCCGCACCAGCAATAGCTGTTACTACATCTGATAAGCCTGTACCACCTGCTGTTACAGCCGAACCGTTAATACTCATTGAGTTCGCCGCTCCAACAGTTGGATTACTTTCAGTTCCTGTTACAGTTGCCCATGATTGGATCCATGCACTTGAACCTACTTGTACCCAAGCACCTGCTGAGTTTTTGTAGTATACTTTATTTAAAGTTGTTGTAGCAACTACGGCATAGTCACCTACTGCGCCAACAGAAGTTTTAGGTGCTCCGCCTGTTACTTTGCTTGAGTCTGTAATTACAGTTGGAATCTTGTTCGTAAAACTCTGACCACCAGTAGTCGAAGCCGCCGCACTATTCCACTCAAATATTCCGAATACACTATTAGCAGTATCAAACCAGTAAGTTCCGTCTGCTGGGTTCGCCGCTGGAGCCGTTGCTGTTGCAGTTAGCTCTGTAGTGTTTAAATTTGCTCTTGTTACGTATGCTCTGTTTGCCACGCCTAAATAAGAATAAGCCGCTTGTAGACCGTATTCGTTTAATTCGTTGCCGTGTAAAGCATTGTTGTTTGAGTCAGTGTAGAATGTTGGATCTCCAAACATCTCTACTAATTCTCTTTGTGAAGTTATTAAATACGGTTTCTCCGCATTTGCACTTGTTGTTGCCGTTGCTGTTCCTGTTCCTGATGCGTTCTTTTTATCTTGAGCAGATACAACAAAAATCATTGGTACTGTACCTGGTTCCGCCGGCGTGTAAAAACTTTCGTCTATTACGGAAACCTGTACTCCTGGTGATACTAAAGCCATTTTGTTTCTCCTGTTAGCATAATGTCTATTACTATTATTTAGTCATAATCCAATAAATGTATGCTATAACACGTACGAAAAAGGGGTCTAAAAGGGCAGATAAATAGATATATGAGACCTTTATGTGCTTGTGGGCAAAGACCTGTCGCTGTTAATTACTATAAAAAGGGTAAACCCTTCTATCGTAGTAAGTGTGAGGCTTGTACCAGATATGGCAAAGTTAGATATAGTCCACCTAAGTGGAAACAAGCAGGGTATGAGCAAAAGAATACTTGCGACAAGTGTGGATACAAGAGTAAGCACAAAGAACAGTTTTCAGTATACTATGTTGATGCAGATATGAACAACGTAAGGTTTAGTAACCTAAAAACTATATGTGCTAATTGTAGTAAAATATTATATAAAGAGGGCTTTAAATGGAAACAAGGAGATCTTGTACCTGACTTCTAAGATCAGCTATTGTCTTGTTGTTATCAATAACGTGGGTAAATTTAGTCTTAGCCCAAGCCCATTCTGAAGGGTGTACTTCTTTAGGCTCTGTACCATAGTCCCTATAATCAATAAACCATTTAGGATCTTCCCCACGCACTACTCTCCATACTTGGCCTTTAATGCCATATATCATTTTAGCTTCGTTAGGAAATCTAACATCTGGAATAACAAAGTTTTTGTCTGGATTATCTAGTATTGTCTTTTTAGTTAAGCTAACCCATATTCCATCGTAAAAACCATCACGCATACACTCTGTACCAAATAACTGCAATACTAGTCTAGGTGTAATGGTTTCTCCGGTTTCTGCTGTCCAATACTGATCTACTTCTTCACGCCATGCTCTACTTTTCTCGGTTTTGCCATCTAGTAGCTCACGATCCCAATCAAACATAACGGATACACTATCTTTAAGTTTATCAGCAAAGCTGATCTTCTGGAAATTCTGCTCTTTAATCAAATAATCGGCAATAGTGTCTTTACCCGATCCAATTAATCCACAAATTCCTATGATCATAATTTATTAGTCCTTAGGCTCAATAAGTTCACAGTCTTTTTCGTTTGCATTTAGACCTTCTTCTTTGTCATACATCCAAACATATGAGTACGTAATTTGTCCTTTGCCTACTTGACATTTTTTACCAAAGCTAATACTTGGATTCTTTGGAATGCTACAAGCACTCAACATAAACATAGTTACGATTGCTATTAAACACGTTTTATTCATCAGAACAACGTTCCTTTCGTTAGTGTTATTATTAATATTGTATTATCTATTTAGATGAAAGTCAAGTAGTTATTAGCCAATTGTGAAACCGTAACCTATACCACCTGCAACTTGTAGTTTAAGTTCTTCTTCAAGTTTTTCCATTTCAGCAACTGCTTCATTTTTGAGTGCGTCACCGTTAAGTGTTGATCCTCCTTGTGGACCAGCAATAGTGGCAAACTTGCTTCTAGCTTCACCTAGTGCATACTTACAAGTAGCGAGTGCAAAGTCTTTAATCCATTGTGTGGCTAGGTAGTCTTTTAATAACTCTGAATCTGGACGATAATTGTAACAATATAATAATAGTTCTTCTTCTGCTCTAGGGCGTTGTAATATTACAAGTTCTTTGTTAGTAGTATTCCATTTAAACTCAATAAAGCTACCAAACATTCTTCCAACAAGTTCTTGATATTGTGTGAACATATTGTAAGTTGCTAATCCACCCATATTAGTACTTGCTAAAAGATAGGTATTAGTGTAAGCCATATTGAACGGTTCAAATAAAGTACCACCATCTCCCCCACCTGATCTAGAACCAATTGAACGTCTGAATATTTTTCTAACTTCTATTGTTTCATCTGGTAGGATATATGTATTTTGATCAATTACAGTAGGTAAAAACATATAAGATTCTTCGACTGAATTGTCAGATCTTTGTCTGAATTTAGCCAATGATTTCTTTAATGCCATCTCGTAGTGCTCTGGATCAAGCTCTACATCCACCATTCCACCACCTAAACTTAGGTTGATGTAATCGAATACTTCTTGTTTCATACTTTTCAAATCCGCCATATCGTCTTCTCCATATGTATTTATACGTTCGATAAATACTAACGTTATGCCAAGACTCAGTTTATACAAACCCGAAAAGGGCAAAGACTACGAATTCCTAGATAAAACCATCACGGAAATGTTCACTGTTGGTGGTACTGATGTGTTTGTTCACAAGTATCTAGGGCCTGTAAACCCTGAAGAAGCAGATGCTACTCAGGACAAGCCTCGTTACGATGCCGTTAAAGAGACAAATATTCAGGATATGTTATTCCTTGAAAATAGGGATAGAAAGTATGATCCTGACATTTACGTAATACGTGGTATTTACAATATTGCTGATATTGACTTTGATATGAGTCAATTTGGTCTGTTTTTACAGAACGACACATTGTTTATGACAATACCTATTAATTATAGTGTTAAAACATTAGGTCGTAAAATTATGCCAGGTGACGTTATAGAGCTACCACACTTAAAAGATGAACACGCACTTAACGATTATCAAGTAGCACTAAAACGTTTTTATGTGGTTGAAGATGTAAACAGAGCGGCAGAAGGATTTTCACAGAGTTGGTATCCGCATTTATATAGAGTTAAATTAAAACAAATTGTTGACTCACAAGAATTTAAAGAAATACTTGATTTACCTGCAGAAGAAGGAAGTACAAATACATTACGTGATGTGCTTTCAACTTATGAAAAAGAAATGCAGATTAATGATGCCGTTGTTGCTCAAGCAGAAGCAGACGCACCTAAGTCAGGTTACAATACTAAACCATTCTATACATTACAAGTTGATAAGTTTGGAAAACCAGAATTAGTTACAACTGATACAAGTACACTAGATGCAAGTACAGCCGGATTGTTAGCTGACAGAGTAAACCAAACACCTGAAAGATCAGGTTACCAAGGTTACTTGTTAGGAGATGGTATTGCACCAAATGGTGAAACGTTTGGACATGGTGCAAGTTTTCCTTTAAACCAAGTAAAAGGAGATTACTTTTTGCGTACAGACTTTTTACCAAACAGACTATTTAGATTTGATGGACAACGTTGGTCCAAAATGGAAGATTCAGTTAGACTTACAATGTCTAATACTGATACGAAACAAACACAAAAAGGAACATTTATTAACAACACTACTACAAGTGATATAGGTGGTGAACAAGTTAAAGAAAGACAACCTTTGAGTAAAGCACTTAAACCTAAGGCGGATAATTAATGTTACATTTTTACGACGGACAAATTAGAAGATATATTACTCAAATAATTAGATTGTTGAGTAACTTCTCTTATGTTGACGGTAAAGGTAAGTTTGTTAAAGTTCCTGTCATGTATGGAGATATTACAAGACAAGTTGGACACATCATTAGAGATAATTCAGAAAATAAAATTCCAAGTGCTCCACGTATAGGTGTATATGTAGCAGGTATGGAGATGGACAGAACTAGAACTGCTGATCCAAGTTATACAGGTAAAGTACATATTAGAGAACGTGCATTTGATACAGCAGGTAACGAATACTTAAACGAACAAGGTAAAAATTATACAGTTGAACGTATGATGCCTACACCATATAACTTAACTGTTACAGCAGATATATGGACAACTAATACAGAACAAAAATTACAAATACTAGAACAAATATTAATGTTGTTTAACCCTAGTTTAGAAATACAAACTACTGACAACTATGTAGACTGGACTTCTTTATCAGTTGTTAATTTAGAAAACATTAACTTTAGTTCAAGAAGTATTCCAGTAGGAACTGAATCAGATATTGATGTTGCAACATTAGGATTTAGTACACCAATTTATATTAGTCCACCTGCTAAAGTTAAAAAGCTAGGTGTTATTACAAATGTTGTAATGAGTATATTTGACGAAAGCAAAGGTACTATTAACTTACAAGACAGTATGCCTGAACTACAAGCATACGATGATACTAATGCTAACTTGGCTAAAGGTTCAGATACAAGTACAGCAGGTAAATCAGGATCAGGTAAGTCAAGCAAATCTACAGCTTCATTAACTGTTTCAACTGCGTCTGGATATGATGCTATTGTAATGGGTAACGTTGTACAATTAGGTAAGAATGGTATTGCTGGTGAAATTAATTGGCGTGAAGTTCTTGAATCAGAACCTGGTATGTACAGAGCAAGTTTAAGTAAAATTTATCTTGAAAGAGCAGGATTTACAACTTCTGTTGTAGGTACGTTTGCATTAAACACATTAGATGAAACACAATTAATAGTTAATTGGGACGAAGATACTATACCAACAAACACAGTTTTAGTTGGTCCTTTAGCAACTAAAGGAACAATAGATTATATTATAGATCCTACTAAAACTAATCCAACTAATATAAGAGGTAATGGAATAAGAATTCTTTTATTAGGTGATATTGGCTCAACTGAAAATACAGATGGTGCTGATGCTTGGAAAGGATCAAAAGGCGACTTTATTGCTAAAGAAAATGACATTGTTGAATGGGACGGAAATGATTGGAATATCGTTTTTGATGCTAGTGGTAATAGCGGACAAGATTCAACAGTACCAGAGGTTACATATACAACCAACCTAAATACAGGTATCCAATATAAATGGGACGGCACAGAATGGACATTAACGTTCGAAGGCGAGTACCGAAAAGGAACCTGGCGCCTAGCACTCTAAGATAATTAATAGTATGAGTAAGATTATTTGTAGTGGAGCTCTCTTCTATACATTAGATACACAAAGGTTCTTGTTTTTACATAGAACCCAAAGTAGACAAGCAGATGTTTGGGGACTTGTAGGTGGTACTAATGAAAGTGAAGAAATTCCGTATCAAGCATTATTAAGAGAAATAAAAGAAGAAATAGGAAGTACACCTTCTATTATTAAATCTATTCCACTAGAAACTTTTGTAAGTAATGATGAAAAATTTAATTTTCATACATATCTTTGCGTAGTAAAAGAAGAATTTATTCCAAAATTAAATAAAGAGCATAATGGATATGCTTGGGTTAGTTTTGGTAAATGGCCTAAACCTTTGCACCAAGGATTAAGAAACACATTACAAAGCAAAGCAAACCTCACAAAATTACAAACAGTATTTCAACTTATCTCACTATTGGAGAAATAAATGATTAGAGTATTTGGCGACATAATGTTAGACCGCTGGATAGTGGGAGAAGCAAATAGAATGTCACCAGAGGCTCCTGTTCCTGTATTACTAGAACAAGAACAAAAATATTCAATAGGAGGAGCAGGCAATTTAGCAGTTAATATTAAAAGTTTAGGTTCAGAAGTAGAACTTACTACTGTTACTGGACAAGATAAAGAAGGTTATAAGTTACAAGAACTTTTATTAAAGACAGGTTTACAATGTTCATTAGCAGGAGATGTTAATGTTACAACAACTAAAACAAGACTAGTTTCAAAAGGTGGACAACATATTGTACGTTGGGATAGAGAAGAACAATACATAGGCGAAGATGCATTTGATAGATTTACAGTTCATAAAGATGATATTATTTGCATAAGCGATTATAATAAAGGTACTGTTAGAAGAGATACAATAGGAAATTTATTAGATAAAGGTACAAAAATTTTAGTAGATCCTAAACAAGATGCAAACTTTTATCATGGAGCATACCTTGTTAAACCTAATATGCAAGAGTATGAAGAATGGTTTGGCAAATGGGATAAAACTACTGCTCTTAGACAAATGCAAAGATTAGATTGGACTTGGTTAGTTGTTACTGATGGAGCCAATGGTATGCACGTATTAAACATACTAGATGAATACAAACATTTTAAAGAAGAAGTAAAAGAAGTAGCAGATGTAACAGGTGCAGGAGATACTGTAATGGCAGTTATTGCCTATGGTATTGATAAAGGTATGGACGTATTTGATTCGTGTAAATTAAGCTGTTATGCGGCGGCTAGAATAGTAGAAAAAAGAGGTGTTGCTATAATACAACAGGACGATTTGGAACGCAATATCGTATGGACTAATGGGGTGTTTGATATACTGCATACTGGCCATTTAAAGCTACTTAGACACGCACACACGCTGGGAAAACGCCTTGTGGTGGGCATTAATAGTGATTCCAGTGTAAAACGTTTAAAAGGCGATTTAAGGCCCATAAACGATCAGAATACACGTAAAGAAGCATTGTTAGAATTAGGCTTTGTAGATGATGTTGTTATATTTGAAGAAGATACACCATATGAAAAAATTAAAGAAATACAACCAGATGTTATAGTAAAGGGCGGTGATTACAAAGTATCAGAAGTAGTCGGAAATGATTTAGCCAAGGTAGAGATTTTCCCAACTGTAAAAGGGCATTCAACAACTACAATAATTGAAAGATTAAAATCATGAGAGTATTAGTAACAGGACATAAAGGATTTATTGGAAGAAACTTATGTGCATACTTGCTACATAGAGGACACCAAGTTGAAGGCTGGGAATGGGAAATAAACAAAGTTCCAGATCCACAAAACTATGATAGAGTTGTACACCTAGGTGCTTTAAGTAGCACAACAGAACGTGATGTAGAAAAAGTTTTAATGCAGAATTTTGAATTTAGTCAAAGACTTTTACAACTTTGTGACCAATGTGGAACAACTTTAATATATGCCTCAAGTGCTAGTGTATATGGTAACGAACAAACTCAAAGAGACCTAAAACAAATTAAAGAAAACGATCCAAAATATCCAATGAGTCCATATAGTTGGAGCAAATTTTTGTTTGATAAACTTGTAATGGAAATACCTGAGTATACAATTAATGTACAAGGACTTAGATTCTTTAATGTATATGGACCTGGTGAACAAGATAAAGGCGAACAACAAAGTGTTTTTGGTAAGTTTGAATTACAAGCAAAGAACTTAAAAGAAATAACTGTATTTGAAAAGAGTGCTTTTATTAGAAGAGATTTTATTTGGGTAGGAGATGTATGTAAAATTATTGAAAAAATGTTTGATGTAGATGCTACTGATATTTGGAATGTTGGAACAGGTATTGCTCCATCGTTTATGGATATTGCAGAAGGTTATGCTAAACTTTATGATGCTAAAATTAAAGAAGTACCATTACCAACACATTTACAAGGACAATATCAGTATTACACTTGCGCCAATATAGACAAGCTAATTAATAGTATAGGTGAATACAAGTTTAAGACTGTACAGGAGTATATAGATGCCAGCAAGACATAGTGGTAAGGTAGACAAAGGTTGGGGATATGAATTAATTTGGGCAACCAACGACTTGTACTGCGGAAAGATTTTGGTTTTTGAAAAAGCCGGTTCCAAAATGTCAATGCATTTTCATAAAATAAAAGATGAATCTTGGTTTGTTAATCAAGGTAGTTTTAAATTAAGATATATTGATACTGCTAAAGCACAAACAATGGAAGTTGTAATTAAAGCAGGAGACACTTGGAGAAATCCCCCACTTATGCCACATCAACTAGAAGCCATCGAAGCAGGTAGTTCACTTACTGAAGTAAGCACATCTGATTCAATCGAAGATAATTATAGACTTGCTCCGGGTGATAGTCAAAAGGATCAACCAGATGCAAATCTACAAGTCACAACTGAAACACAACCTAAGTAGTTTCGTACATACAAGTAAATTTCTAGCTAATCAAATTGCAAATGAAATTGCTTTACCGAATGGTTTAGCAAACGTTCCACACCCTAGTTTATGTACTGCTTGTAGCCCACATTATAATTTGTTTACAAGTACTATGCCAGAAGTAGTAGCTTTGTATAAAGACATACAAGAATTTTTTAATAAAGAAGTAACGCACGATAGTAGAAAGTTTTATTGGATAGTAGGTTGGTTAAACTATTGGCCACATAAAGGCGAAGTATTAGATTGGCATGGTCACGATTATGGTGGAGGTGTAGATTGCTTTCATGGTATATATGGTATTAACTGTGAACCAAGTTATGCAGAATATAGAGAAATAGGAACAGAAGAAATTGTTGAAAAAGTAGAAAATAAAAATAATCAATTACTAATTACACACTCTACTAACATAGAACATAGAATAAGTGACTGGGAAGATAAAGAACCACGCATAACGATAGCTTTTAACATACAACCAATGGATACTATGCTACAACATATCCGAACGCCTCAAGTTAATCAGGCAAATAAGGTCGGTCTACAGTTACATCAAGACAACTTAAGAATGAATCAACCTGGTTCTTTTACGCCAGGCGGTAACCCATTAAACTATTACGTGCCACTATAATGAAATACGAAAATATATTCCCAACTGGTATACTAATACATGATGTACCTAGCAATATTGCAAACGAAGTTGAAGAACTTGTAGTAAGTCGTATAGATCAATTACAAAGACCAGATGACAATGCTCCACACGCCACAGATTATTTTGAAAGAGATAAAATTATAGATTTAAAATACGACACACCTAATTTATATTCTGAAATAGATATGTGTGTTAGAGATTATCAAAATAAAAATGCAATGAATAGAATAAATGAAGGCTATGGATATAACTATTGGACACAAGATTATAAAGAAGGTGATATACATAGTGAACATCATCATAACGTAGGACAAATTAGTGGTGTGTATTATGTTCGTGCTAATGAAAGTGCAGGAGGAATTAGTTTTAGAAATCCAAATCCTTTTACAGAATACGGACATACAATGAGAGATACTGCACCTTATAGTTGGCAAGAATATGTATATAAACCTGTTAAAGGAAGAATACTATTGTTTCCAAGTTACTTGAAACATACAGCTTTACCTAGTGGAAAAAATTGTGTTAGGAGTGTTATAGCTTTTAACGTTACGTCAGCTTTTCCGCCAACAAAATAATTACGCCTGAGCTTCACCCCATCTTAGAATAATGTTCGCTTTAGTATCAGCACCCTCCGCCTTATAAACGTTAATTGCTAATACGTCTGGTCCGTTCGGGAAAGTACCTCGCCCACCTAGTGTGGTATTAGTTAATTCTTTCAACGTACTTAAATCTAATGAACTTTGTTCACCTGGTGTAGCAATAAATGAAAATACTGTTTCACCTGGTTGTGCGTATGGCGGTTGTCCAAATAAGAACCCAACAGTATCACCTGCGTTAATTGTTGTGTTCGAAGTCTGTGTAAACGTAATTCTGTAGTAATCTGTTCCACCATAACTTAATGGACCTTGTACACCAGAAACGTATGTTCCTCCCGGAAACTTACTATCGTTAACCTCTGTACCTGATATAGCACCAGTCGCCTCCCAACTTGTTTTTGTAAAGTACAAGTAGTTTGTGCCAGTTAATGAAGCACCTGGGTTAACTGAAACTGTAATAGTTTCACTTGCACTAATTGTAGAAGTGTTTCTATTACTAAATCTAAATAGTTTAGGATTATAGTTTTCATAGATATCAGTAATAGTAGTACCAGCTGGGAAGTCAGATAATCCTGAATTTGGATTACCAGTTGCTGTAACTGTTTGACCCGTTGTTACTTCACTACTTACTAGGTTCCATGAAGCATTAGTTATCCAATGCCATTGTGTATTATTTCTATTATATTGTGCAACAACATCGTTTGTCATCTCTGCAACAATAGTACCATTTCTAGTAACCTGAGTTGCACCTGTTGACCATACAACAGATCCACCCGGGGCTATCTGAGCAAAACTTGGTTGTCCACCAGCCGCTGATCCTGTTAATGCCGCCCAACCAACGTCACCTGGATCAAGTGGATAGTTTTGTGGATTTAAAATTCCTTCAACAACAATTCCACCTACGATCGGAGTTCCACCATTACTACCATCTGATGTAATCTCAACACCTTCTAGTAGCAACTGTGCTCTGTTTAATAATTCTCTTTCACCTAAGTCACCCACAATAGCATTAGATACACTAGGTGCTAGTCTTAACATAAACACCGTGTTTCTTGTTGAACTAATTGTGTTTGCAGTAGAAGTATATGAAAAGATATAACCTCTATCACTATCAAACCCACCGTCTGTTTGGAAAGCTGATCCCCAGTGTGATATAATTGGTGTAATAGTATTACTAATTAATATAACACCAGTACGTGCTGTGTGCGTTGCGGCAACACCTGCCGTATAAGTTCTTGTTGCTCCTGCGGCAAAGTTTGTTAATGGTGCCGCTCTAGTACAACCAGTTAATGTATCTCCAGTTATACCTGTGTATTGTATCATTTCGTTATCAATAATAACTGTACCACCATTGTCTGGGAAGAACGAAGCGTCTTCTAATGGTATAGTATTTTGTGCATCTGTCATATCAGCCGCTAACTTATCGTTAGGACCTTCGTTTGATACTTCGTAACGTACCGGCATATTACCTGTACGCATAAATGCTTCTGTGTTAACGTTTGAGTTTCTCATTCTGTGATAGAATATAAAGTTACCATCATCACCTCTAAGCATCCAGTCAATAAAACCAGCTCCGTACCAACTGTACTGTATTCCAATCATCTGCATTTTAGATATATCCATAATATATCCTGATGATCCTGAACCATCTAATTTATCTTTGTTAAAGTCTGCTTGTTTAGATTTTTTATCTGAAACTAAACATAACTTGGCTCCACTTGCTGGAGTTACACCTCTAAAGTCTGGTGTTACGTTCATGCTAGTTTGATCAACTACCTGTGATACAACGTGTGTCATACCTTTAATAACAATTCTGTCACCAGCTTTAATTTGATCTCTAAATCTTGTTCCTGTACCTGTAACTGCGTTACTGTCTACTGCTAATGATATTGTGCCTGATAACTGTAATGTTGCAGTTCTTTGAACAGCATTAAAGTTTGATCCATCGTATTCCATAAAGATACCATTCTGATCATCAAACGCACCTGAACGTACAGTTGCACCGTGCCAGTTAAGTAATGAAACTTGAGCTTTTGCACTTAATACTGGAACTGTTGCTCCTAGTCCTGTTTGTGCAATAACTTTAAATGTTCTTTCACTAGTAATAGCTGATACTGTATATGGTCCATTATATCCTGGAGTTTCAATACCAATTAATTTAATTTGTCCACCAACTTGTAAACCGTGGTCAACATCATCAGTTGTAATATTAATAAATGATCCTTGTGCTACTGCATCTGCTTGTACAGTTAATAAGTCATAGGACGGAGCAAATAAGGCACCAGTTGTATACATAATACCTTTACCTGATTGGTATCTAATATATTTTTTACTCTGTCTAATTGCCTGTGCACCGTGTTGTGGTCCACCTGTTCCTAACATAACACCACCATCATATGGTCTGTGTACAAAGAACGAATCTGGTCTTGGATACAATACAGCATTAATGTCGCCAACATCACTAATGGCTCCTGCCGCTCTACACTGATATCTCAGTGAAGTTGTTGTTGGAACTTGCTGTGCAAAGAACGGACCTTCTAATAATGTGTGATTGTTTGTTCCATCATCTGTACTTACTGTAACAATAAATGCATCTCCTGGAATTAATCCGTGTGCAGTTGTAAATGAAACTTCAACAGTTGCCAATGCCGCAAATTGTATTGTTGTATTTTGTGGAATACCTGATGTTAAACTCTCTGACATAGTTACAGTTGAATATGATTTAACAACTGTACCTGCTACTGCTGTACCTGAACTTGAACTTGCAATAATTCCTCCGTCTGTTGCAACTTCAGAAATTGTAACAACACAATCATTAGTTGGAGTTTGTCCACCTAAACTTGTACCTGCAATTTTAATTTTGTTTCCTACTTGGTAGTTAAGTCCATCGTTATTAACAATAGCAGTTGAATATGCTCCTAAATTTCTTGTAATATTAAACGTAGCATTCATACCACTGTTTTGTAAGTTCTGTCCTGGAATTCCTGTGTAACTTCCTGTACCTGAAGGTCCTGTACCTGAACCACTAATAGTTGAAATGTCACCACCTGCACCAACGGCTGTAATATTAATTGTAATATCGTTAGTTGGAGTAACACCACCTACTTGGTTACCTTGTATTTTAATATTTTGATCTGTGTAGTAACCAGTACCTGGAGTGTTTACTGCATAACTATATGTTCCACCAGTAATTGTAATATCAAATGTTGCTGTAGAACCTGTTAAGTTTGTTGCTTCTCCGTCAAACTGACTTAAATCTGTAATTGTTTTTGTGTCTAAGGCTGTACCTGCTACCGTTACAGTTAAAACTTCACCAGTACCTGCGTCAACTGTTGCAACTGTAACTGTACAGTTGTTTGTAACATCAACACCGCCTAATGCACTACCTAGTACAACAAATTCTTCACCAGCTAGATATCCAGTACCACCTACAGTTACAATAGCACTATAAGCCGTGTCTAATCTTGTAACGTTCATGGCAAAGTTCGCACCACCAACTGTGTTTGAAGTGTAAGCCGGAGTGGCATAAGTTTCTGTGGCATCTGGTGCTGTACCAGTTATACTAATTGTATTAATTCTTCCTGTTCCACTTACTGCATCTACTTTTACAATAGCGTCATGTGTTGGACTACTACCACCTAAATTAGTTCCTAAAATTTGTAATCTATCACCAGCCGCATATCCCGCCGTTGCATCTGCGGCAGTACCTGAAGAGCTAAATGATGTAATACCACCTGAGGCATTTGCACCTGTAACATTAATTGTTAAATCGTTTGTTGGTGTAGTACCACCTAAGTTTGCACCTGAAACAATAATAGTGTTACCACTACCATAGTTAGTTCCTACTTCGTTACCTTGTGTAACTGTGTAGCTGTTATTGTAATTTACAGTAATGTTAAATGAAGCCGCCGCTCCAACTATGTTTTGACCTGATGTTACGTTTGTATAAGTTGCAGAGTTAACTGCTGTACCTGTAACACTAATTGCAGTAATAACACCTGAACCGTCAACAGTATCAATAGTAATTGTAGCATCGTTGGCCGGACTTGCACCACCTAAGTTTGCACCTGAAATTACACACGTTTCTGTTGCACTATATCCTGAACCTGGAGCAACAACACTTGCAGTATAAGTTGTTCCACTAAATTGTACGTTGAATGTAGCATTTGATCCAACACCACTGTAAGTATATGCTGGTTCACTAAAAGTACCTTGTGCCGCGGCACCTGTTCCTGATGCATTAAATGATGTAATACCACCACTACCATCAACACCTGTTATTGAAATATCTAAATCTTCTGCTGGACTTGACCCACCAAAGTTAGTTCCTGGAATTCTAATTAAGTCACCAACAATATAACCTGCGTCGGCGGCACTTGCGTTTTCTGTAACGTTGTAAGTATTATTTGTTAATACAACGTCCCATGCCGCACCAGTACCAACACCACCTTGTGTTACACCTGTTGCATTATTGGCATAAGTTGGATCTTTTAAACTTACTGTGTAAGCATTGTTTGTATATGTAACATCAAATATTGCACCTAAACCGTTACCGTTCATGTTTTGACCAGCGATGTTACTAAAACTTCCGTTACCGTCAAATGCTGAACCTGACGAGCTAAATGATGTAATTGATCCGCTTGAATCAACTGAGTTAACAGTAATTCGACAATCGTTAGTTGTAGTTTGTCCACCTAATGTGTTACCAAGTACAACAATAACATCATCTACTTCATATTGATCACCACCTGTATTATTTTGTGTAACTGTATAGTTTCCACCTGCTCTGTCAATATCCCACAATGCACCAAAACCTGTACTGTTATAGTTTGTTCCTGCAACTGCTGTATATTGTACGTTGTTACCAACAATAGCAGTTGAAGTATTACCATCTAAGTTTACATCAGTTCCAACAATACTTGATACGTGAACTGCTGTACCATCTCCTCTATCAATGGCCTGTCCTGCTAATACTCCTGTTACATCACTTAATGCAATTTGGTTAACACCACTTGCATAATCTCCTGCAACTGACCAAGTAGCAATTTCTCCGCCACCACCTGTTACAACTGTAACCTGAGCACCACTTCCAATACCTGTTCCATCTGTTTTAGTTGCAACTTGGAAAGTTAATGCTGGTGCACCACCGCCTCCTAATGAAGCGTCTAATACTGTGATAGTATCGCCTACTGCGTTATTTCTACCACCTTTAAAATTTGTTATACTTGTTGCCGCACCTGTACCGTCAATAACAATATCAAATGTACCAACAATTAATTCTGAAGCAATACTATCTGAACTACCACTTATTGCTGTGTAAGTTCCTGCTGTTCTACTTGCATTCGCAACACCTATTGTACCTGCTGTTGCAATTTGTCCTGCAACGTTTTGTACCGGAGCACCAATCTCTGGTGTGTTTCCAATCCAAGTAACTTTGTCTGAACCATTTGGAGCCGCTAATGGGTTTGTAAATGTACCTGCTGTACCTTGTGATATAATACTAAATGTTGGACTACCAATCGCCGCACCAGTATAAAAGTTTGCTTCTCTTAACTGTGTGTAATAAGTTGAAAGTACTTGTCCGTTACTTGTACCAACTTTTGATTTAGCAAAAAATGTAAATGTATTTGCAGTAGGAACAGTTGAAATTATAAACGAACCTTCTGCTCTACTTGCCCCTTGAATACTATTTTCAAGAGCTTTAATTGTAATAGGTGTACCTGCTACAATACCATGAGCACCAACTGTTGTTACTGTAATTAAACTTTGACCAACACCACCTGTACCTGTTGAAGCATCAGTTACAACTGAAGCAACTTCTTTATCAGTACCTGGTACTTCGTAAATACTTGGATAACCTCTTTGCATAGCAATCGCTTGCCACTTCGTAGGCTGTAGACCATATTCAAAGTCAGCATCAAGCATGGATACGGAGTTTGAAACTCTCATACGTTCAATAGCATCAGTACCAAAATCAAATGGTCTTGTTCTTGTTTCACCTTGATCTATAAAGATCTGTAAATCATCTGTGTCGTAGTATAAAGGTATTTTTTCTTCAATTGGTAAATTGTCTAAACCATTCTCAATTACATCTGTAATAACAAAGAATAAGTTAGTTACTCTTGTATTAACACCTATTTCAGGTAAACTTAAAATAACATTCTGTGATACTGCACCTGCTCCAACTTGTTGTGAAGTGTATGCAACATTTTTTAAAATGTAATTGTTAATTAAATCTCTTGCAAAGTTTTTAGCCGCAATCTCTGGAGTTCTATCACCGTCAATTTGTGGAGTTGTTTGTACCCAATACTTACTTGCATTAAGATATGTGTTTGCATTACCGCCGTACTTGATATCTTTTGTAATACCAGCTACGTTTAATCCCATATCTCTTTCACACTTGGTAGTGTTGTATGTATAATTGTGCCACATACCTGAAGTTGCACTTGCCACGTTTGCCGCAATCCAGGCTACTGTTTCTTTTTTAACAAATTCTAAGTTTGCTTCTAAAACTGCTACTGCTTTATCTGTATAAGTTATGTTGTCTGTATTTTTATCTAGATAAACAGTTGTAATAGTTCCTGTTCTTTCTAAGAACTTTGGAAAGTCTTCTTCAACACCTTTAGTTAATTGTGAAGTATCATCTGTTTGGAATTCACAACTTCCACCTAATTTAGGATCACTAAAGTTAAAGATAACTTCGTTGTTTGTTGTATCAGTAATTAATAATAAATCGTTTGATGGAACACGAGTCTGCATCTTAACACTTGAAACTTTTGTTCTATCAAGTGCTGGAACATTATCAAGTCCGTTTGTAATAACGTCTGTAATAATTGCAAACAAGGCAGTAACTCTTGCATCTGATCCTGATTCATAACTTGAACCATTGTTAGTATATTGTGTTGTTACTACTGGACTTTGTGCAGATGTAAAAGTTGCTTGAGGTAAAATATAGTTATTAATTAAACTAACAACAAAGTTCTTTGCCGCTACTTCAGGTTGTCTATCTCCGTCAACCTGTGGAGTTGAATTAATCCAATATTTACTTGCTAAAAATCTTGCCTGTGCGTTTCCGCCATATCTTAAATCGTATAAAATACCACCGTCACCATTTACACCTTGTAAATTGTATCTTGTATCTCTTTCACACTTTGGTGAATTGTATGTATAGTTGTACCAGAAGCTAGTAGGGTCAGCCGCATTGGCTAAAACCTGTGCGGCAATCCATGCCACAGTTTCGTCACAGATAAACTCAACGTTATTTTTAATTAATTCATACGCATGAGGGTTTCTGTTTTCTGAAACGGGAATTCCTGGTTGGAATATATACGTATCTATCTTTTGTTTAGCCATCTATTTTAACTTCCTAATGCTATTGCCAATGCCGTCGCTCTTGAGTCCACGTACTTCTTATTAGCTATTGCCGTACTTTGTGTAGGCTCGCCTTGTACATTACCCGTCGTAAACGTAGCTTTATTTGGTTTAGTATTACCTATTACTGTATTATTTAGCGTCCCTGCACTCGCAACTAAATTTGTTGAAGTAACCGTTCCCGGTGTCGTAGCACCTATATTCATGTTATCTAATGTTCCACCAGCCGCTGGATTTATCAATACTGTACCACCTGATCCTGTTGGAGCAATTCTAATGTCTGAGTTTTCACCAGTTAAAGTAACGTTATCTGAAGCCGTTAATCTTAATGCATTAACGTCCATATTGTTAATAGTTCCGCCATTTGTTGGATTTATTACTACTGTACCTGAACTTCCTGTAGGCGATAATGTAATTACAGCATTTTCACCTTGTGCAGTTATATTACCTGTTGTAAGTATGCTTGAGAAACTACCAACACCAGTAATAGTTGGGTCTTCAATAGTAAACATTCCTACTGGATTAGCATCAGCATCTCCATAATATAAAGCCGCCGGAGCATTTGTTGGTACTGTGAAAGTTGTTTTACCTGTAAATTGTCCTTGTGCTTCTGATTCTGTTTTCTTATCTGTACCACCAGCATTTAACCAAGATAGTCCTGTGTCATATAATGTATAACCACCACTATCATCTATACTAAAAACGTTGAAACTATTATTACCAAGTGTTTGTCCTGCTTGGTTAACTGTTCTTAAAGTTAAATTGAATACGTATGCACTACCTCTTGTTAAAGTAACGCCTGGATTTGTTTTTAATGTAATACCGTCTGATTCAAACTGTCCATCAAATGTAAAGTTACCACCTGCATCTCTAACAACATAGTCACCTGATACATCAGTTTCTTCTGCTGTGTATGTATATGTTACACTACGTAAGGTAACGTTACCTTGTTCATCGACTGTGAATCCTGGTGATTTAAATCCGTGTTGTGCCTCAAATGCTGATTTTACGACTGCCATATTATGCTCCTATTGTATTTATCTGCATTTAACTTACCACGATTAAGCCGTGCATACCAGCATGAAATTCGCAGTTGTAATGGTATGTACCTGCTGTACTTGGGGTCCAAGTAATATTTCCTGAAACATTACCTTGGCCTACTGCCGCTGGTGTTGTAACTTGGTTACCTGTACCTGTTGAGTTTGTTGTTTTAATATATAATGGATGACCTACTGCGTTCATTGATAATGTTAAATTATCATTTACATTTAAATTAATCTGTGGATTATTTCCGCCGCCTATTGCACCATTTCTATCTGTACCTGACATTGTGTATCCACTTGATCCACTATTTGTAACTGTAATATTATAATTGTTACCTGGAGTAATTGAAGTATCATTAATTGTAACACCTACTGTACTTTCTCCATTGTCTAGTGCTAGTTGGAATGTTTCAACACCTTCAGTTGATGCATCTGCTGTAACATTGAATACTCTTGATTCTTGTGAACCAACAATAAAGTCTCCAGTTAGAGCAGTTCCACCTATGTCTGCACTTGTAATTCCTGTAATTGTATAAGGTAAACTTGTACCATTAGAAACGTTTGTCGTTGTAAGTGTAATAGTAAAGCTACCACCTTCATTAACTGTTGCCGCCGAACGTCCTAAACTGTAACTAGCTACTGCTGGACTTACAGAAGTATCTGCAATTTGTACCTGTGCAGTTGCTTCACCATTGTTAAGTGCAATATTAAAACTTTCTACACCTTCTGTTGTAACATCTTCAGCAAGTGTAAAGTCAAAATAATCAGTTGTACCTACAATGAAACTTCCGTTTAAATTTCCAGCTGTTAAGTCTGCCGCAGTTACACCTGTAACTGTATAATCTAATGTAACACCCGGGTCAACGTTTCCAGTTGTTAGTGTAATTCTAAATGTATCACCTTCATTAACATTTGATAAGTTTGAAGTTAATGTGTATGATAAAGCAGGAGTTTGTGAAGTATCATTTAGTATAACACTTGCAGTAGTTTCTTTACCGTCAAGTGTCATTGTAAATGTTTCTGTACCTTCTGTTGATAAGTCTGCTGTAACTGGATATGTAAATGTATCAGTAGTTCCAGTAATAAAGTTTCCTGTTAAATTTGCACCACCAATATCTGCTTGTTGTACTCCAGTAATTGTAAATGGAATAGTTGTACCTGCGTTTACATTTGTTGTAATAAGTGTAATACTAAAGCTCTGTCCTTCGTTTGCTTGTGAAGTACTTCTGCTTAATGTATAAGTTGGTGCATACGCACTTGAACTTGATCCTGCAATAACAGGTCCTGGCTCGTTTAGTGTTGCATAATAGTTTGCACTATGTATAATTTTTGCACCAGATATACTTGTTGAATCTTCTTGTACTCTAGGATATGCCATAAGTTTAAAGTAAGCATCTGTTACTTCAACTTCTAGCTGTAATAAGTCATTACCTAAGTTACTTCTACCGTATATTACTATGTTTGCTGTGCTTGTACTAGCTGTACATAAGCATTTAATAATCTCTTTACGTGCGGAGTTAACATCACAAGCAATAGTGTATTCTACGCCAAAATAAGAACCAACATACCAACGGTCTAATTCAGTACCGTTTTCAACAAGAGTTGCTGATGGACCTGCATATGACAGGTTTGCTCCACCTCTAAATTCAACTGTGTTGTTTTGTCCTTTACGTAAAAACTTGCTGATATCAAACATTAACTATCCTCTTTAGTATATTTACCTATTTAAGCGAGGCTTCAGTCCAAAACCGTTTTACCGCTTTTAACCGCTTCGCGGCATTAAATTTGCTTTTTTACCGCTCCGCGGATTCTCTCGCTATCCCCAAATACCACATATCTAACGGATACTGTTTTGAAGGAAAATGATGAGTAATCTTGAGATTATTTTCAGCAATCATGTCTTTAAATGTGTCAGGATTTGACCCCCATACATTTTCAGCAAGTATTATTACTCCGTCATTTGACAAGTAATCTCCGACGTTATTAAAGAAATCTTTGTGTATAGACCAGTCTAAATCTTTATATTTCCTTGGATCGTCATAGTGTGCAACATACGGGTCACCATTAAAATGTGGAGGATTAGCAACAATTAGGTCAAAAGATTGTTTAGGAATTAACTTAAAATTGTCACTTAAGAAGAATTGTGCTTTTTCATCAAGTTCATTTTTTAGTATAGTATGTAATACAGGTTTCTGGTTAGGTTCCCAGATATCAGATAAAGTTATCTTTTCTGTTTTACCTGTAGTTAGCAACCCAAACCCCCAAAAGCCTGGTCCACTACACCATTCTAACGAGTTGTAAAAAACTTTGTCACTAGTGATAAAAGAAGTTGCGTCTAAGAAATCATCAATCATGGTATTACCACAACCGTCTATTTCATCAGTCCAGTATATCTTTGTGTCGAAATATTGTGTAAATTTATCCGTCATTTTTAAGCGTCACAAGTTTGTTATATTCAGGTAACCATAAGTACTCAATGTCGCTGTGCTTTAATGTACGTACAGCATCATCTAATGTTTCTACTAATGGTTCTCCACCTAAATTAAAACTTGTATTAAAGATAATAGACAATCCAGTCTTTTCTTTCCACGCTTTAATCAAATTATAGTAATGAGGATTTTGTTTTTCACTAACTGTTTGTATTCTACAAGTTCCGTCAACGTGTATAATGCTTGGAATTCTTTCTGCAATACCTTCTTGACAGTTTACAGCATACATCATAGTTGGTGAACTTTTCATACCACGTAAGTCAAACCATTCATGTACATCTTCTTCAAGTATACTACCTGCAAAAGGTCTAAAGTATTCTCTACGTTTAACTAGATTAACGTGATCTTTACCATTAGGATCACTTGGGTCATACATAATAGTTCTATTACCTAAAGCACGTGGACCATTTTCTGAACGTCCTTGAAAAATAGTACAAATTTTTCTATCAGCTAATATGTCAACTACTTTGCTTTTATCTGAATCTTCAATAGTTGCACCATATTTTTCTACAATAGCATTTATTTGTTCATCTGAATAACAATAAGCAGGACCTTCGTATAGTGTATCCTGTTGCTCTTGAACATTATTATCTTTTGTAAGTCTTCTATGCATTAACATTGCCGCACCCATGGCCGTACCTGCGTCATTACTTACTGGTTCAACATATATTTCAATATTTTGGTCTTTTAGTTGTTCTAAATATTCGTAGTTTGCTACACAATTTAATCCGTAACCACCACTAATAACAACTTTATTTTTACCTGACATTTCTACTGCACGTTTAATTAATTTAACAACTTGATTTTGTGTTTCTGTTTGTACAGCATAAGCTAAATTTCTTCTGTTTTCTAATTTGCTTACATCTTCATTATCATGATCTATAAGTTCTTGGAAGAAGTTATAGTTTACGTGAGCACCGTTTGGATATGTAGGTATAATCATTTGTCTATCTGATATAGGCCACATAGTATCATTTCTAAATAATTTAATATTAGCACGTCTACCATATGGAAATAATCCCATTGTTTTACCTGCTTCAATAAAACTAAAGCCACAGTATTCTGTTACTGCCTCATAAGTTTTTACTATACCTGCATTTTCAGTAAGTAAAACATCGTGTGTCCATTCTTTAGGTTCATCATATAACTCACTTGACATATCTTTTAAGTATTGCGTAACCATAGGACCATTAGTACCTAAGTGTTTGTAAAGTGTTTTAAAATTATCTGGATATGCACAATCATATATTGTTTCTGTTTCCCAAACAGTTTGTGGTTCACCTGTATTAGTAGCTAAATCTATAAACGTACCTGCACCATCAACAATAACTGCTACTGCATCACTAAATCCTGATCTATAAAAAGCTGTCGCGGCGTGTAATTTATGATGTATATGACTCATGTCAATTACTTGTGGGTGATTTTCTTCTGGGTTATAAGGCTTTCTACTTATTAATCCTAACTTACGTGCTAGTCCAGTATAAACATCATCGCCACTAAAGTCAACTCTACCTGCTGTTCTTTGTAAATTTTGTGTATGTGCAACTACTAAAAAGTCTAGCTTATCAGTATATTCTAAAATTTTTAACATAGAAGCATAAGGACCACCATCGTATTTTTGACGTGTAAGTCTTTCTTCTTCTATTGCAAAAACTATTTCGCCGTCTTTCAATAAACATACACCTGCGTTATGTCCTCGAGCTATTCCGGCAATCCATACTGGTTCTTTTTTCATTTAAAATCCTCTATAAGTTCTATTCCAATTTACTGTTTTAGAAATATTTGCAATAGTCTCTTTATAATCATCAGTTTTTGCTTTAACAGTTGTATCTATCAATTTTTTTTGTTCTTCTGTTACGTTCTGGTTATGATTGTGTACCCAATCTAAATGTTGATAAGGACTAGGATGTAATTCTACCCATCTTCCTTCATCACCATTGAACCACCACGTTAAGTCTGGTCTATTCCAAGCATGAAGTCCTATTGGACATAACCAATGATCACCTTTTAGTACATCTTTATATTCTTCTAAATTATATTCTTTTATAGCATCTGCAAGTTCAGGTGTGTTTCTTAAGTTTTCTCCATGACCTTTTTGATGTGGAATATCTGTTCCTAATGTATTAAGATCACTTATACTTGTAAAATAAAATTCACAACCTGTAGATTCTAATAAGCCTTTTGTTAATTCTATTGCGTGTAATGTATGTAAGAAAAATGCTTTCTCATCATAAAAAGTATCAATCCATTCTTTATCATATAGTTCTTCATTTTGATAACTGAATATACTACCTTTTGTTTGCCAAGGTTCTTTATGTTTAAAGTTCAACCAATCATGTCTTAAATGACTAGTCCATTGTATTATAACTTGATCTTTGTTATTGAATTTATTTTTTATATTGCATTCTGCAACACGTTCAGCAATAGCACGATTGCCTAAACCAGCATGACCCCAGTTTTCGTAATAGTTAGCTTCAAGGCTTAAGATGTCTGCCCACGTTGGCCAGTTCCATGAAGTATATGAACAACCAAATGTAAACAGTCTATCCATTAGTCTTTGTCTTTATATTTGTGTCCTATCCTCGGTTTACCAGTCATTCCATTTGTAACTGACTCAACAATAATTGCTTCAACTTTATCGTTCATTGCCATAATACCATCATTGGTTCTATCAGCATATTCATCAGTTGTAACTCTAATAGGCGAATAAGTTCTTGCACCTAAGCCCATATCTAGAATGTCAATGTTTTCATCGTCGGGATAAGAAACGTTAATAGGAAAAGTTGATCCAATTACTACTGTACATTTTTTATCTAATGCATGGACCATATGTTGTCCTGAACTATCACAACCTAAGAAGTAATCTGCATTTGCAATTATTCCGCACCAATGTCTTAAGTCTGCTCCCATAGGACTTGCTACTGGATCTTTTACTTCATGTTTTTGAAAATCAATTCCAAACTCTGCCATGTGAATTACGCCAAACTTTTTAGAGAGTTTTTTAACAATACTAACGGCATTTTCAGCCTCGAAACTTCTACCACTATAATCTGATATCATTCCGTTCTCATGGTGTACTGTTCTACCATAAGGTTGAAAAACTAATACTTTGTCTTTTTTAGTTTTTTCTTTTACTTCGTCTACAAGTTTTTTACCAAAGATCATTTCTTCTTTGTTTAATCTAATTCTAGGTTTTTGTAGTTTTCTTAATCCTTTGTTGTTAATAGCAATATCATATGCTTGAGCTATTGAACACATTTGATTATAATATTCCCAAACTCTATATGGTTCAGGTGTTATTAAATTTCGTTCTTTTAATTTATCTTGAAATAAGCCTTTGTGCCAATGGTCGTACACTCTAGCATATAAGGATTGATGTCCTTTAAAGAAATCAGTTCCTCCTTCGCAAACAATAACAAAGTCATCGTCTGGATTTTCTTCTTGAAATTTTTCTAGAGCAGGTATTGATGCAATGACTCGTCCAGCACCACCATTAATAAAAATGGCAGAGTTACGTTTTTTAACTTCTTCTGTTGACATTTATCATCCTTTAATCTGTGCGTAATTTAGTACTAGTTTCGTACTAGCACTATGCAGTTATTTAAAAGGATTTATTTTACTAAGATTGTTTTCTGGCTGTAATAGTTCCAGCTATTCTAGTCTTTCCTTTAGCGTCTGTAGGCGCCGCAGGTAGCCCATCTGCTACACCATCGTCAAATGGAGTACCGTCTGTGCTTAAATTTAGTCTAGCTAGGTCTGTACCAAAGTAATGTCCGCCCATTTCTGGTGGAATCATGTGCCCTGTTGCAGGGTGGTAAGTGTGTTCCATTAACCAACCATCAGCTGGATTATCTCTATTAGCTTCTGCTGTACCATCTGGAACATTGTCACCAATAGTAGTTGCCGCGTCCATACCGTTTACAGCCGCGCCATAACGTCCAGTAGCACCTGGGAACTGATCGTTTTCGCCCCAAATTCCTGGTTGTTTAGCTTTTGGTGATTGTGGTAAACGTACTTTCCAAGGTTCAATACGTTCGTTTTTCTCTAATTTGAATTTAGCACCAGTTCCTGTTGTTGAACTGTCGCCTGTTTTAACAATAGTATAAGCTACATCGTTAATTGTTTTAGCTTCTTTCATGTGTCGAGCATTAAAGGCGTTACGTGTTCTAACACCTGTAATAGCACCGTCTTGTCCAATGCTTGTAACAATAATGTTTACGTCTAATGAACCTTTAGCATCATCTGAACTTGCATCTGGTTTCCAAGCTTCTCCATCATTTGGATCTGCTTCAAAATCATAACCTGGTCTTTGTCCCATTGGTGCTGATAAGTCATCTAATGTTCCAACTTGATCTGCACTATAACCTAATACACTAGCGTCAACTAACATATGATCGCCTACTGAATAACCTGTTCCACCTGCTGTAATAGTAGGTGTCCAACAAGCACCATATAGTTCTGGTAAATCTCTTAATTCTTGTCTAAATTTTTTCCATTCATTTGCTAAACTTTCTGGCATATCATCTGATAAATGCGAGTCTGACCAAGAAAGCTGTGACCATCTAGTACGTTTAATTTCATCCCAACCTACGTGTGGCTTTAAGAATGGATATGGTGTGTTCCATTGTTTAGCTACTGGATCATAAGTAATTTCATCTCTGTCATATGTATGATCTGGTGTAGGAACTTTTGGTTCAATGTGTACAAAGTTATTACCATTAATATCTTTTTGTGGTAAAGTAGTTGTTACATTTTCTCTGCCTTCTAACATTAAAGTATCTTGATGTACTTCCATTAGTTCGCATAATAAAGGATTTTCTTCACAATTAACTTTTACCATGTACTCGTGTGGTGCTGGTACAAAGTCATCTTCAATTTCGTATGCGTATCTAATTTCACCTGAACGTTTATTATCTACTTTTCTCATAAACACCCACATTTCTTTAGGGCCTTCATAAGTCCAAGTACCTACTTTACCTTCTTTAGTAGTTTGGTACAAGTAAGCATCAGGCATATCATATGAAAATTGAACTGCTACTTCTTTTTTTCTATTTTGTGCGTCTAATCCGTGTCCCATAATTATATCCTAGTAGTATACCACGTAAACAGCACCTTCGGCGCCTGGTGATCCACAACAACATCCACCACCGTATGGTGATCCGTGTACTCCACCTCCACCTGGCCATGATCCAAATTGATCACCTCCACGTGTACAACAACCGTTTGGTCCTATTCTTGGTCCTGATTGTGCCATTGGCGCAACCGGTGTAAATTGTAATCCTCTATCTCCACAATGCTGTGATCTTTGAGAGGATCCTGTGTAACTTGCTATTCCAAAATCAACGTTGTTTGGCTGTGATTGACAGTTGTAACAACTCATACAACAACCGTAACAACCAAAATAACCATGACAGTGAGTACAGTTAGAACAGTATCCACCACAAGCTATTGCACAGAAACATGAACTACCTGTTGGTGTTCCCATAACAAAACTGTTATGTCCTGCGTAGTTATTACCTGCGTATAAACAGCACCCTGATCTACCTGCACAAATTGTAAAAGTATCACCTGGTACTACGTTAGTTGATTTAATTGCGTAAGATCCTCCATCTCCTGGATAACCTTGCATACAGCAACAGCCACCTGTTCCTGATGCTCCACCGCCCCACATTTCAAATACTGCAAAAGTACTTCCTGATGGAACTGTCCATAAACAACATTTTCCTCCGTTGTTATTACAACAGAATCTTGATGCTGGTGGTACGCCTTTTGGTTGTCTAGGCCATGCTTCGTTATGATCCCAATTCCAAGCATAGCTGACTGTAAATGCTTGGGGAGCCTTAACACCTGTGTCGTAACCTGGTACAAAATCTCTTAAACTTGACATTTATTTTATTCCTCCCCTTATCCTACGTCGGATTGATAGTAAACAACTACTAATCCGCCTGCTCCCGGTCCACCACAGTAACAAGTACCGTTGTGAGTGTGAAGTGTACCACCGCCTCCTCCTGGGAAGTCAGCTGGTCCATCACTATCACGACCGTGTGTTTTATAACAATTATCTCTTGACATTCTAGCACTTTGTCCACCGTATGGTGCTGACGTCATGTTCTCCCATGATGAACTAGAACACATTGATGTTCCTGCTCCACCACCGTTGAATCCACAAATACTAAAATCTGCTCCTTTTACACAACCACATACGTAGTTAGGACAGCCACAATGTCCACCCCATGCAGTTCCAAATCCACAAGTAGCACAACCATATCCGCCACCTGATGAACATAAACAGAAGTAACTTCCGTCACAACATCCAGTTGCCGAACAAGCATAACTACCGCAACCTGGACAGCCCATTACTGGTCTGCAACAACCTGCCGAGCCTGCACATAAAGTAAATGCCGCTCCTGGTGTAATTTCTGCAATTTTTCTTCCGTAACTTCCTGAACCTCCAGGGAATCCTGCCATACAACAACAGCCACCGCCGCCGTCTCCGCCTGCACCCCAAGTTTCAAAAGCCGCCCATTTAACATCAGCTGAAGCTGTCCATAGACAACAACAACCTGGATTACTATTACGTGTTGTATCCATACTAGTATGGTAAACGTAAATAGTTCTCAGTTGTAAGGCCCCTTCATTTCCACCTAGTTGAAGTAAAGTTCTTAATGCAGACATCTAGTACTCTCCTATTACCCTATACCAACGCCATCATCGGCAGGTGGTTCAGCAAATCCGCCAGTTACTGGTTCTTCTGGAAACTTAACCATGTGTGCTGGATATTCATCCGCTTCACCTTTTTTCCATGTAACTGGTAAATCTCTTAATTTTTGTCTAAAATCAATCCAAGGTTGCTTAATAGCATCTGGACTGTCTGAAGCAACTTTAGAGTCAGTAGCATCTAATCTATCATTTCTTAATTGGATTAGTGTTTCCCAAGTTTGCCAAGGTTGTTTCCAAGTTAATGTCCAGTTGCCTGAAGCTTCATCATGTACTGATAAAGTTCTTTCATAAGCATGATCTGGATATGGTGGCCACGGATTTGTATAGTTTCCGTAACCTGTTGGTAATGCAACCGTAACATCACTTTGAGTTATTGTTACTGTGTGTGGTAAAAATATAGCACACAATAAAGTATCAGCACCCGCACAATCTAAAGTAACAACACGTTCACCGTCTGGTGCTGTGTCAGTACTTGGATTATAATGAAAATCTTCATCAGGTGGTTGCTGAGCTTCGGTATTTTTGTTTGTAGCTTCATCTACGAACACATATAATTTATCTGGTCCTGTATATGATGCTGTCGCGGTATCTCCGTTCGAGTTTGTCTGAGCCAAATACTCGTCGGGGATATCATATGTAAAGTTTTTAGTTATTTCAGCCATTTTATCTTCTTCCTTTGTATTTAGTCATATGTTTTTTAACTGTATGATACCTTCACCATTCCGCCGGATCCCCAATGACCCCAACAGCAACCACCACCACATGATGTTCCGTTAAAGCCTGCGTCACCTGGATATGGTTGGGCACATCCCCATCCACAACCCGAACACGTCATTGGCTTACCGCAGTAATCCTTGCCGTGTCTTGTTTGTCCACCTTTTGGTGGTCCACTTACATAATCCCACATTTGGTTGTGACAATAGTGAGTTTGTAGTGGTTGATTTCTAGAGAAGCCTAATCTAAAGTCGCCTTGTATTCCATCTGATATACATGAACATCCAAAGCAACAGTTGTAGGCGTAGTGAGCATGACAGTTAGTTCTTCCTGTACATCCCCCTCTAGCACACGTTGTTGACATACCTGAACCTGACACCCATGATGTCGATCCATCGTATCCCAAACAATCTCTTTCGCAACAGTTTCCGTTTCCTGCCGCACAAATTGTAAACTGACATCCAGCAACTACTGTGTGTGATCTTATTGAGTAGCCTCCGCCGCCAGCATTTTGTGATGACCACATACAGCAACAAGCCCCGGCTCCTGCCGCGCCTGCTCCCCATAATTCGAATGTAACGTTTTTAATGTTAGCTGGTACTGTCCATTGACAACAGCATCCACCATTGTTAATACCTCTATTATTATTGTAAACATAGAAATATTTCGTAGGTACTGATCCGCCTTCTACCTGATCTCCCATTAAAACTCTTAGGTTTGCCATAATGTGTATCTCCTAATTCTTACGTTCCGCTTATAACCCAACCGTATGTTGATCCTGTGTAAATCATAGTAACTGCAATATTATTAATATCTAATACTAAATCCTCACTTAAATTCTGAATCTTGCTACCGTTACGTCCTAATGTAACATTGTTCGTATTAAAGTTACCTGTTACGTCTACGATTTGGACTACGTCGTTAACTAATAATGAACCATTTAGTGGTAAAGTAATAGTAAAAGCACCGCCCGATGAGTTAGCAAGAATACGATCATTAACTACGGCAGTATACGTAGTACTAACGTTACGAATAACACTACTAGCTGTTCCAGTTGTTGATATGTATCTTCCCATTTTATCTTCCTTTTATATATTTATCATTATGCAGTTGATGTTTCTATTCCCATAGCTACTGCACTTACGTTTGCGGCACTACTGTAAACTACCAGAATTTGCCCTGCCGCCATTGCAATTCCTGATCTTTCTAATACCCCTTTGGGTAAAAGCTCAACATCGTATTCGATGTATTCACTATCTGCTGGAGTTCCAGCACTTGCGACCGCAATTCTTACCGACAATGCCGCGTTTCCTCTGTTACATATAGATACAGTAGCAATAGCGAAATTGTTAGCTGGTACCGTGTAAAGAGAAGTATTCGTAGCCGCCGCCAAATCTGCGTGTCCTAGTCTTCCTGTGGCCATATTGTTTCTCCTTTTAACTCAATATAAATTGTTGCATCGCTACCGGTGATCCACTAATACCACCAGTAAAGTTCATAGTTGCAGTTATATTTATCGGAACCGCTGTCGTTGTTGTAATAGTGTTTCCGCTAATATGTACTACACCTGCTGTGACTGTATTTACGTTCAATTCTGAAGCACCACCACCAATTTGGGACGTAATATATGTCTTAATTGCTTTTTGTGTTGGAACAATGCTATCACTATTTGCTGTAAATGTGCCATCTGTACTAAACTCGTTAATTGTAGCACCTGTACCACCTAGTGCAACACTTCCAAGTTGTAATTCTTGTAGTCCTGATATGCTAAATGCATCTGCGTTAAGTGTAGCAACACCAGTTGCCTGCTCAACGTTAAATAATCCACCAACTCTAAAGTTACCATCTTGGTCAGTTGATGTAAAGAACACTCTTCCACCTCCGCCAACAACTTCTTCATCATTTTGATCTGCTGGAGTAGTTGGAGTTCCTGGGTAATTTGTAGTTGTAAATCCACCTGTACCTACGTCTAGGAAGTCATGTCCTGTTAAACGTACCTGTGAATATCTAATTCTCATCTCTACTTTGTCACCATGTACTACTGCATTATCAATTTCCATATTTGGAGAAACTTGTAATAATGCCGCATACGGTCCTGAACCTGTTAAGTTTGTTACACTAACAAGTTTAAAGTATGTGCTTGATAAACTTGAGAATACAACGTTTGCACCTGGTTGTGGAATACTTAACATTCCTTCTACTTGTACGTATTTTCCAGATTGTTTAGCATCTCTATATCCTCTTGCGTATGTAATTTTACCATTTGAACTGTAAGCAGTTCCATTAGTTAATACTGCTGGATATAATAAATCTTTATCAATGTAAAGTTGTAAAGTATTTGCATCAACAACTTTAACATAATAGTCGTTTGCATTAATTTGAGTTGTTCCTGCAACTTCTTTAATTGCAATTTTAGTTCTGTCTAAAATATTGTGTGTAGCAACTGTAATGTTAACAACACCTTCACCACCAGCCGCCGGAACAGCACCTAATCCGTTGTTAATTACTTGAGTTAATATATCAAATAATTCTGCAACTTTAGTTTGTGCACCAGCTTCACCATTGTTACTGTTTGTAGTTTGTGAAGTTACTGATTGTAAAGAACTGTATGCCGCATTATCTAAAACATAATCATTAATAATTACTTTTAATTGTACTAATGCTAATACTGTTTGTGTTTGTTGTCCGCTTACTTGTGATTGTGTTCCAATCCAATAAGCCTTCGCCGCTTTTAATGTTTCTCTAGTTCCACCAAATTTAATATCGTGTGCCATTGCATCAACAATTAAACCTGTATCTCTTTCACACTTGGCATTATCATAAACATGGTTACCCCAAGTTGTGCTATTAGGTTGTGTAGTAATTTGGTTATTGATCCATGCAACAACTTCATCTTTTAAGTATTCTTTGTTTGCAGTTAACAATGTGTATGCATAAGGATTAGCAGTAAAGCTAACGCCTGTAATGTTTTTCTCTGTTCCTGCATCAGTTACTGTTGCACTTAAAGTTGTAAATCCTGTACCTCTTGAAGTAAATGCTGGTTGACCTAATACACCATCTCCAATAAATGTTTCTAATGGAGCATCTGCTGTATTGTTTGGATCTGTAAATGTTATAGTTGGAGCCGCTGTATAAGAAGCACCTGGGTGTATAATTCTTACTTCACTAATTTTTCCATCTGCTACTTTGGCTCTACATAATGCAGTTGATACTGCTGTTGATCCATCATTTCCTGGAGCACTTACAGTAACTCTTGGTTCAACACTATAAACCGTAGTATTATCTAATGAAGCCTCAATAGCTCTACCATTTATAATTTGATCCCAACCTGCTGTGTTATCTGAATATTTTTTAATTGCCGCAACTTTTGTACCTGCGTTGTATGTGTCAACATAACCATATTGTCCAGCACCTTTACCGCCTGTAATGAATACAGCCATTCCAACATACGCCGCACTTAAGGCTACATCAGTGTTTGATAATGTAATGCTTGTAGTGTCACCTGTTTGTGGAGTGTTAGTTGCAGTTTTATAGTCTGCACCACCAAATGTAGCTGAGTTACCTGTTAGTCTAACTTCCATTAAACCACCTGTTACAACAACAGGAGTTAATCCTGTTACGCCATAACCATCACCACTTAAACTAATTGTAGTAGATGATACATTATAATCTCTTCCCGCATGAGTGTATTCTAGTGCAATAATATTATTGTTATCTGTTATTGTTGCTCCTACTAAAGCATCAAATGATCTGTTATCAACCCACGCTTCGATTGGAGTTTCTGTTAAGTCAACACCTTCAGCAACACATCCAAAGTCACCATATGAACTGTTACCGTTTGTTGCTCTAATTTTTCCACCGTTTTCTGCTAGGTATCCTATGTGTCCGTAGTATGAGAACACGGAAACAAGCTCTGCTCTACCTAAGTTAGTTACCCAACAACCTATACCTTCATCAAGTACCTGTGTAAAGTCGTTAGCAACAATAGAGTCATTACCGCCTGAGTGAATATCACCGTCAATTTTTAATCCAATACATTTAGTTCCAAAAGTTGTACAGTTTTGTACGTATGGAGATCTTGTAGTAATCCAAGCTCTTGAATCTGCTGGTCCCCAACTTGGGTTAAGTGAAACAAAAGCACCTGCTGTTGGACGTTTAGTTCCATAAGCATTTGCACTTCCTAACGCACCACTTAATCCTCTAACTGTACAGTTTCTTAAACCAGTACCGTTTTCCATGTAGAACATATCTTCTAGTGCAGATCCTTGGATTGCATTTACAAGATATCTTGCCGCTAACACTGATTGATAGTTTCCGTAGTTTTCTAAATCCCAAAGGATTGCTCTGATGAAACGTTTTAAATCATCTCTACATTTTGCATCGTGAGTAGAACCATAAGTTGCTTCTTTCTCCATATACATTTTTGTATTGTTAGCTTTAATGTATTCTTGTCCTTCATATATTAAGAAGTCCATGTTAGCATAAATTCTGCCTCTAGCATAAACATCACCTTCTCTGCCGTTAGTTGTAGTTTGTCCTGTTACTGTAACATCTGAACCTACACCGTTAACACCAAAGTTAATTTTGTTAGTAATGTCATCCCATAATAAATTTGTATTAGTTACTGAAGTTGCGTCACCATCTGGATTAGCTGTAACTTGAGTTTGTGTATTACCTGTAGCAATTTCGGCAACGTCAAAAGTAAAGTTTGCCGCACCACCGCTACCTAATGCACTATCTTGAATAGTTATTGTGTCATTAACTGCGTGTCCTGATCCACCTGTTACTATTTCTACATTTGAAACATTACCAGTTGAAGCATCAACAGTTACGTTAAACGTTCCTACTGTACCTGATCCTGCACTTGCTCCAGCAACACCATTGTATGTACCTGCTGTTCTACTTGCATCAGCGGCACCAAAAGTATCAACTTTAACCATTGCACCTGCTGGTGTTTTTGTAATTGCATTTCCTAAAATTAAATCACTCATAATAGCTTTTAATCTAACGATTGCCGCCATATTAAGTGTAGCATCATTTACTAAAGTAGTTCCTGTTGGGTAAACACCAATGTCAGTTGAACGTAGTTCGTCACCAACAACGGCACAATCCGCAGGAATAATTAATGGAAGTACTTCTGTGTACTGTCCTGTTTTAACAAATAATGTTGTATTTGGTTTTACTAAAGGATCTAGTCCTGTTAAGTTTCCAGCTGTAATAACTTCAGTTATAATTCCTATTAAACTAGCAATTACTGTTGTTAATCCTGATTCAGGAGTTGTACTTGCTGGAGTATATTGTGTAACTACATTAGAAGCACTATTAAGTGATTGATAATTTGTTGTAACAGTTAAGTTCTGTACAATTCTTTGTAACATTGTGTTTGCGTAATTGATAACTTCAACTGTTTGTGCAGTTTGTCCTGAAATATAACTTCCACCACCTGCTTTAAAGAAAGTTTCTGCCATCTCTCTTGAACGTTCATTACCACCATGTCCAATATCCCAAATAATTGCGTCCATAATGTAGCCAATATCTCTTCTACATTTTGCAACTGTATGTGAGTAACCATTCCAAATACCAGATCCACCAGCATTTGCAACTTGCCATGCTGGATATTCTTCACCAGCTTCACGCATAACGAATTCTTTGTTTCTTACTAAAATGTCTTTTGCTATTGGATTTCTTGGACCAAATCTAATTTCTTGTAATGCGTGTCTTAAAGTTTTCCAAGGTTTATCAATAGTAACACCTGATCCTGGTGCTGGATTGTCTGCACCGTTTTTACCTACGTAGTAAACTTGATCTACTTGTCCAAAATATGACCATTCCGGAGCATTACCTTCATCATTTACTTTTAATACCTGTCCTGCAACACCAACTGGTAATCTAGTTGGTCCTGATCCACCGTAGTACAATAAGTCACCAGCAGTTGTTAAGTTGCCTGACTCTGCACCACCTGAAATTAATTTCCATTCACTACCGTCAACATCTTGATCTGGTCTGTTTTGTGCAGAAACTTGATCTGATGTGTGTGCAGTTATACAAATATAAGAGTTAACATTGTTAATACCTCTAACAGCATCACCTACATCGTAAGCAGTTGCGTTAGTCCAAGTATCTCTCCAGTTAATACCTTCGTTAAGTTTTTCCCAGTAAGTTGTATTCGGTGGTCTGTTACCTGTTGAGTCAGCTATGTTTAAGTAAGTGTAACCACCAACTCTAACAACATCACCTGTTCTGTATGCTGTGTTAAAAGATAAAGCAACATCGTTAGTTAAACTTTGTGCTGAACTTAATACTAAATTGTTTTGATCTGTTACTGTTTGTACTGTTACTGTTCCAGAAATACCTGTACCAGTTACTACCATGCCTTGTACAATAGTTCCAACGTTTCCGTCAACAACTAATGCAGTTGTACTTGATGTTGTACCGTTAACTGCCGCTGTTGCACTTGCATAGTCACCTTTTAAACTAAATCCAGTTGTAAATAAATCCCAAGTTGCCGCATTGTTATATGGAACAACGTTAGTGTGATTTGTTTTTGCAACATAAGAGTAACCACCGTAAGTTACAAAGTCACCTGGTTGGTAACTTGTTGCACTTGACCAACTGTCTTCAAATTCTAAACCTGGAACAAACTGTGACCAGTTTGTTGTTTGTGTTATCGTTGCAACACTAAAAGTTAAAGAAGCACCTGTGCCTCCAATAAATCCGTTTGTTACTGTAATTACATCTGATGCAGAATGTCCTGAACCGCCATTAGTTACTGTAACTGTTGCCGCTCCACTACCATCAATAACAATAGTAAATCTTTGTCCTGTACCTGAACCACCTGATGAACCTCCAACGTCTTTGTAAGTTCCAGCTGTTCTTGTTGCATCTGCGGCACTAATTGATCCTACTGTTGCAACAACGCCTGATACTGCATTATCACTTGCTAGGTTAGTTGCACCTGATGTATGTTCTCTTGTACAAATCCATAGTCCGCCACCGTACTTAACAATGTCGTTAACTTTATATCTTGTTGTAGTTGCGTGAACTGATTTGTATTCAATTCCTTTGTGTGCGTAATCCCATTTACTTTGATCCGCTTCTAAACCTAATGCTAAACTTGATGCTGATAAGTGACCTTCGTTACAAATATAAAGTTGTCCACCGTAACGTACTGTGTCGTTAACTCTGTATTTTGTTGCTATTGTCCAATCTGTTTTCCAGTCAATACCTTTTGAAAAGATATCCCATTTAGCCTGGTCGGCTTCTAAACCATCTGAGTCAGCGGCAAAAGTTGCACTTGAAGTATGTGCTGTTTTACAAAGATAAATTGTTGAACCATATTTTACTATGTCATTTACTTTATAAGTTGTTGCAACTGTCCATAAGTTTTTCCAATCAAAACCTTCTGCGAATAAATCCCATTTAGCTTGATCAGTTTCTAATTTTCCAGTACTTCCACCATCAGCTTCTGCTGTGTGAGCCGTGTTTGCAACATATAGGTAACCACCATACTTAACAATATCATTTTGTTTGTAGTAAGTTCCTGCTACCCAGTCGCCTTGCCATGCTTGACCATCAGCAAATAAATTCCATTTTGTAGCTTCGTCTGTTGTGAATAGTGTAGTTGATGTATGTCCAACTGAACAATAGTAAGTTCTTCCGCCGTGTCTGACAATATCGTCTTTATAATAGGTTGTAGATGCCGCCCATGCACCTTTCCATACAAATCTAATTCTACCTAGTTTAAATTCAGCCATTTTAGTTTAAATCCTTATTACTGTTATTTATCATTATGGAGTACCACCGTGTCCGTTACCGCTACCGTTGTAATAATTTCCATCCCCCTCAAAGTCATCTGCAAATTCCATCATAGCCATAGTATCTATACCAACATTGTTAAATGCCTGTGCAACCATAGTTCCGCCTGGCATTTTTGTACCATGTACAGCTACTGGAATATTAATCGGTAAATCACCAGTGTTTGATAAGTGATTTATTTGACTAAATTTACAAGTTCCAGCCGTAAGTGCGTTAGCGGCCACGTTTGCACCACCACCTGATATTCTACTTTGAATATATGCGGCAACGGCCTTTTGTGTTGGAACAATACTGTTACTATTAGCAACAAATGTTTGTTCCTTTGAAAATTCTCTGATTACAGCGTTTGTTCCACCAAGTATAAACGCTCCCAATCTTAATTCATCTAATCCAGATAAATCAAATTGTGATGCATTAATTGTAACAATACCTGTTGACTGTTCAACTTTAAATAATTCACCAACTCTAAAGTTACCATCTTGGTCTGTACTTGCGTAGAAAACTCTACCACCATTATATTCTTGTGTTTCCCAAGGTTGTTCTGGTGGATTAATTGATCCATATCCTTGTGTGTAAAGTTGTGGATAGTTAGTAGTTGTTGTATTACCTGTTCCTACATCTAGGAAGTCATGTCCTGTTAATCTAACCTGACTGTAATTTTGTCTAATTGTAACATTTTCACCATGCTCTGGAGATTCTTGAATTCCCATTGTTGGTGCAATACTTAATTTTGCTCTTATGTTTGGAGCACTACCTGATATAGTTGTTGCTGTTCCAATTTTATAAATGATATCTGTAATACTTGGGAACCTTAAGTTATCACCTGGACTTGGTAATAATGTTAAGTTATCAACAATTACTTCTCCTCCAGTTTGATACTTGTCAGTAAATCCGTTACCAGTAATAGTTACTGCATTAAATTTAGTATACATCGCACCTCTGTTTTTAAATGCAGGTTGTCCTAATACTCTATCTCTAATTCTAATTTGTTTATTAGCTTCAGCAGTTTTTTGTGTACAATGAATTGTTACTGTAGGTGGATTCGAAGCATCATAACCTGAACCTGTTTCTGTCATAACAAATTGTGTAATTCTTCCTGTTTCAACAGTTGCTCTCATTTGTGCTTGAGCTCCTGTTTTAATACTATTAACTGTTGCAGTTGATCCTGTATCTATGAATAAGAATTTAGGACCTGCTCCACCTGTCATTGGATTTACTTTTGGTCTAAATGATCCTACTGGCGGACTAATTGAACTATGTGAAATCCAAACATCACCACCATCGGAAGTTCTAACATTACCAGCTGTGTCTACAGCACAAAATACTCCGTCGCTGTAATCTAATCCCCAATCAAGTTCGTTAACAATTCCTGAATGTGTTACTGCTCTCCAAGTTGCGTTGTTGGCTCCTTCTGCATAATTTGTTTCACTTATAAAGAATGTTGAAGGTAATCCAAATGTTGCACTTGTAGTTGATCCACCACCACTAATCATCGTAGATGGTGTTGCTGGGTTAAATGGAAACGTTGCAGTTCCGTTTGGTTTTGCCGCAACTACAAATAATCCATTACCGTACGCAAAATCTGTTACAGTATAAGTTGTTGGACATACTCTAGTTGTTGATGTCCAAGTTGTTCCATTGTCTATACTTTCCCAAGCAAGACCGTCTGCCTTAATAGCAATCCATTTACCATTACCGTATCTAATATGTGCTAATCCTGTTCCCATACCTGAAGCCGCATAAGTCCAAGTAGTTCCATTTGATGTACTAAATGCAAGTTCATCTGAGTCACTTGCTATTGCAATAACTGTATGTGATGTATCACTAAAAGGACCTTCTGCAATATCTACCCAAGGTCTTTGTGTAATTGGATATGGTTCTGATCCCCAGGCTGTTCCTGCTGTTGACAAGTTAGCTCTAGTTCCATTACCTAATGCAATAAAGTATTTTAAGTTACCTTTACATTTTACCATACAAGTTGGTCTTACAAATCCTACATCAATAGTTGCCGCTGACCAACTAGATCCACCTGCATCACTGTAAATTGCTTTGTCGCTGTGTGTTGCCGGAAAGGCTACCATAGTAGTTCCTACTCCACCTGCAACAGGCATCCAAGTATCTGTACGGTTTGTATTGTTAGCATCTGCACTATAAGTTGGTTTAGCAACTTCAACTCTAGGTTCAATTCTATAAGTTGTTGAACCGTCTAAACTTAATTCAATAGCTTGTCCTGGAATAATATGATCCCAACCTTTAACGCCATCTGATGGTCTAACAACATTAATTTGTTTTGTAGTTATAAAGTATTCATCTATAATTGCATATTGTCCAACACCTTTACCTTCTTCAATAAAGATTTGCATTGATTCACTTATTGTTGCAACTTGGAAAGTTAAGTTTGCTCCACCAAAGTTACCTATATCTGAATCTAAAATAGTAATTGTATCTCCAACTCTATGACTGTCACCACCGTTAGTTATTGTAACTGCCGCGGCTCCTGTATTATCAATAACAATAGTAAATGTCATTCCTGTAACATTTGCAAATTGGTTATTTGAAGTTCCTGTTACACCTGTATATGTAATAGGATGGTCTAATGGATTTTGAACTCTGTTTGCATCTGCCGCCGAAATATTATTAACTGTAAGTATACTTCTACCTACATATTTTGCCGCAGTAGTTTCTGCATCTGATTGTGCAATTTTAATCCAAAGATTAGTTCCGCTTTGTGCAGAGTTTCTTATACCTGTTAAGTGTCCTCTACCACCTGGTAAACTTGAATCACCTGGATCAAGTAATCTTATTTCTGAAATACTTGCGTTACGTTGTTCAATAAAATCGTTATCAACACTAACACCAGTACCTGAACCTGTAATTGTAAATGTTGCATCATCATAATTTTGACCTGCGTGTGTATAACCTAATCCAAAAATTCTGTTTGCGTTATTATAAACTATTGGTGCTGATGCATCGTAATATCTGTTATTAAGTACCGCAGTAATTGGAGTTTCTGCCGCAAATTCTCCTTCTGCAAATGATCCATATTTTCCGTATGAGTTGTTACCGTTAGTAGCACGTATTTTACCACCTGCTGTACAATAGTAACCAATATGACAGAAGTAAGTAAACACAGAAACAAGTTCTGCTCTACCATCTGCGTTACACCACATACCTATACCATCACTTAATACCTGTGTAAAGTCATTAGCAACAATAGATTTGTTTCCGCCGTTGTGTAATGCTCCATCTATTTTCATTCCTATACAACCTGTACCTATTGTAGTACAGTTTTGTACGTATGTTGATTTATTAGTAACCCATACAGTTGTATCTGCTGGTCCTGAACCTGGATCAAGTGCCACATAAGCACCTGTGTTAGGAACCTGTGCACCATAGTTGTCTACAGTTCCTAGTAAACCAGACATTCCTTCCATTGTTAAATTTCTAATACCACAACCGTTTCTAACTCTAAACATATCATTAGTTTCATAACCTGTTCTAGGTTTAACAGTTGTACTTCTTAATTCATCACCAACAATAGCAACACCCGCCGGTACATTGATTGGAGTTATTTCTTCATAAATTCCTGTACTTACAAATATAGTTGCTGGAGCTCTGCTGGCTTCATCTTGTAAAATATATTGTGTTGCATATTTGATACTTGCAAATGGAGCCGAAATTGTTAAACCAAATCCTGAATCATCTTTACCACCTGGTGCAACATAGTAAACTTTTGCTTGTTCGCCTAGTCTTTCCCAAGTTGGTACTCCACTAACTTGTTTTAATGCTTGACCTGGAGAACCAATAGCAAGTCTAGTATGATTACTACCATCATGAGTTCTTAAGTCACCTCTGTATTGTGTTACGTTACCTGGTGTACCACCAATGTATTTGATCCAATAACTATTTGTTGTATCTAAGTCTGGAGTAACAAGCGATGAATCATCACCTGCGTGTGCTTGTATACATTTATAAGTTGTTGATTTGTGTGCAACAATATCTCCAAGTACGTATGCCTGACTTGCATACCATTCACCTCTGTAATAGATACCAGTAATTAATAATTGCCAGTACATACTAATTGATCCTTCTGTGGATCTAGTTGAACCTGGATCGTAATATCCTCTTGACTCAGGATCTAATGCATCAGGTTGTTGGTTAGTGCTATCTTGTACAGCAATATAAACAAAACCTTTATTTCTAACAACGTCACCAGTTCTGTAAGCCTGACCACTGTCCCACTCACCTTTCATTTGGTAACCAGTTATCATTAATTCCCAGTCATATAAACCTTGTAAACTTTCGCCTTCGTAGAATACACCAGTAACACTTGGAGGACTTGCTGTGTTATTTGTCATTGATACATAAGTGTATCCTCCGTATATTACAATGTCACCTGGTTGATAAACTGCATTAGTATTCCAAACAGCTTCGTATCCTAATCCAGGACACCATATGTCAAATTTTGCTTCGTCGAAACTTGCTAATGAACTATGATAAGTTTTACATTTCCATAATGTTGGACCATACTTAACAATATCTCCAACTTTGTATCTTAGTCCAGATGAATCTAAATTACTTTGCCATTCACCTTTGTAAACAATACCTTCAAGTGTAACGTCCCATTTAGCAAGATCTTGTTCTAATCCTAATATAGTTGTTGCCGCTGAAGTATGTCCTGTGTTACATCTGTACATACGTCCACCGTAACGTACAAAGTCATCTTTTTTGTATCTTGTAGAAGGTGCCCAATCTGTTTTCCAATCGTCACCTCTACTAATTAAATCCCATCTAGCTTGATCTTGTTCTAGTCCAGCAACCGTAGTTGAAGAATCATGTTCTTCTAAACATTGATATAAAAGTCCACCATACTTAACAACATCATCTACTCTATATCTTGTAGCAGGTGTCCAGTCTATTCTCCAGTTTGGAGTTTTAGCATAACCTTGAAGTTTACCTAAATCGTTTGTAATACCTACTGCCGCATTTGAGTTAGAAAGATGTTCTTCTAAAACTCTATAAACAACACCATTGTATTTGAATAAATCATTTACACCATATCTTACGTTAACTTCCCAGTCACCTTTCCATTGGTAACCTTCTGCATTTAATAACCACTTACCTGGACTTGCAGTTAAATCTGTTTTAAAACTTGTTTGATCGGAAACGTGTCCAACCATACAAACATAAGTGTTACCACCGTTACGTACAATATCATCTTTGATGTACGTTGCTCCTGGTAACCAAACGTTTTTCCAGTTATATCTAATTCTTGCTAAATTAAACTGTGCCATTATCCTGCGTATCCTGTTGCGTTAGTACCAAACACTAAATGATCACCTGATACTCCGTTATCATATTCGTATTTTGTATTAACTCTTAAAATTAATTCACCTTCATCATTTACATAATAATAAATGTTTTTATCGTCCCAACGCATTTGTTCATAAAGTAAGTTATCAAAAACTAATACGTGGTTTGGATTTCTACCTTCGAAGAAATCTTCTCCAGCTTGGAATTCTGTATAGTTACCGTCAGTACCACCTGGTCTGTTAATTTGTGCTGAATCTGTTGGAGATGCCATGTCTACTTTTTGAATAAACATTTGTCCATCATCATCTCTACGTAATGCATAGAAATAACGTTCACCTGTATCACCTGCCAGTGGTGCACTTCCTACGTAATTAAAACTCATTATACGATCTCCACATAACTTAAAATTACATCAACAGCATCATTTTGATCTGCTGTAATTATAAGTCCATTTGTTGCTGGTAAGACTAATTTCTCACCTCCGTTGATTGCTCTTAAACTGGCGTTCGGGGCTATCATGACATCTTTAACATAATAACCTGTTACACTAGTTTCATCTTTGACTTGAATACTAACTCTAGTATTACCATCTAGTAAGTTTGCAATCGATAAACCAATAGCAGTAACTTTAGATCCACCTGGAACTGATAAAATTTCAATAGGTACTTGCCCTACTTGTTTTACTACTTTATTTTTAAAAAATGTTGCCATTGCTTATCCTAAACTTAATACCAATTCTAATGCGATGTTTTGTGCATCTGTTTGAGAAACTGCTCCAGAACTACCTGCAACTGTGTCCCATACTGTTCCATTAAATATCTCTAATCTTCCATCTGTAGTATTCCAACGTGTCATTCCTAAAACAGGAGTTGCATGACGTTCGGAACCTGTACCAGCTGGAACAATAAATGCGTCTGTACCTTCAATTTTGAAGTATCCGGTACCTGGATCTAACACACTAATAGCACCGCTACTAGTGTTATTTATAGTACTTCCGCTAATATTGAAATTGTCTATTTGTACCCCACCTGTTCCATTCGGTGTTAAATTAAGGTCTGTATTAGCAGTAGTTGTACTAATTGTATTTCCGTCAATTTGTATACTATCTACGTTGATTTTAGCAACGTTAAATTCTGTTTGTGTAATATCTGCAATTTTAGTACCATTTGAATAAAATCTAATAGTGTTATCATTTGCACCTGGTGTTAATTCTGCTGTAATATAAGTGTCAGCATCTAAGTCATATACACCTGTTAATACAATCCAGTTACCATCATATCCTTCAAATTTAGAAGTAGTAGTATTGTAACGTATCATACCTACTGCCGGAACAGCTGGTCTTTGTGCAGTTGTTCCTGATGGTATTCTAACTGAACCTGTTGAGTCAATCTTAACAGTTCCACTACCAGGATTAAATATCATATCGCTAGTAGCAGTTTCTATTCTGTTTGCTTTCATTAAGAAGTCATCAACAATAATGTATCCTGACCCGTTTGTTCTTAATTCTAAGTCTGCATTAGAAACTGTATTTTGAATTACGTTTGTATCTATTTGTATGTCATCAATGTAAGCCGCAGATGAATGAACAGCATTCCACTTTTTACTTGGAGTACCTAAATTATATGTTCCTGATGCATCTGGTTTTAAGTCTGAAGTAATACCTGCTGTAATACTGATTGTATCAGTTGCTTCGTCACCAATTTGAACATTACCTGAAATTGTAATATCACCATCAGCAACTAAATTACCTGTAATATCTATATTACCTGTAACTGCTAAATTTCCTTGTACATCTACCTTACCTGATCCGTGTGGTAGAATATCTATATTTGCATTTGAAACTGTACTTGAAATTACGTTTGTATCAAATCTTAAATCGTCAATATCAAGAGTTTTTAATGCTGTAACTTTGTCTGAACCTACAGTTGTTAAGTTTAATGTAGTGCCAACTGAATCAATAGTGTTGCCAGAAATTCTAACATCACCTATATATGATGTTCCTGTTGTAACTATGTCTGTTGATCTTGTAGTTCCGTTAATGTCTAAATCGTATTGAGGAGATGCAGTCTTAATCCCGATTCTGCTATTATTAACATCCAAGTAAAGTAAATCCGTCTCAAATGCTAAATCTACGCCATTACGCAGAAGATTTGCCTTTAAAAGCGGACCCGATATACGACCTACAGCCACCTTTTTCTCCTAATACGGGGATCCTGTCCCTCTACCCTAATTACATCGCTGGATAACCACGGTTTGTCCCATAAAACGTCTTCGGGCTTCTCTCCCTCAGATGGTCTTGTCTTATGTTATATGTATTTATACGTTTTGGATATTAACCCAGTGCTAAGGTATAGATATTAACAAGTTCCTGCATATACTCTTCAGTAACAGAATCTCCAGCACCTGATACGTTGGCCCACTCAGTACCTTCCCAAGTTTCCAAGTATCTTAATGTAGTATTATAACGTGTTGCACCAACGTCAACACCTGCAGGTCTGTCAGCAAGTGATCCTGCTGGTATAACAAAACCGCCAGTTCCGCCAAATTTTAAAACACCTAAATCACCGTTTCCAGCATGGTTAAAAACAAAGTCACCAGCACCTGTATTTTGAATTAAATTTCCGTTAATTTTAAAGCTACCTATATTAACTGTACCGGTTCCGTTTGCTGTAAGAACTATATTTGCGTTTGTTGAAGCACTTGTAATATTAGCATTATCAATAGTAATATTATCTTGTGAAATTAGTTTATTTGTTACTAATCCATCTGCTGTTAAAGTAGTATTTGTTTGACCGTTTGTAACAAAACTAAAGCTATTGTCAACATTTGCTAATACATAAGTGTTTCTATCTTCACTCCATATACCTCTTAAAGGAGTATATGCAGTTGAAAATAATTCAAAGAAGTTAGTTGTAGTATTAAAACGTACATCAGTTGCTGTTGACGGTCTTTGAGCTTCTGTACCAGCCGGAACTTTTAAAGATCCCGTAGCAGTTATTCCTATATCTTGGCCACCTGGTGCAAATTCTATATCATTAGAACCTGTAGATGATAAAACATTTGCACTAAAACGTAAATCTTCAACTACAATAGCACCAGTACCTGATGGTCTAATATAGAAATTACTATTAAATGATTTTGTAGTTATAACATTAGTATCAATATTAATATCGCCAACGTCTAACATTCCAGCATTAATATCATTCCAACGTTTTGTAGCACTACCTAAACTTAATAAATCTTCAGTTCTTCTTGGAACTAAATCTTGTGTAAATTTTACAAAATCAAAGTCAACTGTATCAGTTGATTGATTACCTAAATCAAAGTTACCACCTGCTGTAACGTTACCTGGAACAACAACGTTTCCTGTTGCACTTACGTTACCATTAACATTTGTATCTTTTAAAAAGTTTGTAACACCACTTTGATTAGGATTAAAAACAATGTCATCATTATTTTCAAACGACATAATGTCATTATTATTAATCTGTAATTTACGAACGCCTGTAGTTTTTAAATTATCTATTTTAATTTTTTCTACAGCATTTAAGTTTATATCTCCTACTACTGCACGAACACCATCAGTATCAATATGTAAGTTACCTGCGTAATAGTTTGTTGCGTATGTACTAGGAGCATTAATTTGACCATTAATGTTAAAGGTAGATGCAGGTGAACTAGTCTTAATACCTATTCTGTCATTCAACGCACCAATGTATAAAAGATCAGTTTCAAACGCAAGATTAGACTGCGTTCTCTTTAGATTCGCCGCTAATAATGGACCTGATATTCTAGCTATTGCCATATTGTACTCCTATACTATATTTAGCGGAATACTATATCCAAGGACGGCCAGTTTTTAAAGTACCTGTTGTGATTTTTTTAGTGTTACTAGAGTCGTTATTGCTTGGTGTATATAGTGTAGGCATATTACCTTTTTTAAGTGTAGATCTTTTGCCCGTTGCCGCACGTTTCTCTGCCGCAAGTTTTAACTTTGCTTCTTGTCTTTGTCTTTTGTATTGTTTGTGTGATATACCGTTTTCAGACATTACTTGTCAAAGTTGTGGAGAACCGTAACTGGTTTTCCTGTTGGTACTGCTGTACCAAATACTACATACCAACCTGCGGCATATCCGCCTGGGTTTTGTTCTAGTGTGTAGTTAGTTGTTGGAAGTTGAAATACGTTTTCAATTAGTACAATTAAATTTTGTGCCGCCGCTGGTGTTGGATTATATGTGTCTCCATTGTTTAATGGACCAAATTTTGTTTCAACATCATTACCGTTACCTAAACTTTGCATAACGATACTAGCTGGTTCAAATCTTCTAATAGGTGCCCAACTACCACCTTGGTAGTTTTCAAATACATTTGTATCTGTGTTGTATCTCATATGGCCGTTTACTGGGCTAGTAACTTTTTGTGCCGCTGTGCCTTTAGGAACCATCAACATATCTGTACTATCAAGTACAACTTGGCCGTTAATATCCCTACGGATATCATCTTGTCCGTAAAGACCACGACTGTTTGTTGACTGTCTACGTAGAAATCTCATATTATACTACCAAATAACTTACAGTAATTGCTAGATTCAACGGTGCTTGACCTAATACTGTTACTTTATCGCCTGCTTCTAAGATAACTTTCTCAGTATCAAGTGTAAATGTTTCTCCACCTGGTACTGGAATTTCTTTTACAACCATGTTAGTGTTGGACTTTGCTTGTCCACTCTTTACAAAGTGTAAATCGAATGACGTATCATTAGTGCCACCTGCGTTAAAGCCTGCATGATTACAAACCATAATAGTTGTAATTGCATATTCAGTACTTGCCGGTACAGTTAAAACTACTGTATCTGTATTTCCTATTGCCGCTTGTGCTATTGCCATTTTTTATCCTTAAAAGATCATGCTTAAAAGCAATGATCTGTTTTTACTTATTATTTCGTCTCTTACATTATTACTATTTACATAATATAAGCCTGTCTTACCTACGCCTTGAGTCTTAGCATAAATCTTTAAACCATCTGTTGGTTGTGCTGGATCTACACTAGCATCATCTGGACTAGGTGTTGTTAAAATTTGTAATTGGTCGTCAATAACTACTGAACCTGTTCCTGGAGCAGATAACGTTAAATCAGAACCACTAGTAGTAGTTTGAATTGTTGAACCTGTTATTCTTAAATCGTGTAACTCAGTTCTGTTATCCCAAAATGTAACGTGATTGTTTCCATCAACTGTAACTCTTGCTTGACTTGGATTTCCTGAAGTTTCAAAATCTTCAACAACCATCTCTGTATGACTTACACTTCCATCTCTAATTTTCTGGAAGTCTGCCGCGGCAACCTGAGCCGCAATAGCAACGTCTACATATTTTTTATTAGGAATATCATCGTCATCAGTAATTTGATTTTCATATGAGTTAGTTCCGCTAACACTTATAACACCTGTACCAGCATTAATTAAAAATAAGTCAGCACCACCTGTTGCAATACTTCTAACTTCTAGTCCAATGTTACCACCGTTAACATCTCTTAATTTAAACGCACCTGTCTTGATTGTATTTGTAACTGGATCATTCCAACTTACACTTTCATCAAAAACAATTTGCGTATCAACTAAACTACCTCTGTCAACTTGAATACCAGCAGTACCAAGTGTAACACCTGCACCCTGTTCTCCTGAGTTAACTTCAATAATATTATCTTTTAAAGCAAGGTCAGTAGCTTCAACGGATGTTGTATTACCTTTGACAACAAGGTTACCAGTCATATAAACTTGACCGATCTGAGTCCCTGTATCCAAGAAGATTGTTCCTGAATCCTGTGTCTTGATTCTATAATCGCCGTCTACTACTAAATTCTTTGCCATTTACAATTTTCCTTAAAGTGTTGCGGGGACCGAAGCCCCCACAAACAAACTAATTACGCATTTGCGAAATCGTCATCATCAGTACCTGCTTTAGTGTCATCGTCACCAGCTTCTTCAACCTGTGCCGCTCCATCTGAACCAGATGCTGTAAATGTCCAAGATAATGATGTTCCTGATAGTGCATTTGAACCTGTACCATCTGGTGCAATCACAGTAGCTTTTCTACCTGCAATCTTTTCAATTTGATAAGTTTCGTTGTCGTCACCTTTTACAGTAATAGCCATTTCTGTACCTGTAAGTGCAGAAGCTAATTTACCTGTAGTTAAAAAACGATCGTACTCTGTTGAGCCACCGATTTCTTTAACACGGAACTTTTTTGATCCTAATTGTTTAACGATATAACCTTCAGTAACAGCTGAGCCATCATGAAAGTCTACTTTTATTTCGTTTCCACCTGCTGTAGGTGTTCCGAAAAATCTTTTATTAATTGGTCTTCCCATTTGTTTCTCCTTTGACGTTCTAGGTCTACGGGGTTCTGTCCCCATAAGTCCGCCGTTAAAATCCTTTTAATGCGGCTCGCTCTATAGACACAAGTATTTATCAAAGTTATTGGAAGTGGGTTTGGAAAGTATAAGCAAAATAGGTAGGACTTGGTTACACCTACAAGCACGTACCGGAATACCATTCTAATACGTACAACCTATCCCCGCTAGTGAATGCGATGTGAATCTGCGTATTTCTACTACAAACCCTGGGTACCACCCCTGGACAGTCAAGTTCGCCCCTTCTGGTAAAGGGCTCTTCCTTGCACTATAATTAAGAGTTAATTACTCTCCTAATGCTTATATTACTAATATAACACCTCTTTTTCAAATAATCAACCTAAAAATGCCATTATTTGTAAAAAGGTTTACCAAAATGTTATATTTTCTTATTTGGATGATCAACCGTTAAATGACCGGCAACACGATCTTTGTTTTCACCGTGTTTGATACGATATCCAGAAGTACCATTGCCATTAACCTCAACAACATCTCTGCTGTTCGCTAATATGCGTTCTTTACGAGCTCTCAGTTTTTGCTCACGGTACTGTTTATGTAAATGATCGAATCTGTTCATAACACCCTCCCCTGTTAAAGTTTGAGTGCGTTCCTTCGCATTATGCTACTTCCGTCCTAGATAGGATGAACGATTTTGTACTAGTATTTAGCCATAAAAAAAGATAGGCCCCGAAGGGCCTATCTAAAGTTGTTACTCAGTAACTAACCCTATGGATTAGCTAAAAGTTACGTTCGCAATAGTAACTGTACCTAAGTAGTCAGCCGCATTACCTAGTGAAGATGCTGTGTTGTTTAACTCAACATATCCGTATCTAGTCATGAAACTTACTACTGGTTCAAAGCTAGACGGATCTAGTACTACGCCACTTGACATTAAAGGAATGTAAGGGCAGTAGAACGCAGGTGCGTCTGATTCACTTGAACCTTTGTATCCAACTAATACTGCTGTTGCATCAGTGGCATATGAATCTACATATACTTTCATAGCTGAATTTAATGTTCCAACCATTTTAGTATTTGTAGGAGCCTCAAATGCACCTTCAGTAGTTCTTGCGAACGCTGAAGTTGTTGCAGATTGTAGGATAGTTAATGCGTGTGGTGATACCACAGCATAGTTACCAGCACCACGTCTAGTTCTCTGTGCGATGTTGTTAGCAACACGGTTGATCATCACAGCCAAAGCCGCGTGTTCATCACCTACGAATGTTGCAGTACCGCTTACAGCGTTCTGGTCGTATGCTTGTTGGTTTTGCGTTCCAGCTAAAGCTCTTAAAGAAGCTAATACTTCTTGATCGATCTCAGCAGTAATTTCTTGGGCTAATGCCGCCATAATTTCTGCTTCAATATCGATGCCTTGCTGTGCTTGAGCATCTTGTGCCGCTTCAAAAGTCCATCTAGCTGATAGCTTTCTAGTTTTTGCTTCGACAGTTTGCTTTAAGATCTGGATAGATAATCTCTTACCTGCTTGACCTTCAAGTGCCGCTGTTGCTCCACCTTTTGGTGTTGCGTCAGTGGCGTTACCTGAATATGCCGCCGCGATCTTAAATGGTGATAATGCTTCTTCACCAACTTCGTTACCATCAGATGAATCTGCGTAACGTACTCTTAATGTGTGGATTTGACCCACTGGTCCTGTCATAGGCTGTACACCAACTAATTCGTTGGCTATTACAGTAGGCATGACCCTTCTGATTACTGGTAGGATAACTCTATTTAGAGTTGCTACATTACCGGCGCTTGTAGAACCAGCTGTTGCAGTCTCATTCAACCACTTGCGTGTGTTTTCTAGAGTACTTGCCATTACAGCTTTTTTGTTGCCATTAAGGCCTTCTAAAAGAGCAGTTTTGGTATCCTGCCAGCGACTTTCTAGTAGTTCTGACATTGTTTTCTCCTTATTTCAATCCAGCAAGTTTTTGAATGTGAATAATATTATTATTCTCTTCTTGACTTACTCTACTAACGTTAGATTCTTTATTGCCTGTGATTTCTTTTGCCTCTGACTCTGTTAATGTCGCCTTCTTCTTCGCTGGAGTTTTACCGTCAATTACTGCCGGAATATACTTATCAAATGCTTTTCTCAAACCATCTGTTTGTACATTTTCCAGTAAGTCTACCATAATCTCACGCTGGTCCTTGCTCAAAGGTCCAGTTAATTCGTGCATTACTTCTTTACGTTTAGCCGCATCAGAAATTTTATTAATTTCTGCGTCTTTACTCTCGACGATTTTCTTAACTTCTTCGACTTCTGCTTTAGCTTCTTCAACTGCTTTTTCTTTAACGTCTACAACTTTTAAAAGTTTAGCTGTTTCAGATTTTTCGTTTAAGTAGCTATTTGCATACTCGCCTGCAAACGTTTCGAAAATTTTGCGACCAAAATCATTCTTACGTGCTGAATCAATATCTTCTTTAAGTTGAGTAATTTCACTTGTAAGTTTTTTACTAACTCCTTCAGATACAATTTTTGCACTTTTCTCAACAAAAGACTTGCGTACTTTTGTCAAGTGTTCTTTGGCTTCTCTAACTAATCTTACTTTAGTTTCAGCCAAGTCTTTTTTATCTTCGTGGAACTCTGCGATTTCTTTAGCTAGAGCTTCTACAACGAATTCCTCAAGTTTGCCAAACTTATCTGACATTACTTTTTGGTCTTCATGTAACTCACCCACTTCCTTTTTCAACTGTTCAAATACAAAACCTTTTAACAATCCTGCGTTTTCACGCATAGCAACAGCATATTTGGCTCTTGCTTCTGCTAATTGTTTTCTGTCTTCAGCGAACTCGGAAATTTCTTCTTGAAGTTTTGTTGTCACCATGGAATCAATTGCTTCAACCATAGTAGCTTTATCATGTTCGTATTTTTTAGCGAACTCTTCACGAAGTTCAGCAGTAACATTCAGCTTGTTTTCAGCAATCTGTTTGTCCCATGCTTCTTGGATGTCTGCTCTGATTTCTTCTGAAATTGCGTTGTTTTCAAAAAGTGATTTCAGTGCTTCCAACATATTTTTCTCCTTATTACTGGAGGCCTTTGATTATATTAACCAAAGATTCCTTCAAATACTTTTGCGCCTTGTCGTTGCCTCGAACTTCTCGTGCTAATTCTAGTGCCTTGTACCCCCCACGGGCATTTAATAAATGCTCGTAAATTGGTGTCGGGTAGGCACCTGGAGCACTGGGTTGAGCAACTACATCGACTGTAATAATCTCGTAATCGCTTACTTGACCGGACCCGTCTTCCATGACGTTTCCGCTACCACGTGATGAAACACCTAGTTTAACTCCGCTTTCCAGCATTGTTTTAACTAGTTGTCCCATCGGCGTAGGTAATACTTTAAGTTTCCCATAACCGTTTGGTCCGTCCATCCACATTTCTGTGATCATGTGCGAAACACGGTCTAAGTTTATGTTAAGTCCTTCTGGATGATCAACTTCTCCAAGAACTGAATATCCACCAGTTATTTGGTCGTTGAGTGTGTTGACAGCCCTACTAATCTCGGTAACAGGGTAAACTCGCTGGTTAGCATTTTTTACTCCGCCTTGGATGCAAATTCCCTTCATGTAAAGGTCTTTTCCACCCTTGTCGTTCTCAGTAGTCTCTAAAACCAATTTTGCTTGGTCGAACGTCAAGTTCTCTCTTAAGTTTATCACCTAGTTCTCCTTAACAACAAACTATTAGGAACCGATAACTGAATCAGTGTCGGCACCCTTTTCGGCTGTAACAGCCGCTTTTGAGCTTTTTAATGATTTAGAAGCTTTTCCGCCTGGTACGTTAACGTTCCCTGCAGAGTCTTCTTTTGGACTTGCCGCTTTACTTCCGGATTCTTCACCACCTTTGGCAATGTTTCCAGCGTCGCCGCCCATATCATTTTTTCCAGCTACTGGAGATTTAGTACCGTCTGTTCCTGAATCTCTTTTAGGTTCAGCAACTTTAGTTACGTATTCTCTCATTAGCTCTGTGCTTGATTGTACTGGTTTCTCAGCATTTTCAAACGCAGGTTGCTCAAGTTCGGAAGTAGCTTCTGTATCAACAGCTTCATCTTCCTTCTCTTCGTCACCTTCTTCGCCATCTGCGTCTGCATCCATTTCTGGTTCTGCATCTGCTTCAGCGTCGTCACCGTCTTTGTCAGCCATCATGCCGTCAAATTCAGCTTTAAGATCATCAAGAGCATCTTCAAGGTCAACAACTCTGTCTTCTAAGTCTTCGTCGTCACCTTTATCTTCTTCACCTTCTTCACCTTCACCGTCTTCGATGTCAGCAATCATGTCATCAGCGGCATCGCCACCCATGTCATCTTCTGGTGTAATTTCGTCTGCAACTGGTTGAATGTCAACTAATTCTTCTTTAACTTCTTCGTCTTTAGAATCTTCAGCTTTTTCTTCAACTTTGTCTTCTGCATCAGCTTCAGCTTTTTCTTCAACTTTGTCTTCTTTTGCTTCTTCGTCTTTTGCAACTTCTTCAACTTTTTCGTCTTCTTTAGCTTCTTCTGTTTTTTCTTCTACTTTATCTTCTGATTTAGCATCTGCTTTCGCTTCGTCAACTTCAACTTCTGCTGTGTCAGTTTCAAGTAAATCTTCGTATATTGAACGAGATTTCTCAACAACTATTTCGTGAAATAATTCTTCAGCTCCCGCTTTGTCTTCTGCGATTAACTTTTCAAGCATCGCTTCAAATTTAGATTGATTTGCCATTTTATTATCCTCCTATTGTTTAGATGTGGTAAGGCTGTCACTTGTATTTATGGTTTATGAAGAAAAGTGCGTAGATATAGGCGAAAATACGCCGGTTTTACATTAAGATTGTAGAATCTTAAAGTTTTGCATGAATTCTGCCGTTTCCATGTTCGAAAAGTTAACTAACTGCGTTAAGTTGTCCGGACAGTAATCCTGTTTGTTTGTTACTACTCTTATATATCTCTTTTGAGGATTTTTCTGACAAACTATGCCAACCTGCCTGGCCCAATTACCGTGGTATGTAGCAGGGTCGTTTGATTTTTTATAATTTTCTGTATCTGCGTATATATTATTAAGCGATCCGCCCTCACCTTTTAAGTTATCTGGTGTTGTACCTTTAAAATCAAACCCTAGTATATATATTGTATCATGCTGGTGTGCAGTAGGGTTCTTTTTATCGCCATACGTTGCTAACCATAATGCTGTAGGTCCACTACTCCAACCCAATGGCTCCTCAAAGAAGTTAAAAAGATTCATATTGTCGTATGCTTTATTAGGATTAGTCCATACTTCGTGATTGTATTGCCACTTATGTCTATTGATCTCGCTGATCATTTTAGTATCAACAGCAACTAGGTAGTCGGGTTCAAACTCTCTATAAACCGCATTACAGGCATATAGCTTACCGTGTTGCTTTAATGCTTCTAGTGGGATTGGTATTCTTGATTTTCCATTACCTATTACAAAGGCTGTGGACATTTAATTTCCTCGTAAAGTTAAACTGCCTGCTCTGCGTTAGCGGCCAAGCCGTACATTTGTCTAACGAAGTGCAATTCTTTCTCTTGCTCTTCTTTATGTAGTTCACTTGCTTTACGAATCTTATTAATCTGACGTAGTGTTAATCTAGTCTTACGTGTATCATCTTTTGAAACAATAGAATCGTCCATAGATGGATCATAACCCTTGTTCTCTACTGGCTCAAGTGTTTCTTTATCGAAATAGAATAGCTCACGTAATATCATAATACTATTTATACTCCTGCTGGTGGTGTTCCGCCACCGCCTGCTGGTCCACCTGTTGCTGTTCCTGGAGGAGGTGCTGTTCCACCATCTACTGGTGCTGGCTCTTCTCCGTCAGCCGCTACGTCTTCACCTGCTCCTGCACCGGCCATGTCTGCTGACATACCTGCACTTGATATTCCAGCACTTCTTAATTCACCTGCTGAATCTGTTGGAGGTGGTGTAATATTTTCATCATTCTCTTCACGCCACAATCTTTCGTTTTCTGCAAGTTCCTCTTCTGTCATTCCTAAGAAACGTTTAAGTGCAAATCTATTTGAAATGTAAGGTATAGCACTCATTTGTGTATAAGTTGGTACTCTTGCATTATCAATTTCACTTTGTCTGTAACTTGCAAAGTTTTGTGGTGGTTGGAATCTTAAATCAAACATAGCAGTATCAATGTTTACGCCTTTTTCTAACAAGTAACGTTTAAACTCTTGATTAAATTCTTCTACTACTAAATTTTGTAATCTTTCACAATATGTGTTAAATCTTAATTCTTGTATGTATGCAGTACCCACTCGCCCATCTTGGAATTGAGTAGCACCATCGTCAGGCCCTGTAGGAAGATAAGAACTAGGAATACGCAAACCACGTACCAGCTTATTAGTAAAATATTTAAGATCATCAATTTCCCCTAAATTAGTACCACCTGGTAATGTTTCAACTTTAGAGCCACGCCCTTCAGCAGTCTGTGGAAAGAAGTAGTCTTCGTTAATTGATAATGGATTGTATGCACTATCAATAACATTTTGTCCGCCACCTGTTGCACTAGGTATACGTCTTTGGTGAATGTCTGTTTTAACACGTTCAACAAATTGCATAGCCAAGTGTGATGGCATATTACCTACATCTACATAAAACACTCTACGTTCAGGCGCTCTTTGTACTCTGTATATTATAATTGCATCTTCAAGTAATTCTTTTTGTTTGTATACTTTAAATATACTTTCTAACAAACTGTTACCAAATGGAAAGTTGTTATCAAGTCCTTCACTTAAACTTAAATGTATCATGTTCTCTGCATCAATGGCAATCTCTTGAACGTCTTTTTGGAAACGTCCACCGCTCATTGATTGATTAGGAGCACCTACTTGTCCACGTACTGAACCTGTTAAGTATCCATCTCCACCACCTGTAACGTTTCCGTTTGTTTGATGTGGAGTAGTTGCTACTGCATTTTTAAAGTTTAAGTTTACATTTTTAACAATGTATTGTTCTGGTGTTTTACCTTGTGATTCATTTACAATAATACGTGAAACGTTTGCTGGGTCAACATGGAACCAACGTTTAGTTTCAGGATCTCTAATGAAAAAAGCATCACCATATTTAAAAATGTTACGTAATATACGAAACATTTTAGTTTCAAAATTTTGTATTTTACACCATTGTTGTAAGTACAATTTTAATGCTTGTACTTCTGAATTTGTTGCATCTTGTTTATAGTCAATTACAAATGGTGATTGATTGTTTTTGTTTTTTTGACTTGTGAATTCTGCTAAAATATCTAATGCGGCATTTACTTCTGAATCTAAATCCATTGTGTTGTATTGTCCATAACGTTCAATACGGTTTGGACTACCAACGTAAACATCTGGTAAGTATGATGAATAATTTGCTTGGGCTGGACCCATACCATTATTACCCGCTCCCCCTAAAGGTGAGTAGTTGCCAGATGTTCCTTTATCTGTTTCTACTGGGTTAAAGTATCTTTTCCAACTCATTTAGTATCCTATCCTATCGCATCAGCGGTAGTGTTGATGCCTCTTGTTTGTTTTCTTAATTCTACTAGCATCATTTGTACACTATTATTTAACTGATCTAGCTTGTCTGCGGCACCTTTCTGGCCTTCTCCAAAACTTGTAAAGTTGCTAACAAGATTGGCTTTAGTGTCTGCATCCATTTTACTGTATTCTTCTTGGTATTTTTGTAACTGTTTTGTAAGTTCTGAAAGTGATTTGGAAACAGTACGTAAATTGGCTCCGTCCATTGCTTCAATAAAGTTAGCAATACTTTGTAATCCGTCACCAATATTTTTTAATCCTTGTGAGTCTACGTCAGCAAATAGTTTAACATCTTCTGCTAAATCACTTAAACTTCCTGAACTTCCACCAAATAAACTTCCAAGTGCTTTACTAATACTATCAAGTACACCATCTCCTGTAAATGCACTCATACCTTTATGTAAACTTGTTAATGCTGGTCCTACTGCGTGTAAGTTACTTGGATCAATAGTTTGAAACTCTTTAACACCATCTGCTAGGTTTTTAAATGCACCTGAACCAACAAAGTTTGCAACTATACCACCTTTAGCAAGATCCATAATTGGTCCTGTAATTTCTGCTAACCCGCCACCTACTAGTTTAAGTTGATCAGCATCAAGCTCTTCAAACTTTTTAGCACCGTCGGCCAGCTTACCTACTGAACCTGTAATGGCATCTATTAATAATGATATACCACCAGCCGCTACACCTATACCTGCAAATGCGGCTCCTAGTGCAAGTAGTCCTGGACTAGCAAGATTTAATGGCGCCGCTAATGCCCCAATGGCGGCACTCATTGCAAGTATTATGGCTCCTAAAGCCAAACCACCTACAAACAAATATTTTCCTACACTTTTAAGACTGTCAATGAATTGACCTTTTAATCCTTTGTCAACTGATGTAGTAGTTGATCCATCTTCGTTTTCAGTTGTAGTTGTTTCTCCTGTACCACTCCAGAAATTACTGAGTGCTTTCTTAATAGGTTTCCATACATATTCTTTTAATACATCACCTATTGATGCTCCAGCACCAAAGGCATTTTTAACATCGTCGATCCATTTAGCAATACTTTCAAACCAACTGTCTAATGTTTTTGTACCTGATCCACCTTTACCAAACAATCCTGTAAACACATCAGCTACTTCTGTAAGTATTAGTGCTAATTGATCAAACACACCACTATCAATAAGTTTACTAAGAATTGTGTTTCTTATTTGTGTAATTTTACTTTCAAATTCTGTTAATCCTCTTTCAGCATTTTTCTGTGCGTCTAGTTGTTGTTGCTGTGCTTCAGATAACTTACCACCAATTTTTCCTGCTTTAGCAATATCTAATGATGCGTTATATAAAGTCCCGCCCATAGCCGCGTATGTTCCTATCATCTCGCCGTTTTCATTTAACATCTGTTTTTGTTTCGCTTGGGCCTGTCTAGCTATTTCAATAAATTCTTCGTTTGTAATTTGTCCTGCTTTTAATTGTCTTGACGCTTCACCTAGCTCAGGCATAGTTGCAATTAAACCTTTACCATATTCACTTAACGGAGCACCACCTGTAGCAATTAATTCTGTAATTCCTTCTTTAAACTCTGGACCAACGTTACCCATCATTGCCAATGTATTGTCAATTGACGTTCTAGTTGCATCGTCTAAACTTGCGTATAAGGCCTGAAGTCTTTTATCGTTAGCTTGAGCTCTTAATGCCTCTGCGGCTTCTTTCCTTGTCATACCTGTAACTTTAGCAAGTTGATCAAGTTGCATGATATAATCTTTTGTTCCTGCCGCTAATTGTCTGTCTGTCATATTTTGATAACGTCCAGATATTTTTGCAATTTCTAAATAATCATTTGTAAAAGTACCAACTTCATCTAAGCTAACACCTAATCTGTTTAGCTCTCCAATTGATCCTTTAAGCTCTCTTTGTAGTCCTGCAAATCTTGAAGCACCTGCTGAAGCACCTCCAAACATTGTTGCTAGGTTTTGAGAACCTTCTGATAAAGCACCTGCAAATTGCTCCATGCTTAATCCTGTTTTAGTTGACTGGTTCATAATTTCAAATAAACTGCCACCAAAGTCAATACCTGAATTAGAAAGTTGTCTGAAAGTTGATATTTGTCCTTCAATCATACCAACCATTGTTGATATGGCACCTCCCATCATTCCACCAAATATTGGGAATTTTGCAACTAATCCTGATATGTGTTTTGTAAAGTCACCTATGCCAGTTCCACCAGCTAATAATTCTTTTCCTAAATTTGCGGCAGTATTGGCAACATTACCAAGAGTACCAACAAGCATTCCAAGGGTGCCTTTGACTGCACCTGTAACCATTTTAAATGCTTTAGCAGAGGCTTTTGCGGCCGCTGTTTGTGTATCAGTAGCTTTAGTTTGTGCACCAGTAGACTTTGTTAGGGCTTTTTGCCCAAGCATACCCTTATTTTGGGCTTTATTGTAGGCATCTTGTACACCCGCACCACCGCCCTTACCACTTAAGGCTTTTAAAAGTAGCTGTAATGTGGCTTCTGAGGCGGCGTTTGATGTAACGCCATCCATTCCTCCGCCTTGATATGTGACTTGAACCATATATTATATACCCAGTTAACTCCGTACCATAAATATCAATATGAATACTTTATTATTTAGCCGGAGAAAATCATGCCAGAAATAAAACCATCGGGACCAAACCCGTTACAGAAATATTTTAGGCAACCTAAAATATACTTGTCTTTGCCAAGCAAAGGTCACTGGTATAAAGAGGGTTCCATTGAAATGACTGAAAATGGTGAACTTCCTGTTTATGCTATGACGGCCAAAGACGAACTTGCTTTTAAAACACCAGATGCACTATTAAATGGTCAATCTGTAGTAGATGTAATACAAAGTTGTATACCTAATATTAAAAATGCGTGGGTAATACCTAGCATTGATGTTGATGCAATTTTAATTGCTATCAGGATTGCTACTTATGGTGAGAAGATGGAAATTGAAACAAGAGTTCCTGAAGCAGGAACAACACGTAAATTTGATCTTGATTTAAGACAATTACTAGACAAATATCAAAACATAAGTTATGAGAATGTAGTTAATATTGAGAAATTCAAAATTACGTTAAGACCCCAAACTTACCAAGAGTATACTAGAACAGCAATTAAGACGTTTGAAGAACAACGTATTGCTTCAGTAATTAATAGTTCAGAACTTAATGATGCAGAAAAACTAGAAAGGTTTTCAGAGTCATTTACTAAACTGACTAATGTTACTATTGATATGGTAACTCATGGGATTGTACAAATCCAAGTTGGTGACGAAGTTGTTGTTGATCAAAATCATATTGCAGAGTTTATAAAGAATGCTGATAAAAATTTCTTTACTGCAATTACAGATCATCTAACAAAAGAAAAGCAAAAATATGAGGTTGAACCTTTTAAAGTAGAAACTACTCAAGAGGAACGTGACTTAGGTGCTCCAGAAAACTTTGAAGTACCAATTACATTCGACCAATCAAATTTTTTCGCATAAGGATCTTAAGCAAGTCTCTCGAAGAGATCCTAAAAATCGTCGAAGACATGGAAAACGAGACAAAAAACTTCAAACTTGAATTAAGTAGACTTTGTTGGTATATGCGTGGAGGTGTGACCCTTGACGAAATGTATGCTGTAGGTCCTGAGGATAGAGAAGTATTTGCTAAACTCGTTAAGCAGAATCTTGAAACTGCTAAAAAAACAAGTATGCCTTTTTTCTAGGCAGGTTCTTTTGTTGTAAGTTGTTGTTTAATTGATTGTTGCATTCCAGCATCACTAATTTTTTGTGCTAGTGTTGGAATGTCTATTTCTAAACCTTGACCTAAATCACTTCCGCCACCTTGTGTTCCTGAAAGCTGTGCTTTAATTTCTGCACCAACTCCTGCATCACTTATTTGTTTTGCTAGTGTTGGAACGTCTACTGCGTTTGCTTGTCCACTAGGAGCAGTTGCTTTTGCTTGTCCTTGTTTAGGAGTAGCACTTGCGGCACCTTTTGCAATTCCACTTTGAGGAGCACCAACTCCGTCAGCTGGTTTAGTACCAGGCATTTGAATTACTTTTCCTGTGTTATCGTCTTTGCCGTCTTTGTTTTTATCAATTGGTGTTACGTTGCTTGGAGCACCGTCTTTACCAGGAGCACCTGCTTTACCGTCAGCACCTGCTTTACCTGGAGTTCCTGCTATACCTGGAGCACCATCTTTTCCTGGTGCGCCATCTTTAGGCATTGGTTCAGCATCTTTTCCTACTTTACCAAAGTCTGACATCTTTTGACTTTTGTCAAAAGTTTTATCTACTGGTGTACCATCTGCGTCTGTAGTATCTGCACCCGCTTCTGGTTTTGTTGGTGTAGGTAATTTAACTTTTTGTTCTTTACCTATTCCACTAATCTGATCGTTTGTTAATCCTGCACCTGCTAAAATGTTTACAACTGTACCCATGTCTTTAGGTTCGCCCATCTTTTTCCATTGCTTCATTAACTTGTCTGCTGTAACTTTGTTAGTAAGGTTACTAGCACCTCGTCCAACAGCCGCCGCACCTTTTTTAATTGCTCCGCCTACTGCACTTGCACCTTTTTTAATTGCATCTAAAGGACCTTCTTCTAGGTATTCGTTAAACTGTGTTTCGTAATCGTAATCTACTGCTTCTTTTTCGCCTTCTTCTGCATCAGCTTTTGCTTTTTCTAATTTCTTTGGATCAACTGGTTTGGCTTGAATTGCTGTTTTCTTATTATCATCAACGATGTTCGCCGCACCTTGTATTGCCGCGGCTCCTACTGCTCCCATACCTTCTATTGTATCGTATAACTTGTCCATGTCATCTGAAGCGGCCATAAGTGCATCTAATTGATCACTTGTAAGCTCTCCAGGATTTATTTGTTTCATTGCATTCCAAACTTCTGCAAGTTTGTTTGCTTCTGGATCGTTAACAAGTCCAGCCATAAAATCATGAAACTTCATTGTTGCAATAATATCATTTTGTGAAAATGACTCTGCATTATCCATAGCCGCCTTTAATGCATCAAATGTTCCTCTGTTTTCTGGAGTAATCATTACATCATAATTCCAATTAAATGCGTTGTATGATCCTGTTGATTGATATCTTACTACACCATCTAATGCTGTATCAACACTTTCTAAACCAAATGCTTTTGCAATTTCATCTTTAGCCGCATCTACGTTTGCGTTTTGATATGCTTCTTCCATAGCAATCCATTCAGCTTCTTGCGTTGCCATAACATTGTCTAGTACTGTATCTGATAATGCTCTAAAGGCCATACCAGCAAGAGCACCATAGGCCGCTGTTTTAGCCGCTTTACCTACTGCTGTTGAAAGTTTTTCGCCTTTTAATAATCCAGTTGTTGAACGTAAAAGGAAACCTGCCGCGGCACCACCTGCTGGTCCGCCGGCAAAAGCCGCCACCGCAGTTAAAATACCTACTGCTAATGAAGCCTTACCTGGATTTGCTTTTGCCCAGTCGCTTACTTTTTTAACGCCTGCGGCAATTTTAGAATCACTTGATCCTATTTTCTTTTTTAGCTCTTCAAATTTTGCATCAGCATTTTTAATAGGTCCAGCCTGTGCCGCCATCTTACCAAGTTCGTTGATTTTAGCATCAACTTTCTTCATAACGTCAACAGGAATCTTTGCTACGTCGGCCGCTTTTCCTAATGCTGTTCTATTATTTCCACTTGCTTTAGCACTTGCTTCTGCACCTTGGAAAATATTTTTAATTTGATCTGCTGTAAGGTCTGCTTCAAAAACTGTTTTCAGTTCTTCCATTAAAGGCCAAAGTTCACGTTCAAATCTACCTAAGTATCTATGTTGTGATTCTGTTAACTCGCTCCAACTTTCTGTTAAAATTGATTGCGACTTTAATGTAGTAACTTCGTTCAGTTTCATTATCTTATCCTTATAACAACTGTGCTAGTTCTTTTTTCTGTTGTGGATTTAAACTATCAACTGCTTTTTGTATATCAGCTGGAATTCCTTTTCCACCAGGTGCTCCTCCGCCAGCTTTAGCTGGAGCAGGTTTTTGTCCTGTAGGATCTGCTTGATCAGTACCACCTGCTGGTGCATCGCCGCCACCACTATATTTTTGTCCTAGTGTTGCTGGTTCTGAACCTGCTTGTGATTTTCCTAAGTCACCCTTAAAAGTATCTTGTGCAGTTTTTTGTAAAACATCATCAACTTGTTTAGGTGTCATCTGTCCAGTTAACCCTTTAAGATGTGTAGTTGATAATCCTTGTTTTTGCATAAAGTCTTGTACTTGGTCAACAGTTGGTGCTTTTGGATTGCCACCTACGTTACCCATATATTGTCTATATTGTACAAATATTTCTTTTGATCTATCGTTAGCCTGAGCTTTTCCTGTCATGCCAGCGGCGGTGCCTTTGGCACCAACGGCGCCAGCCACTTTTGCGCCTACTTTACGTGCTATATTGCCTAACGCAGACCCGCCAGGAGCTTCGCTAACTATATTTTCACTTGTTATTTGTGTTATTTTCATGGTTTAGTCTCCTGTTACTTTATATTTATACATAATTCATCGAACATACCCCGTAAATACTCTTATGCCTCAGACGAGATATAACGTTTTTGAGTTGGGCAACGCAGAACCTTTAGTTCAGTGTAGTGATGAGTTAGAAGCTGATCTCACAATACAGCAATTAAAGGACGCACATCCACATAAGCAGTTTAAAGTGGAGTCATGCGTTGTATACGATAATGATGCATTCCGTTATGGACGCGATCCGGAATTGCATTAGTAGATGAGCTAAAGCTCATCTTTGTTTTCGTTACACTCAAACAATTTTTCATATGTGATAATAATAAGTGCGAAGCACTTTTGCATCATGTAGATAGTTGAGCCATACTTCGCCCGTCTCCGGGCAAAGATTGGTTACATCATGTGAGATGAGATCACCATCTTAACAATAAGGATTACATAATAATATGTACCAGAGCGGAAACCCGTCAACTCCGTACCTTAGCCTTCGCAAAGTTTCGGAACACTAATATACCCTTGTTAAGCAAAATATATTAATGCTGTGGTTGTATCTGTTTCACAGAGCCACATCTTTTAAGCCTGTAGTTAGCTTACCCTTTCAACTCGTAAGTTCCAATCATACGTAAAGTATGACTTCAATACGGATCGAGCAACCCCGATCAAACAATGTTGTATGTTATTTGCCTTTTAATGCTTCTCTTAAAACTTTGGATCCGCCGACTCTGACGTTGATAATACCATTGTAATATTCGTCCTTCTCTAGGACTCTTCTTTCGAACTGCTCCCTTGCCTCTAAATAACTTGCTACGCCTCTACTTGGACAATAGTATAATATCTCTCTAGTAAATTTGTCCTCGCCAATTTGGCTTACGTCTTCTTGTAGATTATCTGATGACCCCCAATACTCTCGCCAGTCGCTTTCAACTTTACTTCTGCGTTTGTTCCTACGACCCTTTAAAGGTGGCCTAGTCTTTCTAAACTTTGCTAGTTTTTTACCTATGTATTTGCGATTGTTGGTTGTATTTGTAATTAAGTATACGAAAGCTTCACAGTCTTCTGGTAGCTCGTCTACTTTTTTACCTTGATATGTCCACTCCATACTGATACTTACTCAGTATCATCGTATGGGTCTCCATTTTTGGCTTTGTACTCGTCTATGATCTCTTTACGTCTGCTTGTACATAGCCTACGTATTTCACTTAACCACCTTCTAGCGGCTCTTTTAGTGCGTTCGCTTTTCCTTACTTCCCAATCTGTATTAGCCTTAAAGTATTCCATATAGGCTTTGGTAAGTTTATCGTGTGTATCGTCTTCTATTGTCATTGCATAATTTCAACATCATTGTCATATGATGTGAATCCATTTTCTTTAACTACTTTTAATACATTAGTTACCCTACTTGCTAGTTCTTCTTTATGTGATATAAGGTAAATGTTCTTTTGACGTTCTCTACCCATTTTCTTAAGAACACTCATACTGTTTTCAACACCATTTGCATCCATACCACTATCAACTAACTCATCAATAAACAATAAGTTGATGTTTTGATATAAACTTTCCCATACATCTCTGAATGCCCAACTCATACCAAGTATAAGTCTATTACGTTCACCTCTACTTAAATTATCAAAGTCTAAATCCTGACCTAACTGTGTAATTTCAACTCCTAGATCGTTCTTAAACACAACTGTATGCGGAAGTCCGAGCTTGTCTAAGTAGTATGTAAGTCTATTATTCAAGTATGCAAGGTTCTGATCGATGATCTTTTTACGTATAAAGCTATCTTTGTTAGTTAATAGTTTATATAAAAAGTCCATATGGTCTTTAGTACTATTAAGATCGTTTACAGTATCCCAGTTAATTTCTTGTATTGCAGTTTTTTCTAAATCTTCAATTTGTTCTGAATAAGGATCAAGTTCATCTGTCTTTTCTTGTAAACTTTTATTCAATGAGTCAACATTACCTCTATGTTGATATGCTTCTTTGGCAGTTTCATAAAATGTATTAGGTTTAGAATCAAGGTCACCTACCTCTGCAATCTTTTTATCTACTTTTTCTAACTTCTCAGCCATAGTCATTTGATATACATGAGCATCACCATAATCTTTTTGAAGTTTAGCTTTCATTTCATCAAGTTTTTCATCGTGCAACTCTTGTCCACAAGCATAACACTTGGCACTTTCTAAATCATCTAGGTCTTTACCAATTTTGTTTACATTATTATCAGCTTGTTCTAATGCACGTTCAACAGTTGCTTTTTCTTTAGTTAGGTTAGTTAGGTGTTTTGTGTTTTCTTCCCATACAGATAGTTTGTCATGATCTTCTAACTCACTATCAATGTCAAGTTGTTCTAGTTCTTTAATTGCTTTTGCAAGTTTATCACAGTCTTGTTTGTTTTGTGCAATCCAAGCCTTACGTCTACTGTGTAAACGTTCAATGTTCTCTTTAATCTTTTCATTACTACTTGTTACTGCTGATATTCTAGCATTTTCTTCAGTAAGTCTATCTCTTGTAATACGTATTTGTTCTCTTAACAAATCAGCTTTCTCTGAAAGTAGTGTAATACCAAGTAACTGTTCTATAATAGCACGTTGATCGTTGTTCTTTAGTGCTAAGAAGGGCTCTGTGTAAGTATTAAGTGCCACAATATGCTTAAACATATCATGACTCATACCTAATAAGCTATTAATGTCTTCTTGTGTTTTACGTGAGTCACCTTGCGACTGATCTGATAGCTCTTGTTCTTCATTATTAATAAAGAACTTCATTGTATTAGGTTTACGACCTCTTTCAACTTTATATTCTTTACCGTCTTTGTCAAAAGTTAGTGTAACTAACATACCTTTGTTGTTAGTTTTGTTAACTAGGTTATCTCTTCTAATGTTCGTTAGTGCTTGGCCGTACAAAGCATAAGACAAGGCATTAATAATTGTAGTCTTACCTGTACCGTTACGTGAACCAGAATCGTCACCTCCTTGATCTAAGTTTTCGCCAAGCACTAACGTTAGTTGTTGTTTATTAAAGTCGACTGCCTGTGTAGTATTACCCACACTCATGAAGTTTTTTACTGTAATGCTTTTTATTTTAATCATCTTTACTCAAATCTCTATATATTGACAGTAATTTACTTTTATCAAAGCTGTCTGACTCTATTGCTTCAATTTCTTTAGCAACAATTTCGTCTACACTTTCAAATTTTGTAATATCTATGTCTGAATTCATTTCCTCGTCTTGCGTATTAGGTATAAGACTTATTTCTCTACAATCATATTCTTTAATAAATGTTTCTTTTATAAAGTTTGCTTCTTCATAACTAATAGGTAAGTCTAATGTAACACGTAGATACATCTTACTTTTTATAAGTGTATCTTTTTCATCTAACAATCTAGAAAGTTTTACTGTTCTATATTTAGGACAGTTCCACCAGTTAATATACTGTGGCTCACCTCCATGCTCAAGTACCATCATACCACGTTCATCATCCCAGGCATCTGCGTAATTGTGAGGGAGTGCATTACCTATATAATGAACAGGTCCTTTAACTTGACGTTTATGGAAGTGGCCACTAAACACATATTCTTGGTTTTTAAAGTGATCTGCTTGTAACTCGCCTGTGTCAGGCATTTGTACCATAGCATTCATATAAAAGTTTGGAAGTTCGAAGTGACCAAATATGTATTTGCTTTTGATTTTAGGAATCTTTTTCCACTCATCACCGACCAACCAAGGAATAAGTGTAACATCACCTTCGGTCATCATTTCGTTGACCATTGTAATACCTTCTATATGTCTTGCAAAGTCGATTGAGTTAATATCTCTTTTATCTTTGTAGTATAAATCGTGATTACCAGGAAAGAAATAGAACTTTTCAAAAGCCTGTCCTAATTTTTCAAGACTTCTAATAGTTGCGTCCATTGTTGTAATGTTTAAACTGTTTCTATTGTGATGCCAATCACCACAAAAGATGCCAGTTTCACAACCGTTTTCTTTTGCTTGTTCTATATACCAATCTATAAATTCTTCACAGTCATCATTATGAACTTTTGAATTCGACTTTAGTCCAAAATGGATATCTGTGAATACTGCCGCTTTTTTAAACAAACCTAATCCTCACAATTACTTCTATATTGTACACGAGAAAAACAAAATAGTCAAATTTTTATTTTTCCGAAGTTTCTTTCGTTACTACTGCTTTACTATTATGGCGAGCCGCCTCCTTTTCCCACTGACCTTGATTCTGTCTAGTAAAGGAAGGATTCATATGATTCATTTCTAAGATATCATCTCTAATATTTTGATTACGTTTTTCAATATTAATGATTCTTACAAATGAGTTTGTAACCGCCGCTGTGTAATATGCAAAAGGATTGTTTGATTTTGACTCATCAAACTGTAAGCCAATCTGTGTTAATTGAAGAATAGCTTGTCCTTTCATTTCATCGTTATAGGTATAACCTCTAACATTACCTCTTGTTGCATAACGTTCACAAAGTTTCATCCACATTAAGGCAAGTTTATTAGTTGCCATTCCGTGTGCTTTATTAAATGCGCCATTATCCATTCCACCTTCCCAATGACTTTTACCTACGCAAATTAGGTTGTCATCAGTATCAAACTTAAAATGTTGAAATGGTGGAAAATTCAATTTTGTTTTAGTATCTGCTATATTTTTAGGATTTTTCTTTCTACCTTTTTCTTCTGGAATGTGATCATACGTCATAATCCTAAAAACTACGTCAGTTTTTGCTATTTTTCTGTAGTCTACGGCACAATCAGCCTGTTTAACCTTTTCACCTGCTTCTTTCCTTGCTTCGTATTCCTTCAAACCAATACGTTTAGCCTGGTTTCTTTTAGCATCTGCTATGGTTCTTATATTAATTTTTTCTACACTTGGTAAAATTATGTCATATTGTGCAAAATCATCGTCTGTATAACTACAAAACGTGTTTTTGGACTTATGTATTTCTGATAATATATCCCTATTGTTGAGATAGTTCACTCTTTTCATTTTTATTGTCTCCAAACTTTAAATAATACACTATTATAAACTACGCAGTTAAAAAAGTCAACTAAATACTTGTAGGAGTTAACCAAAATGGCAACAGTATTCAAAGACGGTATTATATCGAAAGACGGAGTCAACCAAGGCGTTAAGGTAAAAGACGACGGCTCTGAAGTACCTGTAGCTAAAGGTCCAATGCCTAAATGGGCATCTAACTTTTTAGATAGTACAGGGTTCGGTAAAGCTATACGTAGTAAAAATATTCCTATTGAAGGAGTAAATGGTACTGATTTTTCAAAACAAGACGTAAGTGCTTCTTTTAAAAAAGCAGTTGACCAAGATTGGCGTGTTAAATTAAGTGTACCTACCATAGAACCTTTTGCGTCATCAAATTTATTAGCACCATTGGAAACAAGTGGGGGATTGTGTTTTCCATATACTCCAACAATTATTGTTGCTCATAGTGCCAACTATAATAGTATAGCACCTACACATACTAATTATCCGTATTTTGCGTACCAGAATTCACAAGTGGATCAACTAGTTATTACAGGTGACTTTTTTGTACAAAATGGAACAGAAGCTCAATACTGGGTCGCGGCACTTCATTATTTAAGAAGTATAACAAAAATGTTTTATGGTGGAAACGATGCACACATTGGTGCTCCTCCGCCAGTAGTAAAATTAAATGGTTATGGCGATTTTATATTTAATAATGTTCCTGTTATTGTAACACAGTTTACAGTTGACTTACCACAAGATGTTGACTATGTTGCAACAGGTATACCTGATCCTGCACAAACACAAGGTCAAGCTAGTCAAAGTAACTCTCCAGGACATCCTGCTAACCATTCATCTTCAACACATACGCAAACTGTTGATAGAAGATATGGTATAGGTTGGGCACCTGCACAAAGTTTAATTACTGTAACAGTTCAACCGATATACAGCAGAAGAGAAATTGAACAATTTAGTTTACAGAAATATGTTAACGGTGGATATGTTAAAGATAAAGGAGGGTTCATTTAATGGAATATAAACAATCAACTCCTTGGAATGGAACACCGCTGAACAAAACTAACGAATATTTAGATTTATTCAGAATTAGAACTATACCTGCACAGAGTGATGATGTAAAATATACAATTGAACCACAGTACAATCAAAGACCAGACTTACTAGCTTATGATATGTATGGTAATCCAGGGTTATGGTGGGTCTTTTGTCAACGAAATATGGATACTATGGAAGATCCTATTTACGACTTCGTTTCGGGTGCAACAATCTATGTACCTAAAGGAGCCGCGTTAAAAAGTCTATTAGGAGTGTAACGTGGGT